>MDSZ01083319.1_pt1 | contig 66810 bp, 49 predicted proteins | sample 811201 | NCBI WGS metagenome assembly MDSZ01 (sample SAMN05326647, study PRJNA326480) | marine metagenome | isolation source: seawater | place: Indian Ocean: North | collected 2010
ACAACAACAACAACAACAACAACAACAACAACAACAACAATAGATATTTGAAGTACCAATGGTACCAGTGGTACATAGTAAATGATATAGATACAGTATTAGAATTAATTGGATGATCGATTTACAAAATAAAAGGTCGTTAAAGTAAAGCAATTTTTCTCTAGCAACCGCCGACGTTCATTTGTCCTTCGAGGTCCAACGTAGGGTTCTTACACAATTCTCTTGCATCCGATGACGACAACAAAGCGCCTTCAAAGTTTGCACCTTTCATATTTGCCCACTCTCCATTGTACTTTCCAAACGATGCACCGGATAAGATGACGTTTTCAAAATTTGCATTTTCCAGGTTGCTTCCGTCAAAACGCGTAGAATACGCGTTCGTATCTTTAAAGTTTACGCCTTTGAAATTCGACCCGCGAGCGTCTGTTCGAGACATTTCGTTGTGCGTCAACTGTGAATTTTCGAAATTAGCGTTCCGAGCAATCAACCCTGACAACACTTTCGCGTCCAAATCTAAGTTTGAGTAGTCGCACTTATCTAAATCTAATATAGCCTCCGGGAGTGCCCCTGTGGAAGCCTCCATAGAGAACTTTGCCCTCACGTCTTTAAACAAATCTAACTTGTCGGAAGTACACCCTCCAATCATATTTCTCACGAATTTCTTATCATCGTCACCGCCAGCAATTGCATCTATTGGCGTCGTTATCGATATAAACATAGACAGTGCGGCGGAAGCAATTAAAGTCAACGTCGTTTTGGATTGTGATGATGATGATGTGGAGACTCCTTTCTTTTCGTGACGTTCTTTATGATGATTTTGATGATTTTGATGATTTTGATGATGATGGTGGTAGTTACGACAATTATGAATACTAGCACTCGTGGGACGATGCTTTGTCTGACGCATCATCTTTGTCGGGCGCAAAGAAGCATCTCTGACTGAGTGATTGTAACGATGCGTGCCTTTGTACATTTGATTGTTGGTGAATATTTTTTTAACTACGTACGTTTTTGTTGATAAATGTGAATAAATGGAGTTTGTGAAATTGTTGGAGCGCAAAAGCACAAAAATTCTTCATTTCAATCTTCGAGAAAACAGCACAAAAAAAAAAGTGAAAAGACGATGGGGAAACGAGAAGGCAGATCAGCAACGCGTCATCGAAAATGGTTCTCGATTATCAACGTGTTGATCATCTTTCTTATATGCGGTATCTTCGTGAAAACAACGAATGCTTTGCGCGAAGATCAACTCGGCACGTACGACTGGCACTTGAAATTCGTCGGCGACGTTCAGTTCGTTTCTTTTCTCACCGAAACAAAAAACGATCGGAATAAGCTCATCGTCACAACGAACGATTCGAACATTATCGCCTCTCTCAATCAAAAAGATGGAGCTATAGATTGGAGAGTTACGTTGGATGAGTCCGATACGGTCGATCACGCTTCGCTTGTCTCTGCAACGACAAATACGAATCAACAAAAATCCTTGCTCGTGCTGTCTTCGAAGGGGAAATTCATAAGAGCGCTCGATATCGAGGATGGCTCAATGATATGGGAGACTATCGCATACACCGAAGCTGCAGCTTCGGAGGAGTTATATTTGGAGTCAACGAAAGACGTAGGTATCGATATCTTGCCTTTAGGCAAGGATGTCGATGGCGATAAAATCCACGATTTCTTAGTGCTCGCAAAAGGTACGGTGGCGTTACGATCGCTCGCCGACGGTGTGACGCAATGGAAGACGAACGTGGCCGAAGCCATCGCAACAGAGAACAACGAAAAATGTCATTTAGAGAAAGTATGCTTGGAAGAAGGCTCCAATATCGTATACGTGGTTGGGGTTTCAACCAGCAGTGATTCGAGTGTTTGTGGAGCATCACTGCGTGTCTCTGACGGATATGTGAAGCAATCTGCTGTGGGTGGGTCAAAGCTTTCCGGGGTCGTAGGTGAAGATTGCAAATACTCCATCTTTTGCGCGGGAGAGAACAACGACAAAGTCTTTGTCGCGTTGAAAAGGAGTTCCAAGCCAAGGAAGCAAACGTTTTCGGTCGTTACAATTGATGCTTCAGCCTTTTTTGAGAAGAAGGGGGGTGATGCTTCCATATTCGCTGATGTCCCGGTAAAGAAACTCGGCATTAACGATGATGATGCGAGCATCAGCAACCACAAAGAACGCGATGGGATTATCGACAGTCGCAGTTTTATCAAGTTAAACTCTGTCGCATCAGCTGGAGATGAGAAATCGTATCGCAGCTCTCGCTCGGCTGGTGCTATGATATTATCAAGTGACGCCGGAGAAGTGACGCTGCTTCGCTTTCTTGAAAAATCGAAGCAGTTAACGTCAGTGCGTTCATTCCCAGATAAGAACAAGGTAGCGGTATCGTTTCACAACGATGAGTTATTTGTCGTGGAAAGTTCCAAGCTTTCTTCTTCCTCGTCGATTCTGAAAGTAACTTCACAAGCTTTGATTGGTAACGGCAACGATGCTCTACAAATCGCAGAGTGGCGAATTGGTGACGACAGCAATCTTTTGAAAAACTACGCTCACGTGAAGAGTGTATTCGCAGACCCTAAGACTACGAATGCAGTGGTTGTACACAGAGATGCCTTTTTAACTTTTGTGGATAAGACAACGAAAACGAATCCAATCTGGACCCGGGAAGAATCGATAGCTACGGCGAGCGAATCCATGTTTGGGTATTTGCCCGAAGCGATTTCAGTTCACACTGACGCTCGTGAGCAGGCCAATGCGATTGTTGTGAAAAGTTCCCTCAAAGAGTCAGCTCGGGTGCAGTACTTAGCACTCGCCGCGCGCTTAAACCGTGCCGATGCTGAAATGCGTGCAGAATTGGCAAAACTCCGCAGATCTAGAGGTACAAAGCTGCTCCCCACTCGCGATGATATTGGATTTCGACGCTCGTTACTTTTTCTCACGCCTACTGGATCACTCGTTGCGCTACACAATGGCGATGGTAGAGTTTTATGGCGCACGCACTTGGGATGTGCAAAGAATGAATGGAAATATACGGCTTTGATTCCTTGGGAGGTTGACGGGAAGGAGGCCTTGCTCACCGTGGCAAAGAACGCTACGATGACCATCGTACAGTGCATGTATCAGGAAAACGGTGCTAAAGCAGCCGAAACGACGTATTACGACTTTGTAGCCGTGCGTTTAGTCCCATTGGAGGTATCCGGAGAAGATTCTCGGATTCTCTTTGTGGATGATGTTGGGGAAGCGTCGGTGTACCCTCTGGAAACAGAAAGTCGAGAAAGCACAACGTTGAATGCAGTGAGACGAGCAATTCCACGAAATTCGTACTATGTTGTCGACGAAGAGCGGAATGAAGTGCGTGGATACAGTTTCGCCTTGACACATAAAGGTGCTGGTGCGAGTGGAGTACACACTTGGACAATTACGTTCCCGCCAGAGTCTGGGAATATTGTAGGATTTTCTCGGAAAGCCGTGCAGACAGAACCCGTTCATGCGTGGGTGAAAGTTCCAGGTGATCGTTCTACTATGTTCAAATACATCAATCCGAACGTATTTTTCATCGCGACCGACGATGGACGTGGTATTCACGCGCATTTGGTTGAGGGTGTTTCAGGAAGAATTATTTATAGGGTATATCACGCAAAAGCAAAAGGCCCAGTTTTTGCCACGTTATGTGAAAACTGGATTACGTACTCTTACTACGACACAGACGCGCAAAGACACGCACTGAGCGTGTTAGAAGTCTACGACGATTCAGAAACTCGCAAAAATAAAGCAGTGTCCGAGTTAGTCTTGAAATCTTTGTTTGGGAGGAGTACGAGCTCCAAGAAGAATGTTTCGTCATCTTTGGTGGCTGGTATGCGCCAAGTGACAGATGATGATGAAACGGTGCTATCATCCTTCACGCCGCCACCGCTTCGTGTGTTGGGCCAATCCTACTTTATTCGACCGGGAACGAAGTTTATGCGCGTCACAACATCGGCTCGTGGGATTACTGGACACCAAGTTCTCCTCGGAACAGATACGGATCAAGTGGTTGCGCTGGATAAGCGCTGGCTCGATCCTCGCAGACCGACGAAACCATCTATATTCGATCGCGATGAGGGATTAATCCCTTACATGGAAGTCTTACCACTATCATCCTCTTCTTGGGTGACAAACAAGAACGTCGTAGCCCGTTTGAAAGATGTGGTGACGGCGCCCACTGCTCTGGAGAGTACCGTGCTTTGTTTTGCCCGAGGCGTAGATGTATTTTATACCCGTTTGCACCCATCGCAATCGTTCGATGCGCTCGATGAGGAATTCTCATACGGCTTGTTGATCATTAGTCTGTTGGTTGTAGGCTTTACGGCTCTCGCTACGCATAGCATGAGTGTAAAGGCAACTTCAAAGAGGTTGTGGAAATAGAGAAGCTCGACGGAGCTACGGTATATCATTCATTTTTAGTTATTTTATAGCTATTTTAATTTAAGATTAGATTGGTACTATTTTGGATCTTCATTAAATGTGGTACCTAACATTAAATAACGCGCTTAATTTGAAAGTCTAAATCCGGGCGTTCGTTTTTAGCTTTTTCAGCAGCTTCGGTGGAGCAGACCGCGGATACTTTGGCGGATGGTGCGCGTACCGCTTCCAGCGCTCCTGCAAAGTCGTTGAAGCTCTTGTTTGTAGTCCCTAAGATTTGTTCGCGGCGCTCTTGACGTTCCTCCGGAGTGATTTTCAACAAATGACGCATGAGAGAGGTGTATCCTTTAGCGTCTGGCAACTGGTATGCATCGATTTCACCAATCGTACCGATAATGGACTTTGTCAATTCATCATCGTCTACGTGCAAGTTGCGCAAAAACTCCACCGTACCGTCGTAGTTATCCAAAGTCTTCAATAAGTTCGGATCTCTGTATGATAAATACGTGAACATTCCAGAGTGGGAGTCAAAGTCAGAAAATCCACCATATGCACCACCGGAAACGCGAACGCGGTCCCAAAGCCACGTTGTCCCGAGCAATTTGTTGATTACATAGGAGGATCCGTTCAATTCGTATCCGCTTTTATATAAATTGGCTGCTTTACCGACGTAGTTTACCGTAGTTGGAACAGTGAGAAGTTCGTTTACAGCGGCATTCATAGTCTTCCACGCATTCGTCGACGAAGTGGACGCACTTTGGTTCAACGAGCCTAAAAATTTCTCTGCACTACCGAGCGACAAATCTAACGTTTTCGAGTCTCCCGTCAAGTTGGTGATGCTGTTGTTGCGCGATGACACGCACTTTCTGATCGTCTCCAAATCAGCCACAACGGAATCCCAGTCTTCATCCACGCGTTTCGTCAACTTTCGCAAATACTCTAATTGGTCCAAGCCACCCATTTGTTCGTTCACCCACCCGGCGACAGAGTCCTGCGCTTCCAATCGCGAAGCAGCGATGGAATGTCCCGCTCCCTGAACTCGACCTTCCATTCCAGACCGCGTTTCAAGGACGAGCTGCTTGAAGATTTTCTGATCGTCAAGTTTGGAGTCGAATAACATTTCTGTCATCAAATCGTGCATGATACCAACTTTATCCGAGGTCGCTTTACCTCTGAAAACCATGTATGCAGAGATGGCGTTTGGATCCCCTCTAATCGGCGAAACAAATGGCGAAACAGAAATACCGCCGGTTTGCGCATTGATGATTTGGTCAAATTCGATAAAATTTCTTTTCGAAGTTCCCATTCTGCCGAGCGCGCGCGTCCATAAAGGAACAAGCGGCAACAAGTCTTCAGGGATCGTCTTCATATCGAGGAGATGTTCGGCATAAATGATGTCGTTGGTAAACAAGTCGTGGGTTAAGAGTTCGGTGGATCCGATGGACCCAATGTCGCAAGGAATTTCCTTGGCAGTTTTTGGGATATCCGACAAAGACAAAGCCGGTATGCACTTGAGCGCCTCAGGCGAATCCGGAGTTTCTTGTAACAGCTTCAGAGCAGCTGTCTCTGCAACGACGTGTTCGATTTCTTCCGGGGACAATGAAGCTTTCTTGGCAGATAACTTCATCTTTTCCTCATTGGCCTGTATTTCGCCGAGGTTTTGGTCTGGTTTCAATTCGACTGTAACTCGGTGCGTGTTTTCCAAAAACATTCTTCGCATGAGTGGTCTGAAAACATCTTCAGAGGAAGAAATGCGCGTTTTCAAGTGTTTCAGTGGTTCTTCGTAACGTAACGGTTCGAACGGATCACCCTCATACAACCAAGCGGACAAGGATCGCAACATCATCGATAATCCTCTTGGGAATCGGCCGGTGTTGTTTTCACGAAGCGAAAATTCGATAGAGTTAATAGACGCTTCGATTGCATCGTCCGTGAATCCTTCGGTGGCAATTTTTTCCATCGTATCATAGATTAATTTTTCAACCTTCGGAATATCACCCTCCTCCACGCCTTTCATTCCAATAGCAAACGACGGTTGCCTCAACTCATCTTCCAAACCGAATCCTACGATGGCTTCGCCTAAACCAGATTCCTCTAATGCGAGTCTCAACGGAGAAGCGGATGAGCCTAACAATAAATTGTCCAAGAATCCCACAGCTAAGGCAGTCTCTTGATCGAATGGTTTATCGTTGAGCAACCAGTTAATTTGGACAAAACATTTTTGCGCCTCCTCGTCTTCACCAGAGGCGTACGTTTTCACGATTCGTTTCGGTTCCTTGAAGAAAGGTTGCGAAGCAATAGAAGAATCGACTTCCTTGGCATCGAACTCGTCTAAAAATCCGCTCAAGAGCTTCAAACGGTTCTCAACATCGTCGTCACCATAGAACCAGAGGCGTGCATTCGATGGGTGATAGAATTTCCCGTGGAAGTCTTTGAACTCGGAATAAGTCAAATCAGGAATAACTTCTGGAGAGCCGCCAGAATCGACCCCGTACGTATTTTCCGGGAACAACGCTTGCTGACATTCACGTGCGAGAACGGAGTCTGGGGAAGAGTACACGCCTTTCATTTCGTTGAAAACGACACCTTTGTACGTCAAGTCTTCGTCCTTATCGTTCAACTCGTAGTGCCAACCTTCTTGTTCGAACGTTCTCTCGTTCTCGATGCACTTCGGATGGAACACTGCGTCTAAATACACGTCCACAAGGTTGTAAAAATCGGCGAGATTGCACGAAGCAACTGGATAGCACGTTCGATCTGGGTATGTCATGGCGTTTAAGAACGTGTTCAAACTCCCTTTAATCAACTCGACAAACGGTTCTTTGATTGGATACTTTCTGCTACCACAGAGTACCGAGTGCTCGAGGATGTGCGGAATACCGGTCGAGTTTGCAGGCGGTGTGCGAAACGTTACTCCGAACGATTTATTCTCGTCGTCGTTTGAGAGCGACATCAGCTCAGCTCCCGTCTTTTTGTGCTTAAATAAGAACCCTTTCGCGTTATATTCCGGAACAAACTCTTCTTTGATGAGCTCGAAGCCGTGCAAGTTGCTCGGCGCATTCATTGTCGCCATAGATTCCGATGATGCTTTGTCTGCGGCAATGGCAGCCAAAGTTAGGCTCTTTCTCGTTGTCGATTGCATCGGCTTGTTGTTGTTGTTGTTGTTCGGCGAAGACGACGAAGACGCCGTGGACGCTCTTGCCTTAGCGTAGTTCACGGAGCGAACATTGGCAACATTTCTCCTCTTCAACGCGACAGCAGTTAAAGACGATCTCATCGACAAGGATGACGCAGAAGACATGTTGATCGGCTTGGTTATTGTTGTTAAGAAACCTCTTCTTTGTTGGATGACGTTTTTGTTGTCTTGTGCGAAGACGATGGCAGAAGTTGTCGTTTTTAAAACGGAGCGATCGAGCGAACGAGTGGAGTAACACGATGATGAAGAGGGAAACGTCAAAGTAAACGCTCTTTTCAGCAGTGTGTCTTTCTTTATTCGCGAAGCGCGGGTGAGAGAAATCAGTGACGTCGTCGTTGTTGCTCTCTTTCGTGTGAAAAGAATGGTGCGATGACGATTACGTGCCACTCGATTTTTTTTTTTTCATTTTCCCAAATTTATTCTTCTTCGCGAGTTTTTTCTCTCTCTTTTTTCTCCCCCCCTTTCTTGTCGCCTTTGTGCCTTGTAGAAAAATGGGACGATTGATTTCCAAAGGAGGATAGAAGAGAAAACTCTCGAATGGATAATAAAAAGAAATTGGGTTCTTCATTCAAAGACGCGCGTGCACAAGCCTCGTGGTTGGTTGGTGTGTAGACACACAGAGACACGCTTTTACAAAACAACAACAACAACAGAACGATCGTTATAAAATGCAGGCACTCTTACTATCCGCTTCTTCGTCCGTCGGCGTCGTCGTGAACGCGTCTTCTTCTTCTTCTGCTCGTGGTCGTCGTCCGAATCGGTCGCCACCGCTGCGCAATAACACCAACAACAGAAGAAGAGGGGGAAGAACGGTGGTAAACATGCTCCCCCCGGGTGGGATGCCGAACATGCCAGGAATGGACCCGGAGAAGATGAAAGAGATGCAAGCGGCGTATCAAGAGGCGATGAAGAATCCAGAGACTGCGAAGAAAATTCAGGAGCAGATGAAGCAAATGCAAGGCATGATGAGCAACCCGATGGTGCAGCAACAAATGCAAGCGATGCAAAATATGGTGCAAAACGAAGACATGCAGAAAAGAATCGCAGGATTGAAAGATGACCCAGAATTTAAAGACTTCTTCGACGATTTACGAACGAATGGCCCCGGGGCGATGATGAAGTATTCATCCGATCAAGCTTTTTTGAAAAAGCTCAACGATAAACTCGGCGGCGAAGAAGCCATTCGAGCAGCGGCGGGAGGGGCGATTCCAGCGGATGCTATTCCACCCGGAGGCGCAGCACCTCCACCAGCAGCACCAGCACCTCCGCCTGAAGTTGAAACGTTACATGATGCCGCACGATACGGTGATATCGAGGCTGTCGAAGATTTCCTCGCCATTGGCAAAGATGTCAACGCGAGAGACTCTTCGCAAAGAACGCCACTTCACTACGCCATTGCGTTCGGAAAAGGCACCGCTGGTGAAGAGATTTTCGATTTACTCGTTGGTACGGACTCTATTGATTTAACCGCGAGAGACGAAAAGCAGAACACGCCGCTTCACTACGCGTGCGGATACGGTAAGATTTTCGCGGTGCAAAAATTACTCGAGATGAATAGCGACATTACGGCTAAGAATGGCACCGGAAAAACGCCATTAGATTTGGTCACGTTAGAAGCGAAGAATCCAATCAACGAAGACGCAGAACTGCTCAAGCTGCTTGGGGCTTAGATGGAGAGATGCGTACGATTCTTTTTTATAAATAAATAACAAAGAAAAAAATTAAATGTACCCAAAGATTCCTGCATATGCGGTTGCCAACTTTTCCGGAGTCTCTTGTACGAACGCTTTGAGAATATTCCAACCAGTTTGTTGCGATTTCAACAAATACGCCGTGTTATCTTGAAACTCTTCTTCCTTGTCTTTTTCTTCGTTATTATCGCTAACTGTATCATCTGCTTTGAAATGGTGGCTGTAAAGTCCCATCACGAGAGATGTGGCCACTCGGCTCATCAATAATACTGGGAGAACCTTGATTTCGTGTTCGTTCAAAGTAAATGTCATGGCAACCCCCTCGAGCATTTTTTCGCAACTTTCTAAGGGAGCATTCGGCGTAGCTAAAGCGCAATATGCCATCGCCGTTGCAATTTCAATAACCGTCCACGATATGCAAATATCGCCGAAATCGATGCATGCGAAATCATTCAGAACGTCGATGCTATCGTTATTTACTCTCTCTTCCCAATCACTCGCGGTGACGAGGACGTTCGATTCATTCAAATCGTTGTGTATGACGCTCAGTCGAAGTTTGGCCGTATCGTTTCGAATGCTATTGACGTGTTCTTCGTACCACTTGAAAACTTGCTCAATGGCATTCTTGTCCTTGATGAGTCCTTCGCCTTTACTTTTCAAAGCGTCCAGAAACATTCGGACGTCTTCAAAGTTCCGCACGTCCCATAAAGACTCGCGCGTTGCGAGTGTGCAATAAAGCTTTTTTGCTTCTTCTTCAATCGAAGGGTTTTCTGGATTCCATCGCAGGAAAGTCTCAGAAATTATACCTACAAACTCGCCGACTCTGCGCCAAAACGCTTTCTGTTCCTCTGGTTTCTCCACCAAGCTGTTGACTACATCTATCAGTAAAGTACCCTCAACGTACCGCAACACTTTCACGGCGTGCGTTTTTTGGTTCTTCTTTTCTATGCTATCGTTGATATTATTATTGTTGTTATTATTATTATGATCATTATTAGTACTACTATGACTATCGGTCCAATCGAAACGGGACGCGCCCGAGTTTGTGTGCACGACTGAAGAGGTGCATATATTGAATCTTGAAAGCCAACGCATGGCAAACTCGTGACAGTCCAATAAACGTGCGTTTGGTTCCATAGAATCTACGCCGTTGTGAAACTTCAGGATAAACTTTTTCGCTTTCTTTTTCTCGTGGTTGCCCTCTTTGTTTTCCTTCGTGCGGATGTGGAAGAGAAAGTTCGCGTCGTCGTAGGAGTCCAACATGGAGATTTTTTCGAGTTTTTCTTCATCTTCTTTGCAATAATACCGCGCTAACCAGACCGTCTTCGCGTGTTCTTTCGAGCACAATGGTCTGAACTTCTTTCTCTCCGTCTCGTCCAGCTGCGTTTTCTTCATTCTCCCATGTAGTGTGCGTGTGCGTGTGCGTGTGCGTGTGCGTGTCGTGTGTGGTCTTTTTGCACTTTTGTGATGCGCGTCTGAAACGTGTCTGTCTTTTTTGTTTTTGTGTTTCGTCTTGTGGATGGATTTTTTTTGACGTCGTGTCGTTTTGTCGAGTGTTTTGGCGTGTGCCACTTTAAAGGCCGAGGTATACACGCCAACGCCAACACCAACACGTACACTTAAACGTTTCAAAGAGAGATAGAGAAACGATACCCGACTCTGGCCTCTCTGATGATACTCTCGAGCGCTCAAAGGGCGTCGTCGCCCCGCTTCTCCTCGAGGATTTTACCCACGAGAAGGACGGGTACGAGAAGGACGAGGGCTGCCTCCAACACTAATGCGGTCGTGTTTAGTCAAGACGGTGAAGTTGGAATTAAAAATTTCAAAGACAACTCCCACGAGGTGCACTACGGGGAAGTGTGCGTGTCGGACGACGAAGACTTTACGAACGCGTTCGAGGAGGAAGGAGAAGCGAAAGTCATCAGGTCGAGAAGGAAACGACGAGACGCGTTATCCTCGATCGCTCGAAAAGCTGAAAGTAAAAGTAAAGGGAAGAAAAAAAAGAGACAGGATAAGGCGAGAGAGAAAGCTATGCGAGGTCTAGAAAATTTAATCTTAAACACCTCAGGGAGCGATGGAATGAAGGCGAAGAAGAAGCATAGGAAGAAGCATAAGAATAAGAAGAGAGGAGGGAGTTCCTCGTCTTCTTCTTCTTCGAGTAGTAGCAGTAGCAGTAGCAGTAGTAGTAGCAGTAGTAGTAGTAGCGATTCGTCAGATTCAGAGTGTGAGCGAGCAGGGCGCCGAAAAGGCGCTCGTGGCGGCATTGGAGGAGGAAAAGGAGGAGGAGGAAAGAAGAAGAAGAAAAGCGTGAAAACGTTGAAGAATAACATGCTTTCGCTTGGAATAGGAAAGAAGAAAAAGAAGAAGAGAGGCAAAAGGACTATTTCGCAAGCAGCAATTGCCGAGCAGGCGAAGATTCCCGCCAACGAAGATGAAGAACCGGCTGGATTGGCATCATTAGGCGCGTGCCCTTTACTTTCGCCACTAATTTTAGGCAAAGGCGTTATTCCCGTCGCTACTCTCGAAGTGTGCACGGGGAAATACTGTCGCAGGAACGGTGCGTATGCCATTTCCGAGAGTCTGAAGAATGACTTGCCTTCGAATTGGCCGTGCGAAACATCGGCGGGGAAGTGCATTGGAGGAAAGTGCAAAAAAGGCGTGAACATCGCCGTCCAATCTTCATTGGGGTATGAAAAGTTTGCTGGCATGGATCTCGCGACGGCGCGTTCTGTTTTCATACCGATGGCGTTACGAACAAATGAGATTAATGGCACAACCGACGAAGGTGAAGGAGCTATTCTAACTCCCGGAGAGGTGGCTTCACCTGCGGTGAATCGGTCTGTTGATAGCGATGCACCCTCGGGATACATGCCAAAGATACATTAGCTGCATCGCACATGCAATTTGTAATACTACTCGATTTTTCACGTTGTGAAGGCATGTCCACCGGAGTTTGTTTTCATTTTTTGTTTTGGATTTCCCCCCCCCCAAAAAAAGGCAAAGGCGTAATCAAATCTACACACGCGTTCAAAATCACACGCTCTTTCTTTCTTTCTTTCTCTCTGTACGCGCGTAAACGTCACAAGAAAAGATAATAATGACGAGTCATCGAGAGGAACAAAAGTTCCGGATGATGGAATTAGGCATAGACGACGGCGAAGGCGACAAGAGCAATAAAAACAATACTAAAAAAGAAGAGAATGAAAAGAACGCACACGACTTAGGAGACGAGGGAGAAAAAGCATCACCATCGTCGTCCTTCTCAGCATTTTCCGAGAGTGGGAACTGTTCTGCCAACGCCATATACACGAGATTGCAATATTATTATCGGCAATCAGGCGCATCTGAGTATCCGTTGACAACTCTAGCCATTTTGACCGCCATTTTTTGGTTACTTGCATCGGGATTGAACTCCTTCTTCGTCGCTAGTGAAGATGGAAACGGAGTGATGAGAATGAGACCGGCAGACTTGCTCCCGAAAAGATTTCGGTTCGGCGAGAACGGAGTTCCCAAAACGCGAGGAACGCCGATTCGAATTATGCCTTCATCTGATTTTAGGCATTTCGACGAGTTGAAATCGTACATGCACCCCACAGAGTTAGTGGGATTAGGAATAGATACAGAAGGACACGTTTTGAAACAACGTCCTTTGCTCGAGCTTAATAAGAATAATCTGTTGGCGTTGAAAACGTCACCGCCACCGCCGTTGGCGCCAGGAGAAGAAGAGAAGCAAGTGTATGATGTAGATTTACCGAAAGGCTTTTATCGATGGGATGAAGTGCACCAAAATATTTGGAGAAAAGCGAAGCAAAAGCACATCGAAGAACTTCGCGCAGAAGCGAGGATTGAGCAACACGCTCGAGCGAAAGCGTTCATAACGAACGACAAGGATTCGTCTGATTTAGATAAAGTGTTGCAAGAAGAAGCCGCAGAAAGAGCGAGAGCGCATTTACAAGACGTGCTGAAAGATCATTTGGTAAATTAGCTCTCTAGTTCTATTCTTTTTATTAATTAGTCGATATATTCTGCTGCTGAGATTGCGTTCCTTTGGATCGTCTAACATATGTATGTATCTAATGTTTCCAAAGCCTTAGCATTTTATCTTTTCCGCCGCTCGCGCCTTTCGTTCCTAGCGGCGACCAATCGCATGCAAAAATCTCATCCGAGTGGCCGGGCAAGTCGAGCTCGAGTTTCTTCAAACGCACGCTCCATACTTTTAACGTCGAGTCTTTGGATGCGGATAACACGAAGCGCGAATCCGCGCTCCAGGCTATTTGGTACACCGCGCCAACATGTCCTCGAAAAGTACACACGAAATCTCCAGTTTCACCATTCCATAATTTTACCGCTTTGTCAAACGACGCCGAGGCAAAATATTTACCGTCTGGGGAGAACATGACGTGATTAATCAATTGTACGTGTCCAGTCAATCGCTTCAAAGCCGTTTTCGATTGCGAAGGTTCCCAAAGAAACATAGTAAAATCGTCAGAACCGCTGATTAAACGTTCTGGTTTGTTTCTAGTCAATTTTTTGTATCGTTCGAGCGCACGTTCTTTCGCTTTTTCGAACGTCCCTTCTCGTTTCCCCGTTTCATCAAACGCGCCCGTTCTCAAGGCAAATTCTGACGATAATGCGAGCGTGTTTACCCAGTGCGCGTGTCCTTTCAACTGTCGAACAATTTTCCCGTCTTTGGCGTCCCAGGCATACACCGTTGTGTCTCTCGACGCCGTATAAATCAAGCCTTCCCCGCCCCATTTCACGGACGAGAGGGCTCTCGAGTGCGCGGAAAGTGAGAACAGAGGTATTTTCTTATTCACGTTCCATACTTTTGCCGAACCATCCGCAGAGGCGGAAACGAACCGAATGTCGTTTGATGTTTTCAACGCATGCATCGGCTCCCAGCTTAATCCTACGATGTGTTTCTTATGGCCTTTCAAAATCCCTCTGGATTCACCTGTGACTGGGTCCCAAAGCCGAACCATATTATCCATCCCTCCACTCCCTAATAATTGTGCGTCTGGCGACCATGCCACACATAAGACCCAATTCGTGTGTCCTTTACACGTCGTTTTCGGCGCCTCGCTTTCGTGGTTCCATAGACGCACGGTGGTATCGCCTGACCCGCTCGCTAAGTGCTTCCCGTCTGGAGAAAACGATACCGATAATATAGCTTCGGCGTGACCTGGTATCGCGGATGAACACCGGGTTACTGGTCTTACTCGAAACAGTGCCTGAGGGGCGTACACGATTTTCAAGACCTGTTCCATGCTCGCATTCACTTTCGCCAAGTGGTCCCCTAAATCCGTCGTTAACGTTTCGTCTTTTATGTAAAACTCGTACGGGAGTTTCTCCCCTTTCTCTTCCGTGTTATTCAATAAAGTGTTCAATAACTCTTCCAACTGTTTCGAGGTACAATCGTGCGGTAAATCCAGCTGAGGACCGGCGTTGTTCCCGTCCATATCTACCAGTTGTGCGATCACGTTTATTCTCGCGTGAGGGAGGAGTTTTTCATTTTCATTCGTGTCGTGCGCATTCCCTCTTCCTCCAGTTTTCGCGCGCTTCGTTGTCGGTAAAGACGACATGAGCGTTGAGTGTGATTCGGTGTATCGTTCCTCCTCTCCGTCTTGTGCGCTCCTCGAGTGTGTCCTTTCTTCCTCCCTCTTCCTTTCTACAAGACACGCCGCGCAAAACCGTCGGCGGTCGTTTTTGTTGTTAAAGGAAGTCGAGAGAAGACGCTATAAAATCTAACTAAAAACTGCCGCCAAAAAAAAAAGTGCTTCAACATTCGACGAGTAAAAAAACACCTCTTGCACCACATACCACAAAACAAATAGTAGTCCTTGCGAGTAAAGAAAAATGAGCAGCGATGCAGCCATCACCGACGATGCGTTAGAAGAGGAAGAGGGAGACTTCGGAGACTGGGTGGAAGACGAAGGGGAGATTTCGGAGCAACGGAAAACGAAGTGTTTATTTTCTAAAAGAGTGTATGCCAACGCGCACGAAGCGTTAACGAGAGCCGCCACTGATTTTGGATTTGATTTACGACGAGTCGTTTTGAACACAAAGAACAATGCCGAGAACGAAACAACTTCGAATAGCATCACTAAAGATGGTAACGAAGATGATGAAAATGAATTGGAGTTTTACGACGTCATTAAAGTGATTAACTTTGTGCGTAAAATGGTTTTAGAAGAAACAGAAAACAAAGAAGAACAAGACGAGAAGGAATTGGCGAAACGAGTGATTGAAAGAGTCAACGACAGGGCATGGAAAGACGACGTGTATTTAATGCCCGTCGATGCGAGTGGGTCGGACCCTTTGACGTACGAGTGGGAATCGTATGTCTACGGCGTTGGTGATGATGATGACGACGACGACGAAGAAGCACCGGTAACGACAACGATGAACGATACAAAAGCAGACCAACAAAGGGGCACATCTCAAAATGAACAATCGGCATCGGCGTTGATGATATCATCGTTGCGAAGCGAGAATGAGACGCTGAAATTGAAAGTGTTTGAAATGATGCAAAAATTAGGCATGATTAGCGAAGAAGAGGAGAAGGAAAAGCTCGCACCAGTGGCAAACGTCGGGGCAAACGTCTTATCATCAGTACCGATGCACAGTAACGATGACGACTACTCGAATAGAAGATATTTGAATCACATGGATAGAGAAACGAAAGAGAAGAAAAAAGAAGACGAGGTAGACGAGAAAGTGAGAGATTCAGACGATTCGTACTTCAACTCATACTCGTACTTCGAAATCCACAAAGATATGTTGAGCGATAAAGCACGGACGGGTGCATACAGAGATGCACTTACCAAAAATCCAACTCTGATAAACGATGCAAATGTTCTCGACGTCGGTTGTGGTACGGGTATCTTATCCATGTTCGCTGCGCGAGACGGTGGCGCGAGAAACGTCGTCGGTGTCGATGGTTCATACAGAATTGCGGACGTTGCACGAACGAATGTCGGCGCTAACGGCTTACAAGATAAAATTGAAATCATCGAAGGAAAGCTCGAGGACATGGATTCTATACGCGGTGCACCGTTCGACGTCATCGTATCGGAATGGATGGGTTATGGGTTATTCTTCGAGTCCATGTTAGATACCGTGTTGTATGCCAGAGATAAATATTTAAAACCGGACGGCGCATTGTTACCAGACGTGTGTTGCATTAAAATCGCTGGGTTCACGAAACTGGCTACGGTTGATTTTGATTTCTGGAACGACGTGTATGGATTTTCAATGAAAGAAGTTGCCGTTCAGCAGTTAGATCACGCACTGGCGACGGCCGTGGTGAAACACGTCGAGGGTGAACACATCGGAACGACGGAGACGGAAATTTTACGTCTCGATTTGTGCAAATGTTCGGTCAAAGATACCGAATTTAGTGCGGAATTCAAACTCGATGCGCTCGAAGATGCGACCAAAGATCAATCGCAAATGATTTATGGGATTGTCTTGTGGTTTGATACAGAATTTTCGAGCCGGTTCTGCCGAGAAAATCCTGTTATTCTTTCCACGTCTCCGAAAGAACCGAAAACGCATTGGGTCCAAACTGCTTTACATTTTCCCGAGCCGCTCGTTTTAGACAACACCTCTGCGTCGGGTATTAAAGGACGCATTAGCATGGCGAAGAGTACAGAACACGTGCGAGGTTACGATATAAGCTTAGAATCGTACCCTATCGATCCGAGCGGGAAAGCGTGCGGTAAAGTACAAACGCGGTTGTATAGACTTTGAGAAGAAAAATGTTGTCAATAATACTAGTACTCATAGGCAGATAATTGTACCATTAAACGCGCCATTCTAACCCCTCTACAACTTCTAACGTGTTTGAATCGGGATCCCTGAAGAATATCGCCGGCCTACCTGATTTGCTTTTCGTATATTCAATCTTATTCGCATCTAAAGCGTCCATCAGTGGCTGTATGTCCATGCATCCGATGCAAAAGTGTCGGTCCCTGCCTCCGTGAGTTGGTCGAGATTCGATGTCGTCTGGATCTGGATTTGGTAGTTCCATTATGTGAATCATCTCGTCTCCAATCCATAACCACGCTCCGTCGTACGGTAACTTATCTTTCGGCCTCGCCGGATTAATTGCTAATCCTAGTATGCCTTGGTAAAAATCCATCGTTCGTTGCATATCTTTGACGATAATCGCCACGTGGTGCACACCAGTTATTTGCATCTTCTTTGCCACGGACGTGTCCGGTAACTCCTTCGTTTTCTCGTCAATATCCGACCATTTTAGTATTTTCCCTTTAGTGTTCGTGATTGTTTCGTTATTAGATGACGGTGGTGACGACGATCGCGTTTGTAGATGTTCTCGTTGTTGTTGGTGTCTTCTTCGTCTAGAGTTTGCCACGGAATGGATAAATGAAGACGATGACTTTGATGACGACGAAACCAGCGTCCGTGCTCTTCTTCTGCGTAAAGAAAGGAATGATGTCATCGTCGTTGTTCTCGTCGCAGTGATAATGGTATTCATCGTGCTATTGTAATCTATTTCTTTCTCTTTCTCTCTCGTTGTTTATCGGGAAGAAGAGAGCTCCAAATGCCGAAGTGAACCGAATTTTTCCTTTTTTTTGTGTGTGACAATGGGAAATTACTCACAATTCACTCTCGCCCTCTCAAAAGATGAACCCAAAGCCTCCACCGAGATGGAACACGGTGGACCAAAGAAAGAAATACTACGAGGGCATGCTCTTGCAAGAGTTGAAATTGCACATGAACACGCAGAGGGAGTATAAGAATGACCTGATAGACAATTGGGCGGGCGATTCAGAAGCGGACTGGTTCGCGCACCTGAAAGATGGCGAGCTTCCCAAAAAGAAATTGCAGGCAACAAAGAAAACGACGACGACGACGACGACGACGACGACGACGACGACGACGACGACGAAGCAGGAAGATCCTCAAAATAATGATTAGCAGACACAAAATAGATATGGATGTATAGATGGATAGATTAGGAGAAATATACTGTACCATATTATTAGCATTTTCGAAAGAATGAAAAGTGTAAACAACAAAGAACAAGAACAAGAACAAGTGTATTTGTAATTACAAAGTAGTGAATTCTATATCACAACGCAAAAGGACGCGAAACGGCTTCTAAATCGCACTCAATGGCATTAACTTCCGCTATCTTGTCTTGCCGTCCTTTTATACCCAAAGCTAAACCGCTTTCAATCATCCATTGGATGTACGGTCCCCAAACTTTTCGGTCACAACGCAACGTGTTTTCATGCCCGATGACGACCAACCCCCTTCTCGCTCTCGTGAGCGTCACATTACATCGTCTCGGGTCGGAGACGAAACCTAAACTTCTGTTCGTATTTGCACGAACAGTGGATACTATCATCACTTCTTTCTCGCGTCCTTGAAAACCATCGACGGAGGAGACTTCGATGCCACACTCACCAGTATTCCTGTCAACGCCAGTTTGAATTCCGGCGCGGCGAATCATTTGCCGAAGTAAACGAACTTGCGCCGCGTACGGGGTGACAATACCAATATCTTTCGGTCGCAACTCTTGTGCGAACAGAAATCCACGCAAATATGCCAATACCAGCTCTGCTTCTGCTCTGTTGGAATACGAATTCGAGTCATTGAGTTCCATTGCGCTTGTCGGGTGTGTCGGGACGTAACAAATAGGAACGTTTGGTTGCGGCCAATTGAATCCAATTGGTATCGGTCGCATCGCTCGAGGCGTTCCATTCTTCAATTGTTTGTCGTAGAACGCGTCTGAGGGAAATTTCCCTAAAGCAGGATGCATGCGAAACTGCGTGTCGAGCATGTAAGGCACAACCCCTAAGGACACGAGTCGATCGAACATGGAAAGCGTCAACCCGCCGAGCTCGGCTTCTCGAGATAAAATAGTCGGCGGTAATTGTTTATGGTCTCCAACTAAAACGAGTTGCTGACAACCTCTCGAGATTGGCACTAAACTCATCGGTTCTGTGACTTGAGAGGCTTCATCCAACATTACCGCAGAGAAACTAATCCGATCCAAGAAGTCGCTTCCAGAACCAGCACACGTGCAGCACACCGCCTGCGCGTATCGCACAGCTCTGATTTGAGCTTCGTACGCTTCGTGTTTTGTACACCCAGGCGGAACCATATTTTCGATTTGATACATAGCGAGATCTTGGCGTACGGCTTCGGTACGGCCAATTCGAACAACGCGAACGCCAGCGCGAGCCAAACCTTCAACCAAGTTATCCACCGCTGTATTACTGTCGGAAGTACACAGTACCGGTCCTCTGCCTACATCTATCAATCCTCGAACGATTGCAACGGACGTGTGCGTTTTACCTGTACCCGGGGGGCCTTGTATTAAACTCAGTCGTCGCTCCAAAGTCGCCGATACCGCTCGTTGTTGTGACTCGTTCAGGTTAAATTGTCGGGTGACGTTTCGCACGACGTGTTCGTATCTCCCGCCATTTACCTCTGCGCAAAGCTTCGCGACTTCATCTTCTTCAATTGACTCTAATCCTTCCGCAAAAGATGAACTGCGCTTCATTTCGTTCAAGTACGTAGCACCTCCTTTGTCCACATCAATTTCATCCGGTTCCGCGTGTTCCGAGTGTTGAAATCCAGCGGTCAAGATTTTTCGAAACGCCGGGCTCGTCGTGCATTTTGCTTTCTTCTTTGGATCGACGATTTCGAGCAAATCACGCATCGCTCCAATCTGCCTAGAAAATGAAACTCTGTTTGCCAACTTATCCACGCTCCAGCCTTCACCGATGATATCTTTTACTTCGCCATGGTCCAAGTTGATGTGAATTTCTGTGTGTTCGAAATTTACAAATTCGATGACGCCCTCAAACTCTTCGAATTCAACCTCGGGTGCATCGAGCGGTCTTGGCGCGACTGGTAATGGCGGTGCCTTAGGGACAAACGCAGTCGCTGACGCTTTGAGCGACGAGTCTGGCGCCGCCGGAGGTGGTGGCGGTGGTTGTTTCTCAGCTAAAGTATTACCATCTGTCATTGCCATCGTTTTCGTCTCTTTATACATATCTGCCGCTTCGGGGGATAAATCCGGTAAGGATTCGAACGACCGCACTTGCGGTAGAGCTTTTGGCGGTGCCACGTATTTGCGAACCAATACGGAATCCCCACCGGATAAAATGCGTTTCCCGTCCAAGTTTATTTGTCCTTGTAAACAGGACATTGGCATTGGAATCTTCGTGACGCCGTCTGGCCCAACCTGCGGCTTCGTCGACAGACACAACCTTCCGCCTTTCCACGTCGACGCCGTGGCGACGAGATCCGCCGCAGCCGGCGGCCTTTTCGCTATTCTCTCTAAAATCTGTATCGACTCCTCGCAAAACTCCGTCAACAACAAACGCGCATTTTTTGTGAAATACCCCGCCGTCGCTGCATCCGAGTGCTCAACGACTTTCGTCAAAGGACACAATGCGTTGACGAGCTTCTTAGCATCTTCCAAATCACATCTACACGGCACAGACATTAATATCTCGCAGAATTTCTTCAAGGTCATTTTAAAGTTATCTTTTGACATGATCTCGGCGACAAATGCTGCGTGTTTCGCGTGATTAGCCTGTAACAATCTCAAAATCAACTTTGTGTGCGTCTCTTCGTCCACGGTTCCCGATTTGGCGTTTTGTAAAATGTTTCCCATATTCGGTTTACTTTTTTCCGTGGTGTACTTTGCGAACCAAACGAACGCTTGGGAGATCTTCCCCGTGTCCATCTCACGTCGTATCTGCTTCCCGTACGCTATTTTTTTCTCCGGTATTACTTTTACTTTTTTCTGTTTTTGGCCGAAAAAGCCACCTCGGCCGCCACCTCGGCCTCCTCCTCCTCCTCCTCCGTAATATCCTCCTCCTCCGTAATATCCTCCTCTGCCTCCTCCTCTGCCGCCATATCCTCCACCGTATCCTCCATTATATCCTCCTCCATTATTATATCCTCCACCGTATCCTCCATTATATCCTCCTCCATTATTATATCCCCCTCTGTAATAGCCTCCACCGTAATAACTATTTTGATAATTCATCCTCCTCGATGTTTTCCCTTTATAATTTCTCTTCTTCTCCACGTTTCCACTCGCAGGTTTACCGAGGAGTTGTTTGTTTTTGTTATCGTTGTCCTGTTGAGTTTGTTGTTGGGAAATGTCTCTCTCGTTGCTGTTATTTTTCTTAGACTTCTTCTTTGACATCTAGTGGAACTCTATCGATATATTACAATCTAGATAAGCGAAGAGACAAGAAAAAGTGAAGAATGAAGAACGATGTTACAGCAGTAATTTTTTAAAAGTTTTAAGACCGGTACAATTACTTTACACTAACCCAGCCAAAAGCATGCCTAAAATCAGTGCTTTTTCGCCGTGAGAAGAATCGCACGCCGGCAAGATTCTGTGCGCGGCAGACCAGAACGCTTTCGTGTATTTTTCCGAAATCGTATCTGCGCCGTAGAGGAAAGCGTTGCCTTTTTGAAACTCTCGTGGCAAGTACGGTCGCACCCAACTCTCGTACATTTCCATCGGTCCAAACGGCAGGACTTTCATATTGTGCAAAATACACATGGTGAACGAAAACAGCGCTACTGGAGCGAAAAAGCTTTTCAACGCCATTTTTACGCCATAGAAAATGACGAAACCATACAACATGGATGTGAAGAAGTCTTTCGCTTTCGTCGGCAACGACTGAAAAGCTTTTTCGGTTTGTGCTTTCATTTTATTCGCGGCAGCGTTAGAGCTCTTCGCGTTTGCGAGAGGCACGACGGTGAGTAGAAAGGTGACAGTCGCGGCAAGTAGAAATCGCGTCGCCATCGATGAGCTTTGCGAAAACCGTTCGTCGTCGTTATTGTTATTGTTGTTGTTATTCCAACCGCCCCCACCCGAGTTTCCACCAAAATTTCCTCCTCCTCCTCCTCCTCCTCCACCAATCTCGCCAGTAAGTAAGCGCGGGTTATGATTGTTATAAATGTTATTATTCACGCTCAACTTCCCTCTTCCGCTATCGTCTAGAAATATGCCTCTTCTTCTCGTCCTCATTGCTTTCGTCTTCGTTTTCTTTCGGTTTACATTTTTAAAGTACATTTCGTTTTTGACAGTTTTTGACTCGGGAGAGGTGGAAGAGTAAGAGAAGCACACGGTCCGGCGAATACTCGTCATAATCTGTTGTCGTATTCTCGCAGAAGGTGGCTCTGATGGCGTCGAACGTACGAGTGCGGGAGTGCTGAGGGATAACGAGGGCATATGGTCTAAATCCTATGATTTTGTGGGGAGATTCGAAAAAAACACTCAACTCAACAAAAGAATGAAAATGGACATCTCTCACCACAGGACTGTAATTTATTATATGTAAGATCTAAAAGTAGTAGGTATGTTTAGTACAACTCATTTTTTAACAGTATATTCCTTCATTACTCCTCCTCGGAATAAAAAGAAGAAGAAATCAATTCCTTTCCAGCAATAAGTTATTGCGGATCTTGTTGCTTCTTCTGATCGCCTGGGCGGTTGAATCGTCTCTGCGGTCTTTGTCCTTCCTCTCGCCCCGCCTCTTTATCCGCTAACGCCTGCGCCGCGGTTCTCGGCTTCGGTCCTTTCAACTTTCTCGGCGTCGACTGTTTTCGCTTCAAAATGTCTTGTTTGTTCTCAAAATATCGTCGTCTTCTGACTTCGTTGATGTGGCCAGAGTTCATGACTTGTTTGCGAAAACGTCTCAACGCAGCCTCTCCGTTTTCACCTTCACCGACGTTGATTTCTGTTTGGTACGCGCCTTTGAACGCAAAAGCAACGCCCGGAGCCAATTTTTGCTTTGGTTGTTGCGCGACTGTAGAATTGTATGAGATGTGATCGAGTAGAAAGATAGAGGTGAGTTTCTCGTTCATTCGTTGCGTAAAAAAAGAGATGCAAAAGCTTTCCCAAACAAGAGAGAAGAAGATAGAATGTTGAGGTTTTTACGCAGCCCGAAAATTCGCGTTTTGCGCGCTCGACATCCCGCGCGACGAGGGAATACTCGATTCAAAGGCACTTTCGGATGCACAAATTCCGATTCTAAACAATCGCGTCCTTTAAACGAGCTATCTCGAGCTCAAAAGTTCTTCGAACGTAGGTATTCTCGCGACATTTTCGCATCAGCGAGGCAAACGTCTCCTCTGGCGACGGAGACACAAATCGCGCAATTTAGCGCGCGCGTGCGCTGCGAAAAAACAAGCAAACGCGCGACCCGACGTCAATGCGTACCTCTGTTGTTTGTGGACGTGGAGGAAACCGAGGTTCCAACTAAGGATGCCGTTCGCATGGTTAAGCCTAACATGGTGGAACTAAAGTGTTTTCTATTTTTTTTTGTTGTGACGACTTCCTTTTTTGTTGGGTTGTCTTTGTGTGTCGTCAAGTCCTCCCTCCTCCTCAATTCGTACGTAAAGAAATAAAAAGTGCGAGAGGAGAGAGTCAAGTCACAAATGACAAAAGTCAACACCAATTGTGTAATTCGAAAAAGTATTATTTACGTATGGGAAAAGAAGAGTTCGTCGCCAGACGTATGTGAAATGAATCGACCAGGCTATGGAGGCGGTGGCCCGGGTGGGCAAAACCCGGAAGACAAGAAAAGAATTCGCGAGGCAGAAATGCGCAAACTGTACGCGAATTCATGGGCGGTGGAGTTGATGAAAGCACCGTGCGCGCGTCCTGGTTTTTGCATGTACGCGACATTCTGTTCTCCTTGCGTTGCCTGGCAACAGAGAAAAAAACAAATGTACGGGTCGTTGCAAGGATACACGTGTTGCAACGGGGGATCGTGCATTTCTGGACGTTGCGGCGAGCAGAATAACCCAGAATTGTGCTTAGCGTGCGAAGTGTTTTGGTGTTTCCCATCGGCAGTCGCGACGAACAGGTTTTTGATACAAGACGAACAACGAGTCATGAACACACAGTGTGACAATGGCATCATCGGCTTCATGTTGTTGATGAACCAACTCGCGTGTATTTTTAGAGTGGCGGCCATGGTGTCCAACGATGATTCCATCGAGCAAGCCGCGGACATATTGGATTGCATTTCCGATATGACATACTGTTCTGTGTGTGCGTGTATGCAAACGCAACAAGAGGCGCAAATTGACTTTAGAAATGAAAGCATGACGCCGCAGCAACAGGTGTTCCAAGCTCCTCAGGTACAAAGAATGGCGGAGTACGAAACGCCAGCAGGGACGTATGGTGCAGCACCACCTCAACAGCAGCAGGTACAACAAGAAGCACAACCACAATACCCAAAAGTTTAAATTTTGTTCGATTCGATACTACTATTACACATATAATTCTAAACAAAAATTTACGCTACTTTACATTTAGTCTTCTTCGTGTCTATTTTCCCAGTCATGACTATACCGTTCATCAACTTTTCGCTATCTGTATACCAAGCAAACCTAGGTTTCCCATCTACGCCGACGTCGCCTTTGTAAAACGCCAGTCGATCTTTAATATTATTAATCACGCCCGCGTGCCATTTGAAGTGGTGCACGGCCACCTTTGCGTCGCTAAAGCGTGATTGAGACCATAACTTAGTATTTTGGTCACTATCGCTCGGTGTGGAACATTGAGCCCCAGGTGGGAGAAAAGATAAGTTATCGTGCCCGGCGCACTGGTACTTATACTTTTCCGGGTATTTTGAGTACGGCGTCAAATGATAGACGTCTTCTAAACCACCGTCACCTCTCCCCGGCCCGCTTAAATATGCCTTTGCCCTTGCCGCGCGCAACACCTGATGGTTCCCTCTGTCCGTTCTCCAGTACCCTTTATACGCCATGGTCTTAAAATCTCTTCCACCGGCGACATTTTTAATTACCGAACACCGCAAAGGAAACTGCTGAAACATCCCAGGCTCTTCTTTCAATTTGCTCAACTCGCCGCTCTTCGAGACTCGATCGACGTATGTCCCTCTCACTTCATTGTACCCTTTCTTATCCATTTCTTTCAAGAAGTCGATCACTGATTTCCCTCCGTACGAGTGAAACTCATCGTTATCCGCGTGAACAATCCAACCATTCGGATGGACTTTTTCCAACAACTGCATCCGATGTTTATACATCACTTCGCTCGAGTATTGCGTCAACCACTCGTGGTACGGGATACCCAAATTGTCTAAAATCTTAGCGCACTTATCAAACTCTTCCGTTCGAAAACCGGATTTAGAGTTAATCACGACTAAGAAATTCTCCGGTTTAATCCCTAGATCGATGTAGTGGTGCACGAATTGTTTCAAGAGCACGGCGCCGTCGTAATCGGCAGCCACGGAGGTGAAAAGCCAAACATTGTTCGAGTAGTCTTGACTCGCTGCTGCTTCGACGCTACTGAAAGAAACGGTGTTTTCAGTGTTCTCCGTGTACTCGGCATGATGACTATGTTTCTCGTTATTCGATTTCATATACGCAATCGCGAACGCAAAGACGAGAAGGAGTTGGATACATCTTTTCGTGTGTCCTTTTCTTCTTCGTCGTTCTTTTCGTCCCGAAGAAGAGTTCATCTCGATAATCTTTTCTTCGTGCTCCATTTCTGACGACGGTTCAAAAAAGAACCCCAATCCAAAATATATTTCACAATTATAAAAATGCGTCAGAAAAGAACAGGAACGAGAACAAGGATTCGAGGAGATAGTTCTATGAAATAAGAATATGCAATACGTTATCAGTACCACACTGGTACCATTGGTAGTGTGATTAAATTAATGTAATATTAGTACAGAGTTTATCTCTTAACAGATCAACATGCCGCTGCTTCAACCTTGTTCGTGGTCGTCGTGTTTATATCGTTCTTCACTGTGTTGTCAGAAACCGGCGACGGCAGTTCGTTTTCTTTCTTCGTGTTGTTATTTGATTCTGTTTTTACATTTACACCGGCGTCGGCAGCAGCGGTAGTTTTCGTGGTGGTGGTGGTGCCAGCTTCAATCGGAGAGCCGTCTTCGTCTTCGCCGTTTTCAATCGGTTGGAATTTTGCGTGCGCCTCTTTGGCGTCTTTTTGAAGGTCGTCTTGCTCTTGCATCGGAAGAACATCCAACGGAAAGTGGTTGCGCCATCCCAAATTTTCAAGCATTCTTCCGTACCAGGAAGATGCAAGGTTCGGAGTGATGGTGACTGGGGTCGAAAGCGCACTCGTGCCCGCACGGGGGTCGTTCATCTCGTTTGCGTTTGCGTTTGGTTGTTGTTCTCCTCCACCTCCTCCGGGATTCGTGTTGTTGATCATGACGGTTTGACTCGCAATATTCAGCATCGACGGACGACGGACGAGCTGGTTATTCAAGCTATTGAACGCAGGAAGACCAATCACTGGGGAATTCGCTCGCCAGTCGCTAGAATCGTTTGGGATCCCAGGCACGGAAAATCCACTTCTCGCTGCTCTGTTCAAATTTTCCATGCTCAAGGACGACACCATTCCTCTTGGATCGTTCATAGTACGGTCGCTGATGTTACTCACGGTAGCGTTGTTATGCGTCGGGTTTATATTGTTGTTGTTCTTGCTAGTGCCGAATCCACCGCGCGCGCTCGTTTGGTCGTTGTTCATTGTGTAGTATTCTTTTTCGAATCCACTCGCGCTCTTACCGCTCTTGATTCTTTGTAATTCCATTAAACTCGCTTGAATGAGCGTTTCCAAACCCACAGATTCTGAACCTCCTGAATCTTCTCGATCCTGACTCGGTCCACGGCTCGGTCCGCGTACGCTTTTCCCAAGTTTCGTCTTTGTTGGAGACTTCCTCTGTCGTTTCACCGCATTTTTGCTCGTCGCTTCTTTTCCCGTGTTATTGTCCTTGTTCTCTTGCGAAGACTCCATAGATTCGTCACAGCTCATAGTTTCTAAAATGTGGCTCGCCACTCTTTTTTTCAAGTTTGCTTGCTTTGCCAATTGATTCGAAGACTGCTTTCTCGATCCCATAGGCGAAGATAAGTTTTGCGCCGCGGCGACTGGACTCGACGCCTTCTTTGGTGTCGTCGCCGGCGGCGCTTTTCCATTTTGAGCTAGAGTTCTTCGTAACGTTGAATTAAATCGATTTTTAACTTGGTTATCGGTTCTTCCAGGCATCGAGCGCGAAATCACCGCCCATTTGTTTCCATGAATAGCATGCGCAGACAATATCTGCGCGTCTTCCTCAGGAGTAAATGGTCCTCGTTTCACGGTTGGATTCAATTGGTTACACCATCTCAAACGACACGACTTAGAGCTTCTGCCAGGCAATCGTTCGGCAATTGCCGTCCAGTTTCCTGGTCCTCCTAATCGTTGGATTTGTTCGCGGAGTAACGTGTCCTCCTGTGGATTGAAGAATAAATATATATAGTGTGTGTTCCCTCGTTAGTATTTTTTTTTGTCGCGTGGAGTTCGCTTCTTCTTCTCTCGTCGAAGAGATAACAAAAACGATAAGGCCACGAAAGGGAGAGAATTTTGAAACAGTTACGGTTTCGTATTCGAATTTCACGCGCGCGATAGAGGTTTCCTCGCGCAATAAAATCTCGATCACGCTCGCGAATTTCGTGCCAAAATACTTTCTTCATCCGAAAATTAAACTCGCTTCGCAAACTTGCTTCGCGCGGCACCGTGCGCGCGCGCGAATCTCGTTAAAAAAATTCGCCTCTGGTGACGGTTGTTGCGCTCTCGTCTCTGAAACTAACACAAAAAATGAGACAGTCTAAACGTACCTCGATGGTCCACGCCGATTTTACGTTCTTCTCTTCCTCCATACTTTCGTATGTCTCGATGTGTGTTTCAATACGTGGGCGTAGTTTTGAGGCCAAGTAAACCTCGCGTCGCAAGTGAAAAGCGTTCTTTGCGCGCGCGCGAAAAATGTGAAGAACACAGTCGGGGGGAGAGAGAGCTATGACTATCAACCAGTAAAATTTAACTAACTCTACGGCTGTAAATCGTCCGGCAGATTCGTCGTCCTTGTTTTTTTTTTTTTTGGTTTTTTGGTTTGCGTGTGAAGAAAACCAACACTTGTGATTGTAGAAAGTCGTCAAGTCACAGAAAAATACCACAGAGAAAGAGTTTGGAGTAATTTCAAAATTTTGAAACGCGCCGTCTCCTTTTCCTCTCGCGACATTTTTTTCAAAGGCTCGCTCGCTCGCGCGTGTGCCAAGGAGTGTTTATAGCGCACAGCCGAAGAAAGAGAGAGAGAGAGAGAGAGAGAGAGAGAGAGAGAGAGAGAGAGAGAGAGAGAGAGAGCACAGTTCTCTTTCTCTTCGTCTTCTTTCTCTTTCTCTATCTCTCTCTGCCTTCTTGAATATATACGCATAAAATGAGTCGCCGACGATCAAACTCTTCAAAGAAGAAGAAAGAAGAAGAAGAAGAAGAAGACGAAGAGCGCGAAGAAGAGATGAAGAAGAATACGAAGAAAAGAAAAGAAGACGACGATTCTAACACGGATGAAGACGAATTAACGCGAGGGCGTCGTTCGCGTCGTTCGCAACGGAGCACGAGGAACGTAAACAGAGGGAAAAGTGCTTGGTTAGGAGAGGATTCAGATGACAACGACGACGACGACGACGACGACGGAGGAGGTTTAGACGAAGAAAAAGGAAGAGGTCGACAAAAGAAAAAAGTGTCTTACAAAGAAGATAACGACGACGACGACGACGAGTTCATGGTCGATGAAGAGGATGAGGAGGAAGATGATGACGATTTCATTTCATCCGAAGACGAATTGGAGTCAGATGACGGCGAGTTCGCGAATATTCGAAGGAGTACCCGAGACCGTCAAAAAATACAACGCTTGAGTCCCGGGAAAGTAGAAGCGATAAAACGACGACAACGTAGGGAAGGTACCGGGGCGAATGGTAACGTGATAAACTACAACGAGGACGATAACGACGATGATTTCGACGATTTCATCGATGATGATGGCGTGGAGGAGGAAAAGAAGAAAAAGAAGGACGGCAGAGGTCGTCCGCGAAAGGAGGCTGATGGTGGCAACGACATGAAGAAAAATGGTGCGTTCTTTAGCGCAGGAACGCCACCGTCCGCGCCGAAGAATGGGAGACGACAATCGGGTAAATGGCTCGACGATACCGACGATTCTGACGCGGACGGTTTCGATGCTTTGCACCCAACTGCCGCTACTCAAAGAGGAGGAATGGGGAACACGAATAACATCGACATCTCTCGATTCGATGCTTTGTTAGGCGCTCCAGGATATACCGCCGATGGGGGCGGTCCGAAGAAGATTGGCGAAACAAAGGATGCTGAAATTACTCCATTGACTGTAGACCCTTCACTGACGTTTAATGCCGTAGGGGGCTTGGATAAGTACGTCGACGCTTTGAAAGAGATGGTGTTTCTCCCGTTGCTATATCCGGAAATCTTTGAACGTTTCAAAATGACGCCTCCTCGCGGGGTGCTCTTATATGGTGCTCCAGGGACAGGGAAAACGTTAATCGCGAGAGCTTTAGCCGCTTCGTGTTCTCGCGCCGGGAGTGAAGTTTCGTTCTTCATGAGGAAAGGTGCCGATGTGCTTTCAAATGGGTCGGTGAATCCGAAAGACAGTTACGATTGTTGTTTGAGGAAGCATCCAAACGCCAACCGTCGATTATTTTCTTCGACGAAATCGACGGTCTAGCTCCAGTGAGAAGTTCTAAATCCGACCAGATTCACAATTCTCTGGTCGCGACGCTTTTATCACTCATGGATGGTTTGGATAATCGCGGTCGCGTTGTTGTTTTAGGAGCAACAAATAGAGTAGACTCCATCGACGGTGCACTCAGAAGACCGGGGAGGTTTGACAGGGAGCTCGCGTTCCCGTTACCGGGCTTATCAGCGCGAGCAGAGATTTTGAAAATTCATACGCGAGGTTGGAAAAAGCCTCCATCGACGACGTTAATCAATCATTTGGCACAAAAATGTGTGGGCTATTGCGGTGCAGATTTGAAAGCGCTCTGCACGGAGTCTGCTATTGCAGCTTTACGAAGACGATACCCACAAATCTATGCCACGGACGATCGATTGAATCTCGATCCCTCGCAAGTCGTTCCAGGACGAGTAGATTTTGAAACTGCGTTGAAACAAATTGTTCCTGCCGCTCATCGAAGTGCAAAGACGTATTCTGCTCCGCTGTCTCCGTTAATCCGCCCGCTCTTGGGCAACATCTTAAAGAAAATTTTAGAAATCGTTCGAGACGTGTATCCACCAGCGGCGTACATTTCTAGCGACGCGTCTTCAAACGAAGAAGACGCGAATAATTCGAGTGGCGATATCATGAAACCAACGACGGACCAGTTAGAAATCGCATACTACGACGACTCAGACGAAGAAGGCAATAACCTTCTCCTCGCGGAAGCGGCTACTGCAGGCAATAAGGAAGATGGCGACGACGGCGACGACAAGATAGAAGATAAAACAAGGAAAAATACGTTGAAAATCGCGGCTTCCGAGTTTATTCGCTCTCCACCTTCCCAAAATCCACGACTGCTTGTTTGTGGTGAGTCTGGTTCTGGTCAAGCCCACATTGCTCCAGCGCTATTGCATGCGCTCGAACAGTTTGCAGTGCATGCAATTTCCTTACCCGCGCTCTTATCGGATGGCGGTAGATTACCAGAAGAAGCTTTAGTCGCCGCGGTGACCGAGGCGCGAAGAGCGGCGCCTTCGATTCTGTATCTCCCACACATTCGATTATGGTGGGAAAGTGCCAACGCGACGTTACGCGCGACTTTACTGACCTTATTAGATGACATCCCTCCGAATTTGCCCGTCATGCTCTTAGCTACTGCGGATTGTGAGAGAAACGAGTTGGACGAAGAGTTGGCTGAATCCTTTGGTGGTGAGCAGCGCTCGTACGTGTTGACGAAACCAAAAGATGCAGAAAGAAAGGAATACTTCGAAGCTATCGTTTCGGCGGCATTGAGAACGGCGCAAAAGCGAGACGAGCAAATGAAGAAGAATAACGGCAAAACCATGGATTCCGCGAAAATTGGATTGAAGAATGTCGATGCCGCAGAGGAAGAAAAACTAGAAGTTTTAGAAAAGGCGAAAGATATCGACGCTGGCGCGAATATCGCTAATGCCGCGAAGAAAGATGAGTCCGTGGAAGTGAATCCAGAAATCATTCAAGCTGAAGAGCAGATGTTAAGAAAGCAACGCATGTTCTTGCGGGACATTGTGACGCGTTTACTCTTCAAAAAACAGTGGTCCAAGTTAGCAGCACCCATTACCGACGCCGAACTCGATGGGTACTCCAAGACTGTGCAGTCTCCGATGGATTTATCCACGTTACTTTGGAGAATCGATTCGAACGCATATTTAACAATTGACTCGTTTCTCAAAGACGTTCACTTGATTGTCATAGCAGCCGTGCAGTATTGGGGAGAGGATTGTGAAGATTCCAAAGGGCGCCAGTTTGTCAGTCGAGCGTACGCGTTGGAAGATACCATCACGGAAATGTGCCAACAGTTGGATAACCGAGTGATTGAACGATGCATGGCGATTGCAAAGCGTCGTTTGGGTGAAGTAGAAAACGCCGAGGATGGGCAAAAGTTGACTGGCCAGAAACGGCAGAGATCTCCGTCACCGCTCACGGCGATTGCCGAGGAAGACGTGGAAATGGAACAAGAAGAAGAAAGAGAGAAAGAAGCGCCTCCAAACTCAAAAAAGAAGGAAGAAGAGGAAATTATCGAGGCAACCTTTGATTTAGTGGACGAGTCAAGCGTTGCATCCGCGAAAGAGAAAGCGGTCACTGCACTCGTTACCAAATCCAACTCTCAGACGTGTTCTTTCTGTGAAAATTTAGCAGGCGTGGTGGGTAGAAAAGTCCAAGGTGAGTTTGCAAAAATCAAATCACGCGATAACGCGAGTTGGGCGAAAGCTATAGTAAAAGTATTTAAGGAGCCGAAGTTTTAAAACTTTACAATAACGTGTGATTGAGAGAGAGCATCATTATCTGGTAGTTATAACAGAAATACAGATTTTAGAAGGAAAATGTGATAATATTGAGCGCCTAGTAGATGAACATTGTTAATTGAAACTCTATCTCTCTCTCTGCTTTACTTCTCTCTCATCTGTTCTCTAGATATGCTATTCTTTACTCAATTCTTTGCTCCTCTCCGCGGCGGCTTTCACGGCGTTGATGAATGAGTTTCGCACCCCCCCTTTTTCCAATTCGTGCACGGCCGCAATCGTCGTCCCACCCGGCGACGTCACGTTATCCTTCAATTGACCTGGATGTGTTCCTTTCTCCAAAACCATCTTTGCTGCACCCTTAACGGTTTGCGCGGCTAATTTCGTGGAAACATCTCTTGGCAATCCGCACAACACGCCGCCGTCGCTCATCGCTTCGATGACTTGGTAGATATACGCTGGTCCCGACCCGCTCACTCCGGTTACCGCGTCTAACAACTTCTCTTGCACCACAACGCATACTCCAACCGATTGCATCAACTTCAACGCCAAATCCGATTGTTCGTCGCGCACGAACTTCCCTCTCGCCATCGCCGCCGCGCACGCGCCGACTAAGCACGGCGTATTTGGCATCACTCTCACCACTGGGACGTCTACCCCGCGTATCGCGCCTTCTAATGTGTCCAAGGTTACTCCGGCGCAGATGGAAATCACGATTTTATCTTTAGTTAACTCTTTCGTCACTTCTTTCAACACCGCGGTGGCTGTGTACGGCTTCACCGCGATAAAAATCACATCCGAGTTTTTCACCAGTTCGCAGTTATCTTTGCATGCCGTCGCGCCGAACGAGGTGAACAAGTCCAAACGAGGTTGCCACGGGTCCGTGCAGTAGATGTTCTTCCACGGGACGATCCCAGCGGCGGCGAGTCCTCCTCCTAAGGCTTCTGCCATCATTCCAGATCCAATAAAACCCACTTTAGTACTCGTCATTGTTTTTCCTCTCTCTCTCTCTCTCTCTAAAGTTAGGTTGATGCGCTCTTACCCGTCCAAAGTATTCTGCAAATCGACGACTTCATTTAGGGTTTTCATTTTTTTAAAATTTGGGACCCGTCTATTTTGGACGAGAAAACGACACTTTTGACGCAAAGAGAGAGAGAGAGAGAGAGAGAGAGAGAGAGAGACAATAAAAATGGCGGATACTTCGATGGACTGCTACTCGGAGTATTCCGAGAACGAGAACAGCCCACACGTGGCGGTGGCAAAGGTACGAGAAACTGTGCGTTGTGCTCTTTTCCTCGCGTTGCGCGCGCGGAGATGTATTAATGTCGGGGGAAATCTCGTTTTGTTTTTTCTTCCCCCTCCCAGAAGAGAAAGATGTGTAGTTAAATTCGCGCGGTTCTTTTCGTATCGCGCGCGAGAGGCGTCGAGAGATGCGCATCATTCATCCTTCCTCTCTTCTTATTTGCGCGTTTTCTCGTTTTCTGATCTTGTATTCGCCGTCGATGGATGCGGCGTGTTGCGATACGTGTTTATAGAAACTGACAACGCTGAATTTTTCTCTCCACATTCCAAATAGGGGAAGAAAGCGGCTGGTGGAGCGGCCAAAAAAGCGCCGTTAGCAGACGGCAACGCAGCTGGTAATAAAAAAGTCGCCATCGAGGACATTTACCAGAAGAAAACGCAATTGGAACACATATTGTTGAGACCAGACACGTACGTCGGGTCGTGCGAAAAAGCGGAAGAGATGGCATGGGTTTACGACGCTGCTTCAAACAAGTTGGTGCAGAAAACCGTCGCGTTTACTCCAGGTTTGTATAAAATCTTCGACGAGATTTTGGTCAACGCGACGGATAACAAAGTCAGAGATCCGACGATGAAAGAGTTACGAGTCGATATAGACAAAGTGAAAGGGACGATTTCAGTCATGAACGGTGGAAAAGGGATTCCGGTCGAGATGCACAAAGAGGAAGGCGTGTACGTCCCGGAGCTCATTTTTGGACATCTTTTGACGTCATCCAACTACAACGATAACGAGAAAAAAGTAACCGGTGGTCGTAACGGTTATGGTGCGAAGTTGGCGAACATTTTCTCCCAAGAGTTTATCGTAGAAACGTGTGATGGGAGTCGCGAGCGACAGTACAAACAAGTGTTCAAGAACAACATGAGCGAGAAAGGGGAACCGATAATTACCAAGTGTAAAAAATCCGACAACTGGACTCGAATTACGTTTAAACCAGATTTTGAGAAGTTTGGTATGACTGAATTGGAAGACGATTCAATCGCTTTGATGTCGAAGAGAGTGTATGATTCTGCGGGTATCATTGGGAAGAACACAAAAATCTTTTTGAACGGCGAGCAGATTAAAGTCAAGAGCTTTTCGGATTACGTCGATTTGTATTTGCAAGACGTAGAAAATGCGCCGAAGGTTTATGAAGCGCAAGGTGATCGTTGGCAAGTCTGCGTGACGGTATCGAATACGCAACAGTTCCAACAATGCTCGTTCGTGAATGGTATTTGCACCATGAAGGGGGGAACGCACGTCGCCAACATCGCCGACGGTATCGCGGGTGAGTTGTTGAAGAAGATACAAAAGAAGGAAAAGTCGTGCAAGAATTTGAAGGCGTTTCAAGTGAAGAACCATTTGTGGGTGTTCGTGAACTCGCAAATCGAGAACCCGGCGTTTGATTCGCAAACGAAAGAGACGCTCATTACGAGAGCTTCGAATTTTGGCTCCAAGTTTACCGTCTCCGATAAACTTATCAAGCAGTTGATGAACACGCCGTTGGTTGAGAACATCATGTCCTGGGCCCAGTTCAAACAATCCAAAGATTTAAAGAAGACGGATGGTACCAAACGATTACGATTGACTGGCATTCCAAAGTTGGACGACGCGAATAACGCCGGTGGACGTAACTCCAAAAACTGCACTTTGATTTTAACCGAGGGGGATTCCGCGAAAGCATTGGCCGTTTCCGGTTTGTCCATCGTTGGCAGAGACAACTATGGGGTGTTTCCGTTGCGAGGGAAGTTGTTGAACGTTCGCGACGCTTCGTTTGATCAAGTGAAGAACAATACGGAAATCACCAACATCAAACAGATTTTGGGGTTGCAACATGGCAAATCGTACAATGAAGAATCCATCAAGACGTTGAGATATGGGAAGTTGATGATCATGACGGATCAGGATCACGATGGTTCGCACATCAAAGGTTTGTTGATCAACTTTCTCCACGCGCACTTCCCATCTTTGTTGAAAATTCCTGGTTTTTTGTTGGAGTTTATCACGCCCATCATTAAGGCGACGAAGGGCCAACAAACGCGCGTATTTTACACGTTGCCGGAATACGAAAACTGGAAGCTCGTCAACAACGAGGGTAAAGGCTGGGCCATCAAGTATTACAAAGGTCTCGGTACGTCCACGGCAAAAGAAGCGAAGGAATATTTCGCTACGATTGAGTTGCACCGCAAGACGTTTTGCTGGGAATCCGACGGCGACGGGGATTTAATCGATATGTCCTTCTCCAAGAAGAGAGTTGAAGACCGTAAAAAGTGGTTGTCCGAGTACGAAGAAGGGACTTTCTTGGACCAAAGCGGCGACACTGTTAGATTCGATGAATTCATCAATAAAGAATTGATCCTTTTCTCCTTGGCAGATTTAATGCGTTCGATTCCATCCGCCATCGATGGCTTCAAACCTTCGCAACGAAAAGTTATGTTTTCGTGCTTCAAGAGAAAGTTAAAGTCAGACATCAAAGTTGCGCAATTGAGCGGTTACGTCTCGGAACATTCAGCCTATCACCACGGTGAAGCGTCTCTCGCGTCCACAATTGTCAATCTCGCGCAAGACTTCGTTGGGACGAACAACATAAACTTGTTAGTCCCGAGCGGTCAATTTGGTACGCGTTTGCAAGGCGGGAAGGACCATGCGTCGCCGCGTTACATTTTTACGCGTTTGGCGCAGTTGACCAGAGTTGTATTCCCTGAATGCGACGACGCTTTGTTGAAATACAACGATGAAGATGGTCAGAAGATTGAACCGGCGTATTACATGCCGGTTATTCCAACTGTTTTGATTAACGGCGCCGAAGGTATCGGGACGGGATGGTCCACTTCGATTCCAAACTACAATGCGAGAGATGTTATCAATAACGTTCGCGCGATTTTGAACGATGAAGAGCCAAAGCAAATGATGCCATGGTACAGGCACTTTAAAGGTGAAATCACCGAAGAAATATTCAAGGGCGAGAGAAGATTCATCGCCACTGGTTTGTATCATATCCGAGACGAATGCACGTTGGAAATCACCGAGTTGCCGTTGCGCACGTGGACGCAAGACTACAAGGAGTTCTTGGAAGAACTCATCGCGCCAAAGGACAAGAAAGCTCCATTGATTACTGATTACAAGGAGTATCACACGGACACTTCCGTGCACTTTGTCATAACCATGCCTCCGGCGAACTTGGCCAAGGCTGAAGAGGAAGGCATCGTGAAGAAGTTCAAGTTGGCGTCGAAAATTTCGTGCTCCAACATGCACGCGTTCAACGAGCACTCGATCATCACCAAGTACGATTCTGCGGAGGACATCATGAAAGCGTTCGTGCCTTTGCGATTGAAGGCGTACGAAGAGAGGCGTCAAATGCTTATCAAAGTTGCCGAGTCTGAACTTAAGCGTTTGGCAAACAAGACGCGTTTCATCTTGGCGGTTGTCGAAGGCTCTTTGGTGGTCAACAAAAAGAAGAAAGCTGAGTTGGTTGAAGAGCTTGAGATGATGATGTACGACAAGTTGCCAAAGACGAAGACGTCTGCGGCTGCGGCTGCGGCTATCGTCCAAACGGACGAGAACGACATCGCGGCGGAGGAATCCGACGATGCCAACGCGTCCTACGATTACTTACTCTCCATGCCTTTATGGAACTTGACTTTGGAGAAGGTTGAAGAATTAGTCGCTGAAAAGGAAGAAAAGGAAGCGGAAGTCGCTTCTTTGAGAAACACGTCGGAGAAGGACTTGTGGTTTAAGGATTTGGACGCGTTGGACGAGAATTTGGATCAACTCGAAGAAGATGACGCCGCGGCTGAGGAAGAAATGCAAAAGCAAGTGCGCGCGGCGGCGAGAAACAACACCAAGGCTGGACAAAAAGCGCTCGCAAAGAAGAAGAAAGCGATTAAGAAGAAAGCCATGGACTTCGACTCGGACGCTTCGGAGTCTGAGTTTGATGACGACTTCTCGGACGACGATTTTGAAATTTCCAAGCCGAAGAAACGAGCACCTGCGAAACCGAAAGCCGCAGCGGCGCCAAAATCGGCTCCAGTTGCCACCGCACCGAAAGCAGCTCCTGTTGCCGCACCTGCGCCGGTGGCTGCTCCTGCTGTGGACTCCGACGATGATGATGTTCCGCAGTTATCTTTGGCCGAGAGATTGTTACAAAAGTCGTCCTCCGGTGCAGTGCAAGCCAAGCGTCAAGACTCGTTTAATTTTGATGCGGTTTCCAAGATGGTTGACGAAGTTGCCAACGAGAAACCGGTGGCGGCAGAAAAGCCAGCTGTAACGAAGAAAGCCGCCGCGCCGAAGAAAGCCGCCGCGCCGAAGAAATCAGCCGTTGCTAAGAAGCCCGCTCCGGCAAAGAAAAAGAAAGCCGCGGATTCAGACTCCGACGTTTCGTTTGGTGACGATGATATCGAAGAAGTCGCGGAAGTCGCGCCAAAACCGGCGCGCGCGGGGAGAAACGTCCAACGCAAATCATACAAAGTTGACGATTCAAGCGAGGGAGAAGAGAGTGACTTTGACGATGACGAAGAGGACGACGATTTCGACAGTGACTTTGAGTAAAGTGAAGGAAAAAAGTGAGGGGGAGGAATGTTGAAATCAAGAAAGAACAGAGAGACAGAGAGAGAAAAGAGAAGAGAAGAGAGAGCTTACTACCATACATTACATCGGAGTAACAACAACAATTTTTTTTTAACGAATTTTTTGTGTGTGAAATAACAAACAATACAACGTCTTCATATTTAAAAACCGCGCCTCAACGAACGATCCTCACACGCGATGCGCGCCTTGTCCTTCTCTTCCTCTTCCTCTCCTTTGCTTCGTCGTCGTCTCCGTCGTATTTCCAAAACCTCGAGAAGAAGAGCGTGTTCGAGTGCACGCGATGCAAAAAATGCATCGACGCCATCATCCGAAAAAGGAAGACAAAAAGAAGACAAAAAAGTGTTCTTTGCGTTTGGTTTTGGCTATTGCGCGATAGGCATCGCCAACCAACTCGCAAGACTGAAAAAAGAAGAGTGGACTATCGTAGGAACGACTCGATCGGACGAGAAAACAGAGGTGTTAAATCTTCGTTCGAATGGCACGTGGTGTAAAGAAGTGTACACTTGGAAATCGGACGACGGGGAACCGTTAGACGAAAAATGTGAAAGTTGGTTAAAGATAGCGGACGTCGTTTTAATCTCGACGCCACCGAATGGAGATTTAGATTTAGACCCGATATTATCGACAAAAAGAGTCAAAGAAGTGTTGGATGGTGTCGAGAAACGCCAGATGTTTATCTATTTGAGTTCTACGGGAGTGTACGGAGGCCATCGAGGCGAGTGGGTGGACGAAACGACGGAACCAAATCCAGATTCCATAGTCGGTCAACGAAGATTAAACGCCGAAAAGGCGTGGACAGAATGGGTTTTAAGTGACGACAACAAAAAGAGTACTAGATCATCGTTGCGGATATTTCGGTTGGGTGGAATATATGGTCCCGGACGGAGCGCTATCGATATCGCTGCGAAACGCAAAAGAGAGCGACAATTCCAAGAGAAGACTAGTGGGAAGGAAGAAAACGTACAGAGTGAGGGCAGGAATAGCATCAGTAACAGGGATAGCGATAATAACAACATCAAAAATTTATTAACACCAACGCAATTATCCCGGAGGAAGAAAATATTCACGTCTCGGATTCACGTGGCGGATATCGCTAACTCAGTCATTCGTTGCATTGAAAAAGAAGTGGAAGAAAGAGAAGAAGAAGATACCACGAACAGTAATCGTCGGGTTGTCATATACAACGTTGTTGACGATTATCCTTCCTCTCGAGACGAAGCCGTTCACTTCGCCGCAAACCTTCTAGGTTACGAAAACGAAGACAACATTGGGAATAATAAATTGAATAGTAAAGATACCCACCCGGACAGAAGTGAAAAACGAGTCAAGAACGGGAAGCTCAAGCGCGAAGTATTATCATCTTCATCGTCGTCTTTACCGTCTTTACTCTTCCCTTCGTTTAAAGAAGGACTGAGAGCTATTCGCGATGGCAATCAAATCCCGTTCGATTGATCATTTGTCGCGTGCATGAGTAGATTTTTTTAGATTGCCGTTTGTTATAGAAAAAATGCACAAGATAGAGAAAGAAATAAGTATGGAATATGCCGTACTCGTACTGAGTATGTCCAGAAGCCAATGGCAAAGATAAGAAGAGTCAAAAATTCCCATACATTTCACCCCCCTAACTACGTAAAGAAGAAAATTCTTCGCTTCTTTCTTTCTCTTTGAACGACAAAAAGCACGGAGAGAAAGATGGATCCGTCATCCGAGGGAGGGCGCATGACTTGGCACGACGTCGCGAAGCGAAGAACGCTTTTGGACTTCTCCTCTATGAACGATTTTGGTGAAGATGTGGTGACTTCCTCATCCGTCGAATATGGACGATTTCAACTCGGTTTATTTCTCTCCGGAGTGTTTATCATCGCTTTATACGTGTACGCAGAATTTTTACACTACATGCGAATCAAACGAATGCATAACAGTAGTTATAACAAAGGATTAGCCGAAGATTCGATCGAAATGCGAATGGCTGGAACGAAGAGATTTGATGTTTTATTGGAAGGAGGAAATAAAAGCGCGCCAGACGTATCGTTGAGTTCTTCCATGCAAGGTATGAACGATGAAGATAAGAAACGCTCGTTTGCGAATTTCACGGACAGTTTTGGGAGAAACAATTCGCAGAGTGGGAACATGAGCGATACTGGTGCTACTGCTTCTTCTGCGGCTATGGACAACAGCAACGTAAAGTTTACCCACATCAGTGCCATGAGGATACTCCAAGGCGATGCGGATGCCATCGAAAGAGCAAGATTAGTTTTGCGCTCTTGGGCGGAGCTGTTTTTTATTTTGTTCGTGTTTTACGTATGCGATCGAACCAGTGCGTTTCCCGAGAGGACAAAGTCTTATTCGAGAGACTTTTTCATTGCCATCTTTATTACGTTGGCAACGTATGGGTGTTATCAGACGTTGCGACAAAGCAAGACGAATGCGCCATTGAATAGAGAGCAAACCGAAGAATGGAAAGGTTGGATGCAAGTTTTGTTTTTGCTCTATCATTACTTCAAAGCCTCGGAGATTTACAATGCGATTCGTATTTTTATCGCGGCGTACGTCTGGATGACTGGGTTTGGGAATTTCTCCTACTATCATGTTCGCAAAGATTTTTCGGTAGGGAGATTTTCGCAAATGATGTGGCGTTTGAACTTCTTCGTTTTGTTCGTGTGCATTGCGCTGAGAAACGATTACGTTTTATATTACATTTGCCCCATGCACACGCTGTTTACGCTCTTCGTGTACTTTTCGCTGTTGATTTTTAAGGAACACAACACGTCGACGAATATAGTAACGGCTAAAATACTTATTTTGATCGTCTTGGTGTATGTCATTTGGGAAGTGCCGGGCGTATTTACCATCCTGTTTAAACCGTTCGAGTGGCTTTTATCCTACACCGATCCGAAGAAACCTGACGCCAACCCAATGCACGAATGGTTCTTCCGCTCTGGTTTAGACAGATACGTCTGGATTTATGGCATGGTGTGTGCATTTTTACATCCAAAGTACGAAGCGTTTGTGAGATGGGTGGACGAGAAACCAACGAAGGAGAAGACAGTCATTCAAGCGTTAATTTTAACCACGAACACAATAGTAGGATACTGGTGGTACAGAACGTATTATATTTTACCAAAGTTGGAATACAACGTCGTGCATCCGTATACGTCGTGGATACCGATTACGATATTCATCATTTTTAGAAACTTTAGCTTGACGATGCGAAGTTATTTTATTCACATTTTTTGTGAATGTGGAAAAATCACCTTAGAAACGTACATTTCTCAGTTTCATATTTGGTTATCTTCGTCGGTACCGAACGGACAACCGGGAATGTTGCTAGGATTGTTGCCGGAAGAATATCCCGTGTTGAACTTCATGCTGTGCACGACAATTTACGTGGGCATTTCGCAGAGAATTTTTACGCTCACAAACGATTTAAAATTGGCATGTGTTCCAAGCGCAAACAACAAATTATTGAGCTTACACGTGGGCTTCGGAGTAGCATGGTTCATAGGGATGGGGATTGCTGGGAGTGCGTTATTAATGGCTGTTTAGTTGATTTCATTTAGATTTGCGGGTGTTTTACTATTATTGTTTTTTATTTAAGGCAGAATCTTCAGTCTCTTGCACAGGATTTTTTTTCTAATCGTACCCACTCGAAGTTGTTTTAGAGGTGCGATGCAAACGATTGAGATGAATAATCCGTTCAGTATATCCTCTCCACCATTTGGCGATGACAATCTGAGAACGCACGCGCGATTCCTCCTCGCGTTCATACATAGTTCTACCCAGACTTTCTCCAAATCCACTTTTGTTTAAACCGGACCGCGTTATTTGCGCATCTTCGATCTTCTTTACTATATCGTGGTGATTATTTTCTGTCGCTTCATTTAAAGCGGTTCTACCAAGCCTATTTTTGAGTGCCACGTTTGCACCAAACCTCAAGAGTAATTGGACGGCTTCTGAATTACCCATACGACACGCGACATGAAGTGGCGTATCGTTGCTCGTATTTCGTTCGTCTGGACTCGCTCCAGCACTTAAAAAGTTCTGCAGAACACTATAATTAATATTTTGCACTAATTCACACAACTTTGCTCCTAATGGTTGACCAATTGCAAGCAATGAACCCGTTCTCGCGAACAATTTGAGCGTATCCACGTGGCCGGAAATCACCGCGAGCCCTTGTGCTGAGAAACCAAGATTATCTAAAAGCGCGTGGTTTGCCCCAGCTTTGAGAAGGAATTCACACAAATTCCTGTGCCCATAATACGCTGCAACGTGCAAAATCGCTCGACCGTCGGATGGGTTTTGAAAGTTGACATCAAACTCTTTCGTTGCAATCATAATTTTAATCGATCGGATGTCTCCGTCCCTCGCTGCTGAGAATAGTTTCGTGTTGATTTCAGAAATGAGCTTGCTCGTTGCGATAGACAAGCTCGCTTTTATCGATCGCACTATTCTCGCATACGTCGTCTGTTCGTAATGACCAATTCTACCGCGCAGTGATAAATGACTTTCAGCATTTGACGACCGGCTGTCTTCGGAAGAGGATTGACTCCCCGCGGATTCGTAACCTTCTTCATCTTTTCCTCCTTCCGCGAGTAGGAGACATTCCTCGACTATTTCAGAAATGATGTTGTTCATATTATATAACACCGTCGACCAATCCGTCAAGTTTTCGCTCAATAACGTTTGTAAATTCGTACAATCGATGGCAATGCATTTGATTAAGCTCGCGCTTGAGATGCTCCAATGCGCTTCTTTATTAATCAGAAACGATTCAATGCCGATCCATTCGCCTTCTTTAACATGTTTCATCACCGTAAATCGGTCGCTCAAAACAATCGCTTCACCTTCAACGATACAAAATATTCGCGTCGATTTGTATTTCCTCGTCATAATCAAAGACGCAGGAGTAAAATACTCCCATTCGCAGAGTTTCATCAATCCGAGCATGAAGTCGCGAGAGCACCCCACGAGCAGTCTCGAATCTTTCAATTGGTCTAAATACATCGCTGAACGAACGTGTGAGATTAAATGTTCTGGACAGTGTTGCAAAGCGTCCAAGTCGTCCTCTTTCGCCTTTCGAAAACTTAAATGAACGTGCGCCATGGCGTGTTGTTGAATGTGCAACGGAACTTCGTGCCTTCGCATGAACCGAATGAGATTGCTCATGTTGTCTCTAAATCGAGCAAGCTTTTGATCGCCTTTTGTAATCAGGGTTGTCATAGTACCGATGACATACGCGGATATGCACATGTTTACTAACATTATAACCATAGTAAACGATCTTTCTGTGGGATTTCGTGGCGATATATCACCGTAACCAACTGTCGTCAACGTGACCAGAGCCCAATACAAGGCAGTATTGTACTGTTTAAAAACGCTTTGCATTCGTAACTCCGGATCGACTGCATATACCCATGTCGTCTCATCAAACTCCTCCGCTTTCGCTAAATACCAGAGCAAGCACCCGGACCAGTGCCCAGCTAAAAGAAGAATAGTCGAATATTTAAAGAAGGAAATCTTCGTGACAGATACGTGAGGATTTCTCTCTACAAACCCCCACGCCGTGTACACGTGGTACAATCTCATTAGTCGAAACAATCCGAGCAACTCCAAGAATCTCACGCCATCCGCGTCTACTAATGGAGAGAGCGCCGTGTCAAACGGAAACGATCCCAAAAAATCTACGAGAAACCATCCGGTCAAATACGTATACGAAATCACCCACGGGTCATCCACTAATATCGATTCCAACTCCACCTCCTCGAAAAACGGCGCGAAAAAGTTCCCAACAACATCTAAACAAAAACATATATCCACAAACAAGAGAAACCTGTCAAAACTCGTTTCCAATTGCTCTTTCTTCTGTAAATCCAAATTCTTTACCACTCTCATATCTTCTTCGTATCGTAACGCCGGCATGTCGGAATAATTAAACGCAATCAACGCCGGTAAGACGAAGCACACCATCATCACTAAACAATTAATCATTCGTTTCCAGAGAATATACAGAGGCGATTTCGGATGCCGCAATGAGTACCCGCTCAAAGTGTCGTTATCTTCGTCCGGGTCCACGCATCTCAAAATTTCAAACACGCGTCGAAACTTCACGTTGAAACTCGTAATAAAGTCCTCCCCGAGCGTTTGCAAATGGACGACTTGTCGAAATCCTTCCGCAAATCCTCTCTTTGGACGAGTCCCTTTCGCCGCACTAGCTGCTTCTCTGACCTTCCTAACGCGACGAATAGCCGACGCAATTTTCGATAGTCGCTCCTCTTCATTTGTTTGCTCTCGGACGCTTTTTTGTTTGTGTTTTTGTCTCATCAGGGGTGAGCCGAACGCTTTCCACGGGTTGTTGTTCACCTGTTGTTTCCGTTCTACCTCATTCGCGAGATTGTTTCCTCTCTGGTAAAATGCCGACGGTTCATCCTCCCGGTCGTCTTTATTATCTTTGTTGTTATTGTTGTTATGTTTTCCTCGCTGTTCGTCTCCTATCAATAACGGGTTTTTCGTTGAAGCTGACCTCATGAACGACCCGCTGACTCTAGAGAGATTATCAACGCCTTCACTCACTCCAACAGATTGCATTTGTGCTGACACAGGAGACGGTTCTCGAGAAGGATGAGAAACGTCGTGCGTGTCTTCCGATTTTCGCGAATGGTGGTGGTGGTGGTGGTGTTGGTCACCGTAACCTTTAGTCATCTTTCCCCAGTGTTTTGTCAATTCTCAATTTTCAATTTTCAATTTTCTTTTTCACTCTCACTCTCTCTCTCTCTCTCTCTCTCTCTCTCTCTCTCTTTCAATCTCTTCGTCCAAAAAAGAGCGCGAAACAAAAAGGGGACGACTTCCGCGCGCTCTGCATTCTCACCCGCGGGGCGCGTTTCTGGCGATGATGATGGTTATGATGTTGTTGTTGATGATGATGATGATGCAATTGGAAATGTAGATTTTAGGTGGTGGGTTTGTTTTTGTTATTATTATTATTTTTTTTGGTTTTTGAGGGTTTCCTCGTTTTAGTTATTACGTGTAGTCGGGAGTGGTTTGTTTGACTCTCTTCTTCTTCAAAAAAAAAAGAGGAAACAAAAGAGCTCTCTCAAATCTTTCCATCTTTTCTCGTGAGTAAAAAACACACGCGCACGCGCGCGTTTGAACGGACGCAAACGCATCGAACACCAACGCGCAAAGAAAAAGAGAGAGAAAGAAAGAGAAAGAGAAAGAGAGATAAACGACGCGAGACCATGAACTGGTGCGTCGTTGTGTGCGATGATCGTGTCTTTTTCTTCGCGCTCCAAATCGCATTTTTTTACAAACGGCAACGTGCGACTTTGCTCTGTGCGCGCGAGAATTTGAAAAACGACCACGCGCTCGTTTTGTGTCTTCCTCCGATCGCGATGGCTTCGTTCTCTTTGTCTTCACTCGCCGGCCGGTTTCAAAAGGAACGAGAACGCTATGCTTACCGTTGTTATTATGATGCACGCACACGCGCACGTGGTGCGCACGCAACAGGTTCCTCATCGTAGTCGTTATTGTCGTGTCGATTTTAGTCGCCATCGCAAACTTATACGTTCTGATCAATTTTCAACATCCCGAAGATCGAAATCAAGCGTGGTTTCCGAAAATAATCGTCGTCAGTGGATTAACGATAGCCTCGGGGGCGATATTATTGCTCCCGTTAGATGTTGCGAATAGGGCGGCGTGCGACGCGAGCGTATCTTTGTCTGCGTGCAAAACGACGTTGCCGATGGATGAGATTTGGTATTCAATATATATTATCACGTTAGTGTACGTGGCAATATTGATTCCATTTACCACGTTTTGGTACGAGTCCGATTTTGATGCCACAATTTCGCAAAAGTTGTACAACAGTTCATTTTGGGTCGTCATGTCTGCCATATTCGTTTCGTTGGTGTTGTATTTGTGTTGGTATTACACGGGATACGCGGATTTTTCAATCACCTCGGTAACGAGTGGGATGATGTTGCTCACAAACTTGGAGGAGGGTATGGGAATGAACAAGTGTATTCGTGCAAATCCAGATACGATGAGCTTTACGAACTTTTCGAACCCGACGGCATCAGCATTTATTGGCGAAGCGTGCAACGCAGGAAGTTCAGAAGCTATCACGAAATCGTGGACGTTAGACGTTTCGTTTCCTGCCTATGTAGCTGCGTTGACGTCTTTCGTCGGTTGGTTTTTATTCGCTCCGTACGCGGGAATCGGCATGGCTGCAAACCCAATCGATTCCGTGACTCGATTTATCCAAAGACCGAAGAAAACCATCGGCAAATCTGAATACGATCGAAGTGCGCAACAAATCGCAATAAAGACGTTAGAAATACACGAAAAGATTAAAGCAGTACGAAACGAAGAGAGGAGTAGCGGTCGAAGTCGCAAGATTCGAAACGAATTGAAGAATTTAAGCATGGAGTTGGAAGATATCGAAGACGAGGAGAGAGAGCTGCAAAAGCTCTATCCGCGAGGCGAAAACAGAGCGACATTGTGGACGTTCACCATCTGGGGGTATTGGTGGTCCTTATTTTACGGAATTTTAGCTTTTATCCTCTCCGTAACGTGGATATTGCACGTCGGATTATACATTCTAGCCAAAGACCCGGTGCACCCGTTCCTGAACTCGATGTTTGAGGCGCTCGATAGCGTATTCAACTTGTTCGGCACGGCGACGTTTGCTATATATTGCTTCTATTTAATCTCCTGCGTGGTTAAAGGCAACGAAAAGCTCGGTTTAAAATTCTTATTCGTTTTCAACGCGTACAGAATGAAACTCGGCGCGACGACGATGACTGGTTTACTCTTCAACACCGGCTTAATCATGCTCTGTTCTATGGCGGTGGCGCAATTCTGTTCGCGAGCGTTTGCGAGTTATGCCCAAGACACCTCCGCGATTAAAATGCTTTCCGTCAACGCCGACCACTTACAGAACATTGGAGTAATGTTTCGTAATGACGTCTTTCCTGCCATTTTCGTCGCTTTCAGCTGCTCAAGCATGGTGTTTTATTTTGTTTTAAGGGGTTATTTTGGTTGGTTCTCGAAACAAACCAAAGGTCGATTAAACAAAGCGGAGATGAAGCGAAGAGGGCAGAGGATACAGGCTGCCGTGGCGCGGTTGAAAATACGACGAAAAGAGGGAGAGAGGAGCGTTACGGGTGGTAGCACGACTCACACCACGACCAACTCTTAGATAAATAATAGATTTTTTGTGTGAGTAAGGCACCCCTGCTATCTCTCGAGAGAGAAAGAAGAAAAACATTCAATTTTTACCATTTTTCGACAAAAAGTTCTCTTCGTCTTTCACGACGTCGCCGTCTCGGTCACCAGAGCGTTCGTTTTTGGTCTCCTGGTGGTGAACTTGCGAGGAATGCGAGGTCGTTTCATCTTGTTGTTGAGAGAAAATATCATCGCAAAGAGAGAGACACACACACACAGAGAGAGAAGAGTTGAACGCGTTTATTTTTTCCCCAACGACTTTGTCTGATGGACGAAACACAACCATCGCGAGAGACTGAGCGCAAGAATACCGTTGAGCAAGGAAACAAAGTGACTTATTACGATGGCCACGGATCGCTAGACGAACTGGACGAGGAAAAGTTGCTGAGAGAATCTACGTTCCCGATCAAACCGGATGATTTAGTCGCGTTGACCAAACGAATTCTAAACGACTGTATATTAGCACCCGAGCCTCACTTGAAGTGCCGCTCGATACTCTCTTCGGATTTTGAATACTGGGGTTCCATCATCGGCCCGATGGATAAGAATTCTTTTTTAGACTATTTAAAGGTATTAAAATTAAACGAGGCCTTCCCAGACTACCAAATTCGAGCGGGCGGGTTTCGAGTTGATCCGATAGATTTGAATCGAGTGTGGTTTCAAACCCGCTGGCAAGGTACGCACACGAAGATGTTGATGAACAAAATAAAGCCGACGCATAAGCATTTAGAGTTACCGCCGGCGATCAGTTCTCTCACCTTTAACGAGGAAGGATTGTTGAAAAAGTACACGTCGTTCGTGGCGGATAGGTCGTGTGGAAACACGCATGGATACAGCGGTGTATTCGGCGTCTTCCGCGGTTTGGGAGAGGACATCCCATTTCCGAGCGTCCTCGAAAACTATTTGAGAAAAGACAATCACAAGAGGAGGAAACCGGGTTTGTATTTCAAATTTAGAGCTTGGTTTTGGCAGAGAAGGGTCACAAGACAGACCAATCGTCGAAGCGAGAATAAAAAGTGATTTTAAGAAGTCTCAGCATTACCTAGCAGCACTACGTATAGTTATAGAGAATTCTAATCTGGTTCTGACAAATGACGTCACTTTTTCGCCACCACTCATTTGAGCATTTGAGCACCTGAGCGCTGCGATGATACGTTCTGCTTCTTTTCGATCCGTTTTATCGAGTCATCGTGCGCATCCCGGGTCTCGGAACACTCGCAAAAGTGCTGCTCTTGTCCGAGCGGAGCAACATCCGAATCCGTCCTTATACGATGTCGTCGACGAAGAGAAAATGTTACGAGAATCTACTTTTCCGATCAACCCCGAAGAATTAATCGAGCTGACGAAAAACAATTTACGGAAAGGATTCGCAAACATCGATTTAGCGGAAGATTTCGAGTTCATTGGTCCAGTCGTTGGACCTTTATCGAAAGAGACCTTCGTCAATGCCGTTGCTGGATTTGAGGTGAGCCAAGGCTTCCCTGATATGAAGTCGCAGTTCCACCATTTTAGGGTAGATCCCTTTGAGACGAACCGAGTGTGGTTCCAAAACAGGACAATCGGGACACACACCGGAGTGCTAGCCGGGAGAATCGAACCGACTGGGAAAAAAGTCGAGTGTCCTCCGCAAGCGTTGTCGCTGACTTTTAACGAGAAAGGCGAGGTGACGAAGATTACTGTTGGCGTCGTCATGGATCGAACGTTAGGCAATACCGGCGGGCTAGGTGGGGTCTTTGGGTTGTTTTACGCAGTTGGTGCTGGATTACCGTTTCCCGAGGCACAGCCGTGGAAGAAAAGTAAACGTTATAGATTTTTTACGTTGTTAGGGAACTTAGCGAGGAAGGTGAAGAAGTAGAATTGTTGAAATAAATTAGCAAACAAAGAATAGTTTGATTAAATTTTCGTGCTTTCAAAGATGGCGTCGGCGTTGGCAACTTCGAACCCGTCGCGTCGTAACGCCTCCTCTTCTTCCAACTTTTTTATTCTCTTCTCTGCATTATTCTCACTACCACTACCACTACCACTACAATTACCAGCGTTCTCCTTGTTTCTTCCATCCAACATAAACTCTCGATAGGCGAATTCGATGTACGCTCCGCAGCCTTTCAGTTTTTCACCCAATGCATTCACCTCTAAAAAATCGTCCGATACCGTTGAAAATTGCCACAGTTTTTTATCGTCGGATACGTTCATTACCCTATTATCCTCTGCTCCGTTCAACCTGGCAATCTTGGAGATCTTCTCGACCACTTTTATCGACATCTCTTCCCCCGACAAACACGAAAACGCCTCCGAGCGACATCGATGCATCGCCAACGCGAAATGGTTCACAAACTCTGGCCCATTTATTAGTAACCACGCCACGTACTCGCTCTTCTTAGCGACGTATTCGTATTCTTCTTTCGTCACGTTCTTACATAAAGAAAATGCGCCCCGTTTTTGCTCGCGAAACAAATCCTCCAGAGCAGCTCCTCTTGGTTCTTCTCTTCTTGAATCAATCGCCTTTCGAACAATTGCCGTCATCCGCTCGTCCTCGAAAGCCTCGACATCAATCTCCGAGACGAACGCTCTCGGCATCAGCGGCACGGGTGGTTTCAACCAAGTCGCTTTCACTTTCTTCTTTGGAAATACCAGCGTCTCTCCGCTTTCGCGATATTGCAATTCTTTGACGAGGAAACGTTTTACATTTACAAATCTAACGTCCTCGTGTACCCCTTTAAACGTCCGAAAAGCCACGTGATCGAGCAGCGCGTCCTCCACGCCGCCGCGCGACTCTTCCCGCTCTTCTCTCTCAATTTCCTTCAAAACGTTTCCGATGCTCCCCGTTTGCGCCGCGTATCGACGATATAGGTTTTTCATACACATAAGTACCTTTTTTTAGTTAGGGGATATATTTTTTGTGTTCATATTTTTGTATATTATCGTCTACGTCGTAGTCGTCAAACTTTCAAAAATTGGAAAAAAAAAGAGAAATCACACAGAAGAAGAAGAAGAGAGAGAGGGGGGAAAAAGCACACACACAAAAAAATCGCATAATAATACTCTCTTCGTAAACGAACAAACAAACAAACAAACAAACAAGAAAACGGAACGCGCTCCTCGATGCTGGTTTCGCAGCAGCAGAAAAACAGACGACTGAGACGACAGAGGGCGTTGGTGTTGTGCTGGTTTTTCGCGACGGTGGTATTTATACACGCGTTCGTGCCGAAACAAAGTTTTATCAGGCACGAGTCGCAATTGCATTCGCACGGGAAAAACGTGCTGACGTTAGATGCGCTCTCGCTTTCGAATGTGTTTCGGTTCAGAGGAAGAAGGCCCGAGTCGTCATTGTCCTCGTCGAACGATGAATTGCGATTGCAAATGGAGAAAGAAAGAGCGTCGGGGACGTTAAAATATAAAATGGAACGAGAACGGAATAAGAACGTGATGCACAGTTCGGGGCAGAGTTTGAGCGAGTTAAGCGGAAGCGACTCCGAGAAGGACGCCAACCACGAAGACGTCGGAACGCTCGCTCGACCACGAATTATACCGAAGACTTTACGAGACACATTAATTCACGACGTGGAAGCGAGAGAATACCGTAAATTTAAAAACTGCTCCGTCATCGGGAACGACTCGTCCATGCGCAACGCCAAGTTAGGTGACGAGATCGAACGCGCGCAAGCTATTTATCGCATGAATTTTGCACCTTTGAAGATGTTTGAAGTGGACGTTGGAAAGAACACGCACACGATGTGCGTGAATCCAGAGAAGATGAGAAGAGGTTTGAAGAAGGAATTATCAGATATGGAGAAGAAATTGGATGGGAGTGGAGGGCATAGAAGTAGTGATAGTAGTAGTAGTAGTAGTAGTAGTAGTAGTAGCAGTCATAGCGATAACGGGCGGTGGGTCACCGATAACGGCAACATCCCTGAACGAGTGTTAGTTGTCGGCGACATCCCGGGGAAAGACGCAAAAACTGGCGACTCGGAGAAACCGTGCATTGAACGTTCGCAAGGCGGTTTGTGCATCGAACGCACCAAAGACAAGAAAATCAGAAACATGAAACCTTCCGTCCAAAAACTCGCCGAGGAGTTACTCTACACCTTACAAGAAGGCGTAGGCGAAGAAAACGGCGTCCCCACGACCGGTTTATACTGTTTAGTCTTAGCTTTGACCGAATGCGAATCCGTCGACGTCTACGGCATTGGCGTCGGTACCATGAACAAAGAAGACTTGAAAGATTTAGAGTACTTCAAAGACGACCATTTTCGAGGTTGGGACGCTCGACACAACGCCGAAGCCGAGAGAACGCTTCTCAGAGTTCTCGCCTCGAAAGTGTGGAGGAACGCGTTGATGAAACCGTTTGGCGAGTTGAAGTGGCACAATCCTCTCATGAGTTCAGAGTTGGTCAACGCGAACTTGTTGAGTCAAACCGCGTGTATTAGTGGCATTAGATGTTGATGTCGAACATTTTTGTGTGTACGAGTTTATATTGCAAAAGACTTTTACCTCTTCCTTTTTCTTCAAAATTTCTGTGCAAAAAATATGGTTTTCAAGGACTCCGCGCGCGAGTTCGTCCTTCTCGAGCTTTCCAACGCGCTCTTATCCTCCCTCCATTCGTCTTCTTTTTCTTCTTTAACATCATCGTCTCTATCATCGCGCGAGAGACGCGCGAGTTCTCTCGATTTCGTCGCTCACACCGGGGCGCGCAACAGAACCGCGCTCGAAAGTTTGTTTTTCCTCTTCGTTGTGTCTCTGTGCGTTTTGAAAACGAGAAAAAGCACACGGATGAGGACAACGACGGAGACGAAGAGAAGGAGCATTTGCGTCGCAGACGAGGAAGATGGAAAAGAAGAGAGCGCGGTGACTCCGACGACGCGAGAAAACAACGGTGAAGAAGGAGGAGAAGGAGACGAGAACACGTCCTCTTTCTGTGGTGAAGTTTTGAGTTCGGACGACGACGAAGACGACAACGAAGAAGAAGAAGAACTCGACGAAGAACTCGAAGATGTTCATCGAAAGTGGGAAATCGTCGCGAGATATCCATGCGTTCTTCATCGCGTGGAACGTACGAAGAATGACGCGAATGATAATGATAAAACGTCCTCATTACTAGACGCATGGATGCGCGCGGTGCCGAGAAAAGGCAAACGGAAGTTAAAAGCCGTCGGATTTGGCCGAGATATAGGCAACGGTCTCTTGAAGGATCTCGCCGAGTGCAATTTTCGAGTGGAGGAGTTTCGTTGTGCTGGAGGAAGCGCCGGTAAAACCGATGATGAAGAAGGAAACGGGTCTGACAAACGCGAAAAACGACGACGGGTGGGAATTGACGAGGAAGACGACGACGCCGAACAATAGACTTTCGTTTCTGCTCAACTTATTATAACGATACGGTACTCTTTTGAAATATTCTATAAAGCTACTCTAAAACTAATCCCTACTTCCCAAACTCTAACCACTTCTATTAGCACGCCTCATTCGTCTTCGATTCGCTTGTTTCTCAGAAATGCACTTCTGAACATCCTCCGGCCCTCCAAACGCAACCACCTGCCCATCCTCGATATATGCTGCCAAATCTGCCTCTTTCAACTCCTCCAATCTGTGCGTCACCCATACCGCGGTCACTTTATCCCTAGGATCTTTTCGTTGATCGTTACTCGTTTTCAACACGTTCTTGACCGCTTTCAATACACTTCGTTGATCGGCTTCGTCCAAAAAAGTCGTCAATTCATCTAACAACAATGTTCTCGGGTCCTCGACCAACGCGCCGGCGATGGCAACTCTTTGTTTTTGTCCTCCAGATAAGGTAGAAACTTGTCTATTTAACGCGCTCTCGTACTTTTTGTTGCTATCTTCATCTTCATCGTTATCATCGTCTTCCTCGTCTAAATCGGTTTTTAACATGTTCACCATCCTCAACGTTTTCCTCACTTTCTCTTCAATCTCTTCGTTCGATAACCACGTCTCTCTTCCTCTCCTCTGTTTCCGTCTCAAACCAAACGCGACGTCGTGTGCAACCGTAGGCATAATCACCTGATGATCTGGATTCTGAAACACAAACGCTCTCGGTTCGTTCACTTTCGCAAAGCCGCTCTTAATTTCCTCCTTCTTCGTTAATCCGGCTAACGTTCTCAATAAAGTGCTTTTGCCAGAACCGTTCGGGCCGAGAATCATGAATAAAGCACCTCGAGGAATTTTAAGCGTGATACCTCGCAAAGCAGCAGCAGAATCATCATCTGACGTCGAAGCATATTTCACCACCAAGTCTTCCACGTCAACGCCATAGATGTTGTTGTTGTTTGTGTCTTCTCCTTCTTCGTTTGTTGCTCGTAAAATGTTGAGTTTTCCATTTGATGTTTGATTTTGACGACTTTGGCGACCTTTAATAACAAGGCTGCGATCACTACTGGCACCACTGCAACGCAAACGACGATATCGCACTGCTCGCACGGACAATGACAACGCAAAGCGATGAGATCTCGAGCAAGTCGTTGACATCTTTTCTATCTTCTTTGTGTTGTGTGCAAAAAAAATGAGGTAAGTTGAGATGAAAGGTGATTTTGTGTGTGTTCATCTTGTTCGATTATATCATCGTGAAGGTTTACTGCTGTATATGTGAATATGTAACAAACAACTATACAAGATATACCCTCTTTCAAAATCTATCGACGCCCTCTGCGAGATCTCTTGGCTGGAGGTGGCTTCACTTGCTCTTCGGCAGGTTTGGAGGCGGTTCTTCTGGACGATCGACCACGCGGCGCGGCGGGAGGCGGCGATGGCGATTTCGATTTGGCTTTACGCTTTTTCGATACTGCAGCGGCTTCGGCTTCCGCGGTAGCCTTGTTCTTCTCTACTTCCTTGTTAGATTTAGCACTACCTTTTCTCGTCGTCGTTGCCGGTTCTTCTTTTATATCTTCTTCCTTTTTCACCGCCGCCTCCATTCGCTTCATCGTCTCTTTCGCCTCGTCTTTCAACGCCTCTTTAATAATCGGCGGCAACGCACCTGCCGATGGTTTCCGAGTCGCATGCTCCGCCTCATTGCGTTTCTCCTCTCGCAATTGTGCCAACATCCTCCCGACTCTGTTTTGTAACGCGCTTTGTTTCGCCTCTTCTCTCTGTTCGGCCAACTCCCTCTCGTGCAATATGTCCGTTGCTAACTCGACGGCTTCTAAAAGTTTCTCCGCGCACAATCGCTCGTACATCTTCTCAGCTCGACTTGTTTTCTCCTCCTCACTCAGGTTTTGTTCCTTCTTCTTTCCTAAGTCTAAAATAGTTTTTTCCGTGTTGCTAAGGATATCTTCCGCGCGTTGGACGATGCGATCAAGTTCAGGGCAAACGACGCTTTCAATCACTCGCGGGCCTAACGAACTCAAACCGACGAGCGCGCCGAAAATGGTTGGCAACGGCGATTGCGTCGCTTTCAAACCTTTCTGTAAAGTTGCCGTGACTCGAGGTTGTAACGTCGCATACTCCTCGCCGTAACGTTCGCAAATTTCCGCGACTGTCTTAGATGCCAACACGCGCAACTGCCAGTGGTTGTCCTTCTCTAGATTTTCTGACAATCGTTTCGCTACGATGCACGTCAACACCGAAGGCATCAACTGGTGCAAGTACAACTCTAAATTCGCGGTTGGGTTTTGCACCAACGCCTCAATCGCGCGCATCATCGCCAAAAGTTTTCGCAAGTTTCGTAAATTCGTTTGGACTTCCATACTTATAAACTTGGCAAAGTACGGAATCAAGTTCGCCAACCCGGCATCTGTTTGTAAACTTCCAATCGCCGCGTTCAACAAGCCTTGCTCTTCGCCGTTTGCACCGCCACCACCTCTTAATAGGGCAGTAATTCTATCAAAATACACTTGCAACTCTCTTGACAAGACGTGTTGCACGACCGGCGCAAACTTTCCTTGCTCTTTTTGCTGCTGCTGTTGCTGTCCTTTGCCTTCTTTCTTCTCTTCCTCTCCTTTCTCTCCTTCAGTAGTGCTCGGATGCGGAGGTGGCCCAGTCACCGTCGGTTTCTTCGCTTTCGCTTTCGTTAAAGTCTCCTCTCTCTCCTTCGTTTGCTGCTGATAATAGATGTGCGAATCCAAACTCGGATTTTCCGGAATCAACGGTTGCACGCCGTCGATGGCCAACCAATGAGGAACGACGTTGATTGCAATCAAAGGCGGCGGTAACGGTTCCGAGAGAAGCTTGTTCACGTCCAACTCTTCGTCGTAGGTGTAAAAAAGATCGGTCGTGCCTTTGACCTTTACAAACTCTTGCGCTGGCATGTTCGAAGGGAAGCCGTACAGTGGTTCGCACATCCGTATGCGTAAAGCGGCGTTTATGTCCTGTATCACAAAAAGTGAATTTTGAATTGTGGAAAGAGAAAGAGATTTATGAGCGCGTTCGTATGGACGCCGACAAAAGTCAAACCGTCACGCGAAGCTCGAGAATGGACGCAATTCGTGAGCAGAGAGATGCAGAGAGAAACGCGCGTAACACTACTACTACTACTAAAAACAACAACAACAACAACAACAACAACAATTATTACCTCAGTCGTCAAAACCGTCCGTCTCGATCGTTTCGTACATTTCAACGCCTCTTGAATGATATCTCTCAAGCGATACTCCACGTCTGGGGCGAACGCTTTGGCGACGTCGTCAGAAATGACAATCCCAAACGCCTCCGCGATCGTTTGAACCGACTGAGCGGAGAGGTGCGTGAAGTCTTTTTTAGTCGTCGCTGACATTCGTGTGTCTACAAGTGTTCGTCTTGTGTCTCCAACACAAAAGTGAAAACAAAGAGAAAATTATGTCTAAAAATTACCAAATTCATCACAGGTATACCTTTTGAACACTTGTGTATTACAACTTTTCGCTACGTGGTGAGGGTGTGTATTTATGCGTATGTACGTAGATTCGGCGGAACCGACCAACGTTCTTGAGGTTCTTGAGAAAGCGAGATGATGATGATGGTGACAGTGGTGGTGGTGGTGGTAGTGTATGCATCCACTTTCTTGAAATGTGTGTGCCTTTTTTTTTTGCGTTTACTCATTCTCCTTCTTCCCTCGGAATACACGACGACGCGCCTCGAAAGCCGTCGTCGAAAGAGGGAAGATGTCATCAAACGTATTCTTTTTTATTGATCTCGCGTTCGTAAACGGCTACAGTTGACTGTATACGACTGAAAAAAAACGCCGCAGTCAAATGTCGCGAACCAATTTGACTATGTCGGTTGTTTCTAACTCTCTTTGTCAATCACCGTTATATTTATACATACACGTGTTCGGAGGAGAGAGAGAGAGAGAGAAAACAACAACGCTATCATAGCTCTTTCTGCTTTGCCTAAAATATATCTATGTTGGTACAGCACGCACCGAAGAACTCAAATCGAGCGGTTCAAAAAAACTCGTTTGACGTCATGCTTCGTGCGGTTTCTTCTTCGATAGTTAAAAATCCGCGCGATTTACCGATGCGAATTGGAAAGTTTCGACATCATCATCTGAAAATCGTGATTTACCGGTTCCGGAATGTCTGGGTATTGTTGCAAGCCCTCTGGACCTTTATACGGTTGAAGTTGTGCTCCTCCGTTCGTTCCTTTTTTGTTGCTACCAAACAGATCATTCAAAATGCTTGGTGTCGTCGGCGGTTGTTGTTGATAGTTATGTTGCGGCGGCGTAGGAATATCGCCGCCGAGCATACTTCCGAGTAAAGCTTTGCCAGTCATGGGCGGCCGCTGCTGTTGTGAAGGCGGCGAGCGGGAGAGCAAATTCTGCATCACGTTGTCCGCGTTGGATGTCGTCGGTGGAGAACTCCCCGCCAAGGACGACGAAGAATTCTGCGAAGGATGTTTTCTTTTTGCCATCGTCGCTTGGGCACCCGGCATCGTTTTTAAAAAGCTCGGCAAAGGTACGACATCTGGATCGGGTGAGTTTGCGAAACTCGCGCCTGCATATTTAGGTTCGTGCCCGTTCATGTTATTGCTGTTATTCTTGTTCTTTCCTTTGTTCGGATTGCTGTTATTTCCCTTCGTGTGGTGTCCATTCTTCTCCAGCGGCGCCGAATTGGAGAGTTTCGCCGCCGCCGCCGCGTGCCCTCCCGTCGGCACTTGCGGTGCGCACACTTGATGTGCCCGTAGTCTTGGGTCTACTCCAACTAGCAAAGGCGTCGAACTGTTGTTCTTGTTGTGATCGTCGTTTGTATTATGCGCGTCAAAATCAAAAGGCACCAAATCTCTCCCCGCCCCAGGTAGAGGTTCCGCTGACGCGCACTTCTGTTCCTCGGAGGCCTTGATTAACGCGTCCACCATGACGTCTCCGTCGCCTCGAAAACTCATTGTTTCTTGTCGTTCGCGCTCTCTCTTTCTCAAAAGAATCTATGTAGAACGAACGGACTTCTTCTCTTCTTTCTCCTAAATAATTGTCGCTCACACGTTTGCGTATATTACGCGTAGAAAAGGAAATTATATACTAATTTTCCCGCCCGCGCGCTCGCACTCGCCGATGCGACCGATGAAACCGCGTCCTCGCGCGAAAAATACGTCTCCGCGAAACGCGCCGTCGCGTTTCTCGAAGTTTCTTTTTGCGCGTTTTTGCGCTGCCTTCTTCTTCTTCTTCTTTTTCTTTTCCTTCGACACTTTAAAGCGCGTCAAAGTTCTTTCTCTTTTGTCGTTTCGTCAAAGTCGTGTTGTTTTAATGGGAGAAAATGACAAATAAAAAGTGACAATTTTATTATTCTGTCCTTGATTTTTGATTCTTTTTTCGTATCGCGCAAGAAGCAAATAAAAATAATGAAAAAGAAGAATTTTGGACCGAGAAAGAAAGAAAGAAAGAAAGAAAGAAAGAAAGACACCATTTTTACCCATTTTTACCAACCAAAATCCTCCTCCTACATAATAAAAAAATGTTTCCCAACAACACTCTTCCGAGTAGCAAAACCTTCGCCATCGTCGCCGTAATCGTCGTCGTCGTCGTCGTCGTCCTGATAATCGTTTCCCCCATCGCTATTTTCTGAGTCGTTCTCACCGTCAGAATCGTGCTCGGGTTGGGAAAAAAGAAAAGCACGATGGTCTCTCGTTCTTCGCGCGTCTTCTTTTTCGTCGTCTTCTTTTTGGCGTCGACGGTCGCGCGTTCTGTGGAATTGTTGCCACTCCCACCGCAAAGAGAATTGAGAAACGAACGAGTCGTCGTTCAACTGCCGTACGGCGAAGTGGTTCTTGGTTTTTATAAAGAAGAAGCCGCGAAAACTGCAGACCACATCTTAAAAGCGTTCCAACTCGGTTTGTACGACACCAATCACGTGTTTCGCGTGGATAAGAACTTTGTCGCACAAATAGCCGATTGCGATACCAACAGAAGAGCTGGTTTGAATCCGACGCAAAAAGAACACGCGAGAAAGAAAATAAAGGGAGAACACGTCGGACAAGCGATTCGTCACAGGAAAGGGACGCTGTCAATGGCACGATTCGACGACCCGGATTCTGGAACGACGTCGTTTTCGATTTTATTAGGAAACGCGCCGCACTTAGATGGTAAATATTGCCAGTTTGGCGAGTTGATTAGCGGCTTCGAAGTGTTGGACAAATTACAAGAGTTAGAGACGACGAGGAGAGGGATATTCGTGATGCCGAAAGAACGGATCGAGATTTTAAGCACGTACGTTACCGGTGGCGATAACAAGAACTGCGCGGAGGAAAATTTGCGCGCGGAATCGTTGGCAAAAGAATTGCACGAAATCAGAGCCGCAAAGTTACCGCATAAATAGATTAGAAATTCTTATTTTAGTACGTAGTAGCCGCAGCAGCGTATCAACAACAACGTCATATATAGCCAATAGTAGTAGTAATTACGATAGTATTGAAATTATAGTGTTATCATTTCCAATGGACAAACGCGATGAAGACATATCTCGCCGCGAACGTAAAAACAACACACGCGACTTGAAACGCTAATAGTCGCAAACACAATTTTCTTTCTGTCGTCTTACCGAAAACGCGTAAAAACAACGTCACCAAATTCATGTTATATCGCGTCTCCGTCGCCTTGGATGGACTCAATAAACCAGTCTGCGTATCAAACCTCGGTAATCGGTGTCGAGGACACGGTACGAGTTTAAACAATTGCGGAATAGAGTACAAAAAGTTCACCACTTGCGGTAAACAAAACAACAACAAAGTCTCGGAGAAGTGGCCTAAAATGCCAGCCACGGCTAAAGTCATCCCGGCGAAATACGTGTATGAATCGCCGACAAACACTGCACTAGGGTACCAGTTTTGCTTTAATAAACCCACCGTGGCGGCAAAGAACGGTGCGATTAACAGCAACGAAAACACGTGCGGTCCAACGACCACGTCGGACGTTGGATCCGTCAAAAGACTCCACACGTTCAAGACAATTATCCCGCTGGCGATGACTAACGATTGGCCGCACTCTAACCCGTTCAAACCGGCGTGGATATTAATTGCATTGGATAAGAAAACCGCAAGTAACCAAATAAACGCGATGTACATGTACCCAACATCCATTAATCCACTTTTCTTGTCCACTCCTGTTGGTAGGATATCTCGTACAATAGGCATCGAATCAAGTGCATCCAAAACCAATCTTACATTTTCGCGAAAAATATGCGGGACAACGATAGACGTCGATCCTTGGTAACTTTGCGCCAAAGTCGTCGCGGCAAATCCGGGTAAAATCATCTTCGCTCTCCACGGCAAATCCAAAACGTCATCTACAAATCCAAGAAACAACATGAACCCGATCGTCGCCAACGCGGCGTTGTGTTCACTCTCTCCGCTGTTTTCCAGTTTCCCTTGTTTCCTTTCTCTCAAAATGAACGCCGTGTGTAAAGTCCTTCCGACAACCAGCGCCACGAGCACCGCACACCCACTCGCCAAACCCAGCGCCTCTGGAATAGCAATCTCGCCCATTTTCGTCCCTTTTTTGTTAATGTCTAATCCGTACATGTTTCGCTTCCCGAGCGTGCGTCGAGCGACGATGGGGATCAACCGGATGGTCGTTTTATATGCCAATAACGACGTGAACAGAGCTAAGAGTAAGATTTTCATCGCGCCAGAATCCATATTACGCACACTCACTCCATCTCCGTCCACGAATCCTTTGTTGACGATTATTAAAACGGTTGGCAGTAAACAAAACGCAGCCATACTAAACACGTCTCTGGCGCGATTTTTCTGCATCGATTCGAGCACCGCTCGAGGCATGACCGCGTTGTTCTCATCGTTCCCAGCGGAAGCCATCGTGGCAGCAACGGTGTCAGCACTTCTCTTCAAAGACGACGAAGGAGATGCCGACCTCTCGCTCTTCCTTTGTTCTCTTCTTTTTCTCGTCGACATCGACATCGTTTTTTGTGTCGTTATTTCTTCTCGTCCTTCGCGTTGTTCGAAACGGCGTCGTCCACTACACGTAACAACTTCTTTTCCATTCGAATCTTGTCTCTTCGCACGCCGTCGCGCAGCTTTTCCTTCTCGTCTCGCTGTTCCCAGTGAACGTGATATATGCCCAACGACACCGCCGTCACCGTCGCCAACAACGCGATCGCGCCGCCTCCCGAACGTCGTTGTCGTCTCGAAGAGGAGGAGGAGGAGGAGGAGGAGGAGGAGGAAATTGAAGAAGTTGAAGAAGAAGAAGAAGTATTTGGGCCGAAAGGGGGAGGCCTCATTGTGCCGACTTTGATAATAAAAATGATGAAAAAAACGCTTTCGGCTTTTCATTTTTCATTTTTTTTTCAAAATTTTCCATTTTTTCCAAATTTTTTTATATCCACACACAACGGACGACATCTTTGGTGGTGTAATCAACATCCTTCGTCGTCGTCGTCGTCTTTCAAAAACGACGGGCGCGTCGCGAGTGGGAGGAAGAAGACGGACGAGAAAGAGATGCGCGCGATTCCGAGAACGTCCTGGTCGAGCACCGCAGGAGGGGACCAAACGACGGCGTGCGCGGAGACGAGCGCGACGACGACGAATGGGAAGATGACAACGACGACGACGACGAGTAAGAAGAAATTGAAAGTTTTGTGCCTCCACTCGTTCCGGACTTCCGCGGATATCATGAAAATACAACTCGCCATGGGCGGGTGGGATAAACACGTGGAGGATTCCACGGAGTTTATGTGCATCGATGGGATATTTCCAGCCACTGGAGAACCTCCGGAAGATGTGAAATTGGCGTTTCCAAACCGGGGGAGTTTTCAATGGTACGACGCCGACCGCAACGCGGAAACCGGGAAGATGGAATATAAAGGGATCGTGGAGTCCGCGAAATTCGTGGACGAAATTGTAAAGAGAGAAGGGATTGATGGGCTGTTAGGGTTTAGTCAAGGCGCGACGTTAATTGGAGAGATGTTGAAAAGGTCTTCGGAGTCGGCCGGCGACGATATCGAAGGAAGCCAAGAGGAAGCGATGCGGATGAAGAGTTTACGATTCGCGGTGTTGATTTCGGGTATGCCGAGCAGAGCGGACGAAACACTGAGCGAACAAATGTGCAGCATGAGTGAACGGAATAGTATTAATAATGGTAGAACAATAGGCGCCTCTATTCCAACTCTGCACGTGGTCGGCCAACAAGACCGGGCGATACCGCCGGCGTTGACAACGTTAATGTGTAAAGATTTTGGCGAGAAAGCGGTACTGATCGAACACGAAAAAGGGCACGTGATACCAAAAGTGCTTCCACCGAACGAGATAGGGGAGAAAGTTAAGAAGTTTTTCGACGAACGTTTTATGGAAAAGAATAGTAACGCGCGTTTGTAGTAGTAGATTTAGGTCAGTCGTAGCGCTAGGGATTCTCCTTATATATCTATTTCACTCGTATTTGCTGCGAACTAATAGTACTGACTCAGCTATCTAATGACTAATACACCCGCATTGGAAACAAAACCTCCTTCAAGTTCGACACTATTCCTCGGTTCCAAATGTTCACCGCGGCCACGCACTCATCCTTGGGTAATCTTTTATTTAGTTGTCGAATGTGCGCGTATTTATACGTCTCGTTCGTCGTCACATTCGTCAAAACTAAATAGAAGTGATATACAGTAAATCCTAAAACGCCAAACCCAACCGAAATTAAAACAAACATCGAAAATATGCTTCGCGTGTGATGATACATCAACGCCGGCAAAAATGTGCCGTAGAAATCCCCCTCCTTCGCACGATGCCAGTAGCTCGGTACTTTCCGCATCACCTGGTTCCAGCAAACGAAACCGCCGTGAATACACAACACACCGTTAACGATTAAATATAGTAAAAACCATCTTAAATTTCGCAGACCAATCGTTTGATTTACCACCGCGCAGTAATGGTCAAACTTACACACTCTTCTGTTAGTTACAACGTCCCATTTACTTCTCGCCGGGATATCAATATTAAGCGTTCGACACGTATTTCCTTCTTCGTAGAGTAAATCGTCGAACGGGAACATTTTATAACAGAGTCTGTGATTCTTTTCCGTGACGATTCCTGGATCGGACGTCAACACGATGATATGTGTTATGATGCCAAGTATGGAGTGAAATGTGAACCAAAACACCTCCCTTTGAGCGTCATCACCTAATTTGCTTCTTCTCTCGTCTCCGCTATTCCTAAAACCACTGAAGAAATCCAGCGCTAACACGTATCCAATCAAAACAACGATATAATACGCAACTACGCTCACTGGATTCCTCTCCTCGCACAAATATTTCTCCACTCTTTGTGCTTTCTCTTTTCCTTTCGCTTTGTCGCGCAAGTAAAACAGTTTGACGATGCATTTTACGATGCACTTGAAAAGAAACTCCAAATTTACATACTTTTGAACGACGGTGTCTCGAAAACACTCTTTCTCGCCCGCGAAAGAAAGCAGGAAGAAGAAAAACAGAACGATCGCGACGCAGTGAGAGGCGGAGAAGAAGGAGAAGGAGAAGGAGGAGGAAAACATCTCCCTCTTCTTCTTCTTCTTCTCTTTCTTTGAAGGTTGTTAGGGGATTTCTCACTTAAAAAGTAATAATGTATCGAGTCCAAAACGATTTTTGTCCGACACGTTTTATTTTTGCTCCACACAAATTATCCACTTTTTTTTACTTCGAAAGAAACTGTCCCTTGGTACTCGACCATGACGCTCTCGAGCTGTGCGCGCGCATCATCTGAACCTCGCGCGTCTTCCTCTTGCTCTCACTCATCGTCCTCTTCTCGCTCTCGTCGCGAGAAGAACACGAATAGGTCTTTAACGAAGCGGTACAATTTCAACGCCTCTTCGTTCAGTGAGAATTTAAGAAACTCAGCCGCGCGACCAATCATATTCTTAGACATCGATGGCGTCCTAAACAGGACGGCGACGGCGCCGCAATTAATCGTCGAGAGAGATAAAGTGGTTATTTTGAACGAAATTTGTGCATCGACTGGAGCAGAAGTCGTGTTAACGACGTATTGGAGACACTTTGAAGAATACATTTCTTACATATTTATGAGGCATGACTGCTTAGAGATTGACGTTGTCGGCGTGACCGACGGAAAACCACACCTTGCAGATAGCGTCCATCACGATTTACACGTTTCCACTAATCGAATTCAGGAAATTAAGAGGTATTTAGATATGCGATTTGGTGAGAACGACAACGAGAAAAAGTATCCGAAGTTTGTCATCGTGGACGATAAGCAAGTGGTGAATAAAGGACACGAATGGTCGAACAGATTCGTGCGAACGAAATCGAATATCGGGTTGACGAATGAACGGGCGCAGAGGATGATTGAATCTTTAGAACGAGTGTAGAACCGCGAGTGTAATTGCGTGTAGTATTAGATTATTGGTATACGTATTTTCAATAGGGGTATATTCAATGCAAGCTCGTGCACACCCGCTCTCTTATTTTTGCTAAGTTGTTTTAACGATCCTTTTTTATCATTATTATTATATGTGATCAGTATTATGAAATCCCTCATGGTATCGGCGTCGTCCAGAAGTCTCCTTGTTGCTTGTCAAAGTCTTTAGCCATTATCTGTTTGACTTGATCGTTCGATAATTTCTTCGGTGGCGATTGTGACGGCAAGATAGAATCTATTTTATGATGCAACATCCGTAACGACGTAATCGTTCTGTGGTGCAAAATGTCTATGGCCAGCGAGTTGTACAACGCCGGATTCGATGATCGTGTCGCCGATGTAAGCACTGGCGTCACGTTCGCTCGCGCCGAAATGTTTTTGAATTTCTCTCTCAGTTTCTTCGAACGGTAGTAATTTTGGATGAGTAAAACCGCACGCATCCGTCTTTGCGCTTCTTCGGAGTCTGGGTTGATTAAAAACGCACCGTCTGCACCGTTTATTGTTTTCAACTTGTCCAAGTAAAACTGAGGTCGTTCGTCGTACCATTTATACACGTCTGATTTTTCGCCATGCAGCATCAACGCGTTGTACGCTTCGGAATACGCCACCATTTCTCTTCTCATCAACGCTTGCAATCTTTTCTTCTTAAGCATGACTTGTACGTCCGGATAATGTTTCACTTCATCTTTCAAGTCTTGGTAGGAAAGCGAGTAGACGTCTGAAAACGTAATCGTTTGCAAAAACTGCGCCGAACGACCGGGTTCTACTATAAAGTCCTGGCCAAACACTTGTCCAGCGGTGATTATCCTTCCGTTTGCGACGAGAACTCCTTTACGGATCATAAAAAATTTGTCCATGTAATCTCCTTTTTCTAAAATCAATTCTTTCGGCGGATACGTTTGTTGTTTCATCTTCAAGGACAAAGCCAACACCAAAGACTCCGGGAAATCGTGGAAAAACTCTACGTCTCTCATCCAGTTATTTCGCAGAATCACGAGCTCTGCTCGCAGTCGGGGCGACATTTCTGACATCAATGCCGTCGTTTTTTCTAAGTCTAACGTTGTATCGCCGTGTTTGTACTTGAAGAATTCTCTCAGTTTCACTCGCATCTCTTGCCGCGTCATAGGCAAATCTGCAAACAAATCGTTCAAATCTGTCAGCGAGTTCTTTAACCCGCTCGTACGAGAATTTTTCGTCGAAATGACGTTTCCAACTGCACCAACAACGTATCCATACTGAAACGCACCCGCTAACATTGCTACGATGACAAAAATACGCTCCTCATTTGTTTTTGGAGCAATGTCCCCATAACCGATGGTCGTGATGGTCATTGAACTCCAATACAGAGCCGCGATGTACTTATCAAAGCCAGGCACGCATGATAAAGGGTCATTGGGGTCATAACACGAATCGTCGACGTTAAAATCACCGAAATATGTGTTCATCATCCACGTGTCCTGTCCAGCGGTCGCGCCGAGGTCGTGGACGAATCCAAACGCACACGCCATCCAATGCGCGAAAATTACCGTAACAATCGCGAACTTACTCAACGCGAGCATGGAATAATCGATCGTATACCGCATCTCCAACCTTTTAAATAATCGCATCGTTCGCAGAATGCGCAAAAGTTTCGCTAATCGAAATAATCTTAACGCTCTGAGCACTGTTAAGTTTTGAATGTTTGCATTTGGATATGCATCCTCTACTAATATTGTGATCAAATCCGTTGGTATGACGGATAAAAAATCAATAATGAACCAAGATCTGAGATAGGCCATCGCAATATACTTCCTATCGTATATAATGTGTCCAGTTTTAGCTTCCGGAATAGCCAAGAAAAAGTTGATAAAAAGGTCGGTGATGAAAAACAAATCAATGATTCTGTTCAACACGAACAACGCGTTCAAACTCGGTCTGGAAAACGCAACTTCAGCTGGAGTGACCACTGCTGTCCACAGCAACGCGCCTATGATGAGAAAATCCCATTTGCGCATGAAAGACCCTAGCGGCGAAAGCACGAAAACGCCTTGCTTCCTCGCGTAAAATGAATGCTCCTCGTTTTGGTCACACTCCGCCCGTAGTCTACTCGAGGTCATGCTTCCCGAGTTATTGTTCTTACTATTAGAGTTACTAATACCGGGTTCCGACTCGCCGTCATCCTCTGCTCCATCCATCACTCGTTCACCCCACGTCCTCTCCGTTCGTTTTCTTTCCTCCTGACGTGCCCCAATCTTCTTCGTTTCTACCAACTTCATACTCGACTGTCTTTTATTCAAATCGTTCTTCTTAAATAAGGAAACTACAAAGCCTTCAGTGTTCATCAACTCCCCGTCGGTATGATTCGACGATTCGTCCATATCTAACACCTCTTTCGTCAGTTCGGCGATATTCGTAAAGAAGGAACCGCCGCCGTCGTCCGGTACTGGTTGCTGTTTTGAAGTACGAAAAGTGCCTCTGCTGTCACCTTTGATGAGCCGTCTTTTTCCTTGTTCTTGTTGTTGAGAAGGCTTGTTGTTATAACTACCGGTGGCGAGTTCGACATCATCTGTCGCCGCGGCGGCGGTCGCGCTTTCCCCTTCAACTTGTCTCCGCTCGGCTGATGAAGACCAATCGTCATCATCATTCGTCGCCGGTGCACGAGAACCCATGACTGACTTTGGCTTACGCGCGCGTTCAATACTTCTCTAAATCACGAACGAAATGTCGAGCAAGCGCGACGTGTAACGACGACGACGAGAGCGTGGCACACACACACACACACACACACACACACACACACACACACACACACACACACACACA
>MDSZ01185105.1_pt1 | contig 66608 bp, 75 predicted proteins | sample 811201 | NCBI WGS metagenome assembly MDSZ01 (sample SAMN05326647, study PRJNA326480) | marine metagenome | isolation source: seawater | place: Indian Ocean: North | collected 2010
ATATGTCTCCAAAAGAAGCTGTTGATTATGGCTTGATAGATCTTGTTTTAGATAAAAAACCTGGAGGTTCCAGTCAGTTAAGTAACTGAGGTGTTCTTTCCTTGTCAGGAACCTTTGTAAACTCAGATAATATATTTACGAATTCTTCTCCATCTATGGTTTCTTTCTCAATTAGAATTTCAACCAGCTTATCCATAGCTTCTCTGTTCTTACTCACCAACGCATAAGTTTCTTTATAACAATCTTTAACCATAACTCTAATACTCTCATCAATTTGCTTTGAAATAGAATCAGAGATATCACTTCTTGTCATTAGATCTCTACCAACAAAAACTTCTTGATTACCTCCCTCAAGAGCTATTGGACCTAAATCGCTCATCCCAAATCTTGTAACCATCTGCCTCGCCATTGAAGCTACTTGCTGAAAGTCTCCACCAGCACCAGTTGTAATTTCTCCTTTTCCAAAAACAACATCTTCTGCTGCTCTACCCCCTAAGGCTCCCATTATTCGTGCTTTTAGTTGGGCTCTACTAGTGAGAGCTTGATCATCTTCTGGGGTAAACCAAGTTAAACCTTTGGCTTGCCCTCTTGGAATAACAGTTACTTTTTGAACAGGATCATGTGCTTTTACTAGTGAACCTATCAACGCATGACCCACTTCGTGATAAGCAATTAGTCTTTTGCTTCTCCCATCAGTTAAAGGAGAACCTTCCATGCCTGCAATAATACGATCAACAGAGTCATCAATTTCAGTAATGCTTATAGAATCTTTTCTTCTCCTTGCTGTTAATATTGCAGCTTCATTTAATAAATTGGCTAAATCCGCGCCAGTAAAACCTGGTGTTCTTCTGGCTATGCTCTCAAGAGTTAATTCTTTATCAAGTTTTTTATTCCTGGCATGAACTTCTAGTATTGATAATCTTCCTTTAATATCAGGTGCATCAACTGTAACTTGTCTATCGAATCTGCCTGGCCTCATTAGAGCTGAATCTAAAACATCTGGTCTATTAGTGGCAGCAATAATTATTATGCCGCTATTTCCCTCAAACCCATCCATCTCTGTAAGCAATTGGTTTAAAGTTTGCTCCCTTTCATCATTTCCTCCACCTATACCAGCTCCTCTTTGTCTCCCTACAGCATCAATTTCGTCAATAAAAATTAAGCATGGGCTGTTCTCTTTGGCCCTTTTGAATAAATCTCTTACCCTACTAGCACCTACGCCAACAAACATCTCAACGAATTCTGAGCCTGACAAAGAGAAGAAAGGTACACCTGCTTCTCCAGCTATTGCTTTTGCTAGTAAAGTCTTACCTGTACCTGGTGGTCCGACTAACAATACACCTTTTGGTATTCTTGCTCCAACAGATGTAAATTTTTCAGGTTTTTTAAGGAAAGTTACTACCTCTTCAAGATCTTCCTTAGCTTCATTTACACCAGCAACATCATCAAAAACAACTCCTGTATCGGCTTCCATAGCAAATCTAGCTTTCGTTTTTCCAAATTGCATAGCTTGTCCAGGTCCTCCAGGCATACCATTAGATCTTCTTGCCAGCAATATCAACCCTCCAATTAGCAAAGCAGGGAAAAGTAAATTACCAAGTAGACCCAAAGCAGGAGGCGCAGACTTTACAGGATGTACATCAAAACTTATACCTTCATCTTTCAGGATATTTATTAGCTCAGGTGTTAGTCCAGGTAAATCAACTCTGAGTCTTTGTATTTTGTTGTCTAGGTCAGAATCAACAGTCTCAACAACTGCATTTCTACCACCATCAAATATGTCAACAGAATTCACACGTCCAGCGTTTATATAATCTAAGAATCTACCGTAGCTTATTCTTGCAACTGCCGAATTTTTAGGAGCCACCGTTGTTCCATTTGATTTTAGAGAATCATTATTGTTATTTGATAAAAGTTGCCAAGACAAACCAATAACAAGAACAACTGGCAAAAGCCAAAGAAGTATAGTTTTAAATTTCTGATTCATTAAATTGGACTCTTCAATCATATGATTCTAGGAGGAAAGATTTAGTTTCGTTGATTATTTGCTATTTTGATCACTACGAAGGGTATTTTTCTTAACCAATACTGTTATCCTGATTAATATGATTTGTTTAATAAAACCCAGATCGATATGAACCTAAATCAAAAGGTTAAGTTAGTAGCGCCTTTACCTTATTTAAAAACTTCAGATAATATGCCAATGCTCAGACCTCCAGATTTAGTCGCAATAAATGAGGTTGGTGAGATTGTGTCAATCAAATCTCACACAGTAGTCGAGGTTAAATTTAGAAGAGGATCTTTTCTCATAGAAAAAGATAAGCTTGAAACCGTAGATAATTAAGAATTTTGTAACCAGCAATTTCTAATTCTATTACAAGCATCTCTGTTACCACTTACACTTATAAAATTTTTTGAAAAATATTTTGCTACAACAGACTTGATATCATCAGCATGAATTTGACTTATTCTATTTGTGAAATTCTTCTCTGAATTTATATCCATTCTGCATTTCAGGAATCTAATTTTATTATATAAACGCTCTTCAAGAGTTTGATTGGAATGCAGTAGGCTACTATTAAGTTTGATCTTTGCCATTTTCATTTCCTTATCAGTTAATGAATAAGTTGATATGGATTTAATTAGTTTCATTAGTAAAATAAATGCTTTTTGTGAATTCTTTTCCGAGACTGATAAGTAAATTACAAATGGACTTTCTTCCATCCTCTCTGGATAGTAAACCCCAGAATCATAGGTTAGTCCGTTATCTTCTCTGAATATTTTAAATAAAACCGAGCTCATTCCATAAGAAAGGTGAGCTTCTAATAATTTCAGTACCAAATAATCTTCATGAAAATATGGACAAGTTTTATTACCTATCATGAGAATGACTTGTTTTGTATTTTTATAAGAAACCGCAAATCTATCTAATAGAATGTTTTCAACAACATTGAAATTTTGTTTTTCAATATTTAACTTATCTTGAGGATTATAAATAATTTGAGAATTCAAATCAATTGAACTTATTTGTTTATGATTCGTTAAAAGTATTTTTTCTCTGGAGATGAAGTTTTTGTATTCATTTAATATATCATCATAACAAATGTTTTTAATATCATCTTCATATCCATTTGGGTCAAAAGCATATGGATGTTTCTCATAAACAATTTTTCGCCAGTTTTCAAATACTTTATTGAATGGGTTTTCTCTCGATTTTGTAATAGTTAGGAGTGCATTTGTTTGACATTTTAAGAATTCTTTTTCAAGTAAATTTGGTTTTTCAATAATCATTCTGATTATCGGAAAAACTTTATTAAAATTCTCTTTAACTGATTTGATGCTTATAAATATTCCATCCTCATAAGTTTCACAAATAAGATCTGCACCATTTGATTCAATGATTTCTGATAATTCAAAATTGCTAAGATTACTACAACCCCTCGCAATTAGTAATGCCAAAATATTGTTGATACCTTTTAAACCTGACCTATCCTGATTACTCCCACCTTTTACCCACAAGTTAGCTATTGAGATATTAGAAATTTGATTAAAGTGATAAGACCTTATAAACATTTTCTTTTAGCTACTAACGTGTAACATTCCTTTTTTATATAACCAAAAATTTCTTTAAAATTCTCTGGTTTGCTCAAATAATTTAAGTTTCTCTCAAATTCTTTTAATGGATCTTTTCTTTCCCATAAAAAATGACAACCATAAAATGAAGTTAGTTGAGAAGAAGTCTCCATGTTAAAGACATAATTACTTTTCACAAGATTGATAGCTCTTCTTAATTCGACTTCAGTAATTATCTGGTCATTAAAAGTCTTATCGACTATTTCTTCCAATTTTGATTCAACTAAATCTAAATTTTCTTTCCTTAAACATAATTCCAATATAAATGTATTTCCGAATTCTCCAGTATTGATATCTGCGAAGACTGATTCAACTAAATTATTTTTCTCCTTTAGTTCATTTACGAGCCTACTAGTTCTCCCTTCTGCAAGTATAGATGCCAGTATCTCAAATCCTAAAGTAATTTTCTGGCTGCTTATGCTGTTTATGAGCCAGCCTTTGTAAATCCTACTTAATTCTAGCTTATCAATATATATCTCCTCTCTCCCAGTTCTTGAGATAATATTTTGATTGAAAGTTTTTAATCTGTTTTCTCTTTCTTCTCTAAAATTAAATTCACAATCCTCTAGGATATTAGTGAGATCCTTTGGTAAATCGCCTGATATGGCTAAGCACATACCTTCAGGTGTGTAATTTTCATGATGAAATTCCTCCAAATCTGTTGACTGTAATTTTTGAATTTCTCTCTCATTTCCAAGTATTGATTTACCATAAGGATGTTCAATCCAAAAACGATTAGTAAAATAATCAAAAAGATTTTCATCAGGTTGATCAATTTGTTGATTTATTTCTTCTACTACTACCAGCTTTTCTAGTTCAAGTTCTTCCTCGCTTATTTTTGGATTTAAAACAAGATTTGTTAAAAGAGATAATGATTCTTTAAAATTGCTTGGTGGTATGAGAACGTAGTAATGAGCATCATCATAACCTGTTGATGCATTACTTGAACCTCCAAGTGATTCTATTTTTAAATCAAATTCACCTGGATTAAGTTCTGTACTCCCTTTGAAAATCATGTGCTCAAGTAGATGAGCTACTCCGAATTGGTTCTTTTTCTCAAAAAAAACTCCTGCCTTAACCCAAATATCAATTGAAATCAAAGAAGATTCGGGATTTTCCACGAAAACACATTTAGTTTTGCTTGAATGTGACCAGTACCTGACTTTTCTTTTAAACATTTTGAACAATTATCAAACTAATTATTCGTTTTGACTGATTCATTAACCAAAACAAAAATTTTAGATCCATTTATTTTATCCCTTGTGAAAAATATTGGTAGGAAAAGGTCTTTTTTGGATGATTTAGAATGCATAGATATTGATCCAGCTTTCCACAATATTGTAAGTGATAATATAGGAAGTGAATTTTATATAGAAAATGAACTTCATAAAGCAAAAGGTTTTCGCAAGCTTCATCTAGAAATTGCAGAGTTCTCAGGTAATTTAAAAATTTTACATTGTGTCTTTTTCCCAGAACCAACATTTAATCTTCCAATATTTGGTTTGGATCTTGTTAAGGTTAAAAATGTTGTTTCAGCAGCAATTGTCGACTTATCACCAGTATCTAAAAATAATTATAAATTTGACAAATTACTTGATGGGATTGATAAAAGTCAATTTAGCATAAAAAGAGAAGTACCTTCTTGGGGAAATATTTTTTCTAGGAATGTATTTTTTGCCTCCTTGAAAGATGATAAGGAGCAAAATTCGTTTTATGAAATTGTTGATCAATATTTATCAGTTCTAATTGAATCTAGTCAAAATATTACACCAGATTTAGAAAGGGAAGTTATCAATGAGAGGACTATCTATCAAAAAAGATATTGCGCACAACAACTGAAAAATGAGAAAACTAGTTCTGTTTTACTAAAATATTTCGAGAAGGATTGGGTTGATAGATATATGAAAGAAATATTATTTGATTTTTAATAATTATGGTAAAGATTAAAAAAATAATAACGCATTTCTTATTTTTTCTACCTTTGCTAACAGGTACGATTTCTTGTTCTAATAGTGAAAAATTAGAAATAGATGATCAACAGGTTAATCAAACAGAGATTATTCCCTCTATTTCCGCTGTTGCAGCTTTGGGGCAACTTTCTCCTTCAGGAGAAGTGAGAGAGCTAGCCTCTCCAATAACTAAATTTGGGACATTTCCAAGAGTTATAAAAGTTCTTGTAGAGGAAGGTGATTATGTTAAGAAAGGGAATATTTTAGTTGTTTTTGAGAATAGGAATAGACTTTTAGCTGATTTAGAAAAGAAGGAAAAGTTATTATCTACTAACGAAGAGGAGATTACTCTAAAAAAAGAGCAAATTAAAAGGTATGAATTAGCAAGTGAAAAAAACGCATATTCTATTGTTTCGCTCCTTCAAAGGAAGGATGAGTTATTGAAATTAGAAAAACAAAAAATTAATAATCTTAGCGAAAAAAGAAACATTGAAATTGACCTCTTTAATTCTCAGTTAAGAAGTCCAATTGATGGATTTATATTATCTATTAAGACTAGGGTTGGAGAAAGATCCAATGGTGACGGCATTTTAGAAGTCGGTGCCAGTCAAAGAATGGGTGCTCTAATTGAAGTTTATGAATCAGATATTGATAGGGTTTTTATTAAACAAGAAGTAAAGTTAACCAGTGAAAATGGTGGATTCCGAGAAGAACTTCAAGGTAAAGTTGTTAGAATCAGCCCTAAGGTTAAACAAAGAAAAGTTTTATCAACTGATCCCACAGGTGATGCCGATGCAAGAGTTATTGAAGTTTTAGTTGAATTAAACCAAAATTCGATAAAACTTGTTGAGAAATTTGCGGGAATGAAGGTAATAGCAAGATTTCTTCCAAGATGAATTTCTTTAAATTTAGAAAGATACCCTTAGCGTGGCTACTTCTTAGCAGACAACCACTTAGGTTATTAGTAGCTATTGCAGGAATATCTTTTGCTGGAATTTTAATGTTTATGCAATTGGGATTTCGAGATGGTCTATTTGATGCAAGCGTAACAGTACATAAGCTACTCGACGCTGATGTGATTCTTATAAGTCCAAGGTCAAAGAGTTCTATCAGTATGAGTGGCTTTCCAAAAAGAAGATTAATTCAAGCTCTCGCTCAAAATGATGTCAAGAGTGTGGCCCCTGTAAATCTAAATTACTTACTTTGGAGAAACCCAGAAAATCTGAGAACTAGATCTATTTTAGCTTTGGGCTTTAATCCTGAAGATTCTTTACTAATTGATGATAAATTCGCAATTAAAGCAGAAAATCTTAAAAGACCTGGCAGGGTTTTGTTTGATACATTATCAAGACCTGAATTTGGACCAATTGAAGATTGGTTCCTTAATGGGAAGGTGGTTGAAACAGAAGTAGCAGGCAAGAGAGTTAAAGTTGAGGGCTTGGTTCAACTTGGACCATCCTTTGGGGCAGATGGGAATTTAATTACAAGTAGAGAGACTTTTCTTAAATTAATGCCAAGCAATCCTCCAGGTAGTATTGAAATAGGTCTTATTAAGCTTGATAATAATTCAGATCCAAAGTTGGTTACTCGAATTCTCAATAATTCACTCCCAAATGATGTAAGAGCTCTTACGAAAAAAGAATTTATAAATTTTGAGAAGAACTATTGGAGGGATAGTACTGCAATTGGATTTATTTTCAGCCTTGGAGCATTTATGGGCTTTGTTGTCGGCTGTGTGGTTGTTTATCAAATATTATACAGTGATGTTAGTGATCATTTGCCTGAATATGCAACTCTTATGGCAATGGGTTATAGATTGAAGTCATTATTCTTCGTAGTTGCTAGAGAGGGCTTCTTATTAGCCTTATTTGGATATATCCCAGCCTATTTTTCTGGCCAGGCTTTGTATTCTCTCATCAGGAATTCAACAAAACTACCTATAGAAATGGATCCCAATAAATCTATTTTAATTTTTGGATTAATTCTGATTATGTGTATGGGATCAGCTGGAATTGCAATGCGAAAATTAGTTGATGCAGATCCGGCTGAAATATTTTAGATTCTTAATTAAATGATAAATAAATTTCAAAAAAGAAAATTGGTAAATGATACTGTTTCTATAAAAAATCTTAGTCATTTTTATGGTTCTGGTGATACAAGAAAAAAAGTACTCGACGGCGTAAATATAAATATAAAAAAAGGTGAGCTAGTCCTCCTTAAAGGTCCCTCTGGTTGCGGTAAAACCACTTTACTTACATTGATCGGTGCTTTGAGAACTTGTCAAAGTGGAAGTTTAACAGTCCTTAATGAAGAATTGCTGGGCTCTTCAAGAAGAACTAGGCAACTATTAAGAAGAAGAATTGGCATGATATTTCAAGGGCATAACCTCTTAAGGTGCTTAACTGCTGAACAAAATGTTCAAATGGGAGCTGATCTTATTAAGGGACTTACCTATTTACAAAGAAGAGAAATTGCAAGAAATTGGTTGTCTGAGGTTGGCTTGGAAGATCACCAAAAAAAATTACCAAGCGATTTATCAGGAGGACAAAAACAAAGAGTAGCAATCGCTAGAGCTTTATCTGCAAATCCTCAATTACTTCTTGCTGATGAACCTACATCTGCTTTAGATAGTGTTACAGGTAGGGAAATAGTTAAGTTATTAAGGAAGTTAGCAAAACATCAGGAGTGTTCAGTATTGATGGTTACCCATGATCCTAGGATATCTGATTTAGCAGATAGGATATTAAATATGGAAGATGGGAAAGTATTTGGTGCACATAGTGAGTTAATATAAATCTAGGTGATTTTTTGCTATGGCTAAGAGAAGAAATTTAAAAAAAGAGAAGCAAGAGCGTAATCGTGCTTATGCAAGAAAATTTAAAAAAAGAAAATTGAGAGGGGATGGTAGATCAGATGGAACTGGCAATGTTACTGGCAGTCTTAACAATGGTGGGGCTGCGGACTGAAATTCAGCAAAACTCTCTAATAATATCCAGATGAATTATGCAAGTTAGTGTTGTTATTCCAACTTACAATAGAAAACAAATACTTCAGAAATGTTTACTTGCACTCGAGAATCAGATACTTAATGACCTAGTTAGCTCCTACGAGATAATTGTTGTAGATGATGGATCAACCGATGGCACTTCTGAATGGATAAAAGATAATAAAAATAAATTATCCCATGTGATTTTATACAAACAAGATCATGGTGGCCCTGCTTTAGGGCGTAATCTTGGGGTCATGAAAGCTAATTATGAGGTAATAATATTTATTGATAGTGATCTAATCGTTTTGAATGATTTTCTTGTCAGCCACGCTAGTAAACTATTGGTTGGCTGGAAAAAATACAATAAGAAATGTTTTACCTATGGTTCCGTAATAAACACATCTAATTTTAATAATCCAATCAATGAAAGTTATAAATTATCAGACATATCTTTTGCATATTTTGCTACAGGTAATGTCTCAATATCAAAGGAACTCCTTTTGAAAGCTGGCTTATTTGATACCTCTTTTAGTTTGTATGGGTGGGAGGACTTAGAACTTGGAGAGAGATTAAAAAGATTAGGAACTAAGCTTATAAAGTGTCCTAGAGCAGTAGGATTTCACTGGCATCCAGCTTTTGAACTTAATCAGATTAATTCTCTAATTGAAAAAGAAAAAGATAGAGCAAAGATGGCTTTATTATTTTATAAAAAACACCAGAATTTAAGAGTTAGATTCATCATTCAACTAACAATTATTCATAGAATGCTATGGTTTCTATTATGCTTTGGGGGCTTAATTAATATTCAAAGGTTGATGCCTATTTTGAGAATCTTGGTAAAGGCAGGTCGCAATGGTCTTGCATTGGAACTTCTAAAAATCCCCTTGAATTTAATATATGTGGAAACACTTCACAAATTAAACAGAAACAAGTTATTCTCTTAGTTACCTTTGGTTTGCTACAATAGGTTGAAAATAATCCACACATCTGACTGTTTCGGGTGATTTAATTTAAATTTCCCGTCAGATGGAGGCTAACCCGAAACTTACAAAAAAATGGCAGTAGTAACACTCTCTGAAATGATGGAAGCAGGTGCCCACTTTGGTCACCAAACAAGACGTTGGAATCCTAAGATGTCCAAATATATATACTGTGCAAGAAACGGTGTTCACATAATTGATCTAGTGAAAACAGCCCTTTGTATGAATAATGCTTACAAATGGGCTAGAACAGCTGCTAAAAGTGGCAAAAGATTTCTTTTTGTGGGAACTAAAAAACAAGCCTCTGAGGTGGTAGCACAGGAAGCAACTAGATGTGGAGCAGCATATGTAAATCAAAGGTGGCTCGGTGGTATGTTGACCAATTGGACTACTATGAAGGGAAGAATTGAGAGACTCAAAGACCTAGAGAGAATGGAATCTAGTGGAGCAATTGCAATGAGACCAAAGAAAGAGGCAGCTGTTTTGAGAAGAGAATTAGAGAGACTACAGAAATATTTAGGAGGTTTAAAAAACATGAGGAGATTGCCTGATGTAGTTGTTCTTGTCGATCAAAGAAGAGAAACCAACGCTGTTTTAGAAGCTCGTAAGCTAGATATTTCTCTTGTCTCAATGCTTGATACTAATTGCGACCCTGACTTATGTGAAGTTCCAATCCCTTGTAATGATGATGCGGTTAGGTCAGTTCAACTTGTCCTTGGAAGATTGGCAGATGCAATTAACGAAGGAAGGAAGGGATCTAATGATCAAAGAAAGAATTAATTCTTAAGTAATTTATAAAAAAAACACTCTTTAATTTCTAAACAAATTCCTAATCAATTTAATTTAAAAATGGCAAACATTACAGCAAAACTTGTAAAAGATCTCCGCGACAAGACTGGGGCAGGAATGATGGATTGTAAAAAGGCTCTTAGTGAAACTAATGGGAGCTTGGAAAAAGCTATTGAATGGCTAAGACAAAAAGGTATTGCAAGTGCTGAAAAGAAATCAGGCAGAGTGGCTGCTGAGGGTTCAATAGGAAGTTACATTCATACTGGTTCAAGAGTTGGAGTTCTATTAGAACTTAATTGCGAGACTGATTTTGTAGCTAGAGGAGATATTTTTCAATCCTTATTGAAGGATATTTCAATGCAAATAGCAGCTTGTCCAAATGTGGAATACGTATCAGTTGATGAAATTCCAAATGAGATCGTGGAGAAGGAAAAACTTATCGAAATGGGACGTGATGATTTATCAGGTAAGCCTGATCAAATAAAAGAAAAAATTGTTCAAGGTAGAATCTCCAAAAGGTTGAAAGATCTTACTCTTCTTGATCAACCTTACATAAAAGATAGTTCATTAACTGTTGAGGAACTTGTAAAACAAACCGCAGGAAAAATTGGAGAAAATATTAAGGTTAGACGTTTTACGAGATATACTCTTGGTGAAGGTATAGAGATAGAGGAGGTTGATTTCGCTGAGGAGGTTGCTTCTCTTAATACAAATTAGGGATTTGAAAGACTATCAAACCAAAAAGGATTTGGTAATTGTTGATAGACAATTGCTACGTTTAAAAGAGAAGAAGATAGAATATACCCATGAATTCTACAAAATTTATAATCTTTATTTGAGTTATTTGAGGGAAAATCTAATGCCCTCTATAGAAAAAGCAGTTTTGAATTTATTAAACTTCTCAACTATTGAAAGAGGTGAAGTTGAAGATAAATCTTTATTTATTTATGAAATTATCAATCCTATTGTTCATAAAATAATTCCATTATTAACAATTGAACAGTTGACAATTATCGAAGAAATTAACAAACAAAATTCAAACAAGGAAACCGATAGTTCTGAATTTGATCCTTTACTAAAATTAAATAATTTTTTTAAAGCAAGTTCTTTTACTAAGGAAAATATACAGATAATAGATAATGAATATGAAATATATGAAAGTTTATTTAATCAGAAGTTGGAAAAATCAATGAATTTAGATGATTACTCTGATACAAATATTCAAATTAATCAAGAGATTAAATTATCAGATCAAAATGAAATTCAATTAAAAATTCCATCCTTAGAATTATATTTAAATACAATATCTCATGATGAAATTCTTCTTGATGTAGAAGAGACTAGTGATAATTTGTTTTTACCTACTGGACTAGACAGTATAATTTCATGGATTGATTCAATTGAATCTTCTTTGTTTTCTCTACTCAAAACCCTCTCTAATAAACTTAATAAAGTACTTATAAGTAATGAGATTATTCATAAAGGTGTTAATGATGAGATATTGATTTGTTTGTCAGAAAATAATTTTCTAGTTTCTAATCCATCACCTTTTTTGATCCTACTCGATTTATCATCTTTTCAATTAATAAATGATGATAAAAATTTTAGAAATATAAATCCTGGAAAGGTTTATCTATTAAATATAAATCAAACTGAAATGGAATTTGACGACTTACGTTTGAATTTGTTGAGAGGTAAAATAATGGAATTTAAAAATAATCTAAGAAATCTTCACAAGAAGGAAAAATACTGGAATAGTAAAAGATTTAATTCAGAAAAATTCTTATCTTCAATCAGTTAATAAGATTTTAATTTGAATCATAAGGAAAAAGAAAATTATAAAAATATAAGGGACTGGATAAAGCCAATTCAAAAATCTCTTACATTAGAGAGTGAATCACAATTTATAAATATTTTAGGTCGTGAAAAATTATTCAACGAATACTTATATGAATCATTTAAGAAAATAGATAAACTAGAATTTCATAAAGATAACTTATTAAAAATAGAACAATTTAGACAAAAATATCTCGAATACAATAAATTAGAAATTTCTCAAAGGAGAAGACTAGTAATTGATACCCGCAAATTCCTTTACAAGATTAGTAAAACTATTAATCAGAATCTTGTATTAGTTGAGTCTTCCAAAATAATTAAATCTGAACAGAAATTCTCAAATTTATCATTATTATCTGAGGTTTCAGAAATAAAAGGGGTTGGAAATGTTTTAAAAGAGAATTTAAATCAGCTTGGTTTGTTTATTGTTAAGGATTTGTTGGAGTATTTCCCAAAAACCTATTTAGATTATTCAAACAAAGAAAAAATTATTAATTTAAGACCGGATAATCTATATACGTGTACTGGTACTATAAAGAAATTTTTTATTTACAAAAGTAAGAAAAATATAAATATGTCAATTATGAATATAGTTATTTTTGATGAAACTTCTTCAATAAAAATTACCAAATTCCTGCTAGGGAAAAGATATAGATCATATTCATTTGTAGCGAGTTTAAAAGATAAATATAAGCCAGGAATTAAATTGGCAGTTTTTGGAAAAGTTAAGTCCACAGACTACGGAAGATCTTTTGTAGATCCTCAAATAGAAATTTTGAATACAAATGAAAATGCAATAAATTATTCAGGCAAGATTTTGCCGATTTATTATCTAAATGATTCAATTTCAAACATCAGTTTTATCAAAATAATTAAAAATATAATTTATTGTTCCTCAAGATATCCAGAAATTCTAAGTAATGAGCAATTGAGTTCTTTATCATTATTATCAATTCATGAAACTCTCTCAAATATCCACATACCTCAGAATCAAGTTGCTTTGGATGAAGCCAAAAAACGTTTAGTTTTTGATGAATTGTTATATTTGCAATTAAAATTTTTACTAAGAAGGAATCAAAGAAATCAAAATATTCTACGAAGTAATATTGTTCCTCATAACCCATTGTTTGATGACTTTCTACAAAAAATTCCTTTTAAACTTACCAAATCGCAGGAAAAAGTTCTTGATGAAATAAAATCCGACCTAATAAGCTCAAAGCCTATGGCGCGTTTGCTTCAAGGTGATGTTGGTAGCGGTAAAACTATTATTGCTATTGCATCTCTTGTTTTTATTATTGAGCATGGATATCAAGGAGCTTTGATGGTTCCTACGGAAGTCCTTGCTGAACAACATTTTAAGAACTTACTTAAGAACTTGAATTCGATACTTATATCTGTTGAGATTCTTACAGGTAATACATCACAGAAAAAAAGAAAAGAGATTTTATCGAATTTGGAAAATGGACAAATAAATATTTTGGTAGGGACACACGCTCTTTTTGAAGAGAAAGTAATTTTTAATAAATTGGGATTAGTTGTAATAGATGAGCAACACAGATTTGGTGTGAATCAGCGCAATCGACTGTTAAGAAAAGGTGAAAACTGTCATTTGTTATCAATGACTGCTACACCAATACCTAGAACTCTTGCATTATCTATTTATGGAGACTTAGATATTAGTAAAATCACTGAACTTCCACCAGGTAGGGTCCCAATTAAGACTGAAATAATATTTGAGGAGGATTTATTGGATCTTTTTGAAGTAATAAAACTGGAATTAAAAAAGGGTAAGCAGGCGTATGTGATTTTGCCTTTAATTGAAGAATCAGAGAAATTAAATTTAAATTCAGCTAAAAATACCTATAAATATCTTTCAGATACTATATTTGACCAATTTAATATTGGACTTTTACATGGAAAATTGAATGCCGAAGAGAAAAACAATGTTATTGAAATGTTTTTAAAAAAGGATTTTCAAATTCTAGTTTCTACTACTGTGATTGAAGTTGGTATAGATGTCCCTAACGCTTCAATAATGATTATTTACAATTCTGAGAGATTTGGTCTGTCTCAATTACATCAATTAAGAGGGAGAGTTGGACGTGATTCATATCAGTCATATTGCTACCTAGTGACTAGTGAGAAAAACTCAAACTCTAAAAAAAGACTTAATGTTTTACAAAAATCAAGTGATGGATTTTATATCGCTGAAAAAGATTTAGAACTACGTGGTCCAGGACAAATCCTTGGCTATAAACAATCAGGATTACCTGATTTCGTTCTAAATAATTTACCAAAGAATAAAATTTTGATCGATAAAGCTCGTGAGGAAGCTATAAAGATTCTTAAAAATGATCCAAAATTAGATGCTAATTTAATTCTTAAAAATATTATTTACAATAATTCGAGTAATAAATTTATTCATGATTTTTTAAATTGAATTCACCTTGAAGTTCCCAATTTATATGCAAACATATAGTAAATAAACCTTAAAAACAATTGAAACCTTGGAATAAGATACCAATATATGATAGTGGTGAGAAAATAGTTTCTGTTCCAAGCACTATTAAACTAATTGATCCTCATCCATATTTGAAATCAGGAGCCCCATATAAGAATAAAGATTTAATTTGGGCTCTTCGAGAGACGGTTCTATTGAAATTAATTAATGCGGATAATTATCTAAAGTCGAATTATAAAGATTTGTCTTTAATGCTCTATGATAGTTGGCGCCCTATGGAAGTTCAAGAATATATGTATAATTCTGCTATTAATGCAGAATACCAGAAACTCAAAATCAATTCAGATGAAGATAAATTAAAACTCTCTGAAGAGGTCTGCAAAAAAGTGGGAAAATTTTGGGCATACCCAACTCAAAACCCAGCTTGCCCTCCTCCACACTCAACAGGTGCAGCTATAGATGCCACATTGATTAATTCAAATGGAAAAGTAATTTTTATGGGTTCCAATTTTGATGAAATGAGTCCAAGATCAAGCCCAGATTTTTATCAAAAAAATAATTCTAGAGAAGCTTTGCTTTGGAAAAATAGAAGACAAATTCTAAAAACAGTACTTATGAAATTTGGATTTGTTCAACATCCTCATGAGTGGTGGCATTTTAGTTACGGAGATCAACTTTGGGCATGGAAAAAGCAAAAGCCTAATGCACTCTATGGGAGAGTAAGTTACTAAAATCAAATAGAAAGTAAATTTATTACTAATTTGTCATCTGTTTTGCTTATGAAATCACCGAAATCTTCATTCAATGCTGATTTTTTCCATTCTTGCAAAAGTGGCTTTATAGTATCTTCTAATTCATCAAGTGCTAACTTCTGTAAATAAGGCTTAGCCAACCTTTGAAGATTTTTGCTGCCCCCAAGCCATAATTGATATTGATTTAATCCACTACCAACAAGAGCCAGCTCAGCCATATAAGGCCTAGAGCATCCATTGGGACATCCTGTCATCCTTATTAGGATAGTCTTTGGGATTCCTAAATCCTTAAGTAAAACGTCAATTCTATTAAGTACCTCTGGTAAAATCCTTTCTGCTTCTGTAATCGCTAGCCCACATAATGGCAGGGCAGGGCAAGCTAAGGCATGCCTTTCAATGTCCTTTATCTTAGTTAATTTTTCATAACCTATTGTTTTAAGCAGCTCATTTATACCTTTTTTGTCTTTAGTAAGAATATTACAAAGTAAAATATCTTGATTTGGTGTGATTCTTATATCTAGGCTATATTTTTCAACGATTTTTCTTATGGTAGATTTCTTTTCTCCAGCTAATCTGCCAGATAACAATGGTAGGCCAACAAACCAACTTTCTTTATTTTGTTTATGCCACCCAAGATAATCAATCAACTTTTGATTAGGCTCTTTCCTTATTGGGTCTATTTTCTTTTGAAAATAACTCTTAAAAAGTGTTTTCTTAAACCAAACTATACCTTTATCGTTTATTAGGTATTTCATCCTTGCATGCTTTCTAGACTTTCTATCTCCATAATCTCTTTGAATAGCAACTATGCTATGTATTAATTCAAAAATATCATTTGAATTAACGTAACCCAATGGATCCGCGATTCTAGCAAATGTTTCCTCATTATTATGTGTTCTTCCCATCCCACCGCCAATGTAAACATTACATCCCTCTAATTTCCCTGTTTCAGAAGTGAATGCGACAATACCAATGTCATTTGTTAGTAAATCTACTGAATTATCACCAGGTACCGTAACAGCACATTTAAATTTTCTTGGGAGATAGGTTGAACCATATAAGGGTTCAACAGGCTCTCCACTAAAAACATTATCATTGAATTGCTTCTTTCTAATTTCTTCAATATCTTTATTAGGTTTAATTTCAAAGGCAAGGTCTCCATCAGCCCATAATTCTAGAAAAGTCCCCTGAGCTGCAACGGGTGTTAAAAGATCTGCAACTTTAATAGCAAGATCTCTCGCATTCTTATATTCTGGAGTCCCAATAGGTGCAGCCGGAGCCATTACGTTTCTATTTATATCTCCACAAGCAGCTAATGTTGAGCCCATAGATTTGACAATTTTATTAATAACTTTTTTTAAATTACCCTTTTTGATGCCATGCATCTGAAATGCTTGTCTTGTAGTGGCTCTTAAGGTGCCGTTACCAAGTTTATTAGATAATTCATCTAATGCTAAAAATAACTTTCCATTTATTTCTCCACCTGGACTCCTCAACCTGAGCATCATTTGCCAATCTCTTTTACCAGATGATCTATTCTCTCTATCATCTTGCTGATAACTCCCATGAAATTTAAGAAGTTGTACTGCATCATTAGTGAAATGATCTGCATCATTAATCAGTTCACTTGATAATGGTTCTTTGAGGAAATTACTTTCTTTCTTAAATTCCTCAAATTTAGATACCTGTAAACCATTAGCTAAGCAGACAGTTACCTTTTTATTTTCTTTTTTACTTTTTTTAGTTTTTTCTGCTTTAATCACAAAATGACTTAAAAGTTTCTCTTTTTATACATTAGCGAAAAGCTTATTTAACTGGTAGTAAATTATAGTAATAATAATTAAATGTTTTTTTGTCTACTTATCTTCTTGAAATTGGAACTGAGGAATTACCGGCCAAATTTGCTAATTCCGTAATAAATCAATTTAAATCGTCAATTCATTTTGAGTTTGATAAACGTTCAATGAAATTTGAGAAGATAATTTGCTCTTCTACGCCAAGACGAATTGTAGTGTTGCTTGAAGGTTTAGTAGATTTTGGTGAAGATAAAACAGAATATAGAAAGGGACCAAAAGCTGAATTTGCTTTCTCCAATGGTTCACCTACAAAATCTGCAATTGGATTTGCTAAAAGCCTTGGTTTAGATGTTAATGATTTGGAAATAAGAAATACAAAAAAAGGTGAGTTTGTTTTTGGGAAAAAAGTTGAGAAGGGTTTATCAACAAGATCTGTTTTGACTGAGATAATTCCAAAAGTTATAAATTCATTGCAAGGGCAGAGATTTATGAAATGGAGTTATGGTAACTTTAAATTCTCTAGGCCTATCAGATGGATAGTCTCTCTTTATAACAGGGAAATTCTTAACTTTTCTCTAAATGGTATTGAGCCAAAAGTATTGGTGAGTAATAAAACATACGGCAATAGACTAAATTCAAAAAATATAGAAATCACCAATCCTTTACATTATTTCACTTTATTAGAGCAAAATGGAATATTGGCTGATAGAGAAAAGAGAAAAAATAAAATATTAGATCAGATAAATACCGCAGCTAAAAAGTTAGAACTTTATCCTGATTTAGATGAAAACTTACTCAACGAACTCACAGACTTGGTAGAGAATCCAAATGTAATATTGGGAGATTTTGATAAAGAATACTTGAATTTGCCTGCCGAATTACTTTGCACTGTTATGAAAAATCATCAAAGATATATCCCTCTTCTTAAACAAAATGCCTACATGAGTAAACTTCGAATAACATCAGAAGATATTTTAAGTACAAAATTTTTATTAATATCAAACGGTCTTAAAGAATCCGACGAAATTATTTTGGAAGGTAATGAAAAAGTTATTAAAGCAAGATTTGCTGATGCGGGCTTTTTCCTAGAAGCAGATAAAAATACTTTATGTGAAAAGAGAGTTAAGAAAACAGAAGATGTCAACTATATAAAAGGTTTGGGTAACATAAATCAAAGAGTTAAAAGAATTGAGCATATTGCATTAAGAATGTTCAATACTTTGGAGGATCCTAATCTTGATATTGATAAGATCTCAGATTCAGCAAAATATTGTAAAAATGATTTATGCAGTGAAATTGTATATGAATTTCCAGAATTGCAAGGGATTATGGGAGGTAAATACCTTAAGAATGAGGGATTTAGTGAAGAGGTTTCCCTGGCAGTCGCTGAACATTATTTGCCTAGATTTTATAAGGATATTTTACCATCAACAAAATATGGTGCTATTCTCTCAGTCTCCGATAAATTAGAGACAATTATAAGCATCTTCGTAATTGGGAAGAGGCCAAGCGGCTCTTCAGATCCTTTTGCCCTCAGAAGAAATCTTAATGGCCTAATTCAAATAATATGGCATTACGATTTTAATATTAGACTAGATAGTTTCATTGACTATCTTTTAACATACTGGGTCGAATCTATTGAAAATTTAAAATTCGACAAGACAAAAGTGTTTGTCGAATTGATTGAATTTACTAAACAAAGGATACTCAGCCATCTTGACGAAATTGGGCTAAAGAAGGATTTAATCGATGCACTATGTAATTCGGAAAACATTCCTTCAGAAAGAATTCTTGATATATTAGATCTTAAGAAAAGAACTTCAACTCTAGAAAGACTTAAGTTAAATAATAAATTTGAAGAAATAAGAAATGTAATTTCAAGGGTAGTGAAGCTTGCAAACAATGGTGATTTACCAATCGACATCCTAACCTCTAAAGGTTTTGTTAATACAGGACTGTTCGAAAAAGAGTCTGAAGAAAATATTTTTAAATTTGTTTTAAGGCTTGAAGAGTTAATAAAAACTAAGAATTGGGATTACCAACAACTTATTGAATTGTTTGAACAAAATTTATTATTAGTAGAAAAAATATTTGATAATCAAGATGGTGTATTAATTATGTCCGATGACATTGATTTAAAAAACAATAGAATAAATTTATTATCTTTAATTAGAAATTATTCATTATTAATTGCCGATTTTACTCTTTTGAACTCTTAACTTTTATTCCTCCCTTTATGGAATAATCTTTGAGCATTTTTTCAACCTCTTCTTCTTTTCTTACAGCACTTTTTACTGGTTTATAGCTTTTTGGTGCTAGAGCTTTGCCTCTTAATATTGATCCAAGGGTTAAAAAAGTTAGTTTTAATTGTTGAAGAGGTTTCATTGCAACAACTCTCTTGTACAAGTAACTGTCAAAAGTTAATTTCTGAACATCCATATCATCACACATTTCAACAAAGGCTTCTCTTGCAGTATCATTTCTGTAAAAGATATTTTGAAGAATTTCAAGAACTTTGTAGGTTGTTCCATATTTTTTATCCCATTTTTTTAGATAAGTTTTGAGGTCGCTTTCTGATGGAATGATTTCTCCATTTTTCGAAGCTTCAACAATTTCTTCAGCACACATTCGTCCACTTTTTGCAGCAAAATAAATACCCTCGCCTGAACTCTTAGTTACATAACCCGCAGCATCGCCAACTAATGCCATCCTTCCAACTACTCTTCTAGGCCTTGGATGCTCGGGTATTGGGTGTGCCTCCACCTTAATTACTTCACCGTTAACTAATCTTTTTTTTGCTCTATGTCTCACACCCTCTTGAAGACTTTTTATCAAGGTTTGGTTTTTTTGCATTGTTCCAGTTCCAACTGCCACATGGTCGTATTTGGGAAATACCCATCCGTAAAAGTCAGGAGAAACATCTGTCCCAACATACATTTCTGCTAGGTCTTCATAGTAACTCATCTCCTCTTTTGGAAGTTTTATTCTCTCTTGAAAGGCTATAGCTACGTTGTAATCTCCAGCATCCATAGCCTTTGCTACCCTGCTATTAGCGCCGTCAGCGCCTATGAGTAGATCAACTGTTAACTCTTTAATTTCGCCCTTTGCATTCCCATCTGAAAAATCGGAATAGGTAAGCTTGTATGGACCTTGCTTATTTACCCCAGTATCTATAGATGTAACTAATCCGTTAATTAATTCAGCTCCCAGATCTGAAGCTCTATTACGCATATATGCATCCATAACTTCTCGCCTACACATACCTATATATTCATTTTCACTTTTCCCATATACTTTATCCAGGCTAATATCCACCTCTCTATTTGATGGGGATATCATTCTCATATTTCTTACTTTTCTGTCAATTATAGATTCTGGCAGATCAAATTCAGATACCATACATAGAGGTATTGCACCACCACATGGTTTTGCATTATCTAACTTTCTCTCAAAAAGCCATGTTTTTATTCCTGATTTTGCAAGTATCTCTGCTGCGCATGAACCACTAGGCCCGCCGCCAATTACTGCAACTCTAAGCATGTTTTAAAAATATTTCTTATTAAAAACTACATCTATTTTGGATATAAAAGTGCTTTTCTTAAAAAAATAGTTAATATCGAAACATCTTTGTTTATCTAATCTTTAATATTGGAAATTGAGAAATCTGATAATAATATTTTGGAAATTCAAGTTGCAAAAAGAGAGCAACTGCCATCAGATAAAAAAACTCTAGTGAATTTACTATTTTTAACTATTCCTTTTTTCGTTTTGGTACCCTCTTTTCTTGTATGGAGTAACAATAATAAGCCATATAATATTACCTTATCTAATTCAAAGATTTCAATAAATGATGGGAAGATACTTGGACATTACCCTTATGATGAAATTTCAGAGGAGGATTTAATAAAAGTTGAACCTTACATATATGTCCATAAGGATATGTATAATTCCCTTTTGAAGATGAGAGAAGAGGCAGGGAAGGAAGGCATATATTTAGTGTTTCTTAGCGGTTATAGATCAATTAAGCTGCAAGAGGAAATATTTTACTCACTAAAATCTCAGAGAAATCAGAATGCTGCAGAAAGAGCAAAAGTTTCAGCTCCCCCTGGATATTCAGAACATAGTACTGGTTTTGCTATAGATATTGGTGACGCGGAAAATAGACAAACTGATTTTGAAGTTGATTTCGAAAATACGAAAGCCTTTGATTGGTTGAAAAAGAATGCTTCAAGATTTCATTTTAAGCTTTCATTCGATAGAAATCACAAGAGTGTTGATTATGAGCCATGGCATTGGAGATACGAAGGGTCTATTAAAGCTTTAAAATTATTCGAAGCTTCCAATAGAGACTGAAAGATTTTTTGTAAGCCAAATTCCCCCATAAATTACATACTTTAGGTTAATCTAAATGAATACCTAATTAAGGTTCACTGATTAAAATAATGTCTTCAAAAGTAAGTCAAATTCGAAATGTTGCTATTATCGCTCACGTAGATCATGGTAAAACAACTTTGGTTGATGCTTTGTTATCCCAGTCAGGGATCTTCAGGGATAACGAAGTGGTACCAACTTGTGTTATGGACTCAAACGATCTTGAACGCGAAAGGGGAATTACTATACTCTCAAAAAATACTGCTGTAAATTTTAAAGATACAAGAATCAATATTATTGATACGCCAGGACATGCTGACTTTGGTGGTGAAGTTGAGAGGGTTTTAGGAATGGTTGATGGTTGCTTATTAATCGTTGATGCTAATGAAGGTCCAATGCCTCAAACTAGATTTGTTCTAAAAAAGGCTTTGGAAAAAGGTCTGAGGCCAATTGTTTTTGTAAATAAAATCGATAGACCAAGGGTCGTGCCTGAAATTGCAGTCGATAAAGTCCTTGACCTGTTTCTTGAATTAGGTGCTGATGATGATCAGTGTGATTTTCCTTACCTTTTTGGCAGTGGTCTTGCAGGCTTTGCTAAGGAAGATATGGAGTCTTCAAGTGATAATATGATGCCTCTTTTTGAGGCTATTTTAAGGCACGTACCACCTCCAGTAGGGGATGCGGATAAACCACTTCAACTTCAAATTACTACTTTAGATTATTCAGATTTTCTTGGCAGGATTGTTATTGGAAAGATTCATAATGGATCAATTAAGTCAGGCCAACAAGCAAACCTCATTAAAGAAAATGGTAAAACCATTAAAGGTAAGGTAAGCAAACTTTTAGGTTTTGATGGATTACAGAGAATTGAGATAAATGAAGCGTACGCTGGTGATATTGTTGCTTTGTCTGGCTTTGACGACGTTAATATAGGTGAAACTATAGCGTGTCCAGATTCTCCTCAACCTTTACCTTTAATAAAAGTTGATGAACCAACCTTACAAATGACTTTTGTCGTAAATGATTCACCTTTTGCAGGTAAAGAGGGGAAATTTGTGACTAGTAGACAGTTAAAAAATAGACTTGAAAGGGAATTACTTACTAATGTAGCGCTTCGATGCGAGGAGACAGATTCTCCAGATAGATTTTCTGTATCTGGTAGAGGGGAACTTCACTTGGGTATTTTAATTGAAACCATGAGGAGGGAAGGCTTTGAATTCCAAATTTCGCAACCTCAGGTTATTTTTAGATATATCGATGGCATTGAATGTGAGCCAATCGAGGCTTTGGTTTTAGATGTCCCTGAAAATGCTGTTGGATCATGTATTGAAAAACTTGGATCAAGGAAGGCGGAGATGCAAAATATGCAAACTAGTAGTGATGGAAGAACTCAAATAGAGTTTTTAGTCCCTTCAAGAGGTCTGATTGGCTTTCGAGGAGAATTTGTAAGACTCACTAGAGGTGAAGGCATTATGAGCCATTCTTTTTACGAATATAAGCCTAAAACAGGTGATTTTGAGACACGAAGGAACGGAGTATTGATTTCATTTGAGGAAGGTGTGGCAACTTTTTATGCTTTGAAAAATGCTGAAGATAGAGGAGTTTATTTTATTAAACCTGGCGTAAAAGTCTACAAAGGTATGATTATAGGAGAGCACAATAGGCCACAAGATCTTGAAATAAATATTTGTAAGACTAAACAACTTACCAATATGAGGTCGGCAGGGGCAGAAGAATTAGATACATTACAATCTCCGCTCGAAATTACATTAGAAAGAGCTCTCGAGTATATTGGTCAAGATGAATTGTTAGAGGTTACTCCTGAATCAATAAGATTAAGAAAATTGAGTAAGAAAAGAAATTTGAAGAAATAAAGTGATGGACAATTCTATTTCAAATGATTTGAGATCTTCTCTTGAAGATGCTATTGAGTTATTTAATAACCAAAAGTGGTACGAGGCACATGATGCTCTTGAAGATATTTGGAATGATCTAGATGGTGATTGTAGGCAGATAATTCAAGGAATACTTCAAGTGGCAGTATCTCAATTACACTTAAAGAGAGGTAATTATAATGGGGCAACAATCCTTCTTGGAGAGGGACTAGGAAGAATTAAAAATAGAACTAACGTCGATTTTGGGTTGGACTTAAAATCTTTTTGCTATAATTTGGAACTTATATTAGATAAACTTCAAAACAAAATTCCTGTAAATAAAAATGATACCCCTATTTTAATTTTAAAATAATTAATTAACCAACAAATGAAACTTGAAATAAAATCTGTTTGTTTAGAAATTAATGGTAAACATATTGTTTCTGATGTATCTATAGATGTGATGCCAGGCGAGGTGGTTGGTTTGTTAGGACCCAATGGGGCAGGTAAAACATCAACTTTTAATTTAGTAGTAGGTAATTTAAAGCCAAATAAAGGTGGAATCTTTATGAATAAGAGATCAATAACGGATTTTTCGTTGCCGATGAGGTCAAAACTTGGATTAGGATATCTACCACAAGAACCGAGTATTTTTAGGGAGCTTACAGTAAGAGACAATATAGATTTGGCGTTGCAAAATTCAGGTTTAGGCAAATCGATTATAAGATCTAGAAGAGAAAAAATCATAAGCCAATTTAATCTAAATAAATTGATTGACAGCTATGGTTTTCAATTATCAGGGGGTGAAAGAAGAAGATGTGAAATAGCTAGAGCAATTTCTGTAGGTATAAAAGGGCCAAAATATCTTCTCCTTGATGAGCCTTTTGCTGGCATAGATCCTTTAGCAGTGAATGACTTAAAGAAAATTATTTTTAAGTTAAGAGATAGTGGTGTCGGTATTTTATTGACTGATCATAATGTAAGGGAAACACTTTTGATAACAAAAAAGTCTTATGTTTTAAGTGAGGGCAAAATTTTAGCATATGGATTATCATCCGATGTAGCTAACAATCCAATAGTTAGAAAGTGTTATCTTGGTGAAGATTTTAAGCTTTAATTTCTATTATTCTTAATCTAATTTTTATAAAAAATTAACTAATTTACTGAAAAAATATTTTATATTCAATTACTATTATTAAATCAATTTTATAGAAACTTTAGTGATTAATAATTTTCTGCAAGCCTTAATATCTGATCCAGTGACATTATTGGGATTAATTGTTTTTTATCTATTATTAGCCACATTCCCTATTTCATTATTTGCAGCAGTGAACAATAATTCATCCTCTTTGGTAAGGTTCTTAATTATTGCTTCTAATTTTCTTTTAACAATACAACTATTATTGCGGTGGTTGCTATCTTCTCACTTTCCTATAAGTAACCTTTATGAGTCTCTTTGTTTTTTATGCTGGGGACTCACTTTAGGACAATTATTGGTTGAGAGGGAATATCAATCCCCGATTATAAATGCAATAACTGTACCAACAGTACTACTAACACTTGGCTTTGCATGTTTTGTACTTCCTGATGACTTAAGAATTTCTTCAAATCTTGTTCCTGCTCTTAGATCAAGTTGGTTAATAATGCACGTAAGTGTTGTAATGCTTAGTTATGCTGCGCTAATTATTGGATCATTACTATCTGCATCAGTCTTATTCATTGAAAATAATAAGCCACTTCAAATTAGAAGTAGCGCAGTTGGAGTTGGAGGTTTTAGAGTAGGCAATATAGAACGTATAAATGATTTAACTGAGCCTTTGAATTTTAGTCAGATCGAAAGGTTGGATACTTTAAGTTATAGGGCAATATTGATTGGTTTTGTTCTATTAACTTTAGGCCTAATTAGCGGAGCCGTTTGGGCTAATGAAGCCTGGGGAACATGGTGGAGTTGGGATCCAAAAGAAACATGGGCGTTTATCTCATGGCTGTTTTATGCAGCATATTTACACATGAGAATAAGTAAAGGTTGGCAAGGTAGAAAGCCTGCGATACTTGCAACGAGTGGTTTTTTTGTTGTATTAATCTGTTATTTAGGAGTTAACTTCTTAGGTATAGGTCTACACAGTTACGGATGGATCTTTGGTTGTTATTTTAATTAGGCTCTGGTAATACATCCCCTTTCTGGGCATTATTGGCCACCTCTCTAAGCTCGTCACATCCTTCTTTTAGCGTTGGATATGCAAACATACCACTTCCTGCTATGAAACAATTGGCTCCTGCTGCTGCACATTGAGATATTGTCCAATTAGCTTTTATTCCTCCATCAACTTCGATATCAACATTCAAATTGTGTTTCAGTATATATTCTCGTATTTGTCTGATTTTGTTAAGCATTGTTGGTATGTAGGCCTGGCCTCCAAAACCAGGGTTGACTGTCATTACAAGTATGTGATCAACCATATCCATAATTTCTCTTACCATTTCAAATGGTGTATGCGGATTTAAAGCCACAGAGGGAGAACCTCCAAGATCTCTAATCTTTCCTAATATCCTATGAAGGTGAACGTTTGCTTCAACATGTGCTATTACAACCCCTGGTTCTCCATTAGCTCCTACTGATGCCTTTACATATGATTCCAGCATCGTTTCGCAATTATACTGACTTACCATAAGTTGAGTCTCGAAAGGAACATTACAATAGTTTCTGCAAGCTTTGATCATTTCTGGACCAAATGTAAGATTCGGAACAAAATTTCCATCCATAACATCAAATTGAATTCGATCAACCCCTGCATCTTCTAAATTCTTTACACAGGCGCCCATATTTGCCCAATCAGCGGGAAGAACTGACGGTATTATTTGAATTGGGCGATTAACGCCAATAGGAGTTAAAGGATTTGTTTCAGTCATTAAATGTTTAAAAAATATTTAATTAAGATACTATAAATAGTCACTTATGACTAATTTAACTACATGGCCTGATAAAGTAACACCTGCAAAGAGTTAAAAAAAGCTTATTCAGATGAATAATTCTTATCAAAATGAACGTTTTGTGAGACGATATTTTTAACTTTTAAGAAGTTATCTCTTTACCTTATTTTTAATTGTGGATCAAACTCTAATTCAAGAAATTCTCGAAGTTGTTGAACAAGCAGCAATTGCTTCAGCAAAATTAACTGGCCTAGGACAAAAGGATGAAGCCGATGCTGCAGCCGTTGAAGCCATGAGATTACGTATGGGGAAAATAGAAATGAAAGGAAAAATTGTTATTGGTGAAGGGGAGAGAGATGAAGCTCCTATGCTTTATATCGGAGAAGAAGTAGGCTCTGGGAAAGGCCCAGGGGTAGACTTTGCTGTTGATCCTTGTGAAGGTACGAATTTATGTGCCAATAATCAAAGAGGTTCAATGGCTGTTTTGGCTGCTTCAGATAGTGGTGGTTTATTTAATGCCCCTGACTTTTACATGAATAAGCTAGCTGCTCCCCCAGCAGCAAAAGGAAAGGTTGATATTAGGAACTCAGCAACTGAGAATCTAAAAATATTGAGTGATTGTCTTGGGCTATCTATCAATGAGCTTACTGTTGTAGTAATGGATAGGGCACGACACAAAGGGTTAATTAAGGAAATAAGGGAGTGTGGTGCAAAAGTTCAACCAATTTCTGATGGCGATGTACAGGCCGCAATAGCTTGTGGTTTTGCAGGTACTGGCACCCATTGCTTGATGGGGATTGGAGCAGCTCCTGAGGGGGTTATTTCTGCTGCCGCTATGAGGGCTTTGGGAGGACATTTTCAAGGTCAGCTAGTCTATGACCCCGCAATAGCGCAAACATCTGAATGGGCAGACTATACCAAGGAGGGGAATATAGCTCGCTTAAATGAAATGGGAATTACCGATATAGATAAAATTTATGAAGCAAATGAATTAGCTTCTGGAGAAAATGTTGTTTTTGCAGGTAGTGGAATTACTGATGGTTTGTTATTTAATGGAGTTAAATTTGAAAGTGATTGTATTAGAACAAGTAGTCTTGTAATTAGTACATTAGATAGCAGTGCTCGTTTCACAAATACAATACACATAAAAGATGGTGCCAAAAGCATCGCACTTTAAATCTACTTTATAGAATTTTATGCATATTGTTGTCGTCGGACTAAGTCATCGCACGGCACCTGTCGAAGTGCGAGAGAAACTAAGTATCCCCGATACCTCAATAGAGGATGCTTTGATTTCCCTTAAGAAATCCTCTGAGATACTCGAGGTGTCTATTTTAAGTACTTGCAATAGATTAGAAATTTATTCGTTAGTTAAAGATATCAATACTGGTATATCATCAGTAAAAGAATTTCTATCGAAATATTCATCTGTTAGTCATGATGAATTGGATCCTCATCTCTTTGATTTCAAACAGGAGGATGCAGTATTACATCTCATGAAAGTTTCGGCAGGATTAGATAGCTTAGTTCTTGGTGAAGGGCAAATTCTATCTCAAGTTAAAAAGATGATGAGATTAGGCCAGGATCATCAATCAACTGGCCCTATTTTAAATAGGCTATTAACTCAATCGATAAGCGCGGGAAAAAAAGTTAGATCTGAAACTAACCTTGGTACAGGAGCAGTTTCTATAAGCTCGGCAGCAGTAGAGTTGGCACAACTTAAAATTGGTCAGTCTCAGGGTATTGATGGACTTGTTAGTTTGCAATCTGAAAATGTTTTAGTGGTCGGTGCGGGGAGGATGAGTAGGTTATTACTTACACATCTTCAAGCAAAAGGTTGTAATAAAATGACTCTTTTAAATAGGAGTCTTGAAAGGGCAGAAAAACTTTCTCTTGATTTCCCTAACATGGAAATCACCTGTATGGCACTTGATCAATTAAATCAATCCATAAAAAATGCTTCTCTAATTTTCACAAGTACTGCTTCTGAAAAACCTTTTATTGATATCAAATTAATTGAGAAATTGGATATTAAGTCAATAGTAAGATTTATTGATATTGGAGTACCAAGAAACATATCAAATGATATTAAAGATCACCAATTCATAGAATCATTTGATGTAGATGACCTTCAAGAAGTTGTTTCAAGAAATCAAGAATTTAGAAAAAAGATAGCTGAGCAGGCTGAGGTTCTCATAAAAGATGAGAGAGGATTGTTTCTGGAATGGTGGGCTAGCTTGGAGGCTGTACCAACAATAAATAAATTACGATCTGATCTTGAATTAATAAGAAAGGAAGAATTACAGAAAGCCTTGAGTAGAATGGGACCTGATTTTTCTGCCAGAGAGAGAAAAGTTGTAGAAGCACTAACTAAAGGAATTATTAATAAGATACTTCACACTCCAGTAACAAAATTAAGAAGTCCTCAGTCAAGGCAAGAAAGACAAACTTCTTTAAAAATTATTGAAAAATTATTTTCATTAAATCAAGATGATTAGATGAAAAAGTACATTAATTATTAAGTTTTTTATTTAAATACCTTAAATACCTTTATAAAGTGGCCATTAAGTTTCTTAATTTGGCACATTATCAAGTAGCTTTAATAGTTGTATATACCTCCTTAATGTTTGAATGAAGCGTGTTTTAGCAATCATCCTCGGAGGAGGAAAAGGATCTAGGCTCTATCCTTTAACCAAAATGAGAGCTAAACCTGCAGTTCCATTAGCGGGAAAATATCGTCTGATTGATATTCCGATTAGTAATTGCATTAATTCGGGAATCAACAAAATGTATGTTTTGACCCAGTTTAATAGTGCTTCACTTAATAGACACATTGGAAGAACTTACAACTTAAGTGCACCTTTTGGCCAAGGTTTTGTAGAGGTTTTAGCTGCACAACAGACACCTGATAGTCCAAAATGGTTTGAGGGTACAGCTGATGCAGTAAGAAAATATCAATGGCTTTTTCAAGAATGGGATGTTGATGAATATCTAATACTTTCAGGAGATCAACTATACAGAATGGACTATAGCTTATTCGTTGAGCATCATAGGAAAACAGGCGCTGATTTAACTGTAGCTGCATTGCCTGTGGATGAATCTCAGGCAGAAGGATTTGGTCTCATGAGAACTGATGAGTTTGGGAGTATAAGAGAGTTTAGTGAGAAGCCTTCAGGTGAGAAATTAAAAGCTATGGCGGTTGATACTTCTAAATTCGGTCTCTCTGCCGAATCTGCTAAAGAAAAACCATATCTAGCATCAATGGGAATTTATGTATTTAGTAGAGATACTTTGTTTGATCTTTTAAATAAATTCCCTAATCATACTGATTTTGGTAAAGATATTATTCCAGAGGCATTGACAAGAGGAGATAGCCTTAAAAGTTATGTTTTTAATGATTACTGGGAAGATATTGGAACAATTGGAGCATTTTTCGAATCCAACCTGGCATTAACTCAACAACCAAAACCACCTTTTAGCTTTTATGATGAGAAGTTTCCAATTTATACAAGACCAAGATATTTGCCTCCATCAAAGTTAGTTGACGCTCAAATTACAGATTCAATAGTTTGCGAGGGAACTATTCTAAAGTCATGCAGCATATTACATTGCGTTTTAGGAGTAAGAAGCAGGATCGAAAGCGATACAGTTCTTGAAGACACTCTTGTGATGGGAGCTGATTTCTTCGAATCACCAGAAGAGAGAATAAAGTTGAGAAAAGGTGGTGGTATACCTTTGGGTGTTGGTGAAGGTTCTACTGTAAAAAGAGCCATATTAGATAAAAATACAAGAATAGGCAACAATGTAGTAATTACAAATAAAGATAGAATTGAAGAAGCTGATAGACCAGAAGAAGGTTTTTACATCAGAAATGGAATAGTTGTAGTGGTTAAAAATGCAACTATTACTGATGGAACCACAATATAAAAAAATATTCGATCATTTATTGCTGACATAACGGTAAAATTTTAAGCAATTTTTTAAACTTCAAGTAAAAATATATTATATGTTTTGTTTAATTTTATGTCCAAGGCACATTTTGGTTTAATCGGTCTTGGTGTGATGGGAGAAAACCTAGTTCTCAATGCAGAAAGAAATGGTTTTAGAAGTGTCGTTTACAACAGAACTTTTTCCAAAACAGAAGATTTTTTGAAAGGTAGAGCATTTGGGAAAAAAATAGAAGGGGCAAAAACTCTTCAAGATTTTGTAAATATGTTGGAAAAACCAAGAAGAATACTAATGATGGTTAAGGCTGGCTCAGCTACTGATGCTGTTATTGATAATATTTCTGCATATTTAGAAGAGGGCGATTTACTGATAGATGGTGGTAACTCTCAGTTTAAAGATACAGAAAGAAGAGTTGCTGATTTGGAAAGCAAGAGTTTTGGTTACATAGGAATGGGTGTCTCCGGAGGTGCAAAAGGCGCATTAGAAGGCCCAAGTATGATGCCTGGCGGCACTAAATCATCTTATGAGGCCATAGAGAACCTCCTTTCCAAGATGGCTGCAAAAGTTGAGGATGGCTCATGTGTCTCCTATATAGGCCCAGGCGGCTCTGGACACTTTGTAAAGACTGTACATAATGGCATTGAATACGGTATTGAGCAAATTCTTGCTGAAGCATATGACTTAATGAAGAGAGTCTCGAAAATGCAAAGTTCACAAATGGCAGAGGTTTTTGCCAAGTGGAATGATACTGAAGAATTGTCTTCATATCTTGTAGAAATAACAGAGATCTGTTTAAAAGCTCAAGATGACTTAACTGGAGAACCAGTAGTAGAAAAAATATTAGATAAGGCAGGTCAAAAAGGTACTGGCCTCTGGACTGTTGTGAGTGCTTTAGAACTTGGGGTCTCTGTTCCAACAATTTATGCCTCCTTGAATGCAAGAGTACTAAGTTCCATAAAAGATCAAAGAACAAACATTGAAAAGACAATGCCCTTAGATAATATTAATCGATTTGATTTAGGTGAAATTTCTAACGGAATGAAACCTTTATTTGATGCGGTAGTTTTAGCTACAATTGCCAGTTACGCTCAAGGTATGGATATACTTCTTGAGGCTTCTGATTTTTACAATTATAATCTAAATATGCCCTCAATTGCTCAGATATGGAAGGGAGGCTGCATTATTCGTTCAAGGTTGCTAAGTAGAATTCAAGAGGCGTATCAAAAAGATCCCAAATTAAAAAATCTAATATTTGATTCTTGGTTTAATACTCAAATATCTAATAAAATTGAAAATTTAGCATATGTAGTTTCTTCTGCTAGTAAGGCTGGAATCCCAATACCATGCTTATCCAGTACTCTAGATTATTTCAACAGTTATAGATCCAGTAGGCTTCCTCAAAACTTAGTTCAAGCAATGAGGGACTGTTTTGGTTCTCATACTTATGAGAGGGTTGATAGGGAAGGTACATTCCATACGGAATGGTTGAAATGATTGAAAAAAAAATAAAAAATTATAGACTTTTAATTTTTAAAGATAAAGAAGAACTTACTAAGAAGGTTTCAGATTTTATTTGTGACGAAATATCGTACAAACTTCAGAAAAAGGAAAGATTTCAAATGTGTCTATCAGGCGGGTCAACTCCAAAGTCTGTATATAGTTTGATTTCTAAGAAAAATATAGAGTGGAGTAAAGTTGACGTTTTCTTGGGAGATGAAAGGTGTGTGGATCCAGAATCTGAAAATAGTAATACACTTATGTTGAAACGTACCTTATTTCAAAACTTTTCTAGTCAGGCTTATTTTTATCAGATCTTTAATAGTGTTGAAATAAATGAAGAAATTTCAAAAGATTTATTTTTATCAAAAATAAAAGAAAAATGTTCTGGCTATCCTCCAATCTTTGATTTGACGTTACTTGGCTTAGGTGATGATGGTCATACTGCATCTTTGTTCCCTAACCAAAGATTAATCAATGATGATGATTTGATTATTTACACACATGGTAAAGGTCTTAAAAGAATATCTTTAACTCCCAAAATTCTCTCTGCATCATCAAAAGTTATTTTTTTAGTTAGTGGAAACAATAAGAAAATAGCCCTCGAAAGATTGATAAGTGAGGATGAATCACCTGATAGGACTCCTGCTAAGTTAATTAAATCAAATTCAGAAATTTCAATTTTTTGTGATTCAGATGCATCAATAGATTTACTAGATTAGTTAGTATTTAATAAATTGGTAAACCCACATGCATAATAAAAAAATCCTATTTCAAGCAAAAGATTTTGATGGTTGGAAATCTTTAAATGATACAGTTATGGGTGGGAAAAGTATGGCAATTTGTGAGAGTTCAAACTCTGGTCTTATTCTCAAAGGAAATATTGTTGAAAAAGGTGGTGGTTTTGTAAGCTGTAGATCATCAAAAATTGATCCTCCTTTAAATTTATCAAACTATAGTAATTTTGAATTAAAAATTGATGGCCAAGGAAGAACCTTTAAATTTGCCGTTGCCTGTAAAGATGATTTTTTTGGATTAACTGAATTTATTCCAGGAGGATTGAGATGGATAAAATCTTTCCCAACTAATAATTTCGGGACTACTATTGTAAAAATCCCATTCAAGGATTTGAAACCTTCAATCAGAGCTGGAAAAGTTAATTTCCCATTTAAATTTAGATCTTCATCTGTAAAAAGATTACAATTGCTACATTCTAAATTCGGAGATGAGGGACGTCTTAATGATAAGTTTAGAGCTGGATCTATTAAATTATTATTAAAGTCTATAAGTGTTTTTTAACGAACAATATGAAAACCTAGAAGGGATTATTGCTAAATCGGCTGATTTATCCAACAAACCTTTTATCCATTCAGTTGTAAACCTAAATGGAGAAATGAATAAATCTATTGATGATATTGATTTAGTAGTCAAAATATTGTGCAGGGATAATAATGGGAATCGATTAGAAAAGTATGATCTTGAGTTAGAAATATTTAAATCAAAAAATGAAATAGTTATAGTTATTAATAAATTAAATTATCCAGATGAGCCTATCCTATGGGCGGGTTCGAAGACTTTGTGGATGGATAGCGTAAGTGGCAAAAAATGTATACCCCCAAGATATGCTTCAAGTCTTGAGAATCTTGCCAGCCGTATAAAGACATTTATTAATTAACAAATTAAGTCAGTAACAGCACCCAAGCTAGAAGTGCTTACATTTCTTGCATATTTTGCGAGAACACCTTTTTGGTATTTTGCTTTTGGTTTTTCCCATGAATCTCTTCTGGCTGATAATTCCTCTTCACTTAAATCAACTTGTATCTTTTGATTCAAGGCATCTACTGTGATTAGATCACCTTCTTGAATTAAGGCTATATTGCCTCCTACTGCAGCTTCAGGAGCAATGTGTCCTACTACCAAGCCATATGTCCCACCACTAAATCTTCCATCCGTGATTAATGCAACCTTTTCTCCGAGCCCTTGGCCTACTATCGCAGATGTTGGAGCTAGCATTTCTCTCATGCCTGGTCCACCAACAGGCCCTTCATTTCTTATTACTACAACATCTCCCGCTTTAATTTCATTATTAAGTATTGATTCGAGACATAATTCTTCACTTTCGAAGATACGAGCAGGACCTTTCAAAACAGGATTTTTGACACCGCTGATTTTAGCTACACTACCTTCAATTGCTAGATTCCCTTTGAGAATAGCAAGGTGACCTTTTTTATATAAAGGGTTTTCAATAGTTCTGATTACTTTTTGGTCTATTGGTGGAGTGCTAGGAATATTTTTTAGAGATTCAGATATTGTTATTCCCTCAATAGTTCTGCATTCACCATGTAATAGCCCTGCATTAAGTAGGATCTTCATAACCTGAGGTATGCCCCCAGCCTTATGAAGATCTACAGTTACGAACTTTCCACTTGGTTTTAAATCACAAATGACAGGAACTCTTTGTCTTATCTTCTCAAAGTCGTCAATGCTCAGATTAACTCCTGCAGTTTTGGCTATTGCCAATAGATGTAGTACTGCATTAGTCGATCCTCCCACTGCCATTATAACTGAAATTGCATTCTCAAAGGCCTCTCTAGTCATTAAATCTAAAGGCCTAATATCATTTTTGACCGCTTCTACTAGAACTTCAGCGCTTTTCCCTGATGATAATTCTTTTTCATAATCTTCAGCTGCCATAGTAGAACTGTGAGGTAGGCTTAGCCCTAAAACTTCAATCACGGCAGACATGGTATTAGCAGTGAACATACCGCCACAACTTCCAGCTCCAGGAATACAGTTTCTTTCTACCTCATTTAATCTTTGGGCATCAATTTTACCAGAAGTGAGCTGCCCAACAGCCTCAAATGCGCTTACTACAGTAAGATCTTCTCCATCTAAATTCCCTGGTTTTATTGTCCCTCCATAAATAAAAATTGACGGGATATTCATTCTTGCTATCGCTAACATGGCACCTGGCATATTCTTATCGCAACCACCGATAGCTAAAACGCCATCCATACTTTGAGCATTACATGCTGTTTCAATAGAGTCAGCAATAACTTCTCGCGAAACCAACGAATACTTCATACCCTCAGTGCCCATTGATATACCATCACTAACTGTTATCGTTCCAAACATTTGAGGCATACCTCCTGCAGCCCTTATTGATTCTTCTGCCTTTTTATACAATTTATTTAAGCCGATATTACATGGTGTGATAGTGCTATATCCATTTGCGACTCCGATTATTGGTTTATTGAAATCTTCATCATTAAACCCAACTGCCCTTAGCATTGATCTGTTTGGGGATCTTTGTACGCCTTGGGTGATTGCAGATGATCTTAATCTACTCATTTTCTTTTATAACCTCTTTTATTATTGACCTAATTCTTCAAGTTGTCTTCTCACATCAGCAATTGCAGAATTTAATTTTTCCACTTTTTCTTCAAGTTGATCATCTTTATTTTCTCCTAGCTTTTCATCAGTGGCGATTGTTTCTGAGCCGTCTTGAATTCTTGATGAATACATCATTGCTTTTTGTTTTTTAGTTTCTTTCCTCTTATCAGCTTCCGAAATGAGCCACCACGCTAAACCTGCTGCGCCAATAAATGCTCCACTAATTAATGACAATAAATTGTTTGATGAAGAATCTCTGTATTCAGTCATTCTTGAAACGTTACTTACATATATACTAGTCCTTTTCCAGAAACATAGTACTTAATTTTGAAATAGGGTTTCCAATACCTGGAATTAAAATATCCTCAATATCCTCTTTATCGATGGATGAGGTGAAAATAGTAATTTCATGAAATTCTTTAGCAATTTCATTCAGACCTTTTTCACTACATAGACAACTTATCAGCACTATTCTATTTGATTTAACTCCTAGGCTTTCTAATATCCGTAAAGTTTTAAGTGGATTGTTCTTTTTCAATATTCTTTGGGAGTAAACCACAATACCCTCATTTTTCTCAATTTTTGTCGGTAATTCACCCAGGGACAGTGAGGCATTTGGTAATACTTCTTTTGCTCCCATCCACAAAGTTAATCCTTCAGGTATTTGTGCAATTATTCTTATTGGATAATCCCTATCGATAACAAAAACTTCCGCTGAGCCTGTATCCGTCTCAATTTTTTCTTGTTTGAACGGGATCCAATTTCTTAGCGCCTCATAGGTTAACCATTTTCCTATTTGCTCATATCCTGTTGTATATAGAACATTAGGGGTTTCTTTATCCCTTAGTATTGCTAGCCAATGTTTAATCAGAGGATGAGGCGGAACAATAACCTTTAGTGACATTGCCATATATTTTCCTTTAAGATGTAACTAAATTTAGTAAGCTTTTCTCTAAAGTACATTTACATGATGATTAAATCAATCCAATTTTCATTTATTAAAAAGACAATAATTTGTTTTTTGTTATTAGGGATATTTTTACTAAGTGCAACAACTCCTGCTTTTGCTAAAAGACCACCTGAGATAAGAAACCAACAGGACTTGAATCTAGAGCAGGATATGCACGGACAAGATTTGAGTGGAAATGAATTTGTTAAATTTGATTTGAATGGTTTTAATTTCAGCGATAGTAATCTTCAAGGAGCAGTTTTTAATAATAGTAAGTTAAATAATGCCTCTTTAAGTGGAGCTAATTTGACTGATGCTCTTGCATATGCAACAGATTTTACTGATGCAGATCTTTCAAACGTAAATTTTACAAATGCTTTGTTAATGGAAAGTAATTTTGATGGAGCGAAAATAGATGGAGCAGATTTTACGGATGCTGTTTTAAGTAGAATACAACAGAAGGAATTATGTAACAAAGCTAAAGGAGTCAATGCTACTACTGGAGAGAGTACTGAGTATAGCTTAGGTTGTCTTTAATTTAAAATGAGAAAACCCGTAATTGTTGTATCTGGATTTTTAGGCTCTGGTAAAACTACATTTATCAGATATTTACTAAAAAATACTAAAAAAAAATTTGGCTTAATAATTAATGAATTTGGAGATGTAGGTATTGATGGAGATTTAATAAAAGATTGCGATACTTGTTCTGAATTAAATGATGAATGTGTTATCGAATTAAATAATGGATGCTTATGCTGTACTGTTCAGGATGATTTCGTTCCATCAATAAAAACCTTATTAAACCATACTGATGAAATTGATTACATAATTGTTGAAACTAGTGGATTGGCTCTCCCAGCTCCTCTCATATTTGCTCTGCAATGGCCAGAATTAAAGGCAAGCGTATATCTTGATCTTGTAATAGGGATAGTTAATGGAGAATCAATGATAGATGGCTCCCCGATTAATGATTTATCTAAATTTAAAAAACAGTTTGAAGAAACTGAGTTTATTGAACATAATTCTTCAATAGAGGAATTATTTGAAGAACAGATGGAGGTCTCTGATATTGTTTTGATATCGAGGTCTGATCTCTTGGAGGATGCTCAATATGAAAAAGTCAAGAAACTTATTCTGGAAAAAATAAATCCTGATATTCCAATTCTTAGATCGACTAACGGACAAATTGATCTTGATTATATCTTTAATTCAAAATTTGATAAAATCAACCATCAATTTGACTTGTCTGAGGAGCACAGCCATAAACATCCAGAGCTTTTTTCAAGTTTTATAAAACTTGAATATTACTTAGACAAAAAACAATTCGAGCAAGAGATGTCTCTCATCTTAAATGATTTGCGAATACTTAGAATTAAAGGAAGATTATGGATACCTGGAAAATCTCTTCCTTTACAAATACAAATAGTTGGTCAAAAGATCAATACATGGTTTGAACAAGCGCCAAATAATTGCTGGAAACCACTAAATGGAGGACTTGAAATTGTCTTAATTAGTTTTGATATGGAATCAATGTCGATACTGGAATCCAAAATTAAAGAGAAATTTAATATTTTTAATGATCCATTATTGATTAAATGATTATATAGTAAACAATTGAAATATCAGTATAAACCGAGTTTAAATGGAAGATTCAAAAATCGAATGCACTTCTAATACTCATCTTGAAGTAGTTACTGATCAAATTAAAATTTTATGCGATAAATGTGGAGGTAGTGGTAATCTTCAAACTCCAGAGAATTCAAGAAGAACCTGTCTCTCATGTTATGGAAGAGGTTTTTTTATAAGATAAGTTTTTAAAAATCAAATTAACAAATATCCATTTATTAAAGAACTCTTTTTTTTATTTATATTTAATTTATTCTAAGAAAAGAAATTTTTTACAAATTGAGCCACTTTCAAGTTAACGTTTCAATCAGACTTAGGCCATCTGTTCTTGATCCTGCGGGAGAAGCAGTAAAGTCTGCAGCCAGCCGCCTTGGGGTAAATAATATTAGTTCATTAAGGATAGGGAAATTAATAGAATTAACACTACAAGATATTGAGGAAAAAGAAGCTAAAGAGAAAATTGAATTACTTTGTGATCGATTATTCTCAAATAATGTAATTGAGGATTATGAGTATTCATTAAAAAAAGTATATGAGTAAATTCAAAGTAGGCATTGTCGTTTTTCCTGGTTCAAACTGCGATAGAGATGTTTGTTGGGCCCTTGAGTCGAGCTTAGATATTAAAACAAAATACATATGGCATGAATCATCTGATCTTTCTGGAGTAGAGGCGATTGTTTTGCCAGGAGGTTTTAGCTATGGAGATTATTTGAGGTGTGGAGCAGTCGCAAGATTCTCACCTTTAATAAATTCCTTGAGTGATTTTGTAAAGACAGGTAAGAAAGTTATTGGTATTTGTAATGGTTTTCAGATATTGACTGAATCAGGATTCCTGCCAGGAGCTCTAATATCAAATTCAAATTTGAATTTTATTTGTAAAGACGTAAACTTGGAGATTTTAAGTTCTAAAGGAGGTTGGTTTCAAAATTCGAATAAAGGTAAATTTATAAATTTACCAATAGCTCACGGTGAGGGTAGGTATTTTTGTGATGATGATTTGTTAAAAAATCTTCTTGATAATGAAATGATTGTGTTGAAATATCTCAACAATCCAAACGGCTCTAATTTCGATATTGCTGGAATTGTTAACGAAAAAGGAAATGTTTTAGGACTAATGCCACATCCTGAGCGTTCTTGTGATCCTTTAGTCGGAGGGATAGACGGACTTCATACACTAAGAAATTTATTGACATAAAAAAATCGCCATAAAAGGCGAATTTTTTATGTTTTTAATAAACTAAGCTTTTACAGTTACTTTTGGATCAAGTTCACCTTTTGCGTAAAGGCCTGAATAGTAGTTTGTGCTTTGTTGCTTTATTTTGCTTGCTTGGCCTGCACACCAAAACTGTTGGTATCTATCAAGACAGACTTGTTTCATGTATTTTCTAGCAGGTTTATTGAAATGTCTTGGGTCAAAGTTTGATGGATCAGCAAAAGCTGCTTCCCTAACAGCGGCAGTAAAAGCCAATCTGTTATCTGTATCAATGTTCACTTTTCTTACCCCATTTCTAATCCCTTCTTGTATCTCTTCAACAGGAACACCATATGTCTCTGGTATTTCACCGCCATGCTTATTAATTATATCAAGCCATTCTTGAGGAACTGAACTTGATCCATGCATAACTAGATGGGTGTTTGGTAGAGCTTTGTGAATTTCTGCTATTCTGCTTATTGCAAGAACTTCACCTGTTGGCTTTCTTGTGAACTTGTAAGCTCCATGACTAGTGCCGATCGCTATCGCAAGTGCATCAACTTTTGTTCTGGAAACAAAATCTGAAGCTTCCTGAGGATCAGTTAAAAGCATATCTTTGGATAATTCACCTTCAAATCCATGACCATCTTCAGCTTCACCTTTTCCTGTTTCTAGAGAACCTAAACAACCTAACTCACCTTCAACGCTAACTCCAACAGAATGCGCAAAATCAACAACTTTTTTTGTTACTTCAACATTATATTCATAACTTGATGGAGTTTTTGCATCTGCTTCAAGAGATCCATCCATCATAACTGATGTAAAGCCATTAATCGCAGCAGAATAACAAGTTGATGGTTCGTTACCATGATCTTGATGCATAACAACAGGGATGTTTGGATATGTTTCTGTAGCTGCAATGATCAAATGACGAAGGAAGATTTCTCCTGCATAATTTCTAGCTCCTCTAGAGGCTTGTAATATTACTGGACTATCAGTTTCATAAGCTGCTTCCATAATAGATTGAACTTGTTCTAAGTTATTTACATTAAAAGCAGGTATGCCATAACCATTTTCGGCAGCATGATCTAATAAAAGTCTAAGTGGAACGAGAGCCATAATTTAAAAATGAATTTAATGCTCAAATTAATTAAGCACTTTGTTCCAAGGAGTGTAGTACACCAAGGTATCAAATGTCACGTTATTAGATATACAAAATGTCTAATTGATTGAAACTTATTGATCACCTTGATGTGTACTATTTTTTATTTTTTCTTAATATGTGTAACCTGCTACGAATAACTGCTCATCTGAAGATGGCTGAGATCCAGGTGTATAAGCCCCCTTTGAAGCTTCAGAGTTAGCCTGAGCTCTTGCAATAAGGGCTTTCTGCGCATTCTCAATATCATGACCTTTCCATGCTTTCAAACATGAATGTTGTAGCGCTCTTCCGTAAGAGAACGAAACATTCCATAAAGCTTTTCTATAAAGTTTGTTCATATTGTTTAAATACACTGATGCAGCCTCTTCGCTTAAACCTCCAGATAAGAAAACAATACCAGGAACTGATGCAGGAACACACCTTTCCATTGTTCTTATCGTCATTTCAGCAACTTTATTAGGATCAGCCTTTTCACTACATTCGGCTCCATTTACAGTCATTGAAGGCTTTAAGAGGGTCCCTTCAAGTAGGACTCCGTTAGCTTGGCAAGCAGAATATACTTGTTTTATTACTTCTTCTTGAACTTCAGCTGTTTTTTCTATTGTATGATCTCCATCCATTAGTATTTCAGGCTCAATAATAGGAACTAATCCTGATTCTTGAACAGATCTTGCATATCTTGCTAGTCCCCATGCATTTTCTTGAATGGATAACTTTGATGGACATCCATCAGAGGTGATTTGTAATACAGCTCTCCATTTTGCAAATCTTGCGCCTTGCTCATAATATTTTGCAGCTCTCTCAACAAGACCATCTAGACCTGAGCAAAATGTTTCAACACCACCACCACCAGGTAAAGGATTTAAACCTTTGTCAACTTTAATTCCTGGAATGATACCTAGATCGTTTAATTTTTTTACCATTGGTTCACCGTCTGGGTGATTTTGATAAAGTGTTTCCTCAAAAAGGATCGCTCCACTAATGAATTTCCCTAGGTCTTTAGTTGTAAAAAGCATCCCTCTGTAAGCCTTCCTATTCTCTTCAGTGTTTTCAACGCCTATTCCAGCGAGGCGTTTACCAACTGTTTTTGTAGATTCATCTACAGCAAGTATTCCTTTGCCACTGGATGCCAAGGACAAAGCGTTTTCTTTTAATTCTTTTGCGTAATAACTTAAAGCCATGGAAAATATTTTGGATTAACTGATTTTTCCAGAATATGGCGAATATATAAAATCAATTTGTCACGATTTTAAGTGATTAATGTTACTCGCTTTAGTAAATATTCAAATATCAACTTCCATGCCGGAATTAGACGATCTTCTTATGGCTTCGCAAACTCTTTGGCTCTTTAATCCTTCGTACAAACCAGGAACAATAGGTTGTCTAGTGAAAATGCTTTTGGCCCATAGATCGTGTATTCGTTTTACTGGAGCAATCCTTCCATCTGCCCAGGTTTTCTCAAAAAGAAAATTGCTTTTGGGGTTAATAACATTGTTTTTGTTTGATTTGTCTACAAAATTTAATGTAAAACCATGAACGTAGTCGTTTTGATTCTCACTCTTTAAAAACATGGAACCTTCGCTACCATAAATTTCTAAGCTGAAGCCCCTACCTCCTTTAGATATTGATGATAATGAAACTTGGCAATTAAATAAATATCCAAAATTATTCATTATCTCAATATTGGCTAAACAAACATCTTCACTGGTAACTTTTAACATTTCTCCAGTTGAGTTTTGGGGTCTTTTTGCTATTGAAGTGGAAATCTTCCCAGTTACTTTTGATGTCTCGCCAAAGAACCAATGAATCATATCAAAGGCATGTGTTCCGAGTGCCCCCATTACTCCCCCACCTTTTTCTGTTTGAGAATACCAGTTCCATTCTCTATTGGGGTCTGAGCGACTGCCCATAAGCCAATCTAGTTTTGTTAGATATATTTTACCTAGAAGATTATTTTCAATCATTTCTTTCGCTTGAAGGAAAAGAGGAACAGCTCGATATTCAAAATCTACACAAACACTCAAATTGTCTATTAATGATAATCTTTGAAGTTCCTCTATCTCAGATGCTTTTATTGCAACTGGTTTCTCGAGTAGTAAATGCTTATTATTTTCCAATGCTATTTTGGCTAATTCAAATCTAGATTCGGGTGGTATCGCAAGAATGACTGCCTCAATATCTTCTTTGATAAAAACCTCCCAATTTGTATGACATTTTAATTTTGTTTCGGATTCAATAAGATTCTTTTTCTGTGGATTTGGATGATAAAAAGATGTTACCAGAAAATTTTCAGACTCTTTAAGTGCTTCTAAATGAACTTTTTTACCAAAGCCATAGCCTGCTATTCCAATTTTTATTTTCTTTTTGGGTTCCTTCATTTCATTTATTTTTCAGAACAACTTTTCGAAATTACAATATCAATTAATTCATCATCATTTGAAGTTCGCCATTTAGAGTTTAAATTTGGAAAACCATTTATAGATGTATCTCTAAAAGTTTTTTCTTCACAATTTATTCTCATAACATAAAGTGATGTTTCACCCTTCTCTTTAATTTCACTGGGCTTCTCATAATATTTTGTTAATACACTTATTTCGTTACTATTTATTTTCTTAATACTCCCAAGATCTAGCCATTCTTTCCCTAATTCATTCTCTTCAAGGAGCTGCCAGTTAACATTTCCAATGGCATTAGATGGGAGTGCTAAATTAGTCATAGAAATCATTATTGTGATTGAAATTATAATTAGTCTCATCATATTTAAACTTTGGATAATTCTTTTACTCCATGAATCTTTAAAATTTTTGATAGTGTATTTTTTAATTCCTTCCTATCAATAATTAAATCAACGAAACCATGCTCCAAAAGATATTCAGCAGTTTGAAAATTATCAGGTAATTTTTCTCTTAAAGTTTGTTCGATGACCCTTCTCCCTGCAAATCCAATTAGAGCTTTAGGCTCAGCTAATATTAAATCACCTAACATTGCAAAACTTGCGGTAACTCCACCTGTCGTAGGGTGGGTAAGTAAGGGCATATATAATAAATTATTAGATCTATGTTTCTTTAATGCTCCAGATATTTTTGCCATCTGCATTAAACTTAACATCCCTTCTTGCATTCTTGCTCCACCTGAAGCGCATACAATCATTAAAGGGTAATTCTCTTGTGTGGCCCTCTCAATTATTCTAGTAATTTTCTCACCAACAACTGAACCCATAGATCCACCCATAAATCTAAAATCCATTACTGCCAGAGCTAATGGGAGATTATTAACTGTGCATAGGCCTGTCACTACTCCATCTTTTAATCCTGTTCCGGCTTGAGTTTCACGTATTCTGTCTGAATATGATCGTCTATCTTTAAAACCTAATGGATCTGTTGGGCTCAATGACTTATCTAGTTCTGTAAATGAGTCTTTATCGGCGATTATTTTTATCCTTTCATCACTATTTATTCGATTGTGATGATTGCAATTACTGCAGACATTAAAGTTAGCAATTAAGTCTTTTCTATATACAACCTGCGAGCACTCTGAACATTTGACCCATAATCCATCACCCTCATCAGTCTCTTGAGAAACTTTCCCAACAAATTGATCTTTTCGTCTTGCAGCGAACCAGTCGAATAAGGACACTTTTATTTAATATTTTTCTTATTAAAAGTCACAAAAGGTACTTTTATCAAGTCATATTAGTTTTTTTCTTAATTCAACGAAACTCAAAAAGTTATAAGGAAGCCTTTTTCTCTTCGATCATTCTATGAATAATCGGAGTTAATATTAATTCCATAGCAAACCCCATTTTTCCACCATTTACAACAATACTAGTTGGACTTGACATAAACGAATCATTTATCATGCCTAATAAATATTGAAAATCTATACCCCATTTTTCTCTTGCACCTTTTCTAAAATGTATTATTACAAAGCTTTCATCAGGTGTTGGTATGTTTCTGCAAATGAAAGGATTTGAGGTGTCAATAGTTGGAATCCGCTGGAAATTGATGTCTGTTTTACTAAACTGAGGGCATATGTGATTAATGTAGTCAGGCATTCTACGTAGAATTGTATCAACTATTGTTTCAGCCGAATATCCTCTCTCTGCATTATCTCTATGAATTTTCTGAATCCACTCAAGATTTGTAATAGGTACAACTCCAACAAGTAAATCAGCATGTGATGCTACATCATAACCATCACCAACTACACCTCCATGTAACCCTTCATAAAACAAAACATCAGTACCTGCTGGAATATCCTCCCAAGGAGTAAATTGTCCTGGTTCCAATGATGTCCCAAGCCTTACATTATGCTCTTCAGCTTCTTCAGTACTGTGTAGGTAATATCTCTTCTTACCTCCTCCAGTTTCGCCATAAATTTTGAAAAGTTCTTCTAGTTTGTCGAATAAATTCGCTTCTGGCCCGAAATGAGAGAAATTTTCACCCTTAGCTAAAGCATCTGCCATGGCCTTCTTCATAGGCATTCTCTCAAACCTGTGATAACTATCACCCTCTACTACGGCAGGGACAATATCTTCGCGTGCAAAGATATGTTCAAATGCTCTTTTGACTGTACTGGTACCTGCACCTGATGATCCTGTTACAGCAACTACTGGATGACTTTTAGACATTTTTAAAAAACAACATATAACGATTGTGACAGGTCATATGCTTATTTTTTTAATTTAGTTAAGGAATTTTTTTAATTTATTAAATTTCATCAATAATTTTCTTACCCATCTCGCTACAGGTCAAAACTTTTGTATTTACATTATCTAAATCTTTAGTTCTATAACCCATTGAAAGCACATTATCAATAGCAGATTCAAGTTTATCTGCAGCTGAATTCTCATTAAGCCCAATTCTTAACATCATTGCAGCTGACAATGCCATGGCAATTGGGTTTGCCAAATTCTTACCTGCAATATCTGGAGCAGAACCATGCACAGGCTCAAAAACTCCTGGCCCATCATTACCAAGAGATGCGGATGGGAGCATACCTATTGAACCACTTAACATCGCAGACAAATCACTTAAGATGTCACCAAAAAGATTATTTGTAAGAATCACATCAAATTGATCGGGTTTCCTTATTAGTTGCATAGCGGCATTATCCACGTACATATGAGTTATATTTATATTTGAATTTGATTCTGATTTAACCACTCTATTGACTGTGTCTCTCCATAATTGACTAACCTCTAAAACATTTGCTTTGTCAACAGAACAAATATGACTGTTTCTTTTTTTGGCTATTTCTATTGCTACTTTTGTAATTCGCTCAATTTCAGATTCTTTATATGACATAGTATTGAATCCCTTCTTTTCATCTTTAGTTTGAATAATTCCTCTTGGCTCTCCAAAATAAATACCACCTGTGAGTTCTCTTACTACAATTAGATCAACTTTTTCTACAACCTCTTTCTTAAGACTGCTTGCTTCAATTAGTGAATTTCTAATTTTTACAGGTCTTATGTTTGCAAAAAGATTTAACTCTGATCTTAATTTTAATAATCCTGTCTCTGGTCTTAGGGAACGTGGAAGAGAGTCATATTTTACATCTCCTACGCAGGCTAAAAGAACAGCATCAGCAGATTTACATAACTCCAAAGTTTTTGCAGGTGCTGGCTCTCCAGTTTTTTCATATGCAACACCACCAAATAATTGGTTTATTATCTCAATATTAAAATTAAATTTTGATGATAACTTAGCTAGTATTTCTTTAGACACTTCAGCAATTTCTGGTCCGATACCATCTCCAGAAAGTAGAGCAACTTTATAATTTTTCATTAGCCTTTATAATATTTACAAAGAATAATTTATTTATTGTCCAATTGTCTAAGTTTTTTTGCTATTTCAGGTAATTTTTTAAAAATACTGGAACTTTTAAGCCATAATTTGTTTGGTATTGCTGGAAAACCACTTATTATTTCTCCGTCTTGGACATCTGAATGAATTCCACATTTAGAACTTGCTATCACATTATTTCCTACTTTAACCCTATTATTTACTCCGACTTGTCCCGCTAAAATAACTCCATCACCTATGGTAGCCCCACCAGCTATACCAACTTGTGCCGCAAAAGCGCAGTTTTTGCCAATTATTACACCGTGACCTATTTGTACTAAGTTATCGATCTTTGTACCATCTCCAATTATCGTATCCCCTACTGATGGTCTATCCACACAGCAGTTTGTACCAATTTCTACATTATTGTTAATGATTACACCGCCTTTTTGAGGCATTTTTTCCCATTTACCATCTTTTGGAATAAAGCCAAATCCCTCTGATCCTAATACTGTATTTGAATTTATTACACAATTGTCTCTTATTATAGTGTTTGGGAAGATGACACAATTTGAATGAATAATATTGTTGCTGCCTATTTGAACATCTTCATGAATTACTACTCCAGGATATATAAGATTGTTATGACCAATCTTTGCACCTTCACCAATAAATACGTTAGAGCCGATATAACAGTTCTCTTCTATATGGGCTCCTTTATGTATTGTTGCTGATTTGTCTATGGACCTTTCTTTATTCTGATTTTTATATAAAACTTCAAGTACTTCAGCAAAAGCTACTCTTGGATTTGAGACTGCAATTATTCCTTGGGATTCTTCTTTTAATTTATTAATAAGAGTTTTATTATTAGAAATTATTATTACAGACGCCCTAGTTGAATGTAAATGTTGTTTTATTATATTGTTCTCTTCAAGAAAAGTGATTTGGTTTATTTCAGCTTTTTCTAATGATGCGGCACCATTTATATCGATATCCTCAATCAAATTCGAATCTATGTAATTAGATTCTCCATTTTTTATTAGTTCAATAATTTCGCTGAATAACATTTTGAGAATTAATTTAAATTAGGTTAATGCAAGAACATCTCTATGTACCACAATTTTAGAATGAGATTTTAAATTTTTATCCATAAGACCGATCTTTAAGGCCTCGCTGCTTAATGATGTAATCCCTTTAGCAATCTCTTTATTCTCTTTATTCAAAATTCTAACTGGTTGATTAGCTGTGAATTCGCCCTCAACACCAATAATTCCTACAAGTAAAAGAGAAGCCCCTTTATTCTTTATTGCATAGTATGCACCATCATCCAAAGTTATTTCCCCAACTGTTTGTATAGCGTGTGAAAGCCAACTCTTTTTATTGCCAATAGGTTTTTTGAAAGGATGAAAGATAGTTCCAATTTTTTCTTCATTAAAAACTTTATTAATATTTGATTTGTTCCTCCCATCAGACAATTGAACTGTTATCCCACCTTTTGTTGCTATTTCAGCGGCTAAAAGCTTTGTGGCGATACCACCTGTGCCCCATTGATTGTTATTATTACTTTTATTTTTATCTTTTATTTCTCGTAATTGATTATTGTCGTAAACTTCCATAATAGGTTTAGCATCCAGGTTCGTTCTTGGATCATCTGAATAAAGGTTCTCAATATCAGTAAATAAAATCAATCTATTTGCTTCAATTGCAAGGGATACCAATGCGGAAAGGGTATCATTGTCCCCGTATTTAAGTTCCTCATTAGAAATAGAGTCATTTTCATTCACAATGGGAATGACATTGAAATCAAGAAGTTTCTTTATCGTTTTAGATGCATTATTGAACGAATCTCTGGCATTGAAGTCTGCTTTTGTAATAAGTATTTGAGCAATATTATAACCCAGTTTATTCATTCCCTTTTGATAGAGATTCATAAGGTTAACTTGCCCAACAGCTGCAATGGCTTGTAAAGAACTTAGTTCAATAGGTCTTTTATGAATATTTAGTTTTTTACAACCCAGTCCAACTGCTCCACTAGTTACCAATACTACCTTGTTATCTTTATCCATGAATTGTTTGATACTTAAGCAAAGATTCTCAATTACATCCTCAGTTGAAGAATTATTATTTCCTCTAAGAATGCTGGTTCCAATTTTTATAACCCAGAGTTTCATTTGAAAATAAAAAAGGAAATTAATTTTTCAAATTTTAATAACAAATTAAATTTAACTGGCTTCCCTTCCCTATTTATTTTTTTAACTAAGATTGAGTATATTTTGCATTTATTTCCCACAAAAATATCAGTTAAAAGTCTGTCACCGATAATAGCTATATTTTTTCTATCAATATTTATTTCATTTATAGCTTCTAAGGTTATTTTTTTTGAAGGTTTAAATGCTTTGAATTTGTACTTTATACCCAAACTTTTTCCTATCATAGAAATACGTTTTTCTGAGGGATTATTGCTAATTAAGTAAAGTGAGAATAAACGTTTTGATTTTTTAATCCAATTTATAACTTTATCGGGAATCTTAGTAGAATTTCTATTTAAAATTGTTCCATCGACATCTAAAAGTAGGCATTTAATTCCTTTCCGTTGAAGTTTATTTTGTGGGATTTTATAAATTGGCAATTGTGAATCCCATGATGCTTTTATCAAAGAAACCATGATTTAATTATTTATTTTTTCTAATTCAATTTCTATGAGAGGTTGTACTCTATCAAATTCCTCATCTTCAATCAATTTGGCACCTTTTTCATCCAACTTACCTACTATGAAAAAAGGATCTAAAGGAACATATAGGCCATACTCATCATCTAAAACATTAAAATTTACAAGTAGTTCATAAGTTTCACTTTCATCATTAATCTCATCATCCTCTAATTCATCATACGTTGGCTCCTCCAATTCTCCACTTACAGTTAAAGTCACTGCAGACCTTATTAATGTAAGATCATGCTCTTGTAAAACAGCATCGGCATTTTTTAAAATCACCTCATTCTTATCTATCTTCTCAATTAATTCAGGCTCTTCTTTTTCGTTGATTTTAAATAAAGTTACTGGTGTATCCACTGGAGTTAATAAAGCATATTCTTGATCTTCAACATTGACTATTTGTTCCAAATAACAAAATAATTCATTGCTCGATGAATCTTTAAGTAAAAGTGTTGGAGCTTCATATTTACTTTGATGATTAGGATTATTCATTAGGTATGTTATGTATGTTTATATTTTAATATTTTAATTGATTTTTAGAATCATATTCTCTCAACTCAGGACCTTCCTTAATCCATTGTTCTAATATAATTTTGGCAGACAGACTATCAACAATACCAGACTTGTCTTTTTGTATTCCAAATTTATCAATAGACTCCCACGTTGAACTATGTTCATTTACAAAAACATAGGGCTTCATACATATTTTTAATATTGATTCACCATACTTAATACAATCTTTTGCCTGATCAGTAACTTTCCCTGCATCATCCAATGGAATGCCTATTACTATTCCAGAAATATTTAAATCTTTTATATAATTTTTGATTATACTCACTTCTGAAAAGTTTAAACCCCTTTTTAGTGCTGGTAGTACATTAACAGTTATATGCAAGGCATCACAATAAGCTAAACCAATTCTTTTTTTTCCAACATCAAGGCTTATTGCCGACCTTAGAGATGGTTTTTTAAATCTCACTTTAACTTTGCTGGGTAGGGAGCAGGAAAAGTATTACCAGAGGGATTGATTCTCTCAAGAATAGATTCAAGAGATTGATTTATTTTATTTGTTGATCTTAATTCATTTTTAAGTAAGGTATTCCTGGCTAAAGTTAATTCTGTATGAACATGATTAAAATTTTGTTTTTTAAAAAATGAGTTTATTTCTTTATCTTTAGCATTAATTCTGAAGAAAATATTTTGGTCAATATTGATATTATTCAAAATCAATTCAAGACTATTGTTTATCCTTTCATCCCAACAAATGCCTCTAGTTAAAGTGTAGTAATTAATATCTTTAAAGCCTATATTTTTGATTATGGCCAAAATAATCTCATTGTCATTCATAAGCACCCCTGATATTTTATCTCTTCTTCGTAGAATATCCTCCTGATGCATATCCATAATATTTCTTAAAAGAATTGATTCATTTGAAAGAATAAAATTCAGAACTTTTTTGGCGTTAAATTTAGTTATTGGATAATAATCTGACGTTGTATCTGTTTTATTTCCGTTATTAATTCTTGGAGTGTTTTCATGTTTTGACCAAATATTAGTTTCTTTCAATGGTTGAAAACCAAGTTCTCTGGTACATGATATGAGCTCACTATTCTCAACCCTCGATTCAATTAGCCAACTTGAAGTCTTTGAGTCGGTTATATTAATGGCCTTTCTTATTAATTCTAATATTAAAAATCTTTCTGAAATTGATTCACTACTTGTTAAAATTATGGGTTTATCTATCTTGATACATGTTTTTTTGTTGTTAATTGGATAAGTTAAAATGTAGCCAACCAACTTCTTCTGTTTGATTGCAATAATACATTTTTTTTTATTTAGGTCAGATTCTCTTATAAATGTTTTTAATTCGTCAAAGGTATTAGTAATTGCAAATTCATATAAGGAGTTTTTAAAAATATTATTTTCTAGGTCTAATATCAGTTTAATGTGGCGAATATGTAATTCTTCAAAAAATATATTTTCTTGTGTTTGTTTCTTAAAATTCATTAAATTTTCTCTTTAATTTTTTCTCCTCTTATTAATAATATAGGAGTTCTTTGGTCATCGTTACCTGCTGGATTACTAACCAGTACTTTTTGGAGAACATTTGCAATTGATTTCTTTGAGCAGGCCAGAATCTTAACCCCTCCAAGATCATTAACATCTACAACAGCTATATTTATTTTTAATTTCTTTGACAGCTCGTTACAAAATTTCATTGGGTTTTTTGGACCCATAACAATAGTTTTGTCGTAAGGTGGGGTGGTTCCACTTATATCATCTATTAGTGATGATTCTTCTCCAGCCAATATATAGAAAACACCTTTAATTCCAAAACATTTAAAGATAAATCCTATTAATAAAGAAAGTGATATCCTAGTAACTCCAATCTTATTAATCAATAATTGCATTCCACAAGCCGTTGCAAGACTGCTTGTGGGGTGAAAGAAATAACACAAAATTTTTGAAAAAATAGTAAATTGTAAATTAATCGGAGATAGGTATCTTCCTTGCATAATTGCAAGTGGCGTTTCTCCAATAACTAATATGTCTTCATTTTGAATAATATCCTCACAATAATTCACAACAGTCATTATGGGATCATTAAATGAACCTAGTAGATCAGTTTTGATTGCTATTGCTTTTATACGTTCGTTTAATTGAATATCAATTAATTCTCTTTCTTTATAGTCCTGTTTATTTATTAAGAAACAATTTTGTTTTTTTACAAGACCAAAATCTCCATAATTTTCCCAATTTACTTTGAGCCACAGAAAGTTAATATTTTCGGACAACTTATCTTTAAATTTTATTTTTACTCTTAATAAGATTTTTGATTTAGCCCTTAGAATTATAGTTTCCCAATAATTTCTTAAATATTTCTTTTTAGAATAATCATCAATAATTATCTCCGTTTCATATTCATATTTATCAAAATTCTCTTGATGAACTGCATCTAAAACAAAATTAAGGTTTGGAATCATTGTTTCCTTTTTATTACTTTTATTTGTAATTTCTAATTCAAAGTCAATTAGTTGAACTCCATCATAAATGCCAACTAACAAGTTCTTACCTATCATTTCCAATTTACTTTTTGGCTTAATTAATAAATATATATCAATAATAATTAATACTATAATTACTATAAATAGTATATTAATTAATATCATTTACCTAATTATTTCTTTCATTAGTTTTATTTTTTTCATTTATACTTATCCTACTATTGTATTCATTAAAACTTTCTACTCCAAAAGATAATTCATCATATTCTAAATTTTTAATATCACTAATTACTTTGTTTATTTCGTCTATATTTATTTTACCATTTTTATCAAATTGAACATTTCCATCTTCATCTATAACAATGGTTTGAGGTATCAGTCCATTCCAATAGTATGCAGGTTCACTATTATCTGTAGTCTCATTACCTTGTATTTCATCTGTGGTTAATGCAATAATATCTAAACTCTCTTTCCATATCAGATCTAATCCAGAAATAATGGGAGCCAATGCTTTGCTTGCTGCACTATCATCTAGATAAAAAAACAAAATAGCGACTCTATGCTTTTCAAGTGATTCTTTTAATGTTGTTTGTGCTGGCACAATAGATCCATTGCCAGCATAAATTGGGAAGATATTACCATCATAACTATCTGTATCTCTTATGGCCTTAACTGGTAAGCTGGTGAATAAGAAAAATAATAAAACCAATAGTATATTTTTTAACAGTCTCATTGATTTGAATTAAATTATTTGGAATTTGATCTACCTAAACCCTGTAATATGCCCTTGCCAATAAGTCCAATGGCTTTTCCTAGTACTTTGGTTAAGATAGTTACAAATATTTTACTAACATACCTTACTGCAATTTCAAGTTGAGGGGCTAGCGCATCCTTTATTTCAACCAATAATGTAACTTGTTTTTGAAACCACTGTAATTGCGCTAAATCATTCTCCCTGTTTTCATTTTTGTAGTATTTTACAAATTTCTTGTCAATTATGTCTAAGTATTCTCTCTTGCTTTCATATAAATAAATTGGAAGATAAATATTATTCTGCCACCTATTATAGTTGTTAATATTGTTTCTAAATCGCTCAAAGTTTCTTGTGGATTGAAGTTGAGGGTTAATTAAGAGTGTTCTTAATTCAGGCCAATCAGAACAAATGTTAAATATCTCAGATGCTAATGAATTACAGGTTCTTATTACCCAATTAGAAATAATACCTTCAAGTGTTTTGAAACATTCGGATTCATATAAAGGTAATAACTTCCCATCAAAATTTAATGGTTCATTTCTAATGATTGGATCAACAAAGATTAAAGAATTATGAGATTCAAAGTCATCATCAACTTTCGTAAAATTATTAAGAAAATAATCATTTAGTGAGGTTGATTCTCCGTTCTTTTTTAACCTCACATAACTATCTGCTAGATGTAAAAGTGTATTTTTCTTGAGTTCGTTTAGAAATGAATCATAATCTTCTATATCAATATCTTTTTCGTGATAATTTGACTTTAAATTTGTTATCAGAGAATCCATTTCATTTAGTATATTACTAATTAACCTTGTTATATATTCTTTCTTCAATCCAGATAAGATTATAGAAGGATTGTTAAATTCTAAATTTAGATTAGTAAAGTTATATTTTGTGATGAGTCGTTTATAAATTAACTTCCAAATTTCATATGAATCTTGGCTTTTTATATAAACAGTTTGGCTCTTTTGGTTATTATTATCATCAAATGACTCTGAAAAAAACTCGCCAGTATAAATATCTAAGGATCCCCCCCATATAAAGATTAAAAGTGATTTAGCCGTAATAAGCTCCCTTAATCTTCCCCTTAAAATGAATTTAAGCGGATTAGGAGTACTTTCGTTGTTTATATAATTGAGGATTAAGTTTATTTCATGATCAATTTGTTTGAGACCAGAAGAGAGTATTTTTTGGTTTAATGATAATTTTTTTTTCTGCTGATTTTTTATTGGTTTGCTTTCTAAATCAAAAACCCTACCGCCATTAACAATTAAATTTATTGAGTCAAGCACTTTCTTAGAGCTTGGGTTTATAAGCAGACCCTCACTATTTAAATCAGGTATTGATAATGTTTCCTTAATATCTTCTCCAGAAAATATAATCAGAATTTTGGATGAAGACCACTTCTCTTTTAATTTAATTAGTTCTAATCTTATTAAGTCTTCTGACTGGAAATTTAAAATATTCCAAATTATTAAATCTGGTTGATTTTCATAATTGGTAATATCGAGAGAAATATTTAAATTGTTATCCAAAGTTGTTAATTTCAAGCTTAATGATTCTGCTATCAAACTTGGAGCAATTATGAGTATTGATTTCCCCTTAGTTAATCCCAAATGAATTAAATTTAACTCTGGTTATAAATTAACTAACTTATGCCTTAAATTCCAGTCCTTAAGAAAAAGTCGATTTGTTTATGCTAAATAGTCTTTTGAGTAATTTACATCAATTAATCTATTTGGTGACAAAATATCATTTGCTTCCTTAATTGTAAATTTGTTCTCATATAAAGCTTTGCCAACTATTACACCATCCAATCCTTTTCTCTCAAACTTAGTCAAAGATAATAGATCGGTTAATGAGCCTATTCCTCCCGAAGCTATTATTGGGAATTCAGTAACATTTAAAACTTCTTCTATAAAATCTTCATTTGGACCATTTAAAGTACCATCTGTATTGATATCGGTAACAATAAAGTTAGAAATTTTTAGCTTCGAAAAATGATTTATTAAATCTACTGCTTTCACATTAGATTGTTTTAACCATCCCCTAGTACTTACTTTCCCATCTATGGCATCAATACCAATTATTATTCGTTTTGGGAACTTTAAAGTTAATTTTTTAATTAACTCCTTGTTCTCAATTGCGGAAGTTCCCATAATTACTTTGCTTATACCATAAGAAAATAATTGTTCAATTCTTTCTTGCGATCTTATACCTCCACCAATTTGAATAGGAATGTTTAATATCTGAGATATTTCTTTTATGAAAATATCATTTTTTGATGAACCTGTTTTAGCAGCATCTAAATCAACAATATGTACTGAGTTAGCACCTTCTTCTTCCCATAACTTTGCTTGATTTAATGGAGTATTTGAAAATTCTTTACTCTTATTAAAATCTCCTTTAAAAAGCCTGACACATTTACCTTCCATTAAATCAATTGCTGGTATGAGTTTCATAATTAAGCCCTTTTAAATAATTACAACTAAATGGTAATGTCCTTGTCTGATTATATTGTAGGTTACTAATAGTTTTAATAAAATTTCTTATGAATATTCTCGTTATGGGAGGTACTAGATTTGTTGGTAAATCTTTGGTTAACAAACTTTTATCTTATGGTTACTCAATAGATATATTCACAAGAGGGAATAAACCATCTCCAGATAATACTAATTTAATTAAAGGGGATAGAAATAATCTTGATGATATTTTGAAAATTAAAAAAAACAAATATGATTTGGTTTTTGATATTTCTGGAAGGGAAATGGAGCAAACTAAGATACTACTTGAAAATATTGGAGATTCATTTAAAAGATATGTTTATGTAAGTTCTGCTGGGGTTTATAAGAATAATGAGGAACTCCCAATATCAGAAAATCAACCTCTTGATGTTCAAAGTAGACATAAAGGTAAATTTGAAGCCGAGAATTGGTTAATAAATCAAAAAATACCTTTTACTAGTTTCAGGCCTACATATATTTATGGACCTAATAATTACAATAAAATAGAAAATTGGTTTTTTGAAAGAATTTTCCATACAAAGAAAATCCCAATGCCAGGCGACGGATCAATAATAACTCAATTAGGCCATGTATCCGATTTGACTGATGCTATGATTCTTAGTATTGAATCTGAAAAGGCAAGAAATAAAATATATAATTGTTCAGGTAAAAGAGGTATTACAATAAAAGGATTAATACATAAATGTATAGAAATATGTAATTATGATTTAAATGATATTGAGTTAGTTAGTTTTGATTACAAAAAGCTTGAAGCGAAGTCCAGGAAAAGTTTTCCAATTAGAATAGGGCATTATCAAGTATCTACCGAACAAATCAGAAATGATCTTAACTGGGAACCTAAATTTGATTTGTTAACAGGCTTGAAAGATAGTTTCGAAAATGACTTTAAACATAAAATAAATGAAAATTTCGACTCAACTGTAGATGAAATATTATTTGGACTTTAAGTAATTTTTAATGGTGATTAAAGATAATAAAAAACCTAACCAATACATCACATATCCTATTCTTAATAACAAATCGTCTTGATAAGGAGAAAATATGATTATGAGAAAGGTGAAGAATGAAAATGTCTTTACTTTTCCAAGCCTTATTGCTGGCAATCCATCCTCGCTATTCTTTCTAATAGCTGAAACTATAAACTCCCTTAATAAAATAATCGATAGAGACCAGAAAGGAATTAAATTAAAAAGACATAACCAAATAAGGGGTATTAAAGTAAATATCTTATCTGAGAGAGGATCAATAATCGCTCCAAATTTACTCTTAATTTTTAGCTTTCTAGCAAGATATCCGTCTAAATAGTCGCTTACTGCTCCAACTATAATTAAAATCCAAACAATATTTAAATTATTATTTTCAAGAAAAAATATGAGAGGTAAAGATAAAAATATCCTAAGAAGAGTTATTATGTTTGGAATGTGAGGAACTTTGAAGTAACTTATGAGCTTATGTTTTAACAAATTAAAATTTCTGAATGTAAATTTAATATTCAATTCTACAATAAATTTTTTTAAATAATTACATCAAGTCATCAAAGTATTTTATATTTAAATATCAAATTGGAAATTACATATGATCCCGCATAGCTTGAATCTTTCTCCAGGTACCGATTTGTTAAGACAAATTAAGTTATACTCTGGAGAAAAAAATATTTACGGTTACGTATCTAGTGCAGTTGGAAACTTGAGGAAGGCTTGTATTCAATGTCCAAAGAAGAGTTCAAATAATATTTATGAAGGTGATCTTGAAGTTATCTCATTAAATGGTTTTTTTGATAAGGGCAAAGTTCATTTGCATCTGTGTATATCAGATGAAGACTGTAATGTTTATGGAGGACATTTAGAGGAGGGTTCTCTCGTTAAAAAAGGAGCTGATATTTGCTTATTTTCTTTTGACAAAAATATTGAATATTTATCTAAGACTAATTTAACGAATGATAGAAATAATATAGAAATTTTCGTTCTTAATAATTGCCCATGGTCAAAAAGAGCAATGAGATTATTAGATTCTGTTAATCTCAAATATCAAGTGAAAATTGTCGAGAGCGATGAAGATTTTAGCGAAGTTAATAAAATGAGCAATCAGAAAACTTTCCCACAAATTTTCATAAATGGAACATTCTTTGGTGGTTATGATGAGCTTAATTCACAATTTAGAATCGATTCATTAGAAACATTCAAAAATGTTTAAATATTAGTAATCTCTTTCAATTTTTTTTTCTTCTTCTAATTCATCTTCTAGTTGCGTTATAAGTCTTGATACAAGATTTTGGAATTCTGGCTGACAACCCTTGAAAGCAGCTTTATGTCTTATAGGTTCATTCCTTGTCCTTAAATCTGTAAGCATTAATTGCAAAGCATCAATTTTTGAATTTTCACGCATGTTTTATTTTTATTTTTGCATTAATTAAATACTTTGCAAAGCCTTGTTAAAAGATATTTTTTTATTTTCTTCGGAACTGGTGATTTCAATAGTTTTATTGATTGATAATTTGTTATTAATTGCATCAACGCAGCAAGTCGCAACTAATCTTCTAGGTATAGAACCTTCAAATTGAGAATCAGTTCTAGAATATAGAATATTTTGTTTTTTTATATCTTCACTTTCTTTTAAACCTCCTGGCCTAATTATTGTCCAATCGAAGTTTTCATTTTTGAGTAAATCTTCACCTACTTTTTTCCAAATTAATATTAGACCAAAAAGATTTAATGGATGAAAAAGTCTTCCAGTGCAAAGTGAACTTACGAGAATAACTCTCTTTAAACCAACTCTTTTACAACTCTCAAGTTGTCTATAAACCCCCAATGCATCCACCTTCGCTGGTCCAGTAAGATCAATTGATGGCCTAGCCCCAGTAGCTATTATTAGAGCATCCATTCCCTCTAATGCCTTATCAAGAGCATTGTTATCATTAAGTGATAACCTTCTGGTGTCAATCTTTGTTGAGCTTTTGGATAATAGGGAATTTTTCCTAACTATCTGTCTAGTTGTATAACCTTTTTTTTGTGATTCTTCTACTATTCTTAGACCAGTTTTGCCTGAAGCACCAGAGATTGCAATCCTCATAATATTAGCTTTGATTATTATTTAATTATATAAATACTTTTAAGCTTTTTTGGTAATAAATTGTTTTGTTCTTTTAGGAAATAGTTTTTTACACATATAACATTTCGTTCCATCGCATCCTCTCGCAGTGCAGAATTCTCTGCCGTAAAAGATTATTTGCAAATGCAATTTGTTCCAGGATGATGTTGGAAATAACTTTTTCATGTCAGCTTCAGTCTTATTGACATTGCTACCATCAGTTAGTCCCCATCTTTGAGCAAGTCGATGAATATGCGTGTCTACAGGGAAAGAGGGAACTTTAAATACTTGAGACATCACAACTGAAGCTGTTTTGTGCCCAACACCAGGTAGTGATTCCAATTCTTCAAATGTATTAGGAACCTCACTATTGTATTTATCAATAAGTAATTTTGATAATAAATATATATTTTTTGATTTCTGATTTGATAGGCCAAGCTGCTTAATATATTGGTAAATTCTTGCTTGACCTAATTTGTACATACTTTCTGGATTGTCAGCCTTTTTAAAAAGTTCTTCTGTTAGTTCATTGACTTTCTTATCTGTTGATTGTGCGCTTAAAACTACTGCAATAAGTAAGGTAAATGGATTAGTATGATTTAAAGGTATTGGGGGATTAGGGTAAATTTTTTGTAGTTCATTCATTATTATTTTAACCCTTTCCACTTTATTCATTATTTGAATCCCTTATATGAGTGTATAAAAATATACATTATAATTTTTTATTATGAATTTTTTGCTAATTTGATTAATCAAGATAATAATAACGAAATTTTGGTGGATAATAGTGCTTTATATATAGAGAATTTATATCATTCTTATCATAAAAGTGAGTTTAATAACTGGACATTAAACTCAATCAATTTAAACATCAAAAAAGGAGAGCTTTTAGGCTTGTTGGGACCTTCTGGTTGTGGAAAGACCACTTTACTTAGATTAATTGCTGGTTTTGAATCCCCAAACAAGGGAAGAATTTTTTTAGGAAACACAGAAATATCAAGCTCTAAGCAATTTATTCCACCTGAGAGAAGGAATATCGGTATGGTTTTTCAGGATTATGCTCTTTTCCCACATTTGAATGTTATAAAAAACGCAACTTTTGGCTTAAAAAATAAATCACAGAAATCTAGAGTACATTATTTACTTGAGATTTTGGGAATTGATAATCTTGCTGACAGATACCCGCATGAATTATCTGGAGGACAGAAGCAAAGACTAGCTATCGCTAGAGCGTTAGCTCCTGGGACTTCTTTTTTGCTTTTAGATGAGCCTTTCTGCAGCCTAGATTTGAATGTCAGATTAAGGCTAAGGAGCGAGTTGCCGACAATTTTGAAATCATGTAATACAAGTGCTTTAATGGTTACTCATGATCCTGAAGAAGCTATGGCAATTTGTGATAAAGTTGCCGTTATGAGTGAAGGTAAAATTCATCAACACGAGACCCCTATTGGATTAATTAATAACCCCAAAACTTTATTTGTGAGTAGTTTTATTCTCGGTAATAACATACTAAAAATTAAGTTAATGCAAAATATTGTTAGATCTTCACTTGGAAACTTAAAGGTATCGAATTATTCAGAGAATAGAGAAGTAAGGTTTTTGTCTATTTCTCCTAAATCCATTTCATTGTCAGAGTCTGAAGATGGCGCTGCGAAAGTTGTAGCTAAAGAATTTTTAGGAGAATTTTTTATCTATAAGATTTCTATAGGATTAGATACATTGAGAGTTCGAACAAATTTAAATATAAATATTAATATTGGTTCAAAATGTAATATCAAATTATTAAAAAATAGTGAATTTTTTCTTTACCCTGGAGGCTATAAAAATTTAATAATATAGTTACCGCTTAATTGCAACAACATTTGCCACCTTTCCAATTTGAACACTTTTTCTTTTTACATTTCTTCTTCTTGTATGAATATATCTTATGTAAAATATTAGAAATTTGTGATGTATCTCTAAAACCCATCAAAATAAAATTGCTATTGATATTCATTATCATATATAAGTAAAAAAAATATAGCTTTCTTACTGACTATTTATACAAAATGTTGTATTATAAAAATTATTAAATTAAAAAAATGTCAGAAAATACACTAACTAATAAAAGTTCTCTAAATCTTGGTCCTTCTGGAAGAGCTATAGCTCAAGAAATAGATATAAATCTTCTAGAAAATCTCTATCAACATTTAACAATGGAGAGAAATGCAAGTGTTCAATATTTTTCTATTTCTTTATGGTTTCAAGAAAGAGATTTAAATGGATTCAGCAAGTTCTTTCTTGATGAATCTAAAAGTGAAATGGAACATTCTTATAAATTTTCTAATTATTTGATCGCTAGAGGACAAAATGTTAAGTTACAGGAATTACCAGCACCATTACAAAATTGGAATTCCATTGAAGAATTAATTTCTTTTGCCTTTAGTATGGAGGCTGATTTAACAACATCTTTACAGCAACTTTATTCACTTGCAGAGAGATCTTCTGATACTAGAACAAATGTTTTCTTGGATCCAATAGTAGAAGCACAAATTAAGTCAGAAGATGAATTTGCTCACATATTAGGAAAAGTTAAATTCGCATCAAATCAACCATCTGCAATTTTAATTATTGATAGTGATTTGGGTAAGTAATGCTTTCGTAAATTAAATTATTTTATTTTCAATCTTAACTCTTTTGGTCTTTTCTAAAAGTAGCTTTGATATACTTAGAGGCTCATTTCTAGAAGCTGAAATATTTTTGCTTATGATTGTAATTTCATGAATTCTGTTTTTAAGGAATTCATGTTCAAGCTTTAACCTTCTTTTTAGATTAAAGTTATTTATTTGTTCATGACTCTTTTCAATAGTCCTCATTCGGTAATTTATGGAATCTAACTCTATTAAAAGGTTCTCTACTATTGATTCTGAAAGATTAGTTGCTAGTTTCATTATTAATATTCAAAAAGAGCAGATTCTACGAAGGATGGTGCAATGCTTACAGTTTGAGTTCCAAGAGGAGCTACTAGTAATTCTGCGGTCCGCATTTTAGAGATTAACCTTGTTGAAGTTACCCTCGTTGATCCAATTAATTCACCAATCCTTTCATGAGTAAGCCTGAAAGGCAATTCACACCACTGCCCACATCTCCTACCTAGTCTGTTTACTAATATTGAGAATAAAGCCTGTAACCTTTGTTCCGCATTTCCAAGATGTCTAATTCTTAGTAATTGTAAAGTCCATTCATTTACCGCATCATAGCCAGCATTGTCACTGATATCAGCATTGCTTCTAAATGATAAATCTGTGAGTGCTTCTACACAAACCCCTTCACTGCATAGACGATCAGTTCTTAATTGATCTCCTGATTGTAAGAAAGCCAGAGTCATACCCTCAGTCTCTTCACATGGGCAATATACTCTTGCGATACCATTTTCAACTTCAAGGCAAGTACCCTTTGGTCTAGAAGTTGGATCTATTAAAACTGATTGACCAGTTATTATCCTTACGGATTTTGTATTTGACTCCCCATAGACATGGAAATTCATTTATTTAAAATTGATAATGAGAATTATTTTCAATTATGAATGATAGAATGTCTTATTGCAATAGATTCTCATTATCAGCATATGTATTGATGGAAATCTTTACAATATAATTTTTTTAATATAATTAAATTAATTTGTTTTTATAAGAATTTAGAATGATGAATAAAAAAGTTTGTAGAAGTTGTGGAGGAGCTAATTTTAGATCAGATAGATCACTCGGAGGAAAAATAGTTTGCATAAATTGCGGATCCTCTTCCTTTAAAACAAAGAATTTATTTAATAATGTTGATAATAATCTTCTATATTTCATCATTTTCATTTTGATTATATTATTAATTATTTTCTGAAAGTGACTCTTATTTTATAAGTGACCATTTATTAGAATGTTTTATTATTTTTACATTTATATCGAAAAGTTTATTTATATTGTTTGTATTGATAATTTCATTCGGCTTCCCGTCTGCAATTATTTCTCTATCTTTTAACAAAATGACTCTATGATAGTTTTCAGTAATCATATCTATATCATGAGTTATACATAATATGCAGATGCCTTTTTTTGAAAGTTCAATTATCTTATTAGTTAAAAATAATTTCGACTTAATATCCAGGTTTATACTTGGCTCATCTAGTATTAATATCTTTGGGTTATTAACTATTGCCCTTGCTATTAAAGCGATCTGTTTCTCTCCATCTGACAATGATCCAAAATTTTTCATACTAATCTTGCTTAAAGACATTTGATTTATAAGTTGTTCTGTAATCTCTAAATCTCTAGAATTTGGATTCTTAACTTTGCAATATTTTCCATATAGACCTGAAAGAATCAAGTCATATACTTTTAAATGAGAATTTATCCTTGATTTGATTTCATTGTTAACGGAATTAATATTGCTTCTTAATTCCCATATATTGATAAGTTCTCTATTCAAGATTTTAAAACTTGAATGTCTTTTTTCCATAGGGTATATATTTCTATTTATAAGATCAACTATTGATGATTTGCCAGATCCATTAGGTCCAAGAATAAGAACATTTTCTTCATCTTTTAACTTTAAACTTAAATTTCTTACAACTTCATAATCATTTTTTATTGCGCTTACTTCTTCAGCTTCAAACCAATAATTAGAACTCACTGAAATCTACTGCTCCATAAAAAAAATATTTGCACTGAACTAAGTACGAATATTAACAGGTACAACCAATTTAGCCATGGAGGCCTATTAACTTTTTTCATTGATTTTATAAAATAAGCAAGAATAAAATAAGTGGGGAAGCATATCTAACTAATGTTTTTCTTATGATTTTGAGATTATTTAATATGTCAAGTCTATTTACTTCAGGAGGATATTTAAAGATTAATTCATCAAATACATTTGTATTCATCAAACTTGAATTACTATTTATCCAAGGATTATCCTTCTCTTCAGATTTTTTGTACCAATCCCAAAAATATTTAACTATTCTATCTTCACCAAGTAATTTAATCTCATCATTTTTTATTAGATTCATATCATGATTGTAAGTTTGAGTTTTTAATATCATGTAATCTTCATTAAAAATCTTGTAGAAAGTTTTTTTCTGAATCTCTTCAAACATAATTATATTATTAATAAATTTATTCTTCATAAACTTCCTATAGTGTCTAACTAAGACTCTTGCTTTGTTTTTGCCTAAAGGAATATGGTCAAGCACTTGTAAATATCTAGAGGTGCTTGGATCGCCTTTATAAATTAATACTCTTCCTGGGGGTATAAATCTAATTCTAATAAATTCTTTATTACTCTGATTTTTGTAATAGTATATACTCTCAATAAATTCTTTATTAATGTTAATCTTTTGATTGAAACTTACTAAGGAATTTTTATTTACATCTTTATCTGGGATTGTATTTCCATGAACCCAAAAAATATGAAGTATATCTAGATGATTCTCTATAATTCTCGACCAATCACATTTAAAATCTACTATTACCTCTTCATAAACATAATCATCTAAAATGAAACCCTGCTGAGTTAATTCATTATTTGCTAGTGATAATTCATAATCATTATCATTTAGGTCAGTTGATGGTTTTTCAGAAAAGTTTATATAAATATAATCATCTTTTTCTTTGGTTTGATATTGGGATAAATGCAATTTTTTGGCATAGTTATCATAATTTTTATCAACAATATGATTACAAGTTAGCCTATCTGCATTCTTACAATTGCCATCTGATCCAAACTTTGCTCCATGATAAGGGCAAGTTAATTCTCCATTAATTATATTTTCTTCATAAAATGCTGCCCCTCTATGTGGGCATACATTTTTAATGCATCTAGCTTTATTATTTTCATCTCTATACAAAATTAATTGTAAATCGTACATAGAAAAATGATATATCTTATTTTTCTTAAGTTCACTAGATGGGCAGACAGAATACCAACCAAAAAGTCCAATATCTAATTGCTTTGCCGTTTCTTTTAAATCATATTTATCAATTTTAACAAGTCTATCTTCAGTTAAAGGTTTTAAGAAGGGATTAACGTCCCTGTACTTAAAAAAATTAATTTGGTTATTTTCCATAAAATATGCCTTTTAAAATAACCTTATTCTGTCGGCACTATAACTCAACTATTAATCAATTACATGAAAGGTTTAAAACTTCTCTATCTTTTGTAGCAATATTTAAGAAAAATAAATATTATTAAATTTTAAAACTTTTCGAAATCAATTTTTGTGTTTCTCTTTTTCATCTTCAAGATATTTAGCTGCATCTTCAATACTTTTGTAGAATTTGCAACTACCAAGATAGCAGCTAATAAATCTCATAAATAACCTTTTCCCTCCGCTTAAAGGATATCGATGTATTGTCCCCCCCTCAGGAGACGCAAAGATCAATTCAGGCAATGCCATGGATATATTAGTAGTTAAATATAAATTGACCCAATTAATTTTCTATGGCAATAGGTATAAATATTTTATTTTTATAAATAAGATTTAATTTTTAAATTCAAAGACTAAAGTAGGTTTTGTAATTATTAAAAGTAATTTGTATCATTAAAACTACATTTTCATAAAATGAAGAATTTGTTATGCATTAATAAAATTAATTTTTAACATAATAAATTTCGACGATAGTTTGTCTTATTAGAGGCTTAAGTTAAATTTAAATAAGAATTTAATTTATAAATTCCCACATAACTGGTTAAATGCAATAATAATTTTTTTATGAACGAATGTTTAAAGTTTTTATTTCTATATGTCTTGGTTTGTGTTTTCTTATTTCAAGCTTACCATCATCAGCAATCGAAATTAATAACAAAGCAATAGAAAAATTAAATAATAAGGTTTCTAAAAAGTTCTCTCGGACATTTTGTAATACTAGTAAATTTGGAATATCTTCTGAGGGAGCATTAGAATTTGCTATTGGTGAGACAAATAAAGAATTCTTAAACAACAAATATGTAAATTATTTAAATCCTGAAGATCTGAAAAATACTATTTTGTCAAATATTCAGGAAGAATGCCAATTTTATGATTTTCCATCCGATCAATTGGTTAAGTTGAATTTTTTAAATACAAAAAATAAATAGCTTTTATTCTGTACTCACTATTTTACTTTTTCCCTATCCAATCATCAGGTTTTTCCATCATCCAATCAAATATGCCCTTTGAATCAAGATTTTTCGATGCAATAAAAAACATTACTGGAAAAATTACTAATACAAAACTAATAGTGAAAATTTCTAATTTTCCTAGACCCATTTCATTTATTGAGATTGCAAAATAAAGTCCCATAAAAAAATATTTTATTTCTTCAAATTATCATCAAAGATAATCTGATTATTATTTATAATTTATAAATTTAATAATTTTTAGGAAAGAATTAAAGAATAAATTCTTTTGACATGGTCCTTAGTTGATCTAGGTTAAGTTGCTCTAAATAATTTTTCATAGCATTGTATGACTCCGATGATTCAGAATTCTTGCGATCGTTAAAAAGAGAGTTAGTAATTAGTTCAACAAGATGATCTTTATCCATATACCCCTTTTAGCTCATTAAGATAAAAACTCCATTAAATAAATCTTAAAATTCAATTAAACTGTTGTTGCTATTTTGCTTAAGCTAAATGTATAAAGTACCTATTTAATAAAATTGATCTTTTAAATATTTTATATATAACAAATTAAATTATTAATGAATCAAGAATCCATTCTATTAATAGTAGCACCTTTAACTTTATTCTTAGTTGGTGTTTTAATTATTCCTTTTCTTTCAAAACCAAGAAATAAATCTAGATATGAAACTTTCAAAGCAATAGATGATTTTGAGAAAAAATATATTTATTAGAAACTTTTACAGAATTTATTGCTCTAGTATAAAAATCCATTGATTTATGTAAAACACAAGATATAAACTTATTAAATTCTCTTTTTTAAAATTTCTCCTTAATAAAAAGTGTAAAGTACCTATTTGAACTTGGTTTAAAAGGGAAATAATCTTAATGTATGATTTGACTTGTTAAATATGTTATTTCAATCTGATTTTTTTATTTTTTCAATTTTTACGGCTGTTTTTGTAGGTTTGCTTTTTATGATTAAATTAAGGAATACAAAGAAATCGCCAGATGCGATACAAAAAATGATTAAGGAGTTGGAGAATAAAATAATTAATGTGTAATATTTATATTCTAGTCTTTCAATTCAATATTCTTATTTAATCAGAAATTGTTGTTCTACACATAAAAGATATATAGTGAATTCTTTACCTAAAAAATTTGTAGTTTATATATTTCAGCCTAATAAGGTTTTTCTTATATGATTTCAATAAATTCAAATTATTAATTGACTTATTATATATTTGGTGCAACACTTATTATTACATAGTGCATCACTTATTGTTTATGCCAACTAGTAAAAGAAGAGTTACGTTTATCCCTCCTGATGATGTATTTAAAATACTAAATACCTTGGCTAATAATGAGTCAATCAGTCTTTCAAAAATAGCTTGTTTATTAATCGAGGAGTCATTGATATCTAAAGGTTTAATTGAATATGATATGAGATTCGATAGGAATGGTAAAAAAGTCAGTGATGAC
>MDSZ01060615.1_pt1 | contig 66540 bp, 57 predicted proteins | sample 811201 | NCBI WGS metagenome assembly MDSZ01 (sample SAMN05326647, study PRJNA326480) | marine metagenome | isolation source: seawater | place: Indian Ocean: North | collected 2010
GCTCTTTAGCTGCAGGCTTCGAGGCCGCTGGCTTCGAGGCCGCTGGCTTCGAGGCCGCTGGCTTCGAGGTTGCAGGCTTCGAGGCCGCTGGCTTCGAGGTTGTTGCAGGCTTTCTAGATGAAGACCTGGGGGCCGTTCTTGTGCTTCTTCGAAACATTGGCATTATTCTTCTTCTCCATCTTCACAATCATCAAATATTTCTTGCTCAGGGACAGATGATGAATTGTCATTTTGTTTAAAATTATTCCCTAATTTTTCTGTGCTGGTGTTCTCAATGTCACGAAGAGGTATTTGCATAATTTCTTCTGTAGACAAGTTAGAAAACGCTTTTGACTGTAGCTCTGCTTCTCTGTTCTGCTTATCACTTTCTATTAGGATGTTACTGTTTCTTCCTCTCAAATTGCCTCTTCCGCCAAGTCGCTGTCCAGAAAAAGCATCTTTAAATATATTTCTCGGTATCTCGCCATCAGTCTCGATATTTAAATAGTACGAGGCATAAAGTGGATTGTCGCTTGCTTCAGGTGTCGTTCCTCTACCGTCGCCTATCAAAACACCGTCAATTGAGTCTTCGCCGCGACGCTGAAAAAACATGGGCTTCAAAACTTCCCTGTAATGCTTGTTAGCAGATGTTCCTTGAAGTCTATTGTCTTCTACCTCTTCCACCTCAAAGAGCTCTAAATCGAAATTATCAAATGATTCTGGAGAGTTTTCTTCTAGTAAGTCGAAAAGCAACTCTCCCGAAGACATGTCTACTGTTATGGCCGAGCCATCTTCTAGAATTCTTCCATACATTTTTGCCATCATATCAGGAGTGTCTACTTTTTTAATCTTACAATCTAGGTTGGCTATATTTATCTGCGGTATATTTTCCGACTCCAATGTCTTTCTGGTTCCGGACACACTCTTCCAAGCCACTTGACTAACGCGAGCGTTTGAAGAAATTTCTCCCCTAGATACTTTAACGTTCCAAGATGGATTATAGTCCGTGAGAGGATCTGAGTTTCCTATCCTATCCGTAAGCAGTCCCCTTTTGTCGTCTGAGACTTGTTTGTGGGATATTTTTAAACTTAGTTTTCTCTCTGCGCCAACACGAGAAGAGAGTGGGCGCAGTCTGGTGCTTTGCTTTATTCTGGCAGCGGCGGAGGAAGGCTCCTCAGAGATCCCTCCGTGGTCAGCACCGTAAAGGATATCATCATCATAAAAAGCAAAATAAGTTGGTTTTAACTTGCCTTCGGAATATAACTGCCGGCCAAACTTTGTCAAAGTTATCTGTACGACTTCTTCTTTCCTATCGTAAAATGTCATCGGCGGCTATCTCCTAGTTTTCCACGAGAACTTAGTCCCTATTATACTTACCATCTCTTTAAGATTTTTGGCCGCACGTTTTGTCATCTTTCTTTTATGTGGGCTGTGATCACGAATCATGGCCATAGTTTTCTTCCCAAGGCCAAGGGACATCCCGGTTTTCTTATTGGGCTTGCCTATCTTTTTCTTAGTTTTGCCATGAAGTTTAGGCTTTCGAACGAGGGCGGAGCCGTCTAGACCAGAAACTCTAGGTATGGGCAAATATCTATATTTATTTTTTTGTTTTGTTTCTTGATCCTTCGACAACATTTTCTTGATTTTATCTGCTGCTGCTTTTGCTTCTTCATCTAAAGGCGGCTTTCTGGTATATTTCGGAAGAGCAGAGGAGCGATAGATCATCCTAGACCTTCTCTTTCTGTCTCTCTTTCTCTTTCTTCTGTTAAACGCTGTTCTGCCCAACAAAGATGCGATTGCCCTGCTCCTGTCTTCGTCGGAAACAACTATAGTCCTTTCGTCCGTGAAAACTTCTGCAGACATGTTTATAGTTGTATCAATTTTTGCAGCTTCGATGATAGAGAAATAATCATAAGGCCAGTTAAAGCTTCTATCTTCATCTATCTTTTCTTTTGAATCTGCTCCAAAAGAAACTAGAAAGTTCTTGTCGTCTTTGGAATCTGCAGTTGTTTTGAAGTAGTTCTTCTTTGCCTTTTGTTTTACTTTGAAGATAGCAAACTTCATTCCTGATGGTGGCTTTCCACCATGGAGATAAAAGAAATCCTTTATTGATACCTTTAGCTTTTCGTTAAACAACTCTCCAGCCATGTTCTCAGCGAGGTCCGGTGTCAATCCTTGCCAAATGTTGGTCAAGTCTTCTCTATCAAAAGTATGATCGACCTCAACAAAAAACATAGCAAATTTATCCTTTATCTGCTTGGCGTACTTTAAAAAGTCTAGTCGAGGCGGAATATGATATTTTTGCATATCCTCTATCATTTCAGGGATTCTGTATATCCCATCGGTACTGGGGCCGTATCGCAGGCTGTTCACCATGTGCCACTTGCTCAGCTTAATCGGTGAAAAAGAGTTCTTGTCCAAAAATGGCTGGCCAGTGGTATAGTTTCTTTTTTCGATATATGGTACCAAGAGTATGGCTTCTGAAACTTTTTTTGATTCTGCTACCTTGCTTACTCTTTTTGTTTCTGCCTCGAAACCTACCACACTCAACAAAGAGCCCGTCTCTTGATTATAAGCACCTTGGGCAAAACTATCTCTAACGGAGAGTGCAGGGAGTGCGTCTTCATTGTATTCGCCGAAAGTAGACCACGGTGTTTTTGGCTTTTTTATGACCTTGCCAGAGACGAAGCCAAAAGAATCATCGATACTACTGTTGTGTGAATTGTAACTAGAGGAATATTGGCTATCATATGGTCGCGAGTCTAAAACTGGGCATTCGTATTTTGTAGAGATAATCCATCTTGAATTGTCTGTGTTTGTCCTTCTTAGTTTAAATGATTTTTTCCCATCTTTCTCAAAGTTCACTTCATCTGGATCGTTTGCAGTTCCAAAAAGATCGATAGAGGAAGCTAATGGCATCTTTGCCTCTTTCTGAGTCGCTGTTAGGCTTTTATACTTTCTCTGTCTTCCATCATGAGTTGCAACTCTATCCTTTTCGATGATAAGAATATCTTCGACGTTTGCATTTTGAAATATTTCTCGTATAGTTGGTTTTACCGAAGTTCTTGGTGTGTACGATATTCTAGCAATTGCCTCGCCGTAAAAGTGAGGAGGTGTGTATGCAACATACCCAGGGTCCATAACGGCATCAACACCTAGCCCAAATAGTTTACCATGTTGCTTATTTACAAATGTCCCATGATGAGAAAGAGATGATGAAATCTGATTATTAGCAAATGAGACTGCTTGTCGAATGTCGCCATCTGCAGCCGGCATTGCAACAGAGCCAGTAAACATCAGAACTGCTTTGGTTGTATAACTCGTGGTAGAAGTACCATAAGCCGACGATGCCGTGGGCCAAGCCAAGGCGGTGTTGTCTCCGGTCGTACTGCTAGCATATCCGCCCACGAAGGTGAAGGCAAAAAGGTTATGGCTGGAATTGTTTGGGTTGCCGCCATAAACAAGCTTTGCGGGTGTTCGTGGCGCTACATTTGCATATTGAAACTGAGATGGCATTCCTTTAGCTGGGACGACGGAATGATTTTGGTACCAAGTTGCACCATTGTTGGAGGCACTCAATGCTATAAAAGCAAGGCCGCCAGTTAGATAAGAATTTTCCGACATGTGAGAGGCACTCAACTGAGGGATTGTTGCCAGTGCGTACACCTCATTTATAGCTGTGTCTTTGTTATACCTTACCACGCCATCCACATGATAAGCATATCCGGAGTTATGGTTCACGTTTTGAATAAACTTATCAATATCCTGAGAAGAAGTTACATGGAACGCATGCGATGCAGAAACTGATATATTGTGAACCTGTGGATCAAAGGAGTATGCGTTTGGAACTGGCACTGACTGAGAACAGAAAACAACAATTCTACCATGAACCTGATCGTGTGCATCGGGGACGGTCAAGTCTGCTGGCTTATCATAAGCGTCTGAACTGGCAAAGTAGTAGATTTCTTTTTTAACGCCTGTCATATCGGCAGCAACTGCCACAGAAGTACCAAACCCTGCATTGCGAGAAATATCCGAACCACTAAAGTGCTCGTGCTTGTTTAGGGTCATTGCTTTACCTGCACCTTGATCTACAAAATGAAAAGTGTCAACTGCGCCGACCTTGTAACTATAAGGACTTTCTCCACCACGATAAGGACCACCTGCAATAACATGAAGGCCGCTAGCCTTATTATCATAGTCGTTTATGAATTTTACATGTTGTGTATCCAAGAGCTTCATAATTTGACCCGACTGATTTGTCCATGACAAAGGTTCACCGAGTGCACGTACATTTGATATATTGATCCTATTTTCGGAACCTGAAACAGTGTGGTTATATTCTGTGTTATCCGCACCTTGGGTAACAGTGAAGCCAGAGCTCTTACTATGAAACACATTAACAATACCAAAGTCTGCTGGTATAGTGTGCCCGTTCATTGGGCCATCACTTGAAATATTGAAAGCTGGGTGTTTGCTCTGTAGTGCAGTGATATAGATGCCTCCATCAGAGTCGTCAGACAAGGACACTCCGGAGCCGCAAAGACCACCATATATGCCATCATTGTGATTTCTAGAGCCTTGGCCGCCGTCGGAGAAGTGACTTGAAGTAATCAGTGTGTAGTACTCTTGTTTTGGGCTGCCATCATCATTCAGCTTGAAGCCATCTTCATCTCCTTTGAAGAGGTGAATTGCCCCAAGTCTATTTGAATCATTTTTCACCCAATAGAACGGATCGCCGATGGCCAAATGAAGACCAGAGGACCCATAACTGAGCTTTGCCATTGGCTGCGCCCGAAGAGCCGAACCAGAGCCTATTATTCCAAAAGGGTCTGTGTTGGAGGGTCCCGATCTTCCCCAGGTCATCACAAAGTTGTTGGTGGAAAGTTTATCAAGCTCTATGCTCTGAACTTTGTTCCACCCTGTGTCATCGAGGTAGTTTTTCCAGATACTCAATAGTTCTGTGCCAAAAAAGTCTTTTGGCTTATTGTTCTCAATCATGGCAACAGGGTTTCTCTGAGTCATGCCACATGCATAGTAGGCATCGCTGCCACTAACTGCATCCATAAAAAGAACATCATCTTGAAAAAACGGGTCCGGCTCTACTCTCTTTTGCCCTGAGTATTCAACAAACTTGTTAAGTTGAGTAGCGTCCGACAGAGACACATCCATATAATACTTCTTGGTCGGGTCAAGATCATCTTCAAACTCGGATTGAGTTTTTGATTTGAATGTGGTTAGTTCTCCCTGTTGCAAAAAGAAGTTGACACTTTCTGCTAAAAAGTTGTGCATCCCCAATTCAAACTTAGGGTTATTAAACATACCGTCCCATGAAAACTGATATGGGAATTCTAGTGCGACTGCAGTGTCGGAAACAAAACTTGAAATAAACCTTATTTTGTCGTTTGCAGGTAGCTTACTAGGTATGTATAGAGAATCAAATGGCAGTCTAAAATCTGGAGCCGTAGACATGTTAAAGTCTCCAAATGTATTATCGCCGCCTTCAATGACAGTTGGAGCATCAGATGTATAGATCGGATAGTCAACGGCTAGGCCACTCTTCAGTGAGTTGAACATGATACCCGGAGACATGAAAGGCTTTAACAAGCCCTGAATTGCTCTTTTCTGCTCTGCTGTTCCGGTCGTTGCAACATCGTTTTGGAAACTAGATACGTGACGCTGAAAAGAAGAACTTAGTAGGTTTCCTAGTTGAACGGTCCTCGTAATCGGATAAAAGCCATTTTTTATCATCATCTTTTTGACTGCAGTAACATCGATGTCCAAAGTGGAATAATGTAGGCCGCCTGCTTTATGATCTTCTGTTATATTGTTATCTTGGGAATAATATTCCATGTTTTCTGTTGTAAGGTATTTATCAAAAAATTCATTCTCAGTAATACCTGTCTTGAGCCCTACGCTGGCAGAGTGCTCGACTCCATCGACCTTTAAGTATCCAGAGACTAGGCTTACTGGATTCGACTTTGTTCCTACAAAATTGTCAATATGTTCCGAAATTGTATACTCAGGCAACAAAGACATGTCCTTTGCAATTCCCCTAAAATCGTCTCTAAAATCTTCGTACTTGTCAACAAATGGCTTTTTGCCAGAAATAGTCTCAGTCAATCTCTCAACATAGTCTGAACTTATGGAGTCTTTTCTAATGTTTGTAGACTCGACATAAGACAAAGATGGCACCGGAGCTGCGCCATAAATAGTCTCATCAGTGTCCTGCATGAGCTCGCCAATATTTTCAGAGTATGTTGACTCCTCCGAGAATGACGAATTTCCATCTGTTCTCATCGGCCAGAATGCTGCGGCAGGCTTCTCCGATGCTTTTGACGAACCTATCACCTGTACATTCTTTATGCCGTAGTTGTCGTAGGAATAATTGGAGTGGTTGATCTGTACAAATCTTATGGTATAAGCGTCTGTAGGGTGAGAGGCAAAAGGGACCACTTGAACATTGTCTGAACCTAGAAGATAGCGCTTGGCCAATTGGGTGGTGTTTGCGCTGGCACGTGATTGCCAAACTCCTGCTGTGGGATATCCTGCATTATTAGAATGCGAAATGGGCAAGTAGGCACTGGAAGTAATATCTGTCCAGGTGCTGGTTCCTACTCTCTTTTTTTGTATCCGAAGGGTTTCGTTCGAATCAGGGTTTTCGTAATACTCGCCCCCGACAACAGCGTCGTTACCAACGAGGTAATCAAATTTAATATTGATGTTTCCAGCAAAGGGTGTTAAAATTTCAAAATAACGAGTCCCGCTGCCATTTAATTTAATAGCGTACTGGTTGAGATCCGAATCAAGATATAAGTAACTGTCGGCATTTTTCAATGTCTGGCTTGGTAGCGACAAAGAAGTAAATTCAAAGTCAAACGTTTGTGTGGCTTCAACGACATCCGTCGGGTCAATACCCATCGAGTTCAGGGCGTCTGTAGAACTTCGCTTTTCAAGGTCCCGATAAAAAGTCCTTTGAGAGCCGTAAGTTCTATCATACCCAGCAGACGATAATCCAGAGGCTTCTGCAAAGTGACCTCTGTCTCTCGCTGACTTTAAATATGTGTATTTCTTCTTTGGAAATATCTGCTCTTCATATGAAAAGTGCAATATCTTGTTTATGAACTTTAAAGCAGTATTGCTGAGGAGGCTGCTTTCTCCGAGCAAATAACTTTTTAGAAACTTTCCGTAAAAAGTATCTTCTTCTTCTCCCTTTATCTGCAAGATATCATTTATTCTTTCGTTATTGTAGAACTCCATATAAGTTCCATAAGCACTCTGCAGGTCATAGGCACCTGCCGTATCCCCCTCATCAAGAGACAAGGTGTGTGTCAACGGCTTGTATTTCGAAGTCAGTGGCGGCTCGACGAAATGATGGTTTGTAACTTCCTCTTTTATACGGCCATTGCTTTTTAGCTCAGTAGTAATATCTGTAATGGGAACAATGCTGTTTTCCTTGAAATAGTTCATCAATGGATTACTTTTTCTTATTTGTCTCCAAGTACTGAAATTGTGTCTCTTCTCTAGTTTTAGTTCTCCCTTACTTGAGCTGAATGCAGGATATGTATTATCCTCGATAGTTGATTCCAATCTCGTTCTTAGTGCCCCCTTTGTCTTTAATGGGACCTTTATGATACTTCCGGAAGCGTAGAAATATAAACTCAAGCATTCGCCGAATTTACGATCATTATTCTGCACAAAAGTCGGTGAATAAAGAGCTAGTCTCTGAACATCGTATGCCGTTCTGGTATCGTGCGAGCCCCTTTTCAAGTGTTCGCTGGGGTATGTTCCGAGAGTGTCTGTGTAATTGTATCCTATCCACCCAGTATTGTTGTCTTTTTTAGCTGCTATACTATAATGAAGTCTTCCTTGTGTATCTACAAAAGCATCAATATCTTTTTCCATGCCCAGCGCATTTGGCAAATAAGTATTGCTGCTAGTGTAGTCTGGGATTCTGTGGTGTGGTTCCGAGAAGCCAGATGCTGTAGGCCAGACGTTATTGGCGGAAGAAGTTATAAGGCAGAATCTGCCAGAATTATTATTTCCGGCACCTGGTGCATCTTCGTGAGACTCGTTGAAAAACACATGCTGTTTCCCTTTAAATTCTATAGACTTTGTTCTGCCCAAGTAAAGCCCTGGTCCTGGTGCGTATGAACTTGTGTTTGCATTTGACTTGTAAATATAGTGTGGGGTTCCAAATGTTGTTCCCCCATCCGTACTTCTCATATACGATATAGAACCAGTGCCTGCACCATAGATGTGGTAATAGTTGTTTGAGTCTATGCCTATATGAAGGGAATCATATGGATATGCGTAAGAATTTCCATAGCTCGGCTTTGGAATGTATGGGCCTGCCCGTAAAAAGGCGGCCCACGAGGAGCTATGATAATTGCTGTTGGTACCAGCAACGGCTTGCGACCACTCCGTAAAGGTGCTTCCTGATGAAAATACGATAACACCGAGAGGGTCAGTAAAATCTCTATGAACAGAAATCCACAAGCTTCTCGAAGGATCATACTTAACATGAAGACGAGTAAACTTTCGGTTTGGAAATGGGCTCATAGTGCCTGAAAATATTCCATTTTCCCACTTTGAGGCACGATAGAAAGCACCACTGTAGTGCTGTTCCGTTGCTTGCCCTAAGCCAGTGTTATAGATTGCGTAGACATCAGAGCCTCTTTCTATAAGTTGCATATCTGTTTTGTATGCAAAATAAGCGCCACTAACAACAGCGACTTGCGTCCATTTGACTCCGTTGTTGGATTCAAGAAATTCAATGCTCCCTGTCTCATAAGCAGATATGCCCATATAATATTTTCTATTGTTCCCCGAATAGATAACATCCATATAGGCTCTTCTTGCATATGTACTGGAATTTGCGATAAGTTCGTCGTGATCAATTACTTTTGAATAGTTGTCTGGAAGAATTCCCTCATACTGCGTTGGTGTTTCTTGAAATGGAGTTTCCAAGTATCTTGGGCTAAAAGTGTGTAAGCTTAACGCTTCTGAATCTTGTTGGTATCCGTATCTCGCAGATGCGGTGGCGGAGAGCGACGAGAGGCTTTCCGTAATCCAAGCATACTGAAGGTCTGTTTGTGGAATGGGACGCTGAATAAAGTAATTGTCAAATGATGTCTTGTTCGGTGTTTTATTTGAATTTCTATAAACTTTGTGTGCGGATGCAACAGTATTGCTGCCTGACTCATATCCGCCGAATTTCATGTGTCTCGTAAGTTGGTTTCTTAAAGTTGTTCTGTTCGGTAAGTTACGAAATGGCATCGCATTGTAGACAGACATCTCTTCGCCTGCTTGGTCTAAAAAGCCACGAGACATCGTGTACCTGTCTCCAGGGGCGGAAAATTTATTTGCTATTACAGATTTGTGCTGCTTTCGTTCCTTTAGTGTAAAGTTTCGAAGTGAGCCAACATCGTTAAGAGAGTTGAGTGCATCACCCTCGTGAGTCATTCTCTCTGGATGTGCCTGATAGCTAGTGCTATCTTCGGCGAAATCTCTTGGGTTTGTAGCTCGGCCCGTGGTCTGAACTATCTGATAGTTGTGTTGATAGTTTCCGATGCTCTGCGAGCCAGTTCCATATTGGATGTTCGCAATATTCAGTGGCCTCTTTGCTACTCCATCGCGGTACAGCACAGCGCGAGCTTGATGTAAACTGGGGTGGTCAGCACCGTAAACCAAAAGTCTGTTTGTGTCAGGAATTACCTTTATGGACTCTGCTCTCTTCGAACCGTGAATGGAGCCTGTCACAATATCTTGGTGCCTATGTTGACGACCGCCAACCCACTGCCACGTAAATGGACCTTGTAGCGGAACGGTGTCGTGAGTGTCTTGACATATATCTTCGTGAAAATTGTTTATCTCTACGGAGCCAATAAAATTGCCGTGAAGACGCTTCAGGTACCCGCCTTTGGCAGATGAGCTCATAATGTTGAATGGTGCTGCTATTTTTCCCGGATGTTTAAATGCCATATTTCTCTAATCTTTGTTATAGTTGAAGTTGTATTTAAACTTCCTGAGTTCTGGTGGTTCGTTTTTCCCATCATTGCAGACGGGCTTTTGATTCAAGTCAGAACGTTCAATAATTATATATTCGCCAGCACCGATTTTTAACTCTGCAATGGTTATATCGTGCATTTTTCTTTTTTCAATAACGCGCTCTTTTGGCGCAAGAAAGAAACCATCCTTCTCTATCTCGATGTCTTTGCTGCTGCCGTTTGCTACAATCTCCACTGCCCTAGCTCTCTCTGCATAGCCATTAAACAAGTTTTGCCTTGCAGTGTCGATGGTAGAATTTCCAACTGACGTTGCGGTTTTTTCGGCTTTTGTGTTCCACCATTCGCAGTTATCCCCCTGGTTGTCTGAAATCGGATGATGGTTTACTGACCATCTTGTTTTTAACTCTGCTATCCCTTTCAGTGCTGTCTTGAGAACAGGAAACTTATATTCAAAATGAGGGTAGCGATGTACAATTTTGCTTCTATCGAGAACATGGCTCTCTATTGTTTTAAATGAGTTTTCAAGAACATCTGCAGACATTGGTAAGAATTGAAACAACATACTATTAACGGCATCATCTATCCACTTAAAGTATTCAAAATATGCTTCTGCGTCTGGGGTGTTCTCTACTCTATCAAAAAATATTTGTCTAAGAAAGCCCAAGTCTCTATAGCTTTCCTTGTACTTGTTAGATGGGGTACCAATAGCTGTGTTCAAATCTCTCATGCTAGCAAAGAACTTTAGTATCTCATCATTAATGGGTTGTGCATTACTCATCTCTATTGAGCTAAAAAACTCTTCTGGCTCTTGTTCTTTTTCGAAAATTCTGTCATCCGTCGAAAGAACTCGAACAAGCTGTGCCCCGTCGGTGACTTCTGGCTGGTCTTTCTCTACTGCGTCCATGTACTGGCGGTTGATGACCAAAGTAGAGTTTGCGGGAAAACCATAGGCAATACCCGGATGCTTTATAAAGGAACTCTGTGCCAAGCTTGAGCTTCCATAGTTTCTAACCTGTGATAGAGAACCAGATGAGAAATCTTTTGTTTTAAAAGAACCGTTAGCATCTGAACCTGTGACATCGTTAAACTCCCAAGCGAGGGCCAGTGAGGAAACATTTTTTATACTACCCGTTGAGGCTGCACCAATGTTTTCCAAAGCGTTCTCTGCGCCGATATTAAAAGGCTCCTTTGCATGCCTCTCTACCGTGTCATTATCTAATCTTTTGTTGTAGTACCTAATAGATGACGCTAGGACATCTGATTGGTTTACCACTGCTCCCGTCATGTTTGTTCGGTATGCACCTGCATAAACTCTTTTTGCGGCATCGAAAAACTGCTCGCCCAGAGAACTCGTCACAGACGCCGTAACAGAGAAGGAGTTCATTGTTATGTCTGCTTGGGCATTGTATCCACACAGCTCTAGTATGTAACTACCCGTTGCCCCTGGGCTACTGAGATGTGATATGGGGTACTTTTCATGATAAACTTTTGCTGCAACATTCCATCTTTGGCCATCATAAATTTCATTGAAAGTGCTACTTGTCAGAGAGATGCCGAAATGCGAGGAGGTGAGCTCAAAGTAAGCCCCGTCTTGATTGTTGGCTGGCCTGACGCTTTGAATGATGAGCTCTGCGTTGTCTCCAGTCACCCATCCGTTGGAGGTCGGCTCTGCGGTGTTTACTTCCTTGATTCCCATTAGCGAGTTCGTTCTAAAGGCTGGACTAAACTTTGAAAAGTCATCACTAACAGATGGCCTGGTAGGGAATATAAACTGACCTTCCAAGGTTGCCCCAAGGTGACGTAGCGAAGAGTCTCCTGTTATATAACTCCTCTCATTGCTATCTCCCACATCGAGGCCACCATAAACAACACCGTCGGTGCGGCCCAAGCCGAGAAAGTCAACAAACCTCTTTGGCTTGCTGGTTTCACGATATGAATCTTTTAGCACATACGTGGTGTTGTTGCCGTAAGTGTTTACTCGTACCAAGTCTTCATCAACACCAAAGCAACGCAAAAGGTTTCTCAATGCTTTTTTCGTACCTTTTGATTTGTTTAAGTAAGTAAGGTTGTTATAAATGTTGTGAAAAATAGTGTTCTTTACCTTCACCACATCTTCTTCATAGATCATCTTCTCGCTTCTGTTCCTGAATGTTTCCAACACCGTGGCGTCTAAAAATATATCTGTAGCCTCGAAGCCCCTAGAAGAAAGAGCTTGTTGCATAAAACTATACGCTGCATCGGTTCCAGTGGGATACTCAATATTCGCTATTTTCGAAATATTGTATATCTGCCCATAAAGAGTGTCTAGATAGCTAGACATAACTTGACAAACATTTTTTAAGTTGTTGCTACCATCGCCTTCCTGGATCCAGCTTGCGAATGAACGATATAAACTCGTGTGATTTTGATTGTCATACATGCTGCCCGTATTTTTCAATGATGTTGCAAGTGCTGAAACTTCGGGGTGGTTTGAATATATGATAGGATCCTTTACCTCTGCTGTTGCAGCCGAAGCCAGCACAATTGCCGAGTCCGTTGAGCGAGCGCCCACAGAGTAACCTGTCCATTGGCCATTCGACATTCTTCCGGAATAATCCAATACTTTTCTATCTCTGGAATCTACATTTGTTGTATTGAAGATCCCTTCGTTAAACTTAAAATACAAACCCAAATCTGGCTCTTTGTTTCTGTCTGTGTTCGTTCCGCCGAAAACATTCGTTCTCCAGTTTCTGCCCACTTGTTCGTATGTTCTAGCTTTTCTCCAAAAGCGCACTTCGTCTAGCGAACCAGACAAGAGTGCCCAGCCTCTGCCACCGTCTGAGCCTTTGACTTGTTTGTACAGTGAACCAACTTGACCAACCAAGGCACCATTGAATGTGCCGATAACTGAACCTGTTAATATAGTCTGGTTTAGTGCTCCGTCCCTATACAGAGAACACTTTAAGTTGGAGCCGCTATTTTTAAATGTCAGCGCGTAATGATGCCATTTGTTGTCAGCGATACTCAGACCAGAACCTATTTGGCCATGTATGACCCCGTTCGAGCCAGACTTCAATTCAAAACGGAATGAGTCTGTGGAGCCAGATGCTACCTCAACTCGAAATCTTTTATAAGTACCCGCTCCATATGTAGCGCTATTTGCCACATCGAAAATAACTTGCTTAGTTCCCTGCCCTGATGTAAACACTGGCTTCTTTAGCCAGAACTCCAATGAGGCCCCGTCTTTGCCAGTAAAAGAGAGATTTGATTTTAAGTTCTCGTCTTCATCGTACTTGTTTGCGTCTCCAAAGTTCTTATATATGGGAGAAGAGGCCATTGGTGCGGAGGAGGTATGTGGTCCCCCTTTAAAAAAAATATACTCGTCTGATGCTGGCTTCTTGTAGCCGTCTTCTGCTGCAACACCAGATAGGCTACTGCCGTATCCAATGTTGACATATCCGTTCTTTTTCGGATACAAGTTGTCATAAACATACATCTCAAGAGCAGAAGCGGATACTTCCCAGTGAATCTTTTCAGATTCAGAGCCGTCATACGGATAGCTGTTATATATGTTTTTCATAGCTGAATCATAATATTCTTCAGCTAATCCATATATTGCAAAGTTCTCTGGCTTCGAATAGTCTAGTCTTGGAAGTAGTTTGTCGTTTTTCTTTTTAACTGCCTCTAGCGCAGAAAACGACTCTACGCCCTGAGCCTTCATTTCGTTAAGACTAGTTGCTTTTATAGGCTTTTTAGTATTCTTATATAAGTCTTTTAAAGACATCAGTCTACCCTAAATTTGAAAGTTTCTCTTTGCTCTTCGTATCTATCTTCAAACTTGTAAAGAACTTTTATTGCGTATGAATATCCGCTCGGCAAGTTTGACATGTCAAAGTCAAAATAGTTAGACTCCCTGTCGTAAGACATTCTAGTGTGATTTAAGCTCCCTGTACCATATCCAACAACCTCATATCCATCTACAACTCGGTATATTTTATAAAAAGCGTTTTCAAATATTTCGCTTTGAATGTTTTTATTTGCCACCGTGTAGATTGTCGGGCACCAGTCCCTATCTCTAACAAACAATCTAAATCTTGTTTTCTCTTTTTGAGTGTAAGAGGGCTTCATGTTTGTGATATTTGTCACATAGTCTCCGACACCTGCCTGCACATCGCTGTCGAAAGTCCTTACAGTTATTTGACTTCCAGTAGTCAAAACCTTGTGAGAGGTATCGGACCACACATCGTACAAATAAGACGAGGTAGTGTCTAAGGCCACAGACGCCTTGTAGACGCCCGTTGAATAGTGGCTACCCGTTACTATTGTCGTCCCGTCAGAAAACGTCAGAGCGCGTCCTACGGGCTTAGAAGACCCACTATATAGGCTAACAAATATGCTCCCAGTTCCCACAGACGGATAATTGACCAATCTTCCACGAATTCTATTGTAAATATAGAGATGGTTTAGGTTATCTGCTGCAGGCGCTAATGAGCTACTAGCATAAAATGCGTCTCTTCTATCGCCGACGGTTGAATCCCATCTGGCCTCTAGTACTGGAACTTTTAATTCGTATTGGCTTCCTCTCGCAAAAAACTTCTTTGTATAATAACTTCTAGTTGCGTCTTCCAAACTTGAGGTCAACTGAACTCCAAAGCCGTAATTGCTTTTTGTTCCTGCTAACCATTGCTCCACCAAGTCGGTTACGTCAAGATCCAAGTTCTCAGTCCCCTTATCGAAGTACTGTTTAAATCTGGGTAGTGCGTGATAATCTCCACCGCCGGCACTCCACGTTACTGCAGTTTCTGATTTTTCCCAGTTCGAAACATCTTTGTCAGAGTAGTCTTCCATGTCTAGGCCGATGCCCTCTGTCCACGAACGAGATACCGCAGTGACTAAGAGGTAATAGTTTTTTGGCACAGTCTGGCTGTGTTCAGCGTTAAAAAGTTTTAAGTAAAATTTTACACTTCCAGAAGCAGGAATGTCTCCTGCCGTTCTGTCTGTAGCAATTTTCGATGTTGAGAACTGAACCAGTGAACGCGCCAACTCCACTGACGAAGTAGAGTATTGACCATAGATACTAAAAACCTCCATCGTGTCGGAAGCACCCATGTTGGAGCCTGTTCCACGAAGAGAGAATGTACTATTATAAGCGTTGGTTATTGTATTGTCGGCTGTCGCCTTGTATCTTTTAAAAGCCATTAAACTACTGAACCTCTGATATCTGCTTCTGGGACCTTTATCTCGTAAGCAACGTTCTTGGGTATGTTAATCATTCTGCCATCTCTAGAAGTGTACTTTTCAATATCCAGGAACGTTCCAGAATATACGCCACCCGTCTTGTTATTAACCGCCACATTTACCGTATCCGATACTCCCTCCACATCATTCAATACTTGATATATTTCTGTTATGGAAAAATCTTCTCCGATGTGAGCGACTTTGCGATCATATAAGGAACGCAGGCGCGTGAGACACTTGCTCAAAACATCCGCGCTCTCGTATCCATCTTCAACACTGATACTAAAGTTAATTCCAAAGTTTACAACTCTGCCGTCTAAAATATCAATGGTGTCATTTATCATTTTGCTTTTTGTAATCCATGTTTTAAGATTGTTCTTCAATATATTGTTGGGTGCCGTTAGTGTGCCATCCACATTCTCAGTTAGTACATAAATATTCATATTCTTTCTGACCGACATAGGATCCTTACATATTCTCGCTCTCTTTACTGAGCCGAATTTTGCAGGCATCAAATAACACAGGGCCTCATAATCTTGTTCTGTGACTGCCCTGTTTTGTGCTCCGAAGTTTTGAATAGCTCTCTCTTTAATATCCTCGATGCTTAGATCAACATTGTCGCCCATGAACGGCTCGTCGTTTGTTACTTCCAGAGAGCCCCTAACAACTGCGGATATGGAGTTGTTTAAAATAGTCTCGTTATCAAAAGTTATTTTGCTGCGTGTAACTTTATCGAGAGTGTTCGATGCAACATTGGTGTTTGAGGATGTATTTCTTCGGTACGTCACATAAAGTGTTGTATTAGAAGGACTAACCCCCATCTTGTCGGATGAAACCAGTTTGTTTGGGTCTAGGGACTCGTCTGTGACGTGTTCTTTTCCAGAAATTTTTAATGCGATGTTAGACGGGTCAAGCACCTTGTCAGAGGAAAAATCTTCTTCCTGGCCTGCGCCGAACTGAAGTTCTACCCTGTCTCTATAAAAGTCTGTAGTAAACCTTCTGGACACGACATACGGCTTCATTATTTGAGGAGCTTGTGTTCTCGTGTTGGGATCAACATTTGAAATAGCTTTGTAGATAGTGTTCTGTGTCAAGTAGTCAACTTCATAATATTCATTGCCCAATGAATCTTTAACGGAGATAATTTCGTTCACGTCGGCAATGTCGATAGTCACTTTCCTAAACTTCTGAAAGTCTCCTATTGCCTTAGTTGTTCGTTCTTTTGCCCCCGAAGAAACTTTACCATATGCTTTTAGGGCGTAATAAGTAACAGCGTTTGTCGCAGAATCAAACCTTGCTGCTGTGGCCTCACCGTTTTTGAAATCAATATCTTGGTCCAGAATAAAGGATGTTCCATTTTGTGAAATCATCTGCGCTCCCGCCTTGAGGACTGGTATATAGCTTTGGTTTATTGTTGTACCATCGCCATCTGCTGGTACCAAAACAAAAAACGCTGCGAGTCCCTGTGATGAAGGTGCGTTTGAGAATTTATAACCCGACTGCTTTGCAATGGCAACAACATTATCCACCTCGGATGCGTTCTGCAAAAACGACTCATTTGCTTGATAGTCCAAATAAAAAGACAGAGAATCACCGATGTAAGACACGGTGTCCATCATAAGAGAACCGAAGCCTGCCTTGCTAAAATCTTGGTATGAATTTGGATAATACCTCTTTGAATACTCAACAAGAGACTTCTTGATTGAATCAAAGTCTCTTGCTGTGTAATCTATAAACTTACTTTTCTTAGGCATCAAAAACCCTCGCTGCTACTCTCTAAATAGAGATATAGTCAGATAATTCTCCTTTATCGTTGAATAAAAGAGTTGCTGTTTCATTGATCGCAGATACATGTATCTGCATTAATACTAAAATTTTATTATCGTCTTGTGCATCTTCGGCCACTTCTAGTCTTGTTATGTCCATGTACGGCATGTAAGTGCTAAACTGCGCGGAGATGTCTGCCCTGATATCATCCAACAAGGTTGGCGATATATTCTCGAACAAATACCTTTGCAGACCAACGCCGAATTCAGGGTCCATAACCCTCTCTCCCGGTATCGTAAACATCACCAGTTTTGCATTTTGTTTTATTAGGTCAATGTACTGTTCAATGTGTTCAAAGTCTAGTGTGTTGCCCTTATCAAGCGGGAGAGACGGTGTAATATTTCTAGAAGAACTCCTCTCCATTCTGGCGTTTCTTTGTATGTCACTCAAACCTCTAATATTTCTATTGCTCATTTTAACATCCTCTTACTTTACCAAATTTTGACATGTTCAACACATCAAAGCTTTTCTTTTTATCAGTCTTGCATATAGCATATGTATCATCCTCGACCTCATCTCCCTCTGGAGGTGTCACTTCCTGTCCTTCGTCGCAAAGCACGCAAGAGCCATCTATATTCATAACTATGCCTGCGTCCTCTAATGCGTTTCTAAGATCTACGTTCTCCATAACATTCGTGCTAGAGATACCATCAAGCAAAAATAAAAGCGGGTCAACCACAGCGTAATATATTAAACCAAATGGCGTCGGAATGAAAGGTGGAGCACCAACGATTAAGGGTGCATATGTGACGCCCAGTGCAGTAACTTGAGTCAGTCCCGGAAAGTCAACCTGAACGCCTGGGTATGTAGGAAAGCCCGGTACAGTAATACACTCTGGCGGGTTGGAGTTTGGCACTTCAAAGACCTTTTCCTCCATCTTGGGGACGATATAGCCGAGTTTAAACAACTCTACTATTGTCTGCGTTATTAATGTGTGAGGGTCTGCTGTCTTAGACCAACCCTTATACACCTGCAACGGCGTCTTAAGCATAAACAAGAGAAGGTCTGAATTCCATGTAAACGCAGGAAGTTCAAAATCTCTAGAAGCCTGCGATGCGTTACATTCCTCATAGCTCTTTGAATAGTTTGAAAGCTCATTGCCTATTGCAGTCAACATAGCAACATTGAATTTTGTCTGCGAAAACATCTGCTCGAACTCGCGAGAGGTGTTGGCAAGAAACGCATAGTTCGAAACCAATGTTGTAAACTTATCTAAGTCGAAAGAAAAGTCAAACATGATTCTGAACTCTTCTGTTTTTATTAATTGTTCTCTAAGATGATCAAACATCCTGTCGCTAACTCTTTGGTCGAAGTCTAAAGGAACTTGATCTGTGTAAGAGTGCTTGTGCTTGTGAGTCCTCTTCTGTTTCACTAATATATAATTCTCTATCCTGTCTCTCATCATATTCATCTCATTACCACTCGACCCCAATGTAGAGGGGTGGTTTGAGTTATGTTGCTCAATCATCTGCTCAACTTCTTCTTCCGTTTTGCCAAAAAAGCGAATACTTTTATCAGTCAAAATACCAGGGTCTTCAACTTCTGTAATGGAAAAATTGCTAAACTCATAAGCAAAACCCTTCATCTCTTGTGGCCAAGTTTCAGGATTTTTGGCATCACCGCGCAATATGTCTGCTCTATGTAACCAAACATTAACTTCGTAAGTTGCTTCTGCCGCACTCAAACGTGGGCCACGGATGTCGTGATAGTGCGAGCCCTTTACAGCATCATCATAGCTAATGTACTGAATATCTTCGGTTGGCAGCCCAGACGCGAAATTATTCTCTATAAGGTTTTCTTCCAATGCTTCTCGACTAGCCTGCCTATTTGTGCTTCGGTTATGATCCATCACGCTAACTGTTTCCGGCTCAGAGCTGTAGCCAAGGTCTGTGGGCTTCTCTAGTGAAACGGCGCGGTGCTTGTGAGGCGTGATGATAAAAGTTTTTCTTTTTACGTTAGTGAAATCTGGATCTGGCAACGAATAAGTACTCAAAGACGTGTCCGTATTAACATAAGAATAATCGAAAGACAACAAAGCTGTCGTTGTTTCGAGCTCTCTAGAAGTGTTTCTTGTATAAAATTGTTCCAAGTCACAAGGATCGTCTGGATCTACTCCTATGTTCTGCAGCATGCTTGCCCTATCCTCTTCGTAAGAACAGAGAACATTTACATATACTTGATTTAATGTATCGCCCTGTTCACTCAGGATGTCTTGGACATGTGCCTTTTCTGTTTCTTCCACTTTTTGAAAGTCAATATCTTTTAATATTTTATTGTCAAGTTCCGCAATAGTATAATCTCTATCCACAACTCCGTACTCGTTAAGTTCGGCTGCAGATTCTAAAAGTTCGATATAAGATATCCTGACACCGTATGTTGCAACATCTTGACTAAGAATGTGCTCTTCATTGTCCCAGTCGAAGTTATACATCGTGAGGTCTGGGTTTGGCTCTCCTTCTATCTTGAATCTTTTGACGCTTGTAAGTACTTTGCCGTCTTCGTCTTTTACATACTTTTCTAGTACAATTTTTCCTTTCGAGCCCTGCTCGCGATCAAGATCGGCAAAGCGATTCTTACCAACAGATAAGTCTTCTAATGAATTGACAAAAGTTTCTCTGAGGGCAAGGTTTCTTAACTTTTGGCCTTCCTCTGTAACGTTCCCTATTTCACACTCGTTGTTGATGTTTTGTTTCAATTTTGTTGTTACTTGTTCGTACTCTTTTTCAATTAGATAATCTAAAACGTCTAGAAAACCCTGCTTGCTATCTGGTACCACCCCTCTGTTGGAAAAATCATAATATGAGCCTGGCGAAGTGCCCCTTGTTGGATATATGAAGTTAGCTTCTACCATATTATTGTTTGCTTTAATAACCGCTTTTGCTATTTTTGGCGTCATATCAAAAGTCTTATCCATATCGGATATCATCCTCTTCTTTATGATCTCTTTCGTTAAATTGTCCATTGGCTTGTTATAATGAAGAATGGGAACGATAGCTTGTAAAACATACTCGATACAATAAACTCGGACAAGCATGAGTGCCGATATTGTTTCTAAAGTTATGGACATTGGGGTATCAACATTACTATTTGCATTTACATTTACCCCCGCATTGGGCTGAGAACTCAAATGCCCAAACAAAGATACAGCAAGGTCATATACGCTGTCAAAATTAAAAATTCTAGGGTCGGCCTTTGCCTTCTTGTGGCTTGGACTCTGTGTTGGATTGAAGTTAATGAAGTGTGCTCCGATAAGACTCTCCCCTGTGTCGGAGTTTTCTGTGTGCGAGATCGGCGTTATAAGGGAGTTTGTTGACAATTGTTGAGAAAGAAATGCCATAACCTCTCTGGTTATTCTATCGAAAACCGACAATTGTCTATCTGTTGCCCTGTCAAAACTTGGCTGCACCATTTTGCTTTGTATGTTATCTTCATAGAAATTTGAAACTGCATTTGCTCTATCTGAGCGTGGTACAATACTGCCTGGTATCAAAGGTGCATTGTCCGACTTTATCACTTTTTTCCAAAATTTCTTCATCAGAACATTAAATGCCCTTTCTTGACTTGTCAGTTTTATCTTGCTGTAACTTGCTGCAGCAGGGCAGTCTAGCGTGTTTTGATCGTCGTATTCAGTGAGAAGTTCTTTTAGCTCATCTGCTAGCTTGTTATCAATCTCCGCCCCTGTGGAATATGGAGTTCTGCCAAATTTCTCCAAAAAAAGTTTTGTTTTATTTTCAAATCCGGAACTAAACTCATCTGCAAAGCGAACACTAAAATCGTTCTCTAAGGCAGGGTCTATATAGCCATTTGTTACTGCGATATCCGAAAGAACAGTTTCCGAAGTCTGGCCTCTCATTCCATAGTAAGATGAGTTAGCAACAATATTCTCTGTGACATCTGCATATTCTTCCGGAGAAGAATAGACGAGCTCCTTGTATTTTCTTTGCAACTTTGATGTTATTGTTGCCAGCTCAAAATATGAAGAATCCTGACTTGGGACTCCCTCTTCTCTTTCTATCTCTTTGGCCAAAGCAACGGTGGCACCATGAAGATCAGAAACAGCATTTAGTATTTCGTAAGTAGAGCCGTTCCAAGTTGAATCAACAAAATTTCCAGCCATCGTTGAGCCCCTGAATACGTCGATGCGGGTACCCATTTCACTATCTTCCTCTGAATAAGGGTTCTTTAGTCCACTGACTGCCACTTGACTCAAGCCGTTGGCGTGAAATATTCTAGCAATTGTTCTCTTAACCTCTTCGTCAATGTCCTCTTTAATATCAACTCCCTGTGTTCGGTCTTGTCCTACTCCTGTGGTTCCTATTTGTGAAGCGTTAGATGATGCATATGAAATTCCAGTCGGATCGATAAGTTCCGCTCCAGTAAAAGAAACAAGGTTTTCATTGGTGGCTGCCTTGAATGCGCCGGCGTCCACTTCCCTTCCGGAAAAGAAATTTTTTGTTAAACGCTCTGCAGTCAAATGTTCTCTAAGATTGCCCATCAAGACGTTAGTCTCAAACCTTCTTATAGCAATTGGGTTATCAAAATCTGTATATGGACCAACAGACTCTGCGTCCCTGAAGCGACCAGGCTCTGGATAGCTGTTGCCTGGTCCTTCCGGATCTATAGTGACAAACTCGTGCTTCTTATATATCCTGTTCTCATCGACATACTCCAGCTCCTCGTCTCTTGCTAGATATCCACCTTCTGGTGTTCCATCAACTGTAACATTGTCCTCTAGCATGGGGATATAACCAGTCGATAGTAATGCTTGGAATTCTGGATTGACCATAGTTTTTTGTATTTCACCTGTATTGTTTGTGAACTTATTTCCCTCTAACGTGTTAAATCTTATGTCGTCGCCCTTAAAAAGTATTTTTGGTATTTTCTTTTCGTGAATCTTCTTTTTAGCCATTGCTGCTTTATAGAGCTTCATGTCCTTATCAAATGAAATCTTTATTGGATCCAAAATTTTGCTAAAAACCTTCTTACCAATAATATTGACTATAGCAGGCTTTTCGACCGGTATAATTTCTTTTTCAAGTTCTGCTGCGAAGTTCACGTTCATACTCTGAGCCGCTGTAATTGCTTCTCTTAAAGCCGCTGCTCTTGCTTCATCCATCTCTTCAATTTGTCTATCCATTTCCTCCTTGGTTATTTCTCCCCTTTGGAATTTTTCTTCTAGTATCTTTTTTCTAACATCTATCTGAGTCTCGCAAGAACCAAACGAAGACTGGTCTGAAAATTGCTTTTCTGCATTAGACAAAACCTCCTTCTTTATTTCCCCGAGCCCAGCAAGGTGGCCAATCAAACCAAAAGAAGATGCCAAAATATCTAGCTTGCCCTCAAATAAATTTTTAAGCTTCTCTGGAAGTGCAAGTCTTGCTTTTTCTGCCGTCTCCAAACTGGCCTCTCCAACAAGCAAGGACATGCTCTCGTGCGGCTCTAGAGCTTGCGAAACAGAAGACATGGATTGCATCAAAAGTATACTATTTTGAGAGGATGAAGTATTGTCGATAACCGAGTCTTTTAAGTCCACTTCTGCAGACAAAATTGCTTGGCTTGGCCTAACAACGTCAATGTCTGAATATTTGTTCAACGAGTCTTCAATGTGGGAAAACGCTGATGTTCCCCTTGCTTTTGTCCTCAAGTTGAGGCCAGAGTCCAGCGACAAATCAAATGTGTCTGTTACCTGTGGGCCGCCAGTAGTTGCGCTCTCTGCACCCATAGAAATCCCTATTCTAGCTAACTGCTCCAACATTGGTGCAATCTTCTTAACAGCTTCTTCTAGCTCCTCACTTATTCCCTTGCCGGCAATTGCCGCTATTTCATCAAAGTGCCCCTCAATAACACCGGACATTAGATCTGCTGCGTTTTTTGCGTTTAATATATTGCAACTAATGAGTTTATCAATAAGGTTCAGGAATGTCTTGGAAAGCACCTCGAATATCGCCCTGGCAATTGCCTTGTTTATTTGAAAATAAAAATTTCCGAATGGTCGAATGAGTTGAGCTCTAGGGGTATTAAAGGTGGGAAACTTATAGCCAAAGACTTCAAGTAGGTGCCTTATAAGAACAGTGCAGAAAGCATTTATATCAATATATTTCTCTATCTCGGCAACGATGATTTCCGATGCATCTACAGGTGGCTTGGAAGCCACAACAAAACCGTTCTCAAAGCCTGGGATAACAATGCGCTCAAAAGAAAAACCTTTAGGGGTTCCGTAATATTCCTTATCACCTGACTGTATCTGGTTGTATATCCTGTTTGACTCGGTGTCTCTGTTTGTTTTGTCAATCCTATCTCTGAGATCGTCTCCCATTCTAAGCCATATTAACAGATCCTCTTCGGCCTCTTGATCTTCTACTGTTCCAAGACCTTCGCTCGGGAACCCGGACTTTGCCTTACTGTACATCTTAAAATTGTCTACACTGCCTTGAAAGAGGGAGTTACCGTCGTCGTCGCCGCCGATCACGATGTTGGTTCCAGCGGTCCCTCTTCCCACAAACTGCCCAGAGGGAACTGCTTCCGTCGTTCCCCTTTCGTCTTTGGTTCGGTTCATTCTCAACTCTTGCTCCAAGGAATATGCTTTTACTTGTCCCTCTTTAAAAGAAAAACCAAAGTTTACAAACTCAGTATCCTTGCTTGTCAGCACTGGCGATACAGAAGTTGATGATACTTTTCTTCTTAAACCACCGTTTGGTGGCGAGTAAAACACTTCCACGGTAAGCTTTCCAGAGTCTGCTAGTTTTATAATCCAGGCTTTATTCTCGCTATCTTGGTGGGAGGCCAATATAGTTCCAGACTGGTTCTTAAAATAGGAGGCTGCTACATTTATTGAAACTGAGAACTCGTCTCTATATAGCTCTTCTACTGCCTCATCCACCTCAATAGATACGGTGTTTCCCTTGTCCAGTCTCAATACTGTGGTGTTGTAGTTTGAGTTTATCTCTTCGATGTTTTCCAGCATTTCTATATATTTGCTGTCTGTTGCTGCCAAAGCTTTTATGACTGGCACCAATGAGGTGACTCCGTACATTCTTATCAACTCTCTGCAATCGGTCGTACCCAAATTACATTCGATAACTTTGCTTATTAAATTTGCTGGACATACTCTGTGCATAACCTTATTGTATAGATCATCAATATCTGCTATTTCTTTTGCTAAGTTTTTTAAGTTTTCTTCCGAAAAATAATCGTCTCCCACGTACTCGAAAGAATTCCACAGGTCCTCTATACCCTTGAGCATCTCTTCGCCAGATTCGTTTACTTGATCTCTGTACCACTTCAAGTCATACCAACTGCTTCTCTTCTTAAACTTATCCGGGGCCTTATCAATAACTGCCGCTTCTTTTCGTGTTGGCCCTAATGTGTCGCAGTATGGCCTAGCATTATATCTTCTAGAGAATGTGTACCAGTCATAATATGGGGGGTTCTTTACTTCCCCAAGTCTTCTTTGTTGGTTTATGATACCAACAACTCCGGTACCATCTTGGGTTTCACATGGGTGTCTTTTTTTGTTCCGATCAATATAGATAGGGTCTGCTATTCTTGCTACCTCATCGAGCCTAGCAAGATACCCAACGATTACCGGGTCTGTTAGTTGTATATTTATTTTATATGAGTTAATGCCAGTTGTGGCGGCATCAGCGCGAATTGATACTGAAGCTTCTTTAACATCCAAAGCTTTTTTTGGTGAGCTATCAATTCCTATCAAACCTTCATAGGTGATATTTAACTCTTCCACGGTTCCTTCGACGGCAAACTCTTTAATCTCTTGGATCATTTCATTGACGAAGTTTCTCAAGGAGGACGCTTTTTGAGAATATGAAAAGCCGTTTGGATTTCCCTCTCTTGCCAGCTCCTTATCGTAAAAGCGTAATAATGTAATAAGCTTATCGACCTTTAGTCCAAACTCTGTGTTTACAACAAGAGAATTATAAGTCAGATCTTTTGCTTTTGGTTCTGCTTCTGCTCCCTCAAATACCTTAAGAAAGACATCTCTCAAGTTTATAGATATGGTTTTTTCCATCAGTTTACCTTGTTGTACGTGCTATTAATATACTTATCAGCTCCAGTCGGTTTTAGATAGTCTTTTTCAAATTGAGCTAAAGGACCGTACTGACCAAGCATATTAACTAGGCCATTCAAATAATCTTGAAAATGGTTGGAAATTGTTTTGACGCCCTGAAACACCAGCGAGTCAGAAAATAAACTCTTGTTATCGTAAAAGCCGGTGTAGTGCATGTGGTCCAACATAGTCATGTTAAGATCGTTTTGTTGTGTGTAGTAAGCTACTTGTATTTGTACTAGTTGTTCGATAATGGCGACAAGGTGCTCCAAGGCAGACACCAAGTTATCCCCCAAGACTATTGGTTGCAACGAGTCAACATCGTTATTTGCCACAATCTCAATTCCAGTTGCACTAGAAGCGCCAGGAGATATGTCACCAAGCGTTTTTTGAAGTGCGTAAGTAGGCTCTCCTGTGGTTGCTATTCTCAAAGTTCTTCTGCCGATTAAGCGAACGTCGTCAGCCTTAATACCAACAGAGGACCTTGGAGATGTTTGTTTTTGTTGGGCAGAGGGAACCACAAGGTCAAACTTCCTGTCAACAAAAGAACTCTCAGATATGCATATAGACGCTGCATCTTCAGAGAAATTAGGGTTATTCGTCTTTCTCCCTGATATTAGAGAAATAGCTGCTGTACCCTGTTTTGGGTTTCTGCCTTCGCCTGTAGACCAAGAGCCGTCTCTATCTCTACCCAAGACAACTATACAATTACTATTCCCCTCCCACTTGTCTTCGCACCCTGCGGTGTTATAATCAGGAATGTATTCTTCAATCGTACCTTGGGCGATACCCGATGAATGTATTATTTCTTTTCTTGTTTTTGATTCGTTTGCCTCTGTGTGTCGCTCAGAGACTGTCGGCTTATTAGGTACGTTAGGTCCACTCATGTTTCTACCCCCTCTTCAAGCCACTGCAGCAAGAGCGGTACTGGGTCCACAAATGAGCCGCCCTCTTTTACAGCATAATGCAGGTGAGGTCCGGTGCCTGCACCAGTATTTCCCATTGTTCCAAGCTTTTGCCCTGCTGATACGGTTTGTCCCAAGGAAACTTCCACGCTTTGCAGGTGAAGAAAATATGATTTAGTACCATCTTGATGGTCAACCACTACTTGGTTGCCCCCCTTCTTAAGATAGACTGGTCCTTTGTATTTTTTGCTCCAGGTAGAGAAGGACCTTTTTATGACTCCCGGCTTGGGACTTATAACGTCGTTGCCGCTAGCACCCAGCATAGAAAAGTCACAACCTCTGTGAAAGGATCTGTTCTTCTTTGTAACAGGATGGGTTCTTAAACCGAAACTTGAGCCATACTTTTTGGCGTTTGGCATAATAAGTTTGCGAACTGCTGCTGCGAGGATTGTCTGCTCCTCTGCTGTCATATTAAGATCTAGTGGGGTTTCGAAGTCTGATATTATAGGCTTATTAAACCCAATTTTATCAAGGACGGATTTTGTTCCACTCTTAAATAAACCCGAAAGGCTAGAAACTGTGCTTGTAACCGCAGATGAAAAGCTCGAACCGACAGCCCCGGCATTGGCATCATAGTCTTCAACCCTAGTGATGTAGAGCCCCTCTCTTCTGGCTACATTCCTATACTTACATACGACATCAGCGCCGAGGGGTATTTGTGGTGGACCGTCATAGTCCGGAGACGTTATAGCGTCGGGATGAAGACTTAAGTAGACTTCGTAGTTTGGGTCGTCTTCCGCATATAAGGAAGGATCCTCCAAGTGAGCTTCGTGAAGATCAGCACGAATCTTATATATATATCGAACATCATCGTCTGCCTCTGATTTAAAGTTTGTTTCATACATTTCCGCTGCCTTGGCGGGGTCTAATTCAAAACCAATAACTCTTGCGTATACCTCATCTGGGTTTCTTGTCCTTGGGGTTTGGTTTGCTAAATTCCTAATTCCGGTTGCTATGTCGCCAAGGTCAAAAGAGTCTCTACCAATGATCATTACATCGTCTTCGTCTTGAAGTTCTGAGATGTTGTCAACGTACTGTTGCCTGACTCTTGGCTTTGGTGGTTTTTCTGCTGCCATTCACTAGCCCTCTTTGATAATGCGAAATAACTCTTCTTTGTCGTCATCGCTAAGAGTGGCAGATTCTTTCTGTTCTTTCTTTTGTAATAAAGATGCAATTTTAACCAACTGCTCATTTGAGCGCTGGAGTGTCTCTAGGTACTTGGCCGCAACGGTGCCCACCTCTGCGTGCTTGTCTGGGGATATCCCCATGTACATCATCAAGTCTTCTAGAAGTTTAGTGGTCACGTTTCTGTCTTTGTTGATATTTTCTATCGCAGTCTCTATTTGTGTCGAGAATTTATTTGATTTCATCTTCGACCCACCTCTCTTTAAATAGCCTATATTTTCCCCTAAGCTTATTGAGGCTGTTCACAATTTGTTTTGTGTTCATGCCCGTTATCTCTCTTAGGTAAAAGTAAATAGCCTTTTTGTTGAAAATTTCTAGAGACTCACTGTTTGCAAACAGCGTCTTTGTTGCCATTAGTACTTTTTTTTCATTCGGCTTGAGCTTTTCTTCTTCCCAACTATCCATTTCTTGCCACAAATGTTCCCAGAACTCTCTGTGCTTTTTGACCCTCTCGTACTCATTCTCCACGGAAAAAAATCTTTGTTCCGTCTCTTTGTTCATGTCGTCGTAAAGAACTTCTCTTTTTAGTTGTGCTGTGTTTTTCTTTACCTTGTGGATAAACCAGTTTTTGGTAGTCACACTAAAGTAGCTAAAAGCTTTTGAGCCTTTATCAGGATCGAATTTATCTAGGATAGTGGTAAGCCACACTTTGCATTCTGCCTTCAGGTCATCAATATTGGGCAGAGTAGTGAACTTGTATGTATAAACTATTTTATCAACAAGTTCGTCAAATGCTGGGTGTATAAAATCTCTATATAATTGTTCTTTTAGTTTTCTATCATCTGTGGAGGCGTACTGCACAATTGCAGCTTCGTGGACTTCTGTAAAATAATTTCTTTTTTTCCTACGGCCTCGCCTCTTGGTCGTCTTCTTCGTTGCCAATTTCTTCTCCAAATACACTGTCTTCCTTCAGAACGGTTTCCATATCAAGGAGATAAGAATTCAGCTTTTTCGAATGATCTAGTAAATGTTGCAAGGTGTCATCACCGTAAAAAGTGGACATCTCATAAACATCTTTCAAATGACCCTGAAAGCTTTGTATGCTAAATATAATTTCATCCATATTCTCAGAAAAGTATAGAGCTCTCTTTATGGTTCGTTGTAAAACATACACTAGTCCCACATTAAAGAGCAAAGATATTAAAAACAGTGTTAAATACATATTAAAAAGTTACTTTTTTAAGTCTATCTTTTTCGTTATTAACTTCTTGACGAATCTCTTCGATAGACCTTTTAACAATATCACCACTATGACCGCTTTTTAAGTCACTTTTTTTCGTAAAGGTCCGAAAAGAAGATATTTTTTTGCTAACCGTATCTTTCGCTCCACATAGCAAACATTCGTCGCATGTCTCGCTCATAAGATGATTTATATAAAATTCATCCTCGCATTCCTCACAGTGGTAAAGATATTTAGGCATTATCAAGCAAGTCCTTGTCCAACTTACTTTCGTCTATCTTTAGTGATGGCGGGTTGAGAACGACAAGTTCTCCGTCGTCTCCAGCTTCGAAGTTGAGCTCTTCGAGTAATGGCATAATATCACTCTGTTCCATTAAACATTTCTGTAGCGTCATCATCAATGCGCCTGCTGCCTGATTTGAAAGTTTCATAATAGTTCCTCTTCAGAAAAAAAAGTTTCTGAGTTTATATTCTTATCATCAATAAAAAGATCATAATACGGTTTCTTTAGAATAAGTTTGTGGTATTTCACTCCCCATTCCTTAAATTGTTCTTCGGTTACATCTCTCCAGTCTATACCGGAGAGTGTTCCTCTCGCTGTCCAGTACACAATTGTATTGCCTTCGTCATATAGTTTGTTTATCTTATCAATCCTATTCAATAATGGCTTGGACTCCCGATAGTCTCTACTATCTGGGGTTTCACATATTGTCTCATCAATATCAACGTATACTATCATTTCTATATAATACAACAAAAGAAAGCTTTTTTAAGTATTTACTTCCTGCAGCCGAAATACTTTCTTCTTACTTCGGGGAAGTCATCGTACATGTGGTATTTAAATTTTATTTTATCTAAAAGACCCTCTTTCTCCATGTGGTATTTAACAAGGCGATGGTTAGATATTCTACCAGAGGAGTCTAATTGACAGTTGCCCGGCTTGTTATATTCATCTAGTTTATCATAAAGAGAGAAGAGTGAATCTGAGTTTTCAGAGTTTGCAATAAACCACAAGTCTAAAAAACCCTCGTCATTTTTTGGATATCCCTTTGTCACCAAAGAAAGTTGCTGTACTGCAGGGTGGCCAGTTCTAACCATTTCATACAGAGGCCCTCTTCCCCCTTTAAAGTAATCATTGCCGTTCTGGTCTACTACAGCAGACCACTTGCCAGCATAAACAGAGGATTCATCCAAGCTTGAAAATATAACATCAGTTTCAAAAGCCAAGTCAAACCTAGTCGTCATGACATAATCGTATTCAAACCCCATTTTCTTTTCGTGGTCATAACGAAGTTTATTTGCGATCTTGTTTGAATACCATCTGCTATAATGGTTGTTGGCCCTCAAGCCATTGTCGCCTCCGCTCTTAACATAGGACGGGATATCAAAGTAAATTTGCTCTTCAAACATGCACGAGGTTGGCTGGTAAAGGTCTTGGACTTCTTGCTCTAGTTCCCTATCCCAACAGTGAATAAATACATCGACTTCGTTGGTATCCAGGATATGCTTCTTGTAATGATCGTATCCCTTTTTCAATACTCGAAACTCAGATTCGTGATGGCCCGACTTTCCTTTTGTGTTCCCTATTTTTCCACTCATGCATAGTGCAACCTTAGTCATTTTCTTCTCCATTAAAAAACTTACTTATATCTTTGACAGTAGATACTCTTTCTGAGTTTAATGCTTTGTCATCTATAATAATATCATAATGCGGCTTTCCCATTATTAGTTCATGATGTTTAACTCCCCACTCTCTGAGTTGGGTTTTTGTTATTTCATATAGCTCAGAATATATTTTCTGAACGTTTCCGCAGAACGTAGACATCCCCCTTGCTGTGTATATTATTATTTTATTTCCTTGATCGTAGCTCTCATTAACTATCGATATCATCTTGGGAAAAGGATAGCAAGTGTGATATTTTGACACTCCCCCTTCGTCAGAAGTTCTAGAACAGATAACATCGTCTAGATCAAAGGCTATTGTTCTTTTATAGCGCATATGATATTATCTATCCTTTCTTTTATCCTTGTCTTTATTTTCTCATCAATGTCTGGCTTGATAGACAGGAACTCCTGTGACGAAAAGATATAATGGCCGCAAACTCCAATAAGTGACTCTTTGCTTTTTATGTCAGAAAAATCTGTTACCCATTTCTTCCATCGACCTGAACTGAGGCACATTTGATATAGCTCCTCAATGTTATCTGACATCTCTTCGATGTAACACTGTGTTTCTATTTGCCCAAACTCTGGTGCTATGTTTATGGCGTCCAGTCCCGAGGAAAACCTTTTCTTTATTTGCTCCCTAGTGAGATAGTCTCCGTTGTGTTCTTTGCTTTTTATACCATATATTTTGCAAATCTCTACCATATCTTCAAGTCTTGTATTAGAGTATTTGCCAGTATTCCTGCAGTTAATAAGATCAAGGCCGACGCCCGATTGTATAACTCCGTATTTAATTTTGTCAAAAGCTCCTTTAGATAGTTCACTTCTGAGGGCGTGGAGACAATAATCAAATTCCATTGCCGAAAGATGTCGGATGGACTCTTCTGTCCCAACCTCAAAAAATACACTTGAATTCTTTTCATGAATCCTCTCAATATATTCCGCTGTCTTCTTAGTACCTTCTTCTAAGCTGGTGTACATCTTCCAAGGGTCAACATGAATGATGTCCAAGCATTCGGCGTCTTTTAGAAAAGACTCCATGCCATCGTCACCGTAAGTGCCCTGTCCTGGGCCACCGTGGTCCCTCTCGATGACCAAGCTCCCCTTATTGTATTCTGAGAGCTCTTTTGTTGTCCATTTGTTTGCGTAGCCGCCGCCGAAGTCCACCTGCCTCCTAGATGGAATAAGACCAAGAGGCTCTCCAGTTTCCCTTGTGTATTCTAGTGCTGCATCTACAACATTTTTTGACATAACACCTATGTAAAGTTTTGGCTCTTTCATTTTATTTCAACGCTTCGCTTAAGCTTGTTTTTCCTAAATAGAATAAAAGCTCAGAATATGGATAGTGGTGAAGGGCAGCTATATTTAAAAATATCAGTGCCGTAAGGATTTCTACTTTTTTAATATCATATCCGCTTTCTCTCAAAAAGTTTACAAAGTCTCTTTTGTCTTCCACCAAAGAGTTCTTCATGTAGAAATCATATTCTATAATATTATCTCTCTTCTTAGTAAAGTAACACTCTTTGTTTACAAGTTCATGTGACATTATCATGCCATGCATTAGCTTTGCTAGATCATAATAAACATCTCCATACCCTATGATGCCAGAAAAGTTTTGACGCCAGTCAAGCAGACAAAACTCCCCTGTTTCGGCTACTAAGATATTTTCGAAATGCAGGTCGCCATGAAATCTTGTAGGTACCCCCTCGGACAAACTGTCCCAATCTACTTTCTCAAGGATGTCATAAATTTCTGATATGTTTTTGCCATTTATGTTCTCCTCGCAATCTTGGTATGAAAACCTTTTACAATATGAGTCTATTCTTTTATAAGTTTTATCCCTATAGAATTCCATACACTTGTCTTTAAAAGCTATTTTTTCTTCTGGTGTGAGTTCCTTTTCCTTCCAGAAGTTTTTTATAAACTTTAAGAACTTTTCAAAAACAACTCTGTTGTTTGTTTTGGATAAAGTTTTCCCGGCAATCATTTTATACACATACATGTTTTCCTTCGAAGACACTATCTCGGGGACAAAGCCTCGCAACTCCCTTGAGCGAAGAATACGGTCACTAATAAACTGTTTGTCCGAATTGTATTTTATTACATGGCCATTGACGAACCATATTGCTTCGTTTGCTTTTTCTAGTATTTCTGGTGCGTTGTCCTGCTTTATTGCTTTCCTTGCCTCTTTCAGACTCTCCAAATTTCCGGTATCAAACCAAGTAAATTTTCTTGCTTCAACTCTTCTTGCATCCTCTTCTACGAACTTTCTTAAGGAATATGACTCGCCGATCTCAATAGAGCCATACTTTCTCCCCTCCTCCATAGACTTCCAGAAAGTTTTATAATCGTTTATCCCAGCAAGACCAATATATGGCCTTGTCTCAAAAGAGTAAAGCTCTCCTTTTTCGCATATCTTTTCAACGAGCCCTTCGGCGTCTATTTTTAGTGAGCGGTAATTGCTGTTCTTCTGAAGATCCGAGTACGCTATCCACTCCGTCTTCGGAGGCGGTATCTCTTCCAACACTACCGTATCATTCGAACAAAACACGAAAGGGCATTGAAGGTGCTCTTTGCACTCCATGATCGTAAGACCTAAGCCAGAACCTGGACCCGAGAAATTCTCTATATCTACACAAGTTATTTTCCTGTCTGGATATGCAAGTTCTAAATAATCTCTGAGCTCTTTCTTCTTGTGTCCTAGTGCAATAACTATTTCAACGCTCTTTGGAAATTTCTCAATGACGTGAGATATGACTGGTTTGTTATCTAGGGCGACCAGTGCCTTGTTCAGGTTCTTGCTGAACTCTCCCAATCTTGTTCCTAAGCCTGCGCTTGGTATAAGTACTTTATACTCTTCCATACTACCTCTTGTAATCATCCTCTACTCGAACAATGTCATCTTCGCCAAAGTATGTTCCGCATTGAACTTCTATGAAAACAAGCTCTTCTTTTCCCACGTTTTGAATTCTGTGTTTTGCTTCCTTCGGGATGAAGATATGTTGTCCTGCGCCATGTATTTCTTCTTTGCCATCAATAGTAACCGAAGCTGTACCGGAAATGACAACCCAATGCTCACTTCTTTTATAGTGATACTGATAGCTTGGTCTGTGACCAGGCTTTATGACTATCTTCTTGACCTTACAGTCTCCTTCATCTAAAAGGTTTTCAAAAGTGCCCCAAGGTCGCTCTTCTTTGTAGTTTGTCATTTTTATCTCCTATACTAATTTTGTCCATGCCTTTTCAGGATCCATGTTGACTACCCCAGAATGTTCAAAGCCGGTTGTCCACTTTTCGTTCGCATACTCTGGTGCGGGGTTCAAGGTTGGCTTCACTCTTATATTGATAACGTCTCGATACCCCCTCTCAAGAACATTCACTTTGTGGTAAGTGTTGTTTAAAAAAGATATTGCTGTTCCTTTTGGTCCACAAATTTTATTTTTCTCATATCCCTGCTGCAACAGAGCTTCCACTTGTGAGCCAACACGAGAGCCGTTGGGAGGCTTATAGCAAGTTTTGGTACCTTTCCTAGTACAAAGCCCCAAAAAGCCGTAGCCGGGCGCTCCTTGCTTCTGTAAGTATTCAAATGGTGAGTTTTGTTCTGTCACATCATTCAAGTATATTAGGGTCTTTACAATTTCGTGAGGATTGTTGTCATAGTGCCACAAATAGGAAGAATCTGGTTTTGTGGTTTCTGTTCTGTAAATATAGATTTTATCTACGTAGACGTAACAAGAGTACTTATCTCTCTCCAACACAGGGGCCAGAATATCACATATTTGCTTTATCTCTTTAGAGAACTTCCATATATTATTATGCTTAACCATAAGGCCGTCGTCGTCGCAGTCTTTTCCCGTATCAAAATCTTTTTTTATTTTCAATGAAAGTTCATTCATTGCTTCTTCGTATTCTACTGGAAAGCTGCTGAGGTTACGAACCACAACCGTCTCGTCATAAAAGTTCTGTAAAGTAACCTGCTCTGCTGACGGATTGTGTTTCATGTACTCTTCTCGACATAATAGATAATACTCGTCGTAGTTCATTTCTCACCTATGAATAGCAAATGTAGTTTCCTCTGTAGCCAGTAGAGTAAGCATCATATACGTTCAGTAGTCGAACTTGCTTGAAGTATTTGCCTAGCTCATTAGCAACTTGCTCTGGTGTCAGTCTCATTAGTTTGTGATTGAGCGGTGTTTCAAATACGAAGTAATCTGTCATGCTTGCAATCTTCTCAAGAAACTCTTTTGCCCCCGGAGAAAAGCTTGGGAAAACCTGGTGAAGGACTGAGTTTAATATAACTATTGAATACTTGTTCTTATCATTCTTTACGAACTCAATTGCATCTCCATTTATAAACTCAACATTGTCCATCTTCAAAATGTCTTTTATGTCATTTGCTGCCTCAACGTCTGCTTTGGTCATTTCAATTCCGGTAACATGAGACGCCCCATGAATAGCTGCTTGAAAGGAGAAGAATCCCTGATTCGAACCTAGATCCAATACTCGCTTTCCATCGCATTTGTTATAGGGGATGTAGGGTAGTTTCCTGTAAGAATCAAGAAACCCCTCTCCAGAGGTATACCCCTGCATCGTGTATCCGTTATCAAAATGAAAGCCTTGATATATCTTGCCCTTCCATTTCGGCAAGCCAGCAGGATCCTTTATATCAACATATCTGGACACCATATTTTTATATATCGCATCGAGCTCCTCTGGGGTTTTTCCGTTTGACGAAAAGTTATATCTATCTTCTTTCTTGTAAAATCTGTGAAAGTCTATTAGTTTTCCATCCATCAAATTTCTATTTCTTTTGTACCACTCGTCTTCTGGTAGTAGTTTAGTATCTAAGAAGAATTTTGCTAGTTTGTGACACGAAGCAGGTGGAATGTGAAGGTTTTGCGAAACCCATTCTCGGTCCTTTGGAGGTACAAACGATAATGTATGGTGGTTAATCTCTTCTTCGAGGGCTCTCTCCATCTCAATATACAAAATACTTTCAGAATCATCTTCCAGTTTGGCAATACCAAATACTACGATATCTGGTGTTGCTCCGGGATGTTCGTCTTGGTATTTCGAAATTACCTCAAGTGTTTCCATGCTCTCTTCTAGGCTCCTATATCTATCATTTTCGTAAATAACCTTTACTCCGATATCATAGTCCACTGGAAACCAGATACAATCGTCTCCCGATTCTCCCTTTCCGGAAATTGGCTCGTCACCATAAAAACCGCTAAAGTCAAACTGACTTCTCTTGCTGTCTGTCCCAATAAGTTCCCTTGGCGTAATCTGTTTTCCGTTCAAGGTTATTTCTACACTAAATTTCTCATCTTCGGATGTTGTAAATGAAATAGTATTCTTTTTCATATATACTCCCTATTCCTCTATTGTCAAATATTTGCAAATTTCTTTCTTTCCCTCGGGGAGACTGTCAAGAACTTCTCTTTTTATTTTAAAGTTTACTGAAGATTCTTCTGGTATTGCACAGTAGTTTATGGTAAACATATCTCTGTATCCTTCTTTGACTTTTGTCCCCTTGTGGAGCCCTGTGGTTACTGCTGTTAACACCTGTCCTTTTGGTCCGACAAGTTTTATTTCTGCGCCGGGATACAGAACTGCTATATCCTCATCTGTTTGTCTGTGAAACCTCGTGTCTTCCTTGACCAAGTTTGCACTCTCCCTTATATAGGTAAATGGCCCGTTCTCCTCTTTCACATCCGACAGGTAAACAAACATTTTTAAAAAGTTTCCGTTCGTCTGTTTATAACCTCCTAAATTTTTATCCCTGTGGAACAGAGTCGTCGTCGTTTCGGGAATGTGAGTTGCCACACTCCTTCTTAGGTTGCAGGTTCCTAAATAAAAGGGACGACCCTCAAAATACATGTAAGGCACAGCCAGAAAGTCATCACTAAGGGCAAGCTTTATACACTCCTCAATTAAAAAGGGTTGCGAAAGCATTGTGAAGTTTTCGTTTTTCTTTTTGAGCCCCTCTCCTGTCTGGTGTCTTTCTTTTATGATGCTTACAATCTTGTCTATTATTTCTTCTTCTACAGAAATATCGCAGTAACTGTATCCTTCTCTATTTAATTGTTCAATATCCATAACAGACCTATAAAGAAATTTCTATCTTTCTATCTTTCAGTTCTAAAGTATTTATTTTTGCATCATCATACACAGAGTCGCCTTTGATATGTGTAGTGGATATCTCTTCAACAACACACCCAAGCTCCGAAGAGAATGAGTGAGAGACTCCCCTAGCTATTACTATTGGTTTTCCCTTTTTCATTTCTATTTCTTTGCCGTTCAAGATAAGTTTGCAGTCTCCGCATAAAAGCTCAAATGCCTCCTCTTTTTTGATATGTCGATGAGTGGGGTGCTTCTGTTTTGGTTGCATGACGATGAGTTTTTTGCAGTATTCCCTATTCACTTTGTCTATAATAACTGCCCCATGAGAAGAAAAGTTTTCAACACCGTAGTGGCAAGAGATTTCAACCCCCTCTTCGCCAGATAAATGTATTCCCGCATCTGTCAAAATGTACTTGGTTGAAGCTTTGATATCACTTATTATTCCGCTATGACCATCTTCATAGAAAGATTCTCGGTACAAAGCTTCGTTGCTTTTCATATTCTTGCTAAGGGTTTTTCCAATTATTTCCTCATCATTTGATGCGTTATATTGACCCTCTTGAACAGGCATTGCATAGTAGATATCTTCGCTGGAAACAATACTTCCTTTTTGTAAATCTTTTCTCAAGTATGCGCCGCGCTTAAGAGTAACCAAAGTGTCTTTCTCTATCTTGGAGGTTCCCTCTATTGCCCCCAGTACAGTCTTTACTTTGTCGATTGTTTGTTGCATTTGTTCTGGCGTATTCGAATAAAGATTCTTTTTTATAACATCAGTTTCTACTGCGACGTGCTTTTCAACAATAGTGCAGCCCATAGCCACTGCAACGGGAGTCATTGTTTCTTGTTCTGGCGACTCATGAGTAGAGAAGCCAATTTCAATATCTGGAAATGCTCTTTTTAACTTCTTTATTCTTTTCAGATTTGAGTTCTCTACTGGCGTCGGGTATTCGCCAACACAGTGCATAAAAGCAAAGTCTCTATCTTTAGACTTCATCAGCATGTATACCTTCTTGAGTGTTGACATGTCTGCCCCAGCCGTAGAAATAATAATTTTTCTATTTTTTGTCGATACCTCTTTCAATAAAGGCCAGTCATCAACAGAGCAGCTTGCAATCTTTATAATTGGAATGTCCATATCCTCAAACATAGAAATAGACTCATTGTCAAAAGGGGTTGCCATAGGGGTGAGCCCAGAAGATCTTATATATTCCACAATCTCTCTAAACTCTGACTTCTCCAGCCTTGTTGAATTAAATCTTTTTACAAATTTCAAATCAGAGTTTTTATAGTCTGGATGGATGAACGTATCAAGGTTTCTGAATTGTAGCTTTACTGCTGCATTGATGTTGTTGTCCTTGGCGAGCTTAGAAAACTCATCTACTATCTTTTTTGCATGCTCCACACTTCCGTTGTGGTTATTCGCCATTTCAAATATATAAAACATCTACAAACTCCTCTTTCCATTTTGTAATAAGTTTTTATGAATAATTTCCCTACTGCGGTTTCCAAGATGGTAAGAACCTAAGTTATTATACTCCGTGGTGCGACCTGTCGCTTTTGGCAGTTCATTCAGGATATAGTCCCAGAACATAACCCAGTGCCTTCTATTCACATTGTTATCTGTTGTCCCTGTTGGTTTTTTGTTTTTTTCAAAAGTAGATTTCATATTATAGCCTCTGCTATCACTCGGGTCAGAGTATAGAAATGGATCTGTTGTTCCGTCCACACCAATGAAAGATACTTTTGAAGCACCGAGAATATGTGCAAGAACAAGCATCCTAGTTGCAGTGCCAACTTTGCCATAATATCTAGTGTGAAAGAAGCCAAACTGATTGCTTTCCTGTTTGACAAATTCCCTTAAGTGTTCAATATTCCTAGTGGCTTGCACTTCGAAAAAAACGTTTGTTTTATCTCTTGCCAGTCTTTGCTTCAAGTCTCTAGATAGCAAGTCCACTTCATGTCCAAAGTTCGCAAGATCTACCTTCTTGTTTTCCAAAGGTTCGTACTTGTAAAACTGGTTGCATGTCCACAGATAATCGTATTCAAGCTCGTCGATATCAACCCCTCGGACAGAAGGGCCGGCTCCCATAAATAATATGGAGGAGTCTTTATATTTTTCGAGGTCTTTGTAGTGGGTATAAACTATCTCATCAGTTTCCACCAAAGTAGTGTCTGTGTGACCCGAGTTGTGAAAAAAATCATAAAAATGCTCTGGTATCGATAGGGCTCCATATCCGCCGTCCTCTAAGAAAGTCTTTTTCTCACTCAACATACATGATTCCTGACTTGTCAAAGCATACTTGTAGTTCAGATCGTTGCCAAAGATTTCAAGAGTTTCGTGGTCCAACCAAGCACTGCATCGTGCCTCTTTAATTTTAGCTCTCTGTTCAATCATATTTATAAGTTTCGTATCTGCTGGGCGAGATAGTTTTCTGCAGTTTGCCCAAACTTCTCCCTCTTTCATGTGAGTCTTCATCTTATTACTAAACGTAGGACTTTTAAAGAGTTCTTTTGTCACATTGCTTTCATATTTGAAGCCTAAATTTTCATACTCAATATTATGAGAAAACTTTTCCGTCATATACTCCCAAAACAAAATATACTCTCTATTTTGAGAGCTGTAGTTTTGTCCTTTTGGCAAGTGCTTTTTAACATCACCGTAAGAAGTGTAGCATTCTCCCGAATCGAACTCTTCTTCTAGTTTTCCGTCCACGCCAACAAAAGCAATTTTACTAGCCCCAAGATGAGCAGCCAAGGCCATCAACCTTTGGCTTGTTCCAATCGTGGTAAAAAGCCTAGTACTAAAAAGAAACGTCCTCTCTGAAAAGTTCTCTTTATACTTTATTGTCAGTTTCGGATCTCGTTCCACTGTTGTGTCAAAGCAACAAACTGTCTTCTTATTTTTTTCAAGAAAGTCAATAGTCTCTTGGAGCCCTTGGCACTCGTTTGAAATATAATAAAGGTCTACTTCTAAGTTTTTTAGATTTTCAGATTTGTAAAAGTCATTACAAACCCAAACCTGATCGTACTCCTTTGCCTTTGTGACATCGAAGTCTCTTGCTGAAGGTCCGGAACCAATGACAAGAACGCTCTTGCCTTTTACGTTGTCAACAAACGGCACTCTTTCACATATAAGTTCCGTACTTTTTATCACATCATGAAACTTGTATCCTAGCTTCGAGAAATTTCTATATTTCTCCAAGCCATACTTTGGATTGACGAGAAACACGTCTTCTCTTGTTAAGAAGCAGGTATCATAACCACTTGTGTTTTCATAACTTTCATCAGCGCCAAATAAAATATTATTTTTTTTATCTAACCATGTTGTGTGTTTTAAAAAAGAGCCATTCTTTTTTTTATATTGTTCAAACATTTTTTCAAGTTTTTCATCTTCAAGAAACATTTCTCCGCAAATGGCTACTCTCTCAAAGTCTTTCAAATTCATTCTTGTCCTCTAAGTTTTTTTCTAAAAGGCTTTTCAGAATCGTAAACAACTTTTTTACCATCTCCATGAGCAGATTCCAGCTCTCGTATTCCTTTCACGAGCTTGATGAGCCCTTGAGGTTCTACGCTAGCTAAATGATCTGAGCCCCACATTTCCCTATCAAGAGTAATGTGCCTCTCGATAATAGATGCCCCAAGATACACTGCCGCAACAGAAGTTCCAAGGCGGAACTCGTGGCCCGAATATCCTACTTCACAGTTGTACCTATCTTTCAAAGTTTTTATACATGATAAGTTAAGCTCTTCAATTTTGGCTGGGTATGATGAATTACAGTGCAACAAAGCAAAGTCTGCAGAGTTGTCTCTCATCATCTCAACTGCTCTGTCCGTCTCGTCGAGTGTGCTCATTCCACAGGAAAAAATAACTTTCTTTCCACTCTTCGCAGCAGCGGTCATAAGCTCTTCGTTGGTAATCATCGCAGAAGGTATCTTGATATAGGGGATGTCATATTGTTCAAGAAAATTTAAGCTATCCATGTCCCACGGACTTGCAGACCAAGATACCCCTTTGTCCTTGCAGTATTGGTCAATAATATCATACTCTTCTTTACCAAATTCAACTCTATGTTTATAATCGATATAGGACATCTCTCCCCAAGGCGTGTCCCTCATTTTACTTTTTTGGTGTTCCGGAACACAAACGTCTGGATTTCTTTTTTGAAACTTAACCGAGTCACATCCTGCCACTGCTGCAATGTCTATTAGCTTAAGAGCGTTGTCAATTTCTCCGTTGTGATTGATTCCTATCTCTGCAATAATATATGTTTTTTTCATTTCCTGCTCCTATAGAGAGTTTCGCAAAGCTCGAACTGCCACTCATAGTCGATATCTAGAGCCTCTTCCTCGGGCATTGCCACAAGCTCGATATCTCCTTTTTTATTGAAATCTCCCATCCATATACCTTGGCCTATTTTATCCAAGGAACCTGCGTATAGGCAATGGGCTGCCTCTTTTATTGGGGTTGCCATTTTCGTATTCATTACGCCCTCTTCAAACGGAGTCAAAAATACTCCATTATGATCCCAGTAGTAGTTTTTCTTTTCGAGGATAGCAAACATGCCATCGCTGTCGCTATTCAAATAAGAATCATAGAAGTCATTTATCGTATCCACGCTCAGAAAGGGACAACATGCGTTCAAGAGCACAACATACTTAAATGGTATCTTGTCCCACCACTCATAAATTTCTGTGATAGGAGTGCCCTCCGACATCGCTGACTTTTCGCTTCTATTGAAAATGGTGACAGGATATTTCTCACAAAGCTTTACCAGTTCTTCTTCATGCACCGAGCAGACAACATTTTTGTTTGGTATTTTAGACTCTACAAGTTTTTCCAACATTATATCCATTAATGTCGTGCCTGCAAAATCTCTAGTCATTTTTCCTGGACATCGTTGAGACGAGAGCCTTGCTTGTATAAGAACTGCCACTTCTTCTTTTTTCTTTTTCATAAGATGCTCTCCTCTTTCTTGTATTTTATAACGGAGTTTATTTTGGTATGCTTGTCTTCGGCGATACTTGTAATATCCATACCATGAAGCTCACTCCATTGTATCCATTTTTGTAATATTTTTAAGGGTATTTTTGCTACATCCTCTTTTTGTGTTTCATCGTTCCAGGGATGTCTTGCTATATCGCTATAAAATCTTGGCCCCTGCATATCGAAACCAACGATATAAACCTCTCTTGCCCCCAGGTGATAACAGGTTGGTAAAACGTAGCTACTCAGCTTGTTTTCTAGGCCCCACTTGTAGTTCGTGCCAATGACACTCTCACTGTCAAACTCAATAGAGCCGTAAATAATTTGTGGGTGCATAAACCTATAATATGCCTCTTCAGAGAAAATATCTTCATCCACAATGGTTGAAAAAAGTTTTATGTTCTTAGTTGTGGTCGCATCCAAATAAATAACATTGTATCTCTCGGACACCCGCTTCAACAAGTCACTAAAAAGTTGCCATCCTCCATTCATCCTCATGAGGGGGGTTGTTCCACAGTACCTTCGATACTCCACCAAGCTTCCCTTGAAGAATGAAGGCACTAAAATTTTAATATTTTTATACTTGTCTGTTTCCTCTTTCAGCAAAGTTTCGAAACCCGGCAAATAAGCATACGGATCTGCACTCATCCAATAATCGGGAATTACTCCCAACATTTCTACACAGTTTGGGAATACCTCTTGAAAAGCAAACTTTTCACATGAAGTTCTTGACAAAGCGTCTTTATATTCCAGGGAACTTAACCCTGGGCCTATCGTCACTATTTTCATTTATTATATTCCACCACTTCTTTGATTGCCTCAGATAAACTATATTCCGGCTTCCAGCCTGTCTCGTCCATAAAAAGGCTCATATCTGCATAGCTTCCCTCGTTCATGATAACACTGTCTGTTTTGGATACTGTGCCTCCATACGAAGTTATGTTATCGGAGATTGTTTGAAAGACTTTGCCAATAGAAGTCGGCTCTCCGGTGCCGAGGTTATATACGCTTCTTTTTAAGTCTCTCTTTGCCATAACACATAAAGCTCTGGCGACATCCTTAGAATAGATGTAATCAAAACAGTTTCCTTCTCCAAAAAGCTCGACATCTTCATTCACAAGCATATCTGCAGACCACCTAGAGACAATATCTCTAGAGCCTGGTCCGAAAACTCTGTATATTCTTGCCGACACTGTGTCTATGTTTTTGTGTCTAGACAAAAATTCTAGGTCCATCTCTGTTTGTAGTTTTGCGACGCCACAAAGATTTCTAGGTTTGATACGGTCATCTTCTGAAATTTTGTAAACATCCTTATTGTATAGTTCCTTGTCATAGACCAGATAGCTTGATGCGAATATAATCTTTTTTAAACTTTTACAGCCTGAAGTTTTTTTTATAAGTTCTCTAGAGGCGGCGACATTGTTTAGAAAGTTCGATTCCCAGAACTCAAAGCTTTCCACGCTTCTCTCAAAGTCTGCGGCTAAATGAAAGACATACTCTGGTTCAAAACGAAATAAAAATTGAGATTTGGGATCAGATAAGTCCATCTGAAAGTGTTCTACATCCAAGTCTCTCACTTCATGTGGAAGTGCCCTCATATCAACGTTTCTAACTTTTGCGCCCTCCGAGCACAATATCTTTAAAAGTTCCTTACCTATAACGCCGCTGCCACCAGTTACCAAAACTTGTTTATTTTTAAGACTCATATTCTTTCCTCAATTTCGAGTGCACTATGCTATCAAAATATTTTCCTTTACAAAATACGGTATCTCTTAGTACACCCTCTTTTACCATCTTCAGAAAGTCTTCCAAAAGTTCTAGGTGTCCGTCTCGAAAGGAGTACGTCTCTGTCCACATTCTTCTCATGTTTAGGGATTCAAAGCCATATCGAAACATGTTGTTGAACGCAAACATCAATATTGTACTATACTCCTCTTTGTTTATTAAAGAGGTGTCACACAAAAAAGATATTTCACAGTTTTTATAAACATGGTTTATATTCACCAAACCACAGTACCCGACAAGCCTGTCGTCGATGGTTATAGAAAAAAGAACCTGCCTTGGGTCGTTATGTACCTTTTCAAAATATTCTTTTTGCTCCAGCTCTGTTATAGGTTTGTGTTGTCGAAGAACATCAATCTGTTCGTTTCTCCATTGCCTTATTTTCTCAATATGCGAAAGGGAGATTGTTCCTAGTTTAAGGTTAAAGAGTTTCATACCCACTCCAATATATCTACAGCTTTGTTATCAATATAATAGTCTGCGTAAGGCTTGCCGAATATAAGCTCATGATACTTTACGCCCCACTCTCCAAGTTGCTTCTCCGTCACCTCTCTCCAGTCCGTTCCACTAGCTGCGCCACGGGCCGTGAAAAGCTTTATAGTATTGCCGCACTCATACAGGTGATTAATCTTATCAACTACTTTTTGAATTGGTTTTGCATTTTCGTACTTCACAATAGCATTTTCTGTGCAGATGGTTCCATCAATATCTATGCAAAAAATCTTACCTTCATGTTTTTCGTTTATAATGACATCTTTCACTATCTTAATCATAGTAAGGCCATCTTCAAGCTCTCTTGCTGGAAAGCTCATGACTCCGTTGACGTAGTTCACCAAGTTCTCAACTGAGTTGTTCTTTTTTGTCAGAGATATCCCAGAAGCCCCTCCAAAGCGTGTATTTATTTCTATCATTTTTACTTGTCCGTCGCGATAGAAGCATTGAGCCACGTTGTGTCCAAAGAAATTCATCTTGTTGGTTATTTTTGTAATTTCATCTTTTATATCTTGGTTTATCTCTACTTCTGTTTTTGCAGATTCCCCGCCTGATACAACACTTCTTTTTCTAACATCCATAGATAGAACCAAGCCATCATCTCGACAAAAGAAGTCTATACTGTATTCGTCCCAATCTACAATTTCTTGGAAAACATATTCTTCGTAGTTCTCCATCATCTCTTCTGCAGAGTTTATAATCTTTATATTCCTTGAGCCGCTTCCTGCTCTTTCTTTCGCGAAGCATGGAAACTTTATATTGGAGTATGCATACGTCTCTGGGTATCCTATGTCACTCTCTTCGCAGAAGGTGCAAAACCTAGCTTTATCTAAACACGTATCTATAGTTCTATCTTCTGGGGCCAGAAGAGTAATGTTGTTTCTCTCCAGAATATCTCTGAATGTTGCTATGTTTTGTATCTCTTTGTCTCTCGTTGGGACGATAAGCCCTATGTTGTTTTCAATGCACAGACTCAACAAGTTCTTGAAGTAACCTTCGTCGTCGTCTCTTGGTAAAGTAAAGTGGCCATCAGAAAAGTGAGAAGTGAATGCATCTTTCTTCATATCTGCTGTGAATATTTTAGTGCCATACCTATAGGCATGCTTCTTAAAGCTTTTAACTAAGTTCACTTTCCCGGATGAGGAGAGAATTATAATATTATTTTTCATGTAACATTCCCCTTTTCAGCAGAGAGTCTTCCCCGATGTCTGTTGCTGCTTTCCTTCCCAGCATTTTATAATATTCAGATGCTGGTATGCTGTCCTCTAGCATCGGCCTCTTGGTTGTGATATTATCCGTGGTTAATGTTTCTCCGCTTTTTATTTCTCTTCTTGCTACCACGGAGCGCATTGCTTTTTTGTTTTCGTTTTCCGATTTGGAATATTCTTTCTTGACGCCCATTGATTCTTCTGCTGTTTTAATATTATCAATCATCTCTTTCAACTCATCGGGCTCCAGTGCGAAAGAATGGTCTGGTCCTGGTAATCTTTTAGAAAGTGTATAATGCTTTTCTATTGTTGATGCGCCCAAACAGACTGCCATCGCTGGAGTCATTGTGCTCATCGTGTGATCTGACAGCCCAACTGGTGTTCGAGGAAACACGTTCTTGAGCGCGGTGATTGTCTCTAGGTTTATTTCCCTTTGAGGTGTTGGGTATGCATTATTGCAATGAAGTATTGTAATATCTTTCACTCCATTTTTATAACAAATATTCATCATCTTGTCAATAGTTTTTATGCTCGAACCAATACCTGCAGACATTATTACTGGCAAGCCTGTTTCTGATACCATAGAAACGAATCTTGGGTCTGTTGCTTCAAAACCTGCTATCTTTATCCTTTTGACTCCGATGTCTACCAACTCCTTGACAGCGGCTTCGTCAAATGGTGTAGACATAAACTCTATTCCTATATTATCACAGTAAGCCTTTAAGTCCCTTTGCCATTCTCTTGGTATTTGTATATTTTTTATTAGCCCATTGACATCTTTTGTTCCGGCAATGTTAGTTGTGTTTTTTGCATAAAGCGTATCAGAGGAGTATGTCTGAAACTTTACTGCGGATGCGCCGCTGTCTTTTGCAACGTCAATTAAAGAAAGGGCTTGCTCGTAAATCCTATTGTGATTTGAGCCAGCCTCAGCAATAACAAAAGTTTTCATAGTAGAGTTATTATATACTCAATTTGCTCTTTTGTTAAGTTGTGGTGGATTGGGAAGTTGACTATTTTTCCATGTATTCTCTCGGCATTGATTAAAATCCCCTTCGTGCCAACAGAGGCACTTTTGTGTAAAAGAGGATAAAGCCTAGATATCTTAAGCTGGTCAATTATTTCATCCGCATCTTCTCTCAGGGCCGAACCAATATAGTAGGATGACTTGCGTGTGTGCGGAATTATCTCATCAGACACCTTACTTACGATATATTCATAGTTCTTTTTTCTTTGCTCTTTTTGTGTCGAGTATTTTTTCAAACTCTGCAGAGCGATGGACGCATTTAAATTGTTCATATAAAATTTAAAACCTGGCTGTTGTAATGAATATGTATTTCCTTCGTTTACTCTACCAAAATTTCTAAATGTTCTAAAAAATTCATCCGCCTCATTGTCGTCGGTGGATATCATTCCGCCATCAGAAGAACACACAGGCTTCAGTGGATGAAAAGAAAAAAAGTAATAATCAGCGCCCATTGTCGGGGTAATCGCATGAGCAGAGTCAACAACAACCACCTCGTCACCAAATACTCTCCACTTATCAATACAGTCAACACCGCCGTAGAGAACCGGCATAACAACAGCTTTATTTACAGAGTTGCTTCTTCCTCTTTTTAAAAAATAATCACTGCAATCAAATTGCAAGTCTTTTGTAATATCGACATAGTGAATGTTGTGCCCCAAATGTTTTGCTGCCCACACTGGTGATACAAAACCTAATGTTGTGGTGTATACATCACAAACGCCGAAAACCTCTCGCAGATAATAAAATATCATAAAAGCAGAGGCACTAGCAGAGTTTGTGGCTATGTTGTTCCTTTTTCCAGAACATATGGCAAATTCTTTTTCAAACTTTGCTACATTGCTCCCAAAGCCCAGATTTCCACCCTTAATGACTTCTAGAATACTTTCGTCGTTCTCGATATCAATATCTGGCTCAAAAAGCTTCACCTAGTTACTCTCTTCTGTTCCTCTGGAGATGAGCTTCAGTAATGCCCCAATATCATCACTCATGTGAAGAGATGAGTTAAACTCGGTCCCTTCGTACTTGTTCCATTTCGCTCGGTTTGTTCTCTTTGTGTATTGAGGGCGAACACAGAGAAGATCCAAGTCTGCAACCTCGTAGGTGAAAGGAAGTTCTGTTTTGGCCAGCATGTCCTCGTGAAGCTTCTCCCCTGGTCTTAGTCCTATCATATCCATCTCAAAAGAAGAGCCATGAAGCTTTTCCACTGCTTTCAAAATAGTTTCCATTCCATATGATTTAATCTTTGGAATGAACACCTCTCCGCCCTCGCTAGCTTCAACAGCGTTCAGGACCGTATCTACGGCGTCCTCAAGCGTAAACAGAAACCGACTCATATCCAGTGAGGTAACTTTTATTTTCTCATTAGAGGCGAGCAGAGAGAGCCACAGGGGTATGAAAGAGCCTCGACTGGCGATGACATTGCCATACCTCACAGAAGAAAATACTGTTTCCGTGGAATGATAGTCGTAATTGGTGAAAAAACGCTCTGCAATAAACTTAGAAGAGCCATATACGTTGACTGGTAAACATGCCTTATCTGTAGAGACAAGGACACATTTCTTGATGTCGTTTAGCAAAGCTGCTTTAGCAACGTTTTCAGAGCCAATGACATTTGTCTTCATGCACTCATCTGGATGGAATTCCATATCGTCGATTCTTTTAAGTGCTGCTGTATGAATAATAATATCTGGCTTGGTTCTCTTTAAAGTTACATTGAACTTGTCGAAGTCTCTAATATCACCAATGACACAGTGAACACTTTTGCCGCCATATATTAAAGCTTGCTTTCCTTCATCTCTAGAAAATATTATTACCTGGTTTCCCTGCTCCATCAGTCTCTTTGTTAGAGCTTTGCCGAGGGAGCCGGTGCCGCCAGTTATCAATACTTTTTTCCCCACAATATTTTTGTGCATTATATTTCAACTCTCTCAATACTTTCATCCGCAGGATTCATGCTTGAACATATTTTTAGTTTACAGCCCTTGTCGCTTAACCACTTGGACCATTTACCTATAGCATCAATAGATATTTTCTCTTCTTCTTTCAATCTCTCAATTGAAACAATAGACATAGTGTCATTTTGTTGAATAAAATCTTTTTTATCGAAAGCTGCACCTTCTTTTGTATAGAAGTGTTGTTTTTCTTTGTCTCCATCCAAAAGTTTATTGTCATACCCGACGGTGGTGACTGTTGAGAAACCAAGGTGTTCGATGAGGTAAATAACTGCCTCAGTCATGATACCTGGACCATATGGTCTTAGTACCGTTTGTTTGTCAAGTGTCCAGCTCTCGTAATCATCTGTTGCTGCCAAAGAGTTGTTAAAATCTCTTTCGCGAATAAAGAATTTTAAATCGCACTTTCCAAGCTTGTATGGAGTAGTTGATGCTTCCATAGTCAGCGGAACCTTGTCACCATGTTCATAATTTTTAAAGTTAGCACAGTTGTAGACATGAAAGTCTGTCTGCTCTTTAAAGAGATCATATGCCTGCTTTATTGATATGCACACATTATCAGAAATAAGCTTTTTAAGATTGTCTTGGTTGTTGTCTAGCAATGTAGGCCCACAAGAAAGAACATAACACTCGTCTCCCTTGAACATATCTTTTAATAGTCTTATTTTATCTTTTTGTGAAGATGCCTCTCTGCACTTCTCTGCAAGAAAACCTGCCCTGTCTTTTGGAGACATTGTTTTCGCTTCTTCTCTCCACAAAGGAATTTCGTCCACTTTCTCAACATGCCCAAACGCATCCATAAATTGCTTACGTATTACTTTATCGTCATGCTTTTCGTGCAATATATCCTTAAGTTTATTTGCCCTACTTTTTAGTCTGTCATATTCCTTTGTCATCTCTTCCAGTCTTTGCTGGTAGGATAATTTCTTAGGATAGCACCAAGAACTATAAGGTTCGATAACGCCTTTCCAGTGGGCCTCTTTTTGTACCTTGTCTACATCAAATTGAACATTAGAAAAATACTTCTTCTTCTTTTTCTTTCCCTTTTCTTCGTGCACTAAAAAGTCTAGATGGCCCGACCACCCTGGGGCGATGATAGGCAACCCATGATAAGCCGCCTCAAACAAAGGCAAGCCATACCCTTCTCCGTGAGCCAAGCTGACCATTGCTTTTATTTTATCATGCTGCATGAGAGAAGAGATCTCTTCTGAAGTAAGGCGGCCATGAAGTAGGTAAATCTTACATTTTCTATCTGGAAATTGTTCCAAAACTTCGTTTATGTATCTTTTTGTGTGTAACCTATCAAGCTCTGAACCTCCTACATGAGCGCATTTCAATACTAAGCCCACATTCTCATTGTCTTTGAACTTCTCAAGAAACCACCCAATTGTATTTGGCACATTTTTTCTTGGACCAAACAAGGCCATGCACAAGAAGTTAAAATCTGTTTCAAGATCAATATCCAGCTTTTCAGAAGAAATATCTTTTACGGGATAATTGACAACATCAACAGGGGCAGTTAATTGAAGTGTTTGACCACCTTGAGCTGGCAACACTGTGTTCATAAGGCCGGCTTTTGCATGTTCAGATATGACAATAACCTTGTCCATCATGTTGCATCTCTGAATCCATTCTGCTGCAACTTTGTCGCTTTCAATTCCCGCCGTACATCCAATGTTTATTTTTCCCATTGGTTCAAATTCGTTTGGTATTGTAACGTGGACACAATAGTCAACTTGCTCTTGTGGGGGGGTGTGATGAAGCTTATCGGCAATATCCTTCATCCAGATACCCTCTTCATCCTGCGTAAATTCCCATGACGTATTTCCCCAGTTTGTTGGCTGAAGATATATGTCATATTGATCTTCGTAATCCTTGAGACATCTCAAGACAAACCTAGTGTGTTCTCCGTAGCCGGATGCGCTAAAGGCTGGGCCTCTGACTAAAATAGTTTTCATAGTTCTTCCAATCTCCAACTTTGATAGTTTTTCCTATCTTCCCAAGAGCCGTGTTTTTCGCCAATATGCTCCATAGTTTCTACCCAAGTTTTAGTGAACGTTTCAAAGTTGTAATTTTTTAAGGTATGCTCTCTGCCTTTTCTTCCCAACTCTCTACGCTCTTGTTTCGTCATGTTGTAAAATTTAACCAATGCATCAACAAAGTCTTCGGCGTTGAGTCTATCTTCCCTGATGTATGGAATGTCTTGAGAGCCGATAATAGCCTTTGATGCTGGCTCAATGCCAATACCAAACCACTCTTCCCCATCTGTAACCTGCTCCTGAAGACCGCCTGTCATATTAACTATGATGGGTACTTCACAAGATAAGCTCTCTAGCGTTGCCAAGCCAAAACCTTCTGCATCACTTATATTTATCGTACAGTCTGCAGCGTTGTATAGACTAGCTAACTCTGACGGGGAAACCTTTTGAGTTGAGAACCTCACCTGTCCATTATCGAGGTTTAGGTATTTTATAATCTTTTCCAAGTCTTGGCCGTTAGGGTCTTTGACGTCTGTGTGCATAACAAGAGTAGCTTTGTCCTCCCCAACTTTTTTAAGGAACTCATTAAACCAAAAAATAAGAGTACCGCTCTGTTTTCTTCTGGCATTTCTGTTGTTCCAGAAAAATACTACTTTGTCTTTTCCATCTGTCATTTCTTGACGGAATTTCTTGGTAAGCTCTTCATCTCTTTTGGGCTTGAAAATTTCAGAGTTGACGGCGTGGGGAATATACTTACTTTCAACCTCTGGTGCAAGTGTCTTAACAATATCGTCCGTTACTTTGCTGATTGTAGCAATAAAGTCGTTGGATCTATACCAAACAGCGTTGTAGTCTGGATATGGATAGTTATCCCACACATGATAATAAACCAGAGGGCAGTACGTTCTTATTTCTTCTTCTATTTGCCACAACCATCCATAGAATCTTGGATCTGTCATAATCCATACAAAGTCTGGCTTTTCTGATTGCACTGCTCCCCTGATCATCTCTTGGGTGCCGTAGCCATCCACTGGTTTTATTAACCAGTCTTGGCCAAACTCTGGCGTGCTTTGCACTCGATAGTCTTGGTGTTTGATTGCTCCAGCAAAAGAAAGTATTCTGTACTTTCCTGTTCTTAATAGAGCCTCCATTATATATCTGGTTTGTGTTCCGACTCCGCTTGGGGACAAGGGGTGGTCGGAAATTGTTATGATAGTCTTTTTCTTTTCGGGCATTTATTACTCCATTATGGACAATGCTCCGTTCTGTGGAATGCACACGTCCGACATGATAAACGGTTCTTAAGCCACCGCTCGCTATCGACATTGTATACTGCATCGCTCAACATTTTAAGGGCATTGTTTATTTTCTTCTCTCCGTTTGAAACCTCCACAAATTCTACATTGTCTTTTTTCGCTGTTCTTTTCAAGAGTGCAAAATAAGTCTTAATGTTTTCCTTTGGGACTCCCAGTGCTTCGGAAACGAAGTGTTTATAATATGATAGCTGATAAGTAGTCATTGTATCTGCTTTTTTTCGAGCATCCCAGCCCCAAGAGCAGGTTTTCCAATCAATGACGTGATATGTATCTCCAGTCTTTATAATTAAGTCAACATACCCAACAAAATCATACTGAGATGTTGTATCAAAATCTAAGTTCCTTATCTTTTCTCTAATTTCGTACTCGGCATCTACCACCTTAAAGTCACCAAACTTATTTTTAAGCTCTGGGTAAATCAGATGTGATATTTTCTTTCCTTGTTCTAGGAATTGATAATACATATCCTCATCATACTCTTCAATGACCTCTGGTGGGAGCTTGCTCATTTCAATAAAGTATTGCTTTTCAAAAAGCTCTTCATGTTTGACATTATTTTCTTTTAGAACTGCGTTTTCACACAAAGTATGAAGGGCGGTACCGAAAGCCGTATAGATGTTGCCTTGAAAAGCCTTAAGCTTGTCAATTCTAGTCAGTTTATAATAAAATGGACAAAACTTCCAGTCCTTAATACCTGAAAAAGATAAATGCATGCTTCCTCCTCTTTAGGTATTATTATACTACTTTATTGCTGTTTTGTCAAGTACTTTTGAGCCAAAAGTGGTTTTTTCTGTAAAAACAGGCATTTCTGAGCTTTGTTCTGCTGCTGATTTGACTGTTTTTGTTGAATTTCTGTGTTTTGGCTTTGGAGGGGTCGTCTTTTTTGGTGGTTTTGACTTTTCTTCCTTTATAATAAGGGGGAACACCCAAGTGCCGCTGTGTGCACTAGTTTTTTTCTCATTTGTAACAGTACATTCTTCAATGCACTTGTCATCAAAAGAAACACCCTCTTCTTTCAACATTTTTACCACATCTCGCGTTCTAATTTGCGTTACGGGGTCGGTTGCGAGTCTTCTCTCTGGAATTGTGACAGTAATTGATACTGTTTTTTCTTTTTTGTTTGTTTTGACGCTTTTTTTCATATTTTCTCCTATATTGTAGAGTCTTTTATAATTTTATAAACTTTTTTGTGATTAATTTTAAGTTTTGTTTTCTTTTTTTGATAAAAACCAATAAAACAGTCAGAAAAATAGTCCTGCATACTGAAAATTGAGTTTTTATTTAAGAAGTGACGTTTCGCTGCCTTTTCCAAAGTCTCGTTGTCACTTCTTTTTATAAAAGAATCAAAATTTTTGTTTCTCTCCTCGTAAAGAAAGTCACACAAGGGGACTTTGTTTGTTTTCGTAACAAAATCATAATAAAAATTAACTTTTTTTGTGTAAAATTCTTCTCTGATGTTTTTTGATATTTTTTCTTTGTTTTCTTTATAAAAAATGTGTGCCACTTCTCTCAAGATTGAAGAGAAACATTTATCTATGTCGTATATTTCGTTTGAAACAAAAATTGTACCTTTTTTATGCTGGGCTTTTTTATTTTCTAGTCTTTCTTGACGCACAAAGATAAACTTCTTTATGTTTTTCAAATACATGTCATCAATTTTATCTATTTTCTTTATCAAGAGTCCAATATCAAAATTTATGGGAGCTGTGTCTCTAAGGTATATTGGCTTTCCTTGTTTTGACTCATAATACTTTCGCTGCAAGAGATGCCACCTCTGATCTTTCTCCCTTTTTAAGCGTGATGTGTCCTGATATCTGGTACTCTTTAAACTTTTCAACTGCATGCACAAGCCCATTTGAGGTTTCATTGATGTAAACATTGTCAATTTGTTCAACATCGCCAGTGAGAATAATCTTTGTGTTGTCTCCCACTCTTGTTATTATAGTCTTTATTTCGTGCCTTGTTAAGTTTTGTGCCTCGTCAATAATAATATAGGCATTAGCTATAGATCTACCTCTGATAAAGGTAAGTGCTTCTACTTCAATGATTCCCTTATCCATATATTCTTGAAACATCTCTTTATCGTTACCCATCAAAAACTGAAGGTTGTCTTGTATCGGAGAGAGCCAGGGAATCATCTTTTCTTCTAGTGTCCCTGGCAAGAAGCCAATGTCTTTACCCAAGGGCTGCACTGGCCTCGATATAATAAGTCGAGAATATGCGTCTTCGTCGTTTGACAAGGTTTGTTGAAGGCCAGCGGCAAGAGCACACAAAGTTTTTCCTGAGCCTGCTCGTCCGATGAGAGATACAACTTTTATATTCTTATCCATAAGCAAGTCAAAAGCAAAGCTCTGCTCTTTGTTTCGCGGCTGCAGTCCCCAAACTGAATCTCTTTTTACAATTTTCTTCAAGGGTGTCTCGTAATCTGCAAACCTAGATAGTGCTGTCTTTTTATCGTTGGAGCTAGATATCAACATTAAGAACTCATTGCACTTGTGATCCGGATATAGCTCTTTATCTATATAAATGTCTTCTCCTGCATAGAACCTATCTATAAGCTCATCGTCCATAAGTATTTCCGAGAAGCCATGAAAAACTTCTTCTTCACTGCTAACAATTTTTTCCGTATCAAAGTCTGCAGATTTCATCCCTACGCATTGACAAACGACGCGCATGTTAATATCCCTTGAAACCACAACGATATCGTCAAGAATATTTATTTTTCTAGCATAGTTGTATATTGTTTGTAATATCTGATGATCTGCTATTTCTTGTGACAGCTCTTTTGGCAAAGCTAGTTCGCCAGTATCGTAAACAACAATAAGGTTTCCTTTTCCCTCTGCTATTTGTACACCTTGCCGTAGATCTCCCTTTTCGCGGAGCTCGTCAAGAGATTTGATTGCAAGCCTAGCATTCATACCAACTGAGTCTTGACGCTTCTTGTGCTTGTCTATTTCTTCTAATACTTTTATTGGAAGTACTATATCGCTCTTGCTGCCAAAACTATATATACAACTTGCGTTTGTCAATAATACGCTGGTGTCTAGAGCGTAGGTTATGCGTTTTTTTGTCATTAACATTCCTTACCCTTATAAATAGTTTTCGAAAAATATTTTGTATTATATCCCTTGAAAGTATATTTACATTATGAAGAAAATATTCTTAACGAGCCTGTGTGCACTATTATTACTGTCATCTTGTACACTTTTTAGCACACTCGTCATCAAAAATAAGAAAGATTCTTTCGTTCAAGTCTTGTCTGTACGCACTGTAAACGGCAATGATATTGGCCTGAGCACCGCTTCTGGGGTGGTCATCGAAAACCGAGATAACAGTACATACCTTCTCACTGCTGGTCATTTTTGCCTAGATGAAGATCATGTAAACAAAACTGTAAAGCCCATCGATGGTGTTTTTATAACGGATCTAAACGGAGATTCGTACAAAGGCAGTGTATATGCGATCTCCAGGTTGTGGGACATTTGTTTATTAAAGTCTGAATATCTTGGGATAGAACCAATAAGAGTCGCAGCTCACGATGTTGAGGTTGGTGATAACGTTGTCAATATTGCCGCGCCAAATGGAATTTTCGGAAAAGATCTGATAATGTCTTACGACGGAAGATATGCGGGTCATGGTGGTGATGGATACAGCGTAAAAACAGAAGTAGATTTTCACACCTTCCCTGTTGCCCCAGGTAGCTCAGGTAGTCCTATTCTTAATTTAAAGGGCGAACTGATTGGGTTAGTTTTTGCAGTAGACGCCAGATACCATCATATTACATTAGCTGTGACAAGAGAGCAGATAATAATGTTTTTAGAGAGCGTCCTAGACCTAGACTATATCATAGAAAGACCAAGGATGTAACTATTTACCTGTATTAACCTGGTCTTTTCTCTTGAAAACAAAAAACAAAAAAAGAAAAATTTTAAAGTTCGAGTTATTGTCCTTGGACTATCAAGAAGTTCATGAAGTCTATGAAGAGTGTGAAACGGCATTTAAAACTTCATTCTTTGATCCAAGAGTGGAAGAACAAATCAAAAAACAAGAAAAAGCAGAAGCCAATAAAAACACAGATAATAAAAACGATACGAGAACGCCTCCGGCATCCGATGAGACAGGTATAGAAAAAACTGATGTTGGTGTCCCAGAAGAAGAGCAATTCGATGAAAGTAAAATAACAAAGAAGATTGTCAGAAAGCTTTTTAAAGCCATAGCCTTAGAGACACACCCAGATAAATTGTATGGAAAAAGCAAAGAAGAAGTTGAAGATAAAGAGGAGCTTTATAAAAAAGCAGCTCGTGCTGCAAGAAGAAATGATGAGCACGAGCTGCTAGAAATTGCTGTTTCGCTTGGTATTACTGATATACTCGACGATACCGAAATATTTCTCCTGTTAGACAAGTCCATGATGAATCTGAAAAATAAAGTGTCTCAAATGAAAAACTCTCTTTTTTGGATATGGTACCACTCTTCTGGAAATGAAAGAGAGAAACTTGAAAAACATATTGAAATGCAATTTGGCCTGAAGAAAAGAAGTGATTAACTTATTCTTCAGCAGTACAAGCAACAACAATTTTCTGTGGCTCAAAAACAAAACTTGTTTTTGTTCCCGAGTCAGTTTCGGTGCCGGCGTCCGGAATACCTGCATCGGTGGTGTCTACAACCAGCGGGTTACACGATAGGCAAGTTAATGCCAAGAAAGTAAGGGTACTTGCTCTTTTCTTCATTTTAATGTCCTTTTTTATGAAATGTTAATAATAAAATAATATGTATTAGCTGTATAAGTAGTATCAAACAATCTCAAAAGCCTCTTTGCGGCGCTCAGAAAACCATTTTGGGATCTTTTCTTGTGGATACCGCATTTTTGGTTTGTCAGAATAAAAGTCACGATATGATTTGACAACATTGTCACTCTTATATTCATCGGGCATACAGAGAGGAAGTTGCGTAGGTTCGTGACTTGGAAACTTAGATGCGTCAAATAACTCTTTACAGATGCTGAGAACACGCTCGCACTTGTGCACCTTGTGTTGGCCGAAACGCAATTTGTATTCTGCTAACATAGCCTCAGTATGCTTTACCAAGTTAAGGAAGTTTGCAGAAGACTCGCGCACCCACTTTGTAGATGGGTGGTTGAAGTGTGCATTACGATAAGGTGTCTCGAAGCCGTGATGGTTAAGAGTTGTGCAAAGCATTTGACAGCTTTCTAGTATCATCTTGACAACACGATAGTTGTCTAGCTCGCGAGCTGACTGTTCCCAGTCGATAGTTCCGGTTTGTTCGCATCCACTAATAGCAAAAATGTTCATATGATCCCTCCTAGAGAGTCATATTATACTACATGTATGGATGTTTGTCAAGTATGTTTATCTGGTAAATGTAACGATTGTTCCGTCATCAAGCTGCAAGCTAGCTAGCCAGTCTATATCACCGTTTTGATCTCTTTGAATTGGGGAGTCATCTCCAGTGAAAAGATCTCTCATGCTTTTTGTACCCTTTTCAATTGTGGCTTTTGCGTCTGTGCCATAGGATTTCTCAACATAAGATTCAGCAGCCTCTACACTGGGAAACGTGGTTGGAGTATTTGCCTGTGCGCCTGTGCCGAATAGGGACGCAGCCATTATGCCACCTATCACCAAAGGAACACCGAGCTTCTTTTTCAAAGAACTGACAAATTGTCTTGCTCCCTCATCCAAGTGCAGACCGTATTCTTCAAGGAGAATGTCCATCTCTTCTTCCAACATTTGTTCACTCATTTGCTTTGAGAATATTTCGAGGATGTCTTCTTCCATAACCGCAGTAGCTGCATCGACATCAATTTCTGGTCTTTTCATTTTCTTTGTTAAGCTTTTGAAAAGACCGCCGGCTTTCTTGGTTGTTATCGCACTCAAATATTGAGTAAAGGCAGGGCTCTTTAATACACTAACAACAATGTCTTTAATTCTTTTCTCCATTGCTGCATCTAAAGGAACTGCCTTCTGCCTTACACTTTTAGCTTGATCTGCTGCAGCGTATTTTATGTCGGCATAAGCCGCTTTCAATTCGTCTGGAGACATCTTTGCTAAATCTGCTGCAGAGTAGGATCGTTCGTTGAGTTTTCTTTTAATGATAACCTTTTTCATATCTCACCTCGATATTATATATAGAAGCTTTATTTTGAAAAATACTTTATCTTTGGCTTTCCGTGATATTTACACGCATCCTCCAGCGTGTCTCTCACCATTTGTTCCCTCTTTTTGGGATCTTTCCAGTCTTTTTGTACTGCTGGTGATAGTGTCCTTAGCGGGTCAACATACATGAATAGTTTCCCCCTCTTTACAGCAGGTGCCTTAAACACGGAGATGCCATTCTTACGGTCGTAATGCTCGTGACTGTGAACGTCTCTTTTTCCGCCGCCGCCCATTGTATCAACAATAAACAAAGGAATGTTAAAGCCTGCAGTAGAGCCTCTAACTTCTTTCTCTAGGTTGATAGCTGTCTGCACTGGAGTTCTGAGGTCTTCTGTTCCTCTAACCAAGTCATGCACATAAACATAATATGGGTGTACGTTGATGTAACTTAGTTTTTTGATTAAGTCTCCCATAAGTTCTGGAGTGTCGTTTACTCCTGCCTGTAGCACAGTCTGGTTACGAACAGTGATACCTCTCTCGAAAAGCAGGTTCATGGCATCCTGAGATATTCCTGTCACCTCATTCGGGGTATTAAAATGGGTATGTATAACAACTTCCTTATGAAGCTTTCTGCCGCGCTCTACAATCTCTGTTACAGCATCGGTCCATTCTGTATCCGTTAAGATTTTCATAGGCTGGATGGCCAGACCCTTAGTGGCAAAGCGGAATCTCCTGACATGGGGAATATCTAACAATGCATGGCCCAACTCAAGAACTTGGCTTGGCTTTAAACGATACATGTCGCCACCGCTGATGACAATATCTTCTAGCTCTTTGCGCTCCTTAATATACTGAAACGCCTTGTCCCACCTTTCTTGGTTTGCTTTAAGCTGTACTTTCTCGACGGTATCTGTATCTAAGCCAACAGCATAGGAACGAGTACAAAAACGACAATACACTGGGCATGTGTCCAAGGCTAGAAACAGGGCTTTGTCTGGGTATCTGTGAGTAAGTCCGTCAACAGGTGCATCGGCCTGCTCATGTAATGAATCTAAAGTTAGGAGAGGGTGATCTTCTTCTAGCTGAGAGCCTACTGGGAGGAACTGTCTTCGTATAGGATCTGTGTAAGGGTTCTCCCAATCAATGAGAGAAAGCAAATAGGGAGATATTCTAACTGCCATAGGCGCAGCACCAAAGCCTGCTTTGACATCTTCAATAAATTCTTCTGACACAATATCCTGAACTGCTGCTATGAGCTTCTTTGGTTTTGTGATAGCATTTCTCTCTTGCCATTTATGACTCAAGAAAGTTTCTTCATCTATTTCTTTCCAGGCTGGTATTCTCTGCCAGAAGGCATCTCTCCTTAAATTTCTCCACGAAAGACTCTGTTCCGAAACTTTTGGCTTTAAGTGATTTACCTTCTCTTCTATTATCTTTAAACTCATAAGAACCTCCAGCATTGCATAGTATATCATACATAGCATTTTTTGTAAAAAAAAAGAGCCCCTTTCGGGGCTCTCTTACTTCTAAGAACCGAATAAAGCTTAGAAGTTAATTCCCGCCGACAGCGTAACAACGTTTGCGTCGTCACCTTCGGTATTCTGTTGACGGAAGTATTCTGCGCGAACACTAATGCCAGCGCCTACTTCTGTTGATGCTCCCGCAAGGATACGGTTCTCTGATACACCATCTTGGTTGACATGTACTTCGTCACCCACGGATACATCAACGGTTGCAATTTTCAAGTCCAAAGACTTGGTGAGCGTAATTTGTTCACGAACACGCAGTTGTTCTGTGCCAACAGCAGTGATGTCACCATGCTCATCCAATTGCAGACGCAGCCTGTTGTCCAGTGTAATACCAAACGGCAATGCCACGTCGTTGTTTACATCTAAAGAAACTCGGTTCTCTGATGTGCCATTAGTATTAGTGTTTCGGATGCGTAACTGTAAATCCATATTTTCAGTTAAGTCACGAGACACTGCGAACACAGTGTGTTCATAACCAGCGGCCTTCGTAACCATGTCCTCACTAATGCTTAGATCATGGCGAACTTGCTCTTCTGCTGAGAGTGTAAAGCCGCCAAGCTTTGCAGATCCAGCGGTAGCCTCCAAACGAAGTTCGTCTGCATAACTAACGCTACTTACCAAAAACGCCATAACGGTCGCTAATAGTGCTTTTTTCATAGTTTTCTCCTTTTCATTCACCCGCTTAATTGCGGAATGATGTTAAGTTGATATGATTCTATCACGGTCTTTGTATTATGTCAAGGGGTGTATCTAAAGTAAAACTTTAACTTTGACGCAATGGGTCATACGAGGAGAAAAAGTGTAATAAAAACAAGCACTTAGGATGGTTTGTAAGTACCTGTTTTTATTGGGTTTTTTACCACTTTCTACAGGACCAATATCTAGCTTTTGTCTTAGGCCCTGGATTCTTGCAATTGTGACGGGCTCTAAAACTCTTTCTTCTTTTCGGGTTTGACTTTTTAATTTTCATTCCCTTTTGTCCGAAGTTTACTTTCTTAACATTTCCTGTCTTTGGATCTTTCACATATACCTTGAACTTCTTAACGTCACCGCGCATGGGTTTGTTAAGCTTTACTTTGCGTCCTTGGTATTCTGCTTCAACAACTACGTCGTCCCAGAACTCCATGTTTTCCTCAACGGGAGTGCCGTCATCATAAGTAGCGTCAGAGATGTGGTAGTAAGTCTCCAACATTCTGAGCTGTTCATCTTTTAAAATTTCTGCTACGACTTTAGCAATAAAGTTTTGTTCATTTTCCATTTCGAGCGACTCCTTCTTCTTTCCCCATTTCTTGCCTTTTCCTTTTGTTCCGCACGCTGAAGGTGTCGGGCGACAAGAAGGGTATTTAGATCTTTTTTCGCCATCTTTTCTACCGCAAGATTTACAAGTCTTTCTTCCTGTTTTTTTATCTTTCCGGCAAGTATTACAATCGACCCAACCTTTACTCTTGCCCTTCCCGCCTTGGCGAGAAAACCAACCATGAAGGCCGGACTTCTTTTCTTTAGAGTAATCTGTCTTGGCTTTCTTCTTCTTTACTTTACGCTTCTTTTTCTTTTCTTCGATGCTCTTTCTAATTTCTTTTTTTAATTTAACTGGCTCTGCTTGAGCACCTCTACCAAAAAACTTTTGCCTCATCCCTACCGAGACTGTATCCTCTCCGGAAAGGACTGCAGCCAAATAATCAATGCTGGCGTCGAGGTCTTCAAGGGTGTCTAGCTTGTTGCTTATTTGTCTTAGTAAGTTTAACTCTTCTGAGTTCTCTTCTGTTTCTTCTACTTCTTTAATGCCTTTCCAAATTTTACCTTGCCGGCACTTTACAACAGCTCCGGAAGCATAAGCGGATGGCCACACATCATATTTTCTTTTAGCAATACGAGTGCATCTATCTGATTTTTTCTTTTTTACTTTACGCTTCTTTTTACGCTTTTTCTTTTCTTCGATATCACTCATCTTCTTTATCCTCTTCCTTGTCTTCTTTTTTTGTTGGATCGAGTTCGGGATGATAACCAAGATACACGTCTTTGACGTAACCATGAGATTTACCATCACCCTTTAATTCTGCTGGTACAATATTATCTGGGGTGTCGTACCAATAAGCGACATCGTAACCCCCGTCCTCAAGCCAAGTTACTATCAGACCCCTATTGTATTTTTCAGAGTCAGCCTGTAAAACAATTTTCTTATTGAGAGGCAACTTTATGTCAACGTCGGCTTTGTCGAGTTCTTTCTTATCGGCGGAGTGGCCATCTTCTTTGATAAACTTCATCCATCTTTCCATCAGTAAACTCATTTTTTCTTGCCTCTCTTCTTTGCCTTTTTTTCCACCTGTTCCAAACGAACCTTGATGAGTTCGTTATCGATTTCGAGCTGACGTATTGTAGTTAGCTGATATGTCATAATCCCCACAACAAGCGTTGTGATGAGTGCAGTGGCTATTTTTGTAAGATCTATCTGCATGTATTAAATAGATATTTATCTCAGTAAAGCACTGCAATAATAGCACATTCTAATAATGTGTGGGAAGAATACATTATACACTCAAAGAACAATATCAAAGATTCTGCTATAAATTTAACTGCCAGTGCACCGAGAACGACGCCAATGGTCAACTTGCCTATTCCTACATTTAATATTTTTTTTAAAAAAGTGCCCATATATTATATAGAGGCTACTCTTCAAAGTATTTTCCTGGACTGTATTTCTTTAAAAGCCTAGACCATGATTCTTCTTTTAAGCCTAGAAAGTCTCTAGCATCGTTTAATGAACTACATTTACTGAGGGCATATAAGATAATTGACTCATTAACAATATCTCTGAGTGCATTCCATATATTAAAACCAAAATACTTGCCATGACACTTCTTTGTAGTTAATTCTAGTTTAAGAGAAATTAATTCTTCTAGGCTTAAAGAATTAATAGCTATCTCTACTTTTTCATCAATCACATTGTCAGCATATAATTTGCTTCTAACAGAGTAATTTTTATTTAATCCCTGAGTGTGCTTTGATTTAATCATAACTGCCTTATGCTCAGGCTTAGAGCATTGCCTCGCCCGCCCACACCCTAAGCTTAATATAGAATATAAAATTAATTAAGTAACGATTTATAAATTATCTAAATCAAGCTCAGGCTCTTCTTCAGTAGGTTCTTCTTCAGTGCCTAAGTCATCCAAATCTAGATCCCCTAATTCTGCATCGTCTTCACCAGCAGATCCTAAGCCAATATCACCACTAGAAACTTCTTTTTCTGCTTCATCATATTCTGGATTTGTTGGTTCATCTACAGTAGTTGAGAGCTCATCTTCAAATCTATCAAAATATAATTTTAAGTTTGCAGTCAAATAGTCGTAGAATAGATCACTATCAGAGGGATCAGCTAAGAGCTTGTAGGAGTCCAAAATGTTTTTTTCAATTTTCTGGAATGTGACCATTGCAAAGTTGCGACCAGTTTCATCGGCACCAGAAATGCCGAAAGAGTCTGCGTCTTGCTTTTTGCCACCGCTAGTTGTAATGTCTGGCTTGGTCTTTCCATATATATCAATGAACTTGTTTAAGATGTTTTCATCCTCTGCTTCATCTTCCGATACTACGTCAATGTCTTCAGAAAGTCCACCTTTCTCCATACCAATCTCAGGCAACAATAGGTTTTGGACAGCTTTCACGATATGTGCTCTAAAGGAATCTCTCTGGGCAGAGCTAGAGGTCAAAGTTTTAAAGTCTTGTTCGAGGACAGGGATAATTTTCTTTAACAACTTCTCCAACTCGTTAATACCAGTGTTCTTGTGTGGAGAGTTTTCGACATCCTCAGCAACCATCCTTTTGACTGCTTTTCTGATTTCTGTCTCATTAATAAGTTTCTGCAAGACATCTCTGTCCTTTTTCGCAAACTTCTTTGCGACAGATTCTCTAATAGCTTTACGAAGATATAGCTCTTCTTGCATGTCTTTTCTACTAAGCATTTTTACGTCTCCTTCGAACCTTTTTGGGGGCTTTGCCGCTGTGCCCTGCAGCACTGCCAATGGCCATTCCCGAAATTTCTTTAAGTTTTCTTTTTACAATTCTAACTTCTTTCTTTGCCTTTTTCATAGGCCCGGTGCACATCTCTTCAGCCTCTGCAGCACTAAGAGAAGGCTCTCCTTTGAAATCTTTCCTACTATCCCCAGCTTGGGCACAGGCCCACCGTCTTTGTGTAGAGGAATAAACTTCATTGACACATTGTAATATAAGTTCTTGTATTTCTTTACCCTCAATAGTCAGAGCTTCGTCTAAACCAATATTAGACCTAAGCAACGAGAATATCTCCATTGCGTCGTCGTGTCTCTTTTTATCTTGATAAATATCGGGCATCATTTTTAAAAATGTCTCAAAGTCATCTTCCCGAACCGAGTTGCGAACATCAGTGGCTCTTGCAAAGCGACCAGCCACAACTTGGTCTATAACAATATCATCTCTGTCTTTCCCAGCATTATTATATCTTCCGTCCTTAACATCATCTTCTCCAATGACAAGAACAATGCGCGAGTTTGCAGGCGCATTATTGATATATTCATAAACAGCTTGTATAGGGGAGGGAACATCAGTTGTCATCAATTCATTATGAAAAAGAGGGATAATATCTCCCTGCAAGCCATGATGCTCAACAAACAGCTCCCAAACCTGCCTTGAGAGCTCCGGAGAGAAGTTCTCATGCGTTTTCTCGGATATTGCCACTAACACCTCATCCGTACTCTGCAAAGCCTTTAGAGCGGCGTCAAAGTGGCCTTTATGTGGTGGCTTAAACTTACCTGGGAATAATGCGATGTTTAACGGTCGATCCGAACCTTCTTCTTTTATACTTTTAGGGTCTACCTTCTTGGTTCTCCCAAACTTTAAAATACCAAGTATCTGGTTTACGGGTGCAAAGTTTCCGGTAAACTTATATACGTTTCCTTTATAGTTAAACACAAAACCCTCTGATGCAGTAGTAATATTATCAAAGTCTTTAATCTTTGAAAGTTGCTTTCTTAGGATATCAAGCTCTGCTTCGTCATTAGCTGATGTGATAGCATCTATTGCTTGTCTCAACTTTTTCTTTAATCTTTTTACTTCTGCCCTGTTGTCGAGGACATACATACTGTTGAGGTTCTTTAACATCTCTACAGCGAAATCATGAATAGCGTCTTCTAGTGGATAAACAATCCCACTTAACATCTTGGGAGAATCTTTAATAAAGTCTTTAACTGCACTGCGTACACCAACGTCCTCTTTGGGGATCATCTTCATTATCTGGGGGATGCCTGCTCCTTTTACCTTGAAGACTCTCCTAATAACCTCGACACGAACACCGTCTTCAATGCCGGGAATAGCATCCCTCAATCGCTCATCTACGTTCTTCACCATGAAATCACCAACAGTATCTTGGTCACTCAAGTTGTTTCTATCGAGAAGGCTGTCTATCCTATCCAGTGCTTTATCAAGGTGAATCCCATCAGATAAAGCTTTAAGTCTTATGTAAGCACTTACGTGTACCTTGTGCTCACCCTGCTGACCAAGCTCCTCTACTTTGTCGAGAATGTTTTCAATAGTGTTTATATTGTCGTCATTCTCTAGAGGGGTCATTTCTTTTGTTCTGGGATCAACACGAACATGGCCGCTTCTATGTAGTGTAATATATTTCCCACCCAAGTTTACAACATTGGCAGTTCTTGGGTCCATTATCTCAACACTATAGAATTTGTCAGCATCACGTCCAAAGACTTTTTTCTGAACTGAGAAAGGAAGACTTCTGCAGAAGTTCTCGAAAGCTGCAAGAGCTTCGGAAAAAGTAAACTCTAAGTCTCCTCTTCCCTTGAACTTATCCACTAGCTGGTCTGTATCTAGGCCACCATCTTTTATATTGGATTTGTTTCTAGCAGAAACAGCCTTATCTCTAGCAATAGAATAAGATACAAATAGATTCTGCCCATCTGTCTTTTCTGTGCCAACAAGTTCACCCTGACTTGCTTTGCTGAAAAGTTCTTTTATTTCAGCGAATGTCAAATCAGGGTTATCATGTAGGTGCATTAAATGACCGTAAAGTCCACCCATTACTTTTTCTCCTGCAAAGGTTTTAGCTCTTCCTCTAGGACTCTCACCCTTTCTTGGAGTTTTTTAGCATGCCTGCGACACTGCTTTATACTCTCCTTGGCAATTGCTATTCTTCTAGCCTCTTGCTTGGATGCGGGTCTAATACTGGAAATGATCTCACCGATATGTTGAATATACTCCAACAGACCGGGCTTGTCAAGGCTTTCACCCATAAGGAACCTTCTGGTTATTTTATCATAGTCAACCATGCTTTCTCCTAATTGTTTCCGTACTTTCCGGCTAGTGAGCTCTGCGACTTTTTCAGATTACGCATTGTCCATGCATCTGCGGCTTCTGTATCTTCATCGAACTGTAAAGGCTCCTCTTCTTCAATCACCTCTTCGGTCACTTCTTCTACAGGCTCCTCAACCACAATAACCTTCTTGGTAATAACCTCGGTCACTGTTTCTCTCTCTTGTTCTCTTAATAGAGTTCTTGCTCTACTTCTTCTCTTTTTTGGGTTTGCCATATCTAATCACCACCTTTCGTTTTTTGTTTTCCGCAAGTTTTAATTGCTTGCTAGCAACACTCTTCTTCAGGAGTTCATCTCCGGAAATAAAAGTGTTAAGAATATCTTTTGCTTGTTTACGCTGAGAAGGATCGCTTATCTGATCAAGAGCAGTGCTAACCCTCATAACACCAGCTTTCGCATTACCGGTGACGTTTCCACCACTCGCTGCCTTGTCTGTCCTATCTTTCGCCAACTTCATCATTACGTTTCTCGCACCAGTTATAATATCGTTCGGGTCAGTTAGATTTTTTGCTGCTGCATTAGCCATAATAAACACCACCTCTTCAAACTCAGCTCGATTTCGAACACGAGTTAGTGACTGTACAAATGCTGGCGTTTTTGATAATAACTTTTCTAATGTCTTTCCAGCAGATGTCTTTGACTTGGATATGATTTTTGCACCTTTTTTTGTCTGGCCCCTTCTCGTACTTCTGCCGGAAGAACGCCTGCCCTCTTTAACTTCCATGACTGCTATTTTTGTTTTTACGAGGTCAGTTGCAATTACTCTTATAAAGTTTGCAATCTCAGCATCAGGTATGCCAGCAGCCTTCAGACGACCACCGAGCGTATCAGGACCAGCCTTCCTAATCCCAAGTTTAACTTTTAGTACAGTGGGCTCTTCTTCACTTGGCTCTTCTTCGCTTGGCTTTTCTTGCTCAGGCTCATCGGCTTTTTCTTCGCCGTCTCTTTTTGCACTTTTGATAGCTGCAACTATAGCGTCAACCTTCGCAGCAGTATCTCTTGTTGTGCTCAATGCTGTCTCAAGGTTATCAAGAGACTTTGCAGTTAATGGGCTTCCCAAACCTTTAGCAGTTAGGTCATCAATCATTTTAAGCGCAGCATCAGGATTTGGAGACTGTGCTGCAGCCTTTACTGTATCTTCGATATCCTTCTTATCGACCTTAGCGGGAGCTTCTTCGTTGGTCGGTCTTTTAAAAGAAATATCTAGACCTTCAAGAAGCTTGTTAAAAAGCTCCTCTCTTCTTTTGTCAAAGACCTTCTTCACTACTTGTCTTCCTTTTTATCTTTTGCGTCCTCTGCAGCGTCGGCCATTGGCTCTTCTTTATCGCCGTCTTTATCGAGATCTAAAAAGTCTGGCTTTGCAGCTTCTTTGACATCTTCTTCGCCCTTGAGCTTTGCACCACAGTTCGTGCAGTGGTTGTTAGCTTTGCTGTTCAAAGTTCCGCACTGAGGACAGTGCATAGCCATGATGCCTTCACTAACTTTTTCTTCGTTTTTCTCGTCATGAGAAGCTACTGTCAAAGGATCAAGTTTAGAACCTTCTTCTTCTTTGTCTTCACACACACAAGGAGACTTGCCACACTTAGGGCA
>MDSZ01023755.1_pt1 | contig 66521 bp, 69 predicted proteins | sample 811201 | NCBI WGS metagenome assembly MDSZ01 (sample SAMN05326647, study PRJNA326480) | marine metagenome | isolation source: seawater | place: Indian Ocean: North | collected 2010
AGTTGCGTAAAATGTATTAGTTGGTAATAAAACTTCATCATTTTTTCCAATATTTAGAGATTTAAGAGCTAAAAGTAAAGCATCAGTACCTGTATTTACAGAAATAATGTATTTAATTCCTAAGTAACTAGAAAGCATATTTTCAAGCTTGCTAACATAGTTACCTAATGTGAAATCACAGGATTTGATTAATTTTGACCATTCTTTGAATAATATCGAAGTATCATTAAATTCCTGACCTAAATAGTTGTAATGTACTTTCATTAATTATAAAAGTTTTTAATTAAATTTGACATTTTCTCAATTTGTTCAATTTTCATTGAAGGGTAAAGAGGTAGGCTGATAATTTTTTTACATATTTGCTCAGTTTTTTTTAGTGAAATTTTTTTTGATTTATAGATATCTTGTTTATGAGTTGGTATTGGATAATGTATAAGACATTCAACTTCGTTTGATCTTAAATATTTAAATAATTTATCTCTTTTTTCAGCTTTGATTACATATGTCTGGTATACGTGTTTTTCATTTTTATTCTCAAAAGGAACTTCAACATATCGTGATAGTAAGTCATTTAATATGAAAGCATTATTTCTTCTTTTTTTTGTATTTAAATCTAAATTCTTAATTTGAACATTTAATATTGATGCATGAATTTCATCAAGTCTACAGTTATATCCAGGCTTCACACAATTCTCCCTTGTTAACAAACCATGATTTTTAATTCTAGATATTTCATGAATTAATTTTTTGTTATTTGAAACTACCGCACCAGAGTCTCCATATGTATGAAGATTTTTTAAAGGATGAAAACTAAAGCAAGCTAAATCACCAAAACTCCCAACTTTTTTATTATTAAGAGACGCACCAATAGATTGGGCAGCATCTTCAATTAAAAATAGATTATATTTTTTTGCAATTATTTTAATTTGGTCTATTTTTGCGGGTCTTCCACATAAATGTACTGGCATTATTGCTTTTGTTTTTTTAGTTATTTTATTAATAATATCCTTAGGATCTATATTTAGATCCTCATCTATTTCTGCAAAAACAACTTTACCATTATTAAGTTCTATAGAATTTGAAGTTGCAATAAATGAATTACCAGGAATAATTATTTCATCACCTTTTTTAATACCTAAAGCCTTTAAAGATAGATTTAAGGCACAAGTTCCACTAGCTATACCAGTTGAATATTTAACACCACAATATTTAGAGAGTTTTTTTTCAAATAATTCGCAAATAGGACCATTTACATATCTACCAGATATTAAGCAATCTTCAAATGCTTCAAGTAACTGCTTTCTTTGACTATTAATATAAGTTGTAAAATCAGTGTAAGGGACTTTTAAATTTTTTTTAATATTAGAGTTTTTCATAAAAAAAGATTTATCAGTTACAATATGAATTATTATTATATATTTCAATGAATATTTATTAATGAAATTTTTGTTTATATATATAATCTTATTTTTATTTATAAATTATGAATGAAACAGCATTAGTAATTGGTGGAACAGGTAAGATAGGTAAAGTCTTTTCATTATTTTTAATAAGAAATAAATATAAAATTATAATTGCAAGCAGAAGTAAAAAAAAATTTAATGAGTTTATTAATTTCTTAAAAACTAATAATTTAGAGCATCAAAATGTTTTTTGGAAAAAACTTGATATAACTTCAGACATATCAGTAAAAAAATTTGTTCTATCATTTAAATATAAAAAATTTAGTCATGTAATTTTATCAGCTTTACTAGGATCTAGAGATATAAATAAACTATTTAGTTTTAAAGATTACAAAAATGATTATCAAAATTTATTAGCTAATCCGATTTATTTAATTGAGTCATTCGTGCGTAATATGAGAATTCAGAAAAAAGGAAAAATAATTATTACATCCTCAATGTTAGGAGTGAAAGTGCCTGATTTTAATATATATACAAATACTAAATATACCCCATCAATAAACACTTTAGTCTCTTATTCTGGTTTAATTTATTATGTAAAAACTTTAGCAGTAAGAGAAAAAAATAATAATATTTCTTGTTGTGCACTTTTACCTGGTTTTTTTACCAAATCAAAAAAGAGAGACAAATTTATTAAGAATTTAGAAAAAATAGTACCATTATCTAGAATTGGCAGCCAAAAGGATTTAGAAACTGCCGTAAACTTTCTTCTATCTGATAGTAACTATTTTAATGGCCAAGGCCTTCTAATAGACGGTGGCTTATCATTATTATGATATCTTGAAAATAAAGCTATTAATCATCGGGGGAAATAGAAATTTTGGATATGAATTAATTAAAAAAATATTAAAAAATAAAAATATAGATTTATTTGTAGTTAATAGAAATGGAAAAAACTTAAAAATATTAAAAGGTTATAAAAAAATTAGACATTATAATTTTGATAGATCCAATCAAAAAAAGCTTATATGGCTTGTATCAAAATTTAAAATTGATTTAGTTATAGATAATATAGCTTATGACTTATCTGATATTAAAAGATTTATAAATTTTTTGAGTCAAAATAGAATTATTTATATTTTTAGCAGTACTATTTTAACAACATTTTTATATAAAATAAAATTTGAAAATGTAGGAATAAAGAAATTAGTTAAAAAAAAATACATAATCGAAAAATATTTAATGGAAAATATAAATAACTTTATAATATTAAGAATACATAATATTTTAAGTCCTCATGATAATTCTAATAGGACAAGTACAATCATTTTTTTTAATAAAAATAGTTTTGCTAATAAAAAAATCAAACCCACTGATAAAATTCAGTTTATATTTTTAAATGATCTAGTTAAAATAATTTATAATCTTATATCCAAAAATTATACAAATATTTTAAATAAATCTAATAAAGCATATAATATTACAAATAATTATATTTCATTTAAAAATTTATCATCATTAAATATGAGATCTAAATATAAACAAAACGTAATTTACGATGACTCTCTTTTCAAAAATTTAATTGTAAAAAATGATATGATAGACCGAAGACTGAAAATAAATAAAAATTTTTTTGATAAGTTTGAATTAATTAGAAAATCTCATTAAATTTCAATTTTATTTTTCAAATTAAAAATTCTAAAATCCATACTTATTCTTGTTAAATTTGTATGATTAAAGCTACCCCCATGTAATAAATTTGGGTGTAATATTATTGACTCACCTTTTTTTAAATTAAGTCTTAGTGATTTAAATTTACTGATGTATTCATCTTTAAAAAGAATAGAAATATATTTTTTTTGAAAATTCAAGTTATTAGAACTGTGTGTCCTAATATGACTCTTTGGAAATATCTTTAAACTAGATTTTTTACTGAACCCCTCAAGAGGTGTCCAAATTGTAAATAAATTTATAAAGTTATTTTTATTTCTTATTTTGCCGTTTATATGGCCATCTATATGAACACCACCAACATCGTCTGAGTATTTGTTACATGGTCTGGCAACCCTAAATACAGATTTATTTTCAAATATATTATCATTAACTTTATGCAATATTGAAAAATTATTATGGCCCCAATAGTGCTTCACAATATTATGCAAATGTTTATTTTTTTTTATTTTATTTTTTGAAACAAAATCTATATCAAAATTTCTTGTAACTCCTTTTACTAGATTTAAGTGCTCATTATTTGATTTAATTAATTTATGATAGTTTTTTAAATTTGATGATTTAAAAATATTTTCTTTTTTTAAATCATTTAATTTATATGAAATCAAATTTTTAAAATTATCTATATCTAAATTATTGAATATTCTTAAAACTAAGTATCCTTCATTTATAAATTTTTGCAAATATGTCATCAATCTTATATATACAAATATAACTTTTATAAAATTTTAAATATATAAATAATTAGAAAATAATTAAATAAAATTGCAGTTTATATTAAAATTTAATCATGTATCATCTGTCTCCATGTTTAAAAATAAAAATATTTTAGTTACAGGTGGTACTGGATCGTTTGGTTCTCATTTTATTAAATATGTTTTAAATAATTATGATTTTAGAAAACTAATAATATTTAGTAGAGATGAGCTAAAACAATTTGAATTAAGAAATGAATTATCTTCATTTAAGAATTATAAGAAACTAAGATTTTTTGTTGGAGATATTAGAGATAAGGATAGACTTAAATTTGCCACCAAAAATATTGATATTCTGATACATGCTGCCGCTTTAAAACAAGTTTCTACTGCTGAATATAATCCATTTGAAGTCATAAAAACAAATATTATAGGATCACAAAATGTAGTTGAATGTTCTATAGAAAATAAGATAAAAAAAATTATTGCACTTAGCACTGATAAGGCCTCTGCTCCCATAAATTTGTATGGCGCTACAAAATTAACTTCAGATAAACTATTTATTTCTGCCAATGACTATTCAGGTTTGTCCTCTTCATTTTTTTCTGTTGTCAGATACGGAAACGTTTTCGGCAGTAGGGGTTCAGTAGCACCTTATTTCAAAGATTTATTAAAAAAGAATATGAAAATTTCAATCACCGATGAAAATATGACAAGATTTAATATTACTATTGATGATGGAGTTAAGTTCGTAATTGAGTCTCTTAAAAATATGAGAGGTGGTGAGATATTTATTCCAAAATTAAAATCTTTTAAAGTCATTGATTTGGCTAACGCAATTACTACAAAGAATAATATTATTTTTATTGGAAAAAGAAGAGGTGAAAAAGTTCATGAGTCGATGTTTACCATAGATGAATGTGATAAAATTTTCGAATATAAGAATTATTATGTCATGTATGACTCATTTGATAAAAAAAAACACTCTAAAATAATTAGAAATAAAATTAAAAAACCTTTTAATTATAGTAGTGAAAATGCTAATGAGTTCTTATCAAAGACTTCATTAAAAAAGTTATTTAAATCAATTTAAATTGAAAAAAAAAATCTTATATAATTACAATAAACAATTTATTGATCATGATGACATAAAAAAAGTAATTAAGACGCTAAAATCGCCTTATTTAACTCAAGGTAATGAAATAAAAAAATTTGAAAAAAATATAAATAATTATTTTGACTCAAAATATTGTACAGTTCTCTCAAGCGGAACAGCGGCACTTTTCATGCTGGGTAAAGCGCTTAATTGGAACAAAAGCGATTTAATTCTTACTTCACCTATCAATTTTTTTGCAAGTGTTAATAGCATTATATTCAATAATGCAAAATATGATTTTGTTGATATTAATTCTAAAGACTCAAATTTAGATGTTAAAAATTTAGAAGATAAAATTTTATTTTATAAAAAAAAAAAATAGAAAAGTAAGTGCGGTTATAGCGGTAGATTATTCAGGGATTCCATGTGATTGGGAGTATTTATACTACCTAAAAAAAAAATATAAATTTTTTCTTATTAATGACAACTGTCATTCACTTGGAGCCAGTTATAAAGGTAGTGTTAAATATGCGATAAAATATGCTGATGCCGTAATACATAGTTATCACCCGGTAAAAAATATTACGACAGCAGAGGGAGGGGCAGTATTATCAAATAACAAAAAATTAATTGATAAAATAAGACTAATATCAAATCAATCTATCATTAGATCTAAAAAGAGATATTGGCATTATGAAATTAATAACATAGGTTTTAATTTTCGACTCAATGAAATTCAATCTTCTCTTGGTTGTTCTCAATTAAAAAAACTTAATAAATTTATAAAAAAAAGAAGATTTCTTAGTTCCATTTACGATAAGAATTTATCAAGAAGTAAATTCTTTTTTCCACTTGAAATTTCAAATAATAAAAAAAGTGCTTATCATTTATATGTAGTAAAAACAGATTTTGATAAAATTGGTATCTCAAAAGATAAATTTATTTCAAACATATCACAAAAATATTCAATTAACTTAATGTATCATTACATACCATTATATCGTCAAAAATTTTATAAAAAAAAATATAAATACGAATTTTTTCCTAATAGTGAGATGCATTATAAAAGTGCCATAAGTTTACCCATTCATTACTCTTTAAATAAAAGTGATATTGAATATATTTGTAATTCCCTTGAATCTTACGCTTCACAGAAAAAAAGAAAAAAATGAGTTACTTTAAAAAATTAATTTATATTTTACGTGAAATAGGTCAGAAAAATACCCTAATCATTTCAATACTTATATTTTTACAAAGTTTATTTGAAACATTTGGTATTGGAGCCCTATATCCAATTATGTCTATGATGACAAATTATGATACTTTTCTTACTTCAAAAATATATTTAATTATTGATAATAATTTTTTTAGTCTTTCAAGCAAAACAGAGTTTCAAGTAAAGATAATTTTTATTTTAGCGGCTCTTTCTTTTTTTTCTATAAAACTAATATTTTCAATTTTAGTAAAAATTTACTTTAACGTATACATAATGCAATCAAAAGTCTTAACTTCTAGATATTTATTAAAATATTATTTTAATAAAGATTTTAAATATCATCTTTCAACCAATTCTTCAAAAATAATTCAAAATGTAAATGATAATGCATCACAATTACAAAGTGCCGTTGGTAATTTAATCTATTTTTTCTCAGACGTATTATTAATTTTTTTAATTACATCTATATTTATGTTATATAATTTTACATACACTATTTTTTCATTATTTCTTGCAGCAATATCTTTATTTATTTTGATTAATTTAACAAAAAAAAGAGTTAAGTATTGGAGCCAAAAAAGGGAAGAATTTATTCAAAATTCTTTAAAACATTTATATGAAATGTTTACTCTTATCAAAGAGATATATATATCTAGAAAATTAAATTTCTTCATAAAAAAATACTCACATAATGACTATATGGCTTTTAGAATGGATAACTGGGGTTCTTTGATACAAATACTTCCAAGGCTTTTTATAGAATTCATAGTTTTAGCATCTTTTCTTTTACTATTATTTTTTTTTATGATCTCTGACACTAATTTAGTAGACCATCTCCCATTAATGACAATTTTAGTTGCTGGCATCATAAAGGTTATGCCTTTATTTATAAGAATAATGGGTTGTATTAATTTTTTTAATTTTACCACTCAGCCTATTAATTCAATCTTTGATGTTTTTAAATTAAATCAAGAAGAATACTTAGAAAATAATGATAATAATTTAATAGAATTTGATAATATATCACTCACAAACTTCAATTATAAGTATAACAAGGAACAAACTAAATATGTGTTTTATAAAGATATTAATTTTAATATTAAGAATAATGAAATTATAGGCATTATTGGCTCCAGTGGATCAGGTAAAAGTACTCTTATTAATAATATTTCAAGCTTATTGAAAGATTATAATGGAGATATTTTAGTAGATGATGTTTCATTGAAGGACTTAAATAATGAATGGAAAAAAAATATAGCATATGTAAGCCAAAAAATATTTCTAGTTGATGATACTATTAAGGAAAATATTTTATTTTCATCTGATTTTAATGAAAAGCTTTTATCAGAAGTCATTATAAATTCTGAGCTTGAAAGTTTTATTGCAAAATTAGAGTTTGGTGTCGAAACCTTTATTGGAGAAAATGGCAAAAATATATCAGGTGGTCAGGCACAAAGGATTGGTTTAGCAAGAGCTTTATATCAAAATAAAAAAATTCTTATTCTAGATGAGGCTTTGTCAAATATTGATAAAGATACTAAAATTAAAATTATCAATAATTTAAAAAATACTAGTACCAAACGTACTGTTATTATGATAACACATTTTGAAGAAGATTTAGAAATCTGTGATAAAATTCTAAATCTTGATAATCTATGACCATTGATAATACTGAACACTTCTTTAATCATGTTTCAAAAACCTTAAATAACTTAGATTTAAAAGAAATTGATAAATTAATTGAAAGGCTATTGGTTTTAAAAAAAGAATTAGGCAGAATTTTTTTTATAGGGGTTGGAGGTAGCGCAGCTAATTGCTCACATGCCGTAAATGATTTTAGAAAATTATGTAATATAGACTCAATATGTCCTCTTGATAATATCTCAGAATTATCTGCTAGAATAAATGATGAAGGTTGGGAAACTTCATTAGTTGAGTCTTTAAAAGCTTCAAGAATATCAAAAAAAGATATTATTTTTATTATGTCTGTTGGCGGTGGTAATCTGGAAAAAAATGTCAGTGTAAATTTAATCAAATGTATAGATTATGCTTTAGAAAATAACATAGATATTGCCGGTATAGTTGGCAGAGATGGTGGATACACATTTGTTAATGGACAGTATGTTATTAAAATTCAATGTTTTGATGACAAATTAATCACGCCTATAGTTGAGTCATATCAGGCTCTTGTATGGCACTGTATTGTGAGTGATAAAAGATTAAAATCTAATCCCACAAAATGGTAATAATTTTGTCAAATTAACACATGAGAGCTATTTTCTTGGATAGAGATGGAGTTATCAATAGGTCTTTTATTAAAAATGGTAAACCTAAAGCTCCATTAAATATTAAAGACTTAATATTTCTTCCAAATGTAAAAGATAAACTTATCAAGATTAAAAAAAAAAATTTTTTAATAATTGTAATTTCAAATCAACCAGATATACAGAAAGGCTTAATTAGCATTAAAACAATAGAATCAATGAATAAGAAGATCCTTTCATCTTTACCAATAGATGAAATATATATTTGTCCTCACTCAAAAGATTTTGGTTGTGATTGTAGAAAACCCAGAAATAAATTTTTTAAAAAGGCAATAAATAAATATGATATTAACCCATTGAAATCTTTTATGGTAGGTGACAGAAAAAGTGATATAGACTCAGTATTAAGTCTTAAAATTCCCTCTATATTTATTGACAGAAATTATAGTGAACCTAAGCCTTTTTCACAAATTTCCACTTTTAGATCTTCAAGTAAGGCTTTAAATTATATCTTAGAAAATTTATGATTAAATCTATCAAAGATGTGAAGACGCAAATATATGCAGATGGTGCAAGCATCGATGAATTTCTGGAGCTTAATAAATTTGATTACATAAAAGGATTTACTACTAATCCAACATTAATGAGAGCAAATGGTATTAATGATTATAAAAAATTTGCAAAAGAATTACTAAGTAAAATAAAAGATAAACCTATTTCTTTTGAGGTATTTGATGATGATTTATATTGTATGAAAGAACAAGCAATAGAAATAAATTCATGGGCAAAAAATATTTTTGTTAAAATTCCAATTACCAATACAAGAGGAGAAAGCACATCTAATTTAATTCGAGAATTAAATCTCTCTAATATCAAATGTAACGTAACAGCTATATTTACAGTTGATCAATGTATAAAAATAATTCAAGAACATGATAATGAAAGAGAATTAATACTTTCAATATTTGCAGGGAGAATTGCAGATACAGGAATTGACCCCTTACCAATTATTAAAGAATTAAAAGAAATATCAAAGAATAAAAAAAATATTAAAATCTTATGGGCTTCTCCAAGAGAATTATTAAATATTATACATGCTGATCAAGTAAATTGTGATATCATCACAGTAACCAAGTCTATTCTCGATAAGATAAAATTATTTAATAAAAATTTAAATGAATATTCTCTTGAGACAGTCAAAATGTTTTACAATGATGCTTTAGATTCTGGATATAAGATATAATGTCAAAAATTTTTGTTACTGGTGGCGCGGGATATGTGGGTAGCGTTTTAGTCCCACAACTATTAAATGAGGGCCATCATGTTACTGTATATGATATGTTTTACTTTAAGGATTATTTAAAAGAGCATAATAATTTAGATAAAATTATTGGAGATATCAGAGATCATGAATTGATTGGTAGATCTCTAGATAATCATAATATTTTTATAAATTTAGCTTGTATATCTAACGATGCAAGTTTTGAACTAAATGAGAATTTATCAACCTCAATTAACTTAGATGCATTTGAACCAATGGTAAAAATTGCAAAAGAAAAAAAAATACAAAAATTTATATATGCCTCCTCAAGCTCAGTTTATGGTGTCTCAAATGAAAAAAATGTAAAAGAAGATCATCCACTTGTGCCTCTCACTCTATATAATAAATTTAAGGGTATGTGTGAGCCAATACTTTTAAAATATGCAGACAAAAATTTTTGTCCAGTGATATTCAGACCGGCTACTGTTTGTGGCTTTTCTCCAAGGATGAGGTTAGATTTAACTGTAAATATTTTGACTAATCATGCATACCATAACGATAAAATCAGGGTATTTGGCGGCAAACAACTTAGACCAAATATTCATATTCAAGACTATTGTGACTTTGTCAAATTACTTATTGAGTCTGATAATCATAAAATATTTAAACAAATTTTTAATGTTGGAAGTGAAAATATGAGTGTTTTGGAGATTGCAAAGACAGTAAAAAAAATTGTTGAAAGTTTTAAAAATAATCAAAATAAAATTGAGATATCTATTGAAGATAGCAATGATAATCGCTCTTACCATATTAATTCTGAAAAAGCATTTGAAATTTTAGGCTTCAAAACAAGGTATAAAATTGAAGATGCTGTTATTGATATATGCAACTCATTTAAAGAAAATAAAATTAGTAATTCTTTTGATGAAATTAATTACTTTAACGTTCAAACTTTAAAATCATTAAATATAAAGTAGATTGAGTAAAATTTCACTTATAACTGGTGGCGCTGGTTTTATTGGTAGTCATATGGTGGATATGTTGATTTCTAAAGGACATGAAGTTAGAGTGATTGACAATCTTGAATGTGGTCGTTTAGAAAATTTACATTTTCATAAAAAAAATAAAAAATTAAAATTTTATAAAGCAGATATTAATGATAAAAATTTGAAAGATAGTTTTTTTAAAAAAATTAATTATGTATTTCACTTTGCAGGAATTGGAGATATAGTTCCTTCAATTAATTTTCCAAAAAAATATTTTAATACGAACGTATTAGGAACCCTAAATTTACTAGAAAAAATAAATAAAAATTCAAAAATAAATAAATTTGTATATGCCGCCTCCTCATCATGCTATGGTTTAGCTAAAACTCCAACAAAAGAAAATGAAATTATCCAAACTTTATATCCTTATGCTCTCTCTAAATATCAGGGTGAACAGCTAGTACTTCACTGGAATAAAGTTTATAATCTACCTACAAATTCAATAAGAATATTTAACGCATATGGCACTCGTGTAAAAACTTCCGGGGCTTATGGCGCTGTATTTGGGGTTTTTCTTAAACAAAAAATAGAAAAAAAACCTTTTACATTGGTAGGTGATGGTACACAAAAAAGAGACTTTGTGTATGTAACAGATGTTGCAAAAGCTTTTTATGATGTCGCAATGCGTGGAAAAATAGGAGAAATATATAATTGCGGAGCAGGAAGTCCCAAAACGATCAAATATCTAATTGAGCTTTTAGACGGCGATGTTGTAAAATTACCTAAAAGACCTGGAGAGCCAGATATTACATGGGCAAATATAAATAAAATTAAAAAAGATACTAATTGGAAGCCAACTATATCTTTTGAACAGGGTGTAAAAAAAATGCTAAAAGAAATAGAATATTGGAAAGATGCACCTTTATGGGATCAAAAATCAATTAAAAGAGCCACTACAGATTGGTTTAAATATTTAAAATCATGAAAAAAAAAGAATTAGCTTTTTTAAATAGTAGTAAAATTATTGACGTAAAAAAATTTTTAAATATCAAAAAAAAAAATAAATCAAAAAAATTTATAATGTGTCATGGTGTATTTGATGTAGTACATCCAGGCCATTTAAGACACTTAATTTATGCTAAATCAAAAGCTGATTTTTTAATTGTTTCCTTAACTTCTGATAGACATATTACAAAAGATACATATAGACCCCATGTTCCAGAAAAAATTAGAGCTATAAATTTAGCAGCTTTTGAAATAGTCGATTTTGTAATTATTGATAATCAACCTACACCAATTAATAATATTTTAAAAATTAAACCAAATTTTTTTGCCAAAGGCTTTGAATACGATCGAAAAAAAGTAACTAGTGCTACTCTTGATGAGATAAAAGCCCTGGAGACTTTTGGAGGTCAAATGATATACACTCCTGGTGATATCATTTATTCTTCTAGTAATTTTTTAAGTAATTCCTTACCTAAATTGAAAATTGAAAAATTATTAGATTTAATGCAACAAGATAAAATCACTTTTGATCAATTAAGAAATACTATTAAAAAATTTAAGAAACTAAAAATTCATGTAGTTGGAGATACAATTGTTGATACTTATACAGAGGGATCTTTTATTGGTGGTCAAACAAAAACTCCTACAATAAGTATCCTTTATCAAAATCATAAAAATTATGTAGGCGGAGCGGGCATTGTTGCAAAACATTTAAGTTCAGCGGGGTCAAAAGTTACCTTTACAACTGTTTTGGGAGACGATGAATTAAAGGATTTTGTCCTTAAAGATTTAAAAAAATCAAAAGTTTTAATAAACTCTATTATTGATAAGTCACGTCCTACCGTAAACAAAAATGCAATAATAAGTTCTGGATATAGGCTTTTAAAAATTGATAAAGTCGATAATAGGTCAATTAATCAAGATATTTTAAATAAGATCATTAATTATATTAAAAAATCATCATCTGAAGGCATCATTTTAACCGATTTTAGACATGGAATTTTTAATAAACTGACAATTGATAAAATCATTTCTTCAATTCCTAAGAAATTATTTAAAGCTGCTGATAGTCAAGTTGCTAGTAGATGGGGGAATATTACTCAATTTAAAAAATTTGATCTTATAACACCGAATGAGAGAGAAGCAAGATTTGCTCTAGCAGATCAAGACTCTACTGTAGGAGCTTTAGCAAGTAGTTTATTTAAAGAAACTGGTTTTAAAAACTTAATATTAAAACTTGGAGACAAAGGTATTTTTTGTTCTACTAAAAACAAAAATCAAAAACCATATTTTGCTTTAGAGTCTTTTGTTGAAAATTTAATAGATCCTGTAGGTGCTGGAGACGCCTTAATGGCCTATGCAACTTTATCTTTAATGCTTAAAGAAAAACTTTCTGTTGCGGCGATTTTAGGGTCACTTGCTGCTGCAATTGAGTGCGAGTCTGATGGAAATAATCCTGTATATTCTGAAACAGTTTTAAACAAAATTGATGATTTAGAAAAAGAAATAAAATTTATTTAAAATGCGTGTCTTAATAATAGGTTTGGGGAATCAGGGAAAAAAGAGAATTAAAAGTTTAAATAAAACAGATAAATATATAACATTAGATCCCTATAATAATAAAGCTGACTATAAATCGATAAAGAACATTCCTTTAAATTATTTTGATGTAGCTTTTTTATGTATTCCAGATGATCTAAAAGTAAAATATATGAAATATTTAATTATAAACGGCAAACATCATTTGATTGAAAAACCATTAATTCTTAATAAACGAAATTTCAATGAACTAAGTTATTTATCAAAAAAATATAAAACTGTTTCTTATACTGCTTATAACCATAGATTCGAACCTCATTTTGTAAATTTAAAAAAAATAATTAATAAAAAGAAAATTGGTAAAATATATTCTTGTAATTTGTTTTATGGTAATGGCACTTCTACTTTAGTTAAAGAAAGCAATTGGAAAGACTCAAAATCAGGGGTTTTGGCTGACTTAGGATCTCATATTTTAGATATTTGTTATTTCTGGTTTGGGACTAAGATTAAAAGTGTAAAAAAAATATCAAATAATAAATTTGAAAATAAATCTTATGACTTTAGTTCTTTTTTAATCGAATATACTCACGGCCCGTTGATACATGTAGTGATAACCTATTGTATGTGGAAAAATGATTTTACTTGTGATTTATTAGCTAAAAATGGCTCCGCTCATATTAATTCACTAATTAAATGGAGGCCAAGTAATTTATCTGTTAGATATAGAAAATATCCGTCTGGCATACCTAAAGAGACTACAAAAAAGATTACTGGTTCTGATCCTACTTGGAAAAAAGAATATAACTATTTTAAAAAACTTATAAAAACAAAAAAATATAATGACTTTAAAAAAGATTTATCTATCAACAAGTATATAAGTCAATTAACAAATTGAAAAAATGATTTTAGGAGTTTTAGGCCTATCTCACCTTGGGTTAGTAAGCGCAATTGCTTTTAGTAAAAAAAAAGTAAAAACAATAGCCATTGATAAAAATTTACCAAAAATTATCAAAAATAATAAAATTATTTCAATATCAGAACCCAAACTAGATGAAAATATCAAAGATAATAAATTTTTAACTTTCTCCAATAATTTCGAAGATATAAGTAAGTGTGATTTATTATATATCGCTGAAGACATACCAACAGATCGAAGAGGCAACAGCGATAACAGATCAATACTAAAAATAATTAATATTGCATTAAAATTTATAAAAAAAGACTCTACATTGATAATTCATAGTCAGGTTAGGCCAGGATTTACAAGATCAATATTTGAAAAAAAACATAAAAAAATTTTTTATCAAGTAGAAACATTGATTTTTGGTCAAGCTTTTTACAGAGCTTATAATCCTGAAAGAATTATAATTGGAAAAGATGCATTAGAAAAAAAAATTGATACTAAATTTAGAAATTTCTTAAAAAAATTTAATTGTCCAATAATTGAGATGACTTTCGAAAGTGCTGAATTAACAAAGATTTCAATAAATATGTATTTAATATCATCTATTACTTTTGCAAACTACATGTCTGGGCTTGCAAAAAAAATTAATGCAGATTGGAACTCAATAGTTGAAGCTCTAAAATTAGATAAAAGAATAGGTAGTCATGCTTATATATATCCAAATGTAGGGATTTCAGGAGGAAATTTGGAGAGAGATCTTAAAAGCACAGAAAAATTATCACTATCGAAAGGATATAGTCAATCTCTTCCAATATTTTATAGAAAATTATCAAACAATCAAAAAGACTGGGTATATAATATTCTAAAAAAAAATAAGATTAATGGAAAAATAGGAATACTCGGATTATCTTATAAAGAGAATACAAACTCAATAAAAAATTCACCTTCATGTTATCTGATTGATAAATTAAAAAATAAAGATTTAGTATTTTTTGATCCAAAAGTAAAAAGATACAATCAACTTAATAGCTTATCAAACCCTGAAGAACTAATAAAAAGAACGAACGTAATTATATTTATGACAAATTGGAATGTTTTTAAAAAAATAAATTACAAAATGATAAATAAATACTTCAAAGGTAAATATATTATTGATCCATATAAAATTATTGATGGAAAAAAAATAAAAAGAAATATTAATTATTTTTGTTTATGAAAAGTAAAAATAAAATAATAGTTGTTGGCGCGAATAGTTTTATTGCAAAAAATGTGATAAAAAAAATAAAAAAAAATAATACGATATTCTATGTTAAAAGACCTAAATATGATCTTTTAAAATACAATTCCCTTAGAAATCTTGAAAAAAAGATAAATGATCAAGATACTATTTTATTTGTAGCTGCCGAAGCTCCAGTAAAAACTTGGAAGAGTTATTACCGTAATATAAAAATGTTAAATAATTTTTTAAAAATTATTAGAAATATTGAATTAAGCAATTTTATTTATATTAGTTCTGATGCAGTATTCAGTGATTCAAATTTATTGATTAGTGAAAAAACAAAAAAAGAACCTGAGAATCTTCATGGTTTAATGCATTTAAATCGTGAAAATATTCTAAAATCTCTCTTTAGCAATAATAAGCTAACAATCTTAAGACCTACGTTAGTTTATGGCATTGGTGATAAGCATAATGGTTACGGTCCAAACTATTTTTTACATCAAATAAAGAATTCAGAGAATATTAGGATCTTTGGAAAAGGAGAGGAGCTAAGAGATCATATTCATATAGATGATTTATCAAATCTAATTTATCTGGTCATTAAAAATAATTTAGTTGGTGAATTTAATCTGGTAACAGGAAACGTACTAACTTTTAATCATATAGCCAAAGCAATGATTAAAAGGTTTAAATCTAAAATATCAATTAATTACGTAAATAGAAATTCACCTATGCCACATAATGGATACCGTGCTTTTAATAATAAAAAAATATTAAACTCTCTTAAAAATTTTAAGTTTACAAATTTTAAAAAAACTTTAGATAAACTATAAATTACAAGAAATTGTTTTATTGTAAAATAATGAAATTTTCTTGTTATAAATATACTTAATTTTTACAGTTTTGATATGAATTAAAACTTTCTTTAGATCATTTACATTGTTAGCAATATAACATTTTTTATAACCATAATATTTAAGTGGATTATTAATTCTTTCTTCATCATAAGATGAGATAATTATATTTTTAAAATGAAAATAAGCCTCTACAGCAACACTTGATCCATTTGTAATTACAGTATTAAATTGTGTTAATAATTTTGTTATATTATTTTTAATTATAAAAAAATTGTTATTTTCATTTATAATTTTATAAAATTTATTGTAAAAAGATGTCTCTGGATGGAGTTTAAAAAAAAAATTATAATCTTTATTTATTTTTGTAAAATTAATAATTAAATTAATAATATTGTTTGAGATTTTATAGTCTATGGGCAAAACTACTAAAATATTTTTATCATTTTTTTGATTTTTTTTAAAATTTACAAATTTAATATTTTTAAACCTTCCTAATGGCCCTATTTTTAATGGTATCATAAGCTTATTAATTTTTTTATGTATTAAATCACCATAAGAATTAGTAAAAATTACATCAGGATAATATTTTTTTTTATATTCATTATTTGATGGCAATAAATGTATTGAATAATCATTGTCTGAAAAAATTGATTTGTATGAAAGTACTTCTGAAGCATCATGAAAAGTTTTAACTGAATAGTTAAAACATTTATCCTTTGATTGATTTTCATACCAATTTATCGATTTCTTAATTATTACTTTTTTTTCTTTCAATTTTTTCATTGTTAAATAAATAATTCTTGAAATTATTATTTGACCGTTGAAAAGGTCATTTTTTATTCTTGATTGAAAAAAATATTGATATTTCATCACTTTTGGTGGGTATCTAACTTTTAGAAAATTTTTGGAAAAAAAAATTACACTTATAATTTCATAAATACTTAATACATCAAAAGGAAAAATATAATTAAGATTATTTGATTTTATAATTTTTATTTTTTTAAAATACCCTTTTTTTATAAGAACCACAGGTAAAAAAAAAATTTTTTTATTTTCTTTTATTAAATTAGTATTGATGTAGTATTTATTTATAAATTTATTACTTTTAAACATATCATCAGTGAGATATGTATCCACTAGTGTAATTTCATTTTTTATAGATTTTCTTTTGAAATAAAATTTACTTACAATAAAAAAAATTAAGTAAATAAGTATTTTTAAAAACTTTTTTAGATTATAAAATTTTCCATTAATTTTTTTGGTATTTAATATGTATTCAGTTAATTCTTTTTTTTGTTTTATCTTGATATTTAGTGACTTTATAAATTCAATTTTACAAAATTCTGTATATGTATCTGATAAATAAATATTTTTATTGAAATGAGGATTAATAAATATTAATTCAAAGTTTTCATTATTTTTGAAAATTGACTCTAATATTCTCTCGAATTTTATTTGTGATGAAATATAAATTTTATTAAATTGTTGACTGTTATTTTTGATAAGGTTATTAATTTCTTTTTCATATTTGTGCATTAAATAATTCTTGATATTAAATTTTTATTATTTGCAATATTTAATATATTTTGTGAAGCCTTTATTCTCATTTCTTTAAACGACTCTAATGTATAGTAAGAGGTATGATTTGTTATTAAAATTCTTGATGATATTTTGTTTCCTTTTTTCCAACTTTTAATTAATTTATTATTTTCACTTGGTGGCTCAGTAGGAAGTACATCCAATGCAACACTATCTAATTTTTTATTGATCAACGCATCATATATATCATTTAAATCGTCAATTAAATTACCTCTAGCTGTATTAATTAAATATGAATTATTTTTCATTTTATTTATAAAATTTTTATTTATCATTCCTTTTGTTTCTGTTGTTAAAGGAACATGTATAGATACAACATCCGAGTTAGTTAAAAGCTGATCTAAATCAAAATATCTTTTACAATTTAAAACCTTTTCATATCCTGGATCTTTATAAGGATCATAAAAAGAACATTGAAAACCAATATTACCTAATTTTATTAGGACACTGCTTCCAATTCTACCAACGCCAATTATTCCTATTTTTACTTTATTGGATCTTCTCAAATTATTTTTGATATTTTCTTGCCAAGTATTTGTAAGATTTTTTGAAATGTAGTTGTAATAGTTAATTCCCCTAGTCATATTTAAAACAAAACCTATGGTCGTATCACTAACTTCATCAGTTCCATAGTCCGGTGTATTAGCAAATGGAATCCCTTTTTTTTTACATGCAACTAAATCAATATTGTCAAATCCTACTCCATATCTAATTATAGCCTTACATTTTTTTAATCTAGATATTGTTCTTTTTGTTATTTTGGCATGCCATACTAAAATAGCGAATGCATCAAATATCACTTTGTCAAATTTTTTTTCATTAGTTTCATTTAAACAAATAATTTCAAAATTTTTTAATAATCTTTTTTCTATATTAGGTTTATTGATGTAATCAGTAATTATTATTTTTTTCATTTTTTAAAATATTTTTTAAAACTATCAGATCCTTTTTTTCGTCAATTGCCCAGCTGTCACCAATCATATCAATACAATAAACATCTATACCAATTTCTAAAAATCTAATAATTTCATTATCTTCAATTTTTTCTAAATATGTTTTCTTTTTAAAATTATAATAGTTATCTAAACTTTCTTTATAAAAACTATATAGCCAAATTGCTCTTTCAGCTTTTATATACTGCCCTTTATTGTTTATAGGTAAACCAGCTCTTGATGAGTATAAAAGTTTATTATTTATATCACAAACAACTTTGGCTTTTGAATAATCGTAAAATTCCTTTTTTGTACATTTTGTTTTACCAAAAACCACTCTTCTAGGAAACCTTTTAGCGTAACTTATTAATTTTCTGAGATCTTTAATATTAAATACAGGTTCATCACCTTGTACATTTATATATAAATCAGACTTTATTACATCACTAAATAACTTTATTCTATCAATAGCTGTTCCTGCTTTTTTTGTCTTAACACATTTAATATTTTTTTTATTACAAAAATTGAGTATTTCAGAGTCTTCTGTAGCGACATATACATCTTTAGTATCTAAAACTTTTATACATCTTTCCCATACTCTTTCTAATATAGTTTTACCATAAACTTTTATAAGTGGTTTACCGGGTAATCTAGTGCCCTTCATTCTTGCTGGAATTACTATTTTAATTTCCATTACACAACATTATTTTCTAAAAACCCTAAATTTTCGATCTCTATTCTAACTTTATCACCTTTTTTAATGATAGCATCTGTAGCTCCAACAGGTGTTCCAGTAAAAATCAAATCACCTGGAAAAAGTGTGCAATACTTTGATGCAAGTTCAAAACACTTTTTCGCATCAAATAACATTTCATTGGTGTTACCTCTTTGATAAAGTTTATCGTTTATAAAGGATTGAACATTTAAATTTCTTGTATCTATTTTTTCATTTATGAAAGGAGCAATTGGAGAAAAAGTATCTTGCCCTTTGCCCCTACCTAAATGCCAATCTCTTCCATATAAGTTTTCAGATGTAACATCATTACCTATTGTATAACCTAAAATATGTTGATCAACATCTTGGTATTCTATATTTTTACATTTATCTTTAACAACAACTACTAATTCAACCTCAATCCATACTTTAGTATTAAATTTTTTAACTTCTATATTTTCACCTTGTGTAATAATTGAGTTTGGATTTTTTAAAAAAAATAAAGGCTCATCATTTGAGTCACCAATTAAGCTTTTATAATTAAGAGAAAATCCAAGAATTTTAGAACCAAAAAAAGGAGCAGTCATATAATATTCATTCAAGTCTAGTTTCTCTTCATATTGGGTATTCTCAAAATTTGGATTTTTTATATTATAAAAACAATCTTTTTTTTTTAGAGCCCAAATTATATTATTATTTTTTTTATTTATCAGTTTATAAATTTTCATCGATCATTTTTATATTAAAATTTGTAAAATTACTTTTTTTTTGATAACCCCAATTTGCAAAATATACATTAACTTTTTTGTTATTTACAGTTTTTAAATGGTGATCAGAGTCATCTATAAAAATAAAATCTTTTTCATTTTTATAGATTTTAATAATTTTATTTATGATTTTCCCCTTTGTTTTCAATTTATCAAAATCCCTAGAAGAAAATATATTAATTACACCAATTTTATAAAATTTTATAATTTTATTTATCGAATATAAATCTTTAGTACTAACAATTATAATTTTTTTTTTATTTTTTATTAAAAATTTACAAAAATTTGTAATTTTAAATTTTGAAATCCAAGTTTTAAAATCTTTTTTTATAATTTTTTTTCTTTCTTTAAAAAATATATTTTCATATTCTTTTTTTTTGATAACTTTAATTCCCTTATTGAGTTTATTAAATTGATTAATAAAGTTTATATTTTGATTTTCTTGATATTTTTTAATAACTAAATTTAATATCAGATATTCTGAAGCAGGCCCTACCAAATATTTATAAATCTTAAAAATTTTTTTATATTTACTAAATGATATATTGATATTGTAATTATTTTTAAATATTGAATAATTTATAAACGCCAATTCGTCTATTGATTTAACTATTACTCCATCAAAATCAGATATGATAATCAAATAAATTTTTTATAAATAAATTTAATTAGGTCTACTACTCTATTTGAATATCCCCACTCGTTGTCATACCACAATACTATTTTTACAATATTGTTTTTTATTTTTATCCATCTATAGTCAATGATTGCACTTGATTCATTTTTTATAAAATCTCTAGAAACTAATGATTCATAATTTACTTCTAAGAATTTTTTTTTTTCGATATTTTTAATTATTTGATCAATTTGATCTTTCTTTATATTCTTCTCAAGAAAAAGAGTTATATCTGAAGAAGAAACTATTTCAGTTGGTACCCTATAAGAAAATGATAACAATTTGTTTTTTAAATTTGGTTTAATTTTTTCACATGCTTGAATGGCAGTAGTATTTTTTGGAATAAGATTGTTTGAACTAGATCTACCAAGCGCATAATCTTTCCAAAAAATATTAGGGTTAGATTGTGATATTGATGATCCATCTACTAAATTTTGATAGGATAGCCATGGATGAACTGTTGTAACTGATCCACTTTTAATTCCAAAGTGCTCATCGAATATTGACAATATGTGAATAATTGCATTAGCGTCACAAATACTTGATGATATAATTGAGTCAGTTTTTTCTAATTTATTTTCATTAAAACCCATTACTACTTCGCGATCAGATTGATCAGAGGATTGAGTTATTATGACTTTTTTCGTTTGTTTTTTTTTAATAATGTTTTGGTATATTTTTTTTTTAATATTTATTCCAGTACTATCTATAAGAATGTCTACACTACCAGCCTTATCAAATAGTTTGTTAATATTTTTTTCACTAAAATATCTCGTTTTTGATTTGTTTATTATGAAATAATCATCATAGTTTTCGATTTTTTTTTTTAAAGGTTCCATATGTAGAGTCATATTTTAATAGGTATATTAAGTTATCAAGTGAGGGATTTATATCATTTATAAATTTAATATTTATAAATTTAAAATCATTTATAATTTTAAAGATTGACCTTCCTATTCTTCCAAAGCCATTAATTGCAATATTTATTTTTTTCATAAATTATTAATTTAATATAATTAAATTGATTTATGATTAAAGATCTAATTGAATTTTTTCAATAACAATTTGCCATAATCTTTTGTGGTTGTATTCAAATGGTGTAATAAATCTTTTTTTATAATCATTTAATTTTTTATTATTATTTTTACTAAAATTATATTGATACTCTCGTTTTTTTAGATTGATAATTGGAGAGCCAACATAATTTGAAAAAGTCTTAATATGTTTTCTTAATCTTTCATTATACGAACTAGAGTCTAAATGTAATATTTTTTTTTTATTCAAAACTGCAAAATTAATGGATGTCGACATATGTGTTAAAACTATTTCAGATTTAGAAATTAGTCTATTGGTTAGCCCCTCTATAATCTTATATTTAAAAAGTCTTTTTAATTTTTTTGAGTAATGAATTTTTGGATGACCTGCAACAATTATTTTATAATTATTTTTTACTAAATAATCAAAAAAATTATGTAATTCTGAAAAAAAAATATTTTCATCACAATATTCTTTTAAATTATTATAACTTAAATCTGGATGGCCATATATTCCTTCATCTAGATATATAGCTAGTTTTTCATTTCTTTTATTATAAATTTTATATTTTTCTTCTTTTATGGTTTTATCAAAATCAAATGAATGAGTATATATAATTTTAGTTTTTGAATTTACATAAAATGGTAAATCAAATTTTGAAACACAGATATAATAATTTGGTGCAAAGTAATTATTTATTAAATATTTCTTAAAAATATTTTTAGTATAATATTTGTGATTATTTATAAGTTCAAAAAATTTAGAATATAAATTTCTTTGAACTGCTGGTATTGGACCTAAATTTAGCTTCATAGTCTTCACTTTATTCGAAAATATTATTTTTTGATATTTGCTCATAAATATTATTTCAAATAAATCTATTACTAATGAATTTGAGTCTAATTTTTCTAAATTTTTGATAAATCTATCTTCTTTTTTAAAAATCTTTAAAACTCTATTTTTTTTATTAATTTTTAAATTTTTTATTTTTGTTTTATAAATAAAATGAGACAGGTCCCATATTTGATAGTCAATTTTTTTAGCAAACGTTTTTATATCAAATCTTTTTAAATCATTTTCAAGAATTCTTACTGAGCTTATTAGTACTATCTTATTTATCACAAATTTTTATTTAAATAATATTTCTGAAATATTTTATATCTTCTTTAGTATCCAAATCTAAGAGTATATTATTTTTTAATATGTGAAACTTAGTTTTTGATATAAAAAAACTTTTATTTTTTTTTAAAGTTTTTTTATTAATCATATAAAAACTCCCATCAATAAAAAAATACTTACCAACATAAGATTGTCTTCCATAGTATGTTTTTGGTGGTCTTTTTAAATAGCTCCATTTCCTATTATTTATCTGAACACATTCAGATGGATGCTCTTTCATTTTGATAACACTTACAACTGGTCTATCAGTATTTTTTTTGAATTTATTAAATAGTGATTTAAAGTCACTTAATAGTCTAAGTGGTGATGTTGGATTAAGCATGAGAATATTATCAACCTCATTTACTTCATTTTCATACCAATTTACGCAATGAATGAGAGCATCGGTAACTAAACTCTTATCTGAGGCTAATTTTTTTGGTCTTAAGTATTCATATTTATTTATTTTATTTCTAGATAATATGCTTTTGGAATCTGTAGATATTAATAGATCAAAGTTTTTAAATTCTTTTATTATCTTTTGTGCAAAATCTATTGAATAATCAATTAAACATTTTTTTTTTATAATTTTTAAATTCTTATTTTTGACTCCTTTTGATCCAGCCCTGGCGGGAATTATGATCAGATTTTTCAAAGTGAATTAACTTTATTTGCTAAATCTTTATATTGTTTAATTGATTTTTTAAGTGAAATTGGAAGTGCTATTGCTTTATCTAAAATTTTTTTTGTCTCTAAACACTTTTTAATTTCATTTTTTTTTAATATATGATCCCAATAATAAGCACAATGCCATTCTTTTGCGTCAGGTAAATTTTTAATACCGAAACCTTGATCTTTATATAATGAAATAATCTCATTTCTAAGAGTATTATCTTCTACTAATATTATATGAGTATCATAAGATGGTTCAGAATGATTAATTAAAAATCTTCTTTTAATTTTTTTATTAAGTTTCTTATCGTATGCATTATATCTATATTTATTTTCAGTTATTATTTTCGAAAGTTTTGACAATTGTATTTTTCCAATAGCCCCTTGCAATTCAGTCATTCTATAATTAAATCCTGGTTTGCTTTTTGTATCTTTGCCCCTAGGAAGCTTTGGATTATTTTCATGACCATGGTCATGATATTCTCTAGCAATTCTATCTAAATTTTTATTATTTGTTGTTATCATTCCTCCTTCGCCAGTAGTAATATTTTTACCGTAATCAAAACTAAATACTCCATAATCTCCAAATGTTCCAAGATTCTTTTTATATAGTTTACCTCCTAATGCTTCGCAATTATCTTCAATAATTTTGATCTTATATTTTTTTGAAATATTCATAATTTTTTTCATATCACATCCGAATCCAAGCATATGAACAGGAATTATTGCTTTAGTTTTTTTATTTATTAAATTCCTTAGATTCTTAGAACACATATTTAATGATTCATCAACATTACAAATAATTGGTTTGGCGCCAACATCAACTATTGCCTCTATTGTGGCAATAAAATTAAAAGCTTGTGTAATGACCTCATCCCCTGGACCTATATTAAGTGATTTAAGAGCTATCTTAAGACCAGCAGTACCTGATGACACAGCAAGTGCATGATTTGATAAAATTTTATTCTTAAATTTTTTCTCAAACTCTCTAACATGAAATTTTTTTCTTAGGTTGTCAAAACCATGAGCCATAAGTATGCCGCCCTCTTTAAAAACTTCATCTACAGCATTTCTTTCTTTTTTATCTATTACTTCAAAACCAGGCATTATAAGCAATCTAATATGTTATCTTTATTAATTTCAACTGGATTTAAGTCAAAATTAGCTTGCATTTTCTCAAGAAAATTTTTGAATTCTTGATCTTTTTTTAATTCACTTGATAAATAATTCAAATCAAATTCATTTAAGAATTTTGATATAACTTGATCAATCAAGTATATAACTTTCTCACTACCTTTGTTTGAGTAGTCATTTATTAATTCACCTAATCCAAAATATCCTTTTTTATGATTATATTTACAAATTTTTTGTAAAAAAAACCCACCGGCTATTCCATGATTAATTTTGTAATGCGTTCCTAAAAAGTAGGAGAGCGCTCCCGATACACCATGTGAAGCATTGGACATACCTATCATTGCAAAGCTAGAAGCCCATTGAAGTTTCATAATTTCATTTACGTCATTTGATCTTTCAAAAAGATTTGTAATTGGTTGTATAAATAATTCAAAGGATTTTTTTGAAAAAATTTTTGAGAATTCATTTGCTTTCTTGCTAGTTAGACCTTCAATTATATGTACTAATGTATCCGAGGCGCTGCTATATAATACTTTTTTTGGTGAATTTATAATTAAGTTTGGATCCAATATCGAAAGGATAGGGGTATTTGCTTTTGCATTAATTCCCATTTTTAATTTTGTTTCCTCATCAATTAAACTCGCATTAAAAACAACTTCTGTTCCAGTTCCACAGGTAGTTGGTACAGCTATTAGAGGTATAGGATAATTGTAACTAATCGGAAATCCCTTAAAATCTAATGGATTATTGTTTGGGTTTTTTAATAATAATGCTATTGCTTTAGAGTAATCAATCGTTGATCCTCCTCCAACAGAAATAATTAAGTCAACCTTAGAAATTTCTTCATTATTTCTAAAAATATCAAGTTTTTTTTTTACATATTGATAACTTGGTTCAAAATTGTATTCATATTTATCCTGGAGTTTGAAATTATTTTTATTTAAAAAATTTCTGAAATATTCATTTTTTTTATACAAGTTATAGTCATAAATTATGAGAGGCGATTTAGTTTGTGAGTTATTTAAGTACTCATTTAAGTAATCTAATTTATTCGGACCAGCAATTATATCAGTATTAATTCTTAAGTTACTCATTCATTAACTCCCTGATTGAACGTACTACATATTCAATTTCTTTAATTTTCATTGATGGAAAAATTGGCAAATTTAGTATTTGTTTTGAAAACTTTATAGAAAAATTACAATCTTTAAATTTGTTTGGAAATTTTTTTTTAAGATAAAGTTTTTGCTCAAATATAGGCTTAGGATATGCAATTCTTGTATCAATACCATATGATTTAAGTAACTTTTCTTTAATGTAATCTCTATTCTTAATTAATATTGGAAAGAAAAAGTAAGAAGACTTATAATTTGTGTTAATTACTGGTAACTGTAAATTTAGATTATATTTTCTAAAAAGTTTTTTGTATATTTCAGCAACTTTATTTCTTTTTATAACAAAATCATCTAATTTCTTTAATTGCTCTATACCAATTCCTGCTTGAATTTCTGTCATTCTTGCATTTGTACCTAAAGTTGTATGTTCATATTTTTTATTTTCTGGTTCACCAATATTTCGAATAGTTTTAATTTTTTCATGTATTTTTCTGTCATTTGTAAAAATCATTCCACCTTCAGTAGTTGTAATAATTTTGGCCATATGAAGACTTATAGTAGAAATTATTCCATTATGTCCTATATATTTGTCTTTATATTTTGAACCTAGCGTTTGAGCTCCATCTAAAATTAAATGCAAATTGTAATTTTTTGCAATATTCCTTATTCTTTTGAAATCTAAAGGAAAGCCACCATAATCAATATAAATGATAGCTTTTGTTTTTTTTGTTATTGATGCTTCAATTTTATCTATATTTATCCCAAAATTTTTATCATTTATATCTACAAAAACAGGGATAGCTCCTTGATAGCTCACAGATGAAGCAGTTGAAATATAACTTATTGCAGGAACTATTACTTCATCTCCAAATTTTATATCAATTGATTTCAAAGCAATATCTAAAGCAACAGTGCCATTACTGACTGCAATAGCGTATTTAGACCCCCATTGTTTGGAGAAATTTTTTTCAAAGAGCTTAACTTTATTGCCCATAGTAAATTTATTTGAGTAAAAAACATCTTTTACTTGTTTGTATTCAGCCATACCTATTTCAGGTTTAGCCCATGGTATTTTTATATTCATATCTAAAGCAAATTATTCTTTTTTGAAAAAAAACTATTTATAGCTTCTAAATTAGAACTTTTAAATAACTTATCAATATTTTCATTAGTATTTATAAATTCAATAATTTCTTCAATGCCTTTTTGAACATTTATTGTAGGTTTTAATTCAAATAGCTTTTCAATCTTTTTAAAATTTACTCTATAATTTCTTTTATCTTCAACATTATTTGAATAATGTATCTTAGTATTAGGTAAATATTTTAAAATAAAATTAATTAGATTTTTCTTTGTAAAATTTTCTTGAGTAAAACCTGTATTAAATATGGAGTTTTTATTTTTAATTTCATTAGAATTATCAGAAAGGATAAATTTTAATATATAAATACTCATATCCATTACATGTATATAAGGCCTCCATGTATTTTCACCAAAAATAAATAAGTTTTTCTTTTTTATAGCCTCATATGAGAAAGAATTAATTGTAAGATCAAATCGCGTTCTCTTAGAAACTCCAAATGCGGTAGCAAACCTAAGAATAAAACAGTTTAAATCTTTATCATCTATTTCAGATATTAATTTTTCACAATCAATTTTTGTCTCTGCATATAAAGATACAGGGTTTAATTCACTATTTTCATTTGCTAATTGTTTATCAGAGCTTATACCATAATTAGAACATGTAGATGCAAATATAAATTTTTTAATTTTTTTTTTTTTAGATACTTCAATAATCTTTTTTGTGCCAATATAATTTATCTGGTAAGCTAGTTCTGGAGCGGCTAAACATGGCTGATCTCCAACTAATGCTGCTAAATGAACAACAAAATCAATATCAATTAGTGATTTTTCTAAGACGTTTTCATCTCTTATATCCCCAATAACAAGCTCAAAATTTTTATTATCTAAATAATCTTTAAGAGATTTTTTTCCATAGTATAATAAATCGAGGCATCTAACTTTCATTCCTAATTTTAAACACTGTCCAATTAAGGTAGAACCTACATAGCCTGCACCGCCAGTTATAAGTATTTTTTTATTGATCAATTATTTCTTCTCTTTGTATATCTTCTAAATTTTTATCAATGTATTGATTAGGAGATATTTTCTGATTTTTACCAATTACTAAATCGTTTTTTATAACTGAATTTTTTCCTATTGTGGTATTCTTTTTTATTATTGTGTTACCAGAAACTATACAACCTGCCTCTAGATTACAATTTGAACCAATGTCACAATTTGGCTCAATTATAACACCACTTTCGATGAATGTATTTTCACCAATTTTTACATTATGAGAAATTAATGAATGAGGAAATATTACAACTCCTGCTCCTGTACTAACATTGTCACTAATTTTTGATTCTTTTGAAATAACTTTAATAGGTAATTTCCCAGATTTAAAAGCCTTGTAATAATAAAATTCTCTTAAATATCTATCTCCAATTGCAGTTATGAAACCAGAGGCATCTGAATGATCAATTATATCCAGTAAAGAAATCTCACCAAGATATTTCAAATCTCTAAATATGTTTTTGCCAATTTTTTTATTTTCTACAGATGTACCTACATAACCAATAATTTGAAAGTTTTTATTGTTATAAATGATTTCAGATATCGTAATTGCTGTTGAGCCTGAACCTACAATAAGAATTTTCATATTTAAAAAATCATCTATTATTTAATGAATTTATACATCAAATGGAAAAAAATAAAATATTTGTATCATCCTCTTGCTTTAAAACTAGAAAGTTAGAGGATATTATTGATATTTGTGAGAGAAATGAAATTTTAAACTTAGAAATAAGTGGAAACATTAAATATATACCTCTTACAAAATTAATAGACATATTTCAAAAATACAAACATTTCAATTTTAGATTTCATAATTACTTCCCAATTCCTCGAGTGCCGTTTGTAATTAATTTAGCACACCCTGCAGTAGTAAAGAAATCATTAAATAATATTAGTAAAGGAATTAATCTTTCAAAAGATTATGGTGGAGATATATTTTCAATTCATTCTGGATTTTTGATTAATCCTAAAGAAAATTCATTAGGCCAAATTCAAAGCCACTATAAGGATATAACATTGAATGAAGCATTAAATAATTTAGAAAATTCATTTATTAAATTATCAAAACTTAAAAATAATACTATTTTATGTATAGAAAATAATGTTGTTGAGAAATATAATTTAAACAAAAAAAAAAATAGATATATTTTTTCAGATTTATCAGATAAAGAATTTATAAATAAATTAATTACAAAATTTGAAATTAGAGTCTTACTAGATTTAGCTCATTTAAAAGTTTCATCAAAGACACTAGGTTTTAATTCATCAGAATTTATTGATGAGTATATGGAAAAAACTAAAATAATACATTTAAGTGAAAATAACGGTTTAGTAGATCAAAATTTGCCATTAAAAAAAAATTCATGGTTTTGGAATAAAATAAACTGGAAATCATTAGACTATGTTTCTTTAGAGATTAAAAACTGTACTATAAATGAGTTAAAAGATCAGATTAAATTGACATCAGATAGAGTTTTATAATGAAAATTAATTACCCCATGATAATTGCTGAGATAGGTGTAAATCATAATGGCAGTATTCAAAGAGCTTATAAGCTTATTAAAAAAGCAAAAGATGTGGGGGCAAGTGCAGTAAAATTTCAAACTTTTTCAGCTGACAAATTAGTTTCTTTTAATACTCCTTTGGCGACACATCATAAAAAAAATATTAAATCAAAAATTTCACATTATGATCTGATCAAAAAATTAGAATTAAAAAATGATGATTTTAGAAACTTAAAAAAATATACAAAATCACTTGGTATGAAATTTATCTCTACACCATATGACATAGATTCACTTAAATTTTTAATTAAGCTTAAATGTGATTTTATTAAAATTGCTAGTAGTGAACTTGTTAACCTACCACTTTTAGATATAGCTAGAAAATCTAATATACCAATTATTTTATCAACTGGTATGAGCACCCTTGAAGAAATTAAACAATCAATCAATTTTATTCTTCAAAAAAATAAAAAACTTACTGTAATGAAATGCACATCAAATTATCCTGCATCATATAAAACATTAAACTTAAAAAGTTTAAAAATTCTAAAAAATGAGTTTAGAGACCTTAACTTAGGTTTTTCAGATCATTCTGTGGGTAGCATCGCTGCTATAACTTCATTACAGTATGATGTGAAAATTATTGAAAAACATTTTACTCTAAATAAAAATGATCTAGGCCCAGATCACAGAGCTTCAATGGAGCCAAAAGAATTTAAAACATTCATTTCGGATATTAAAAACTCAATTCTTGCAAACGGTAAAGAGCAATGGATTGTAAATAAAGAAGAGATAATTCAACGTAAAACGATGAGAAAAGGCACGTATGCAATAAGAGATTTGAAAAAAGGTAATAAAATTAATTTACAAGATGTAGTTTTTTTGAGACCAATGAATGAGATAACACCAAATTTATTTTATAAATTCTTCAATGGTAAAGTTTTAAAACAAAATGTTCCCGCAGGTAAGAATTTAAAGAAAAAGAATTTTGAATAAATTAAATTTTATAAAAAAATATCTATCAATAATAATAGTTTTTACTTTAATTATTATGCCATCAATTAATTTTTTTTTCAAAAATACCTTCTATATGTATATTCCACACCTAATCTTAGGTTTATTTATAATTACTAATGTTATTTATATGTTTGTTACAAATATTATTAATGATTTAGAATACATGTTAAATTATAAGAAAAAAAAAAATAAAAATAATATTTTTTATTTTTGTTCATTCTTACTAATTTTATTGATCTATGGTTCATATTTTTTTCTTAATGATAATTCAATTAAGTTTTTATTTTTGATACCTATTTGTATCTTTTTTGTGATTGGTCTAGATGAAAATGATGAAATTTTTAAGTATTTAGAATATTTCATTATTTTCTTATGTGTTATCCTTATAATTGAATATTTTATTATTTCTTCATTTTTTTTTGAACAACTTGCCTTACCAAATTTTAATGAGGTATTGACTGATTTTGAAATTTCAAAGTCTTTAGTAAATGGGTTGTTTAATACACCTAAATATTTAGAATATTGCTCTACTATTAATAATTGTAAAAATTTTACCCATTATGGTAATCATTTTTTATTTGATTTGCCCACACCATATTGGAGACCAGCATCTATATATCATTCACCAGCATTTTTTACTCAGTTATTAATTTTTAGTATTTTTATAACAAGAAATAAAATTGGATTTTTTACATTTATCAAAGTTCTAGCTATAGTATTCTCTGGTAGTTCTGCAGTTATTCTAGTTTTTACATATTTTATTTTAAGAAATATAATGAGTCCAAAAAATATAATTCTTATATTTTTCTTCTTTGTATCTGCATTAGGTTTTTATTTCCTTTATAACGATTATTTTTTTTCTTTTAATTATAATTATACTCAACTTTTTACTAGTTATATTATAAGAATAAAATGGATTATTAGTTTTTTATTATCTTATCAATACATTTTTTACTCATTATTTATCGTGATTTTAACTTCAATATTATTTTTAAAATATAGATATTTTAATAGAGTTGAGTTATCTAAATTACCTAACATAAATGTTTTTTTCTTTATTGGTGAGTCTATTATTGTATTTCTAATAATATTTATGGTTCATCCAGATACATTTAAAAGTTTTTTTGGTATTTTATTTATTAGTTTAACATTAATATATTTTAAAAATTTTCTAAAAAATTATAAATAATTATCACTTATTTTTCTTTTTTTTATAATTCTCATAGGTGTGCCATATATCATTAAATTATTCTTACAATTTTGATTTACAAAAGTCATTGCTCCAATAATAACATTTTTACCGATACTAACTTTTTGTTTAATGGATGAATTTATACCTATATGTGAAGCCTCACCAATTTTAACCCCACCTGATGTGTTTACTCCTGGTGCTATAGATACAAAATTAGATATGAAATTATCATGATCAATAGAAGAAGATGTGTTTATTATACAATGATTTCCTATTTTTGTTCCAGCATTTATCACTACCCCAGGCATAATAACAGTGCCTTTACCAATTTTTATTTTTTTTGAAATGATAGCATTATTAGATACAATTGATTCCCATTTAAATAATCCTTTAAAGTTTTTATTTAAAAATTCACTAATCTTTTTTCTATAGAAATTAAATCCAATACCTATAACGAAGTAAAAATCTGCTTCAGGATCATTTTTAAATAATTTCTTTATATAAATAGAATTTTTACTTTCATTTTTATCTATATTAAATTTTATAGTTTTTATTTTATTATATTTTTTGGTATCTAATATATCTTTAATAACATCTGAATGGCCACCTGCGCCAATAATCACTAGTATTTTCATTATTCTTTCAATAGATACCTTAAAATTTTATCATAATATTCATTATATTCGTATTGATGACCATACTCACTAAGAATTTTATTATTATTATAAAGAAGAAAGTCAAATTTTTTCAATAGATCATCATAATCTTTGCATAAAAATTCATAATTCTTTAAAAAATAATCGTATTGTGAAATATAATTTTCATTATCATAAAATATAACTTTTTTATTTAAGGATAATAACTCTTCGGCAATTGACGTCCATTTTGATATAATTATTTTAGAATTGTGAGCAATTGAATAACTATTCACTTTTTTATAATTATCTTGAAAAAAAAGATTGTTAGCATTTTTTATTTTTTTTAATGCTTTACTAAATATCTTGTCATCAAAAAAATTAGTATTTTTAAATCTTAATATGAATAAATAATCCTTATAATTTTTTGATAAAGAATGAATATCATTTATAAATTTTAAATTACTTTCTTCCGAAACACCTGCTTCGCAATATCCACTAACTTTATTTTCAGGAAAAGGGTATAGGCCAAAACAAGATACAATCCCTTTGTATTTTTGTTTTGGAAAAAAATTTCCTAAATATACTTTTTTATTTTGATTATATTTTGACCTACTAAAACCCATAGGAATAAAATTTTTAATGAAATATCCATATTTTTTTAATTCTTTTTTAAAGTAATCACTAATTATGAAATAATTATCAATAAATAAATAAGGTAAGTATATGTGTTGTCTAGATCTCTCTTGGGATGCAAATGTTTGAATATTATTTAAATGAAAGGCAAATAATAAATATTTTGAACATAAAACGTCATAATGGATATAAATTTTTCTAGGAAAATTGTTTAAAGATTTTATTTGATCGTTATTAGTATTTATCAAATATATAATTTTTAAAAATAAGATTTTATAAAAAGTTTTTTTAAAAAATAAAAATGGTTTATATTCTCTAAATACTAAATAAAATTCTGAAATACTTATTTTGTATTGTTTTAAATTTATATAGCTTAAATTAAATCTTTTAATGTATCTAAATGAGAGTCTATCAATATCATTAAAAAAAATATTAAGAATATTTGGTTTATTTTTGCTATTGGTAAAAAAATAATTTTTCTTAAAAAATCTATCATATTTAAAACCCTTATGAGGTATAAACCCAAAATCGTAATTTTTGTAAATATTATTATTTGCATTAGAAATTTCTTTTTTATTAAAATTAATTTTATTTTTAAATAGATTTGGTAGTTTTTTTATAAATTTGAATATAAAAAAAAAGAAAGTGTTTATTATAAATAATGACGAATTTATATGAATATTATTATCTATATATCTCATTATTAAAATTGTATTCAAATTTGATGGATAATATAAAATTTTCTTATAATGAATTTGTAGATCTTCTAAAATGAAGAATGATGAGAAGTTTTTATCTATATTATTTTTATAAAGTTCAAACTTAATTATATTTTTAAATTTTTCTAATCCATCATTATTTAATTCATATTTATTTTTATAGAATTTAATAAAATCTTCGAACTCTTTTTTCTTTATTATTTCATTACAATTATCTAATAATTTCTTGAGAGATTTTATATGATTTAAAGTACTTTTCTGAAGATGTCCATTTTGATTAATTTTTAAAAATTTTAATATATTCTTTAATATTTTTGAGTTATGAACAAAATTACTCTGATAGAAATAATTTATCTCATAATTAAAAATTTTACCAAAAATTGAGTAAAAAATTCCAATTATATTTAGTTCGTCAATATATATTAATTTTTTCTTCATTAACTTTAACCTAGTTTAAATTATTTAATTTTACTATAAATTAAGACATTCATTTCTATATTATGAAAAATCTTGAAATAAATATTAATTTATCAATTCTTTTGAACGATATTTTTATTAAATTTAAAAATAAAAAAGCAATTCAATTTAGCAAAAATAATTTTATTAATTATTCTGATTTAAATAAAATGGTATTAAATATATCTAATTATTTTCTTAAATTTAATTTTAATAATAAAAATCTAATTTTAATTGAGGGCCAAAAAACTTACGAAACATATGCTTTGATTTTGAGTTGTATTACTATTGGCCTTCCATATGCTTTAATTGATCCTAAAATACCAAGAAATCGATTAAATAAGATTATAAATAAACATAAACCACTTTTTTTTTATGTAGATGAATTAGAAATTAAAAGTAAGCAAACTATTTTAATTAAAAAAAACTTTTCCAAAAAGAAATATTCTAAACTTAATAATTTTAAAAAATATTTAATAAAATCTACCGATACTGCATATGTAATGTTTACTTCTGGTTCTACTGGTGAACCTAAAGCAGCTATGATATCTCATGGTAATTTAATAAGTTTTATTAATTGGTCTATGAGTAATTATGATTTCAATCAAAATGAAAAAATTTTAAATCTTAATGCCATATATTTTGATAATTCTGTATTTGATATTTATTCATCTTTTTTTTCTGGTTCATGTCTTATTCCAATATTAATTGAGGATGTTAGTAATCACAAAAGATTAAGTCATTTAATTTGGGAGAATAAATGCACTTCATGGTTTTCAGTGCCTTCGTTAATTATATATTTAAATAAATTTAATTTTTTCAATGATAAAAAATCTCTTAAATCTATAAAAAGAATAATTTTTGGAGGTGAGGGAATGCCTTTATCAAAATTAAGTAAGATATATTTTTTATATAAAAATAAGATAAAATTTTATAATGTTTATGGGCCAACGGAGTGCACTTGTATATGTAGCTCTTATCAAATTAATGATGATGACTTTAATTTAAAATCAAAACTTCCCCCAATTGGTAGCTTGAATATTAATTTTGATTACATTTTATTAAATAAAAAAAATAAAGAATGTAGATTAAATGAAACTGGTGAGATCTATCTTTCTGGCCCATGTGTTGGGAAAGGTTATTTAAACAATTCAATTGAAACAATTCAAAAATTCAAAACTATTGATAATGACTTATATTACAAAACAGGAGATTTAATGAGATACGATAATAATTTAAATAAATTATTTTTTGTTGGAAGGGCAGACAATCAAATTAAACATATGGGATATAGAATTGAATTAGATGAGATTGAGTTAACTTTAACATCTTTAAAATATATAAATGAAGCAATCGTAATCCATGATACCTCGAATAATCTTAGTAAATTATTTTGTGCTGTTTCTACTTTAAAGAATAATATTAAAGAAAATGAAATTATTAATTTTTTAAAAAAAAAACTCCCGTCGTACATGATTCCACATAAGTTTTTATTTTTTGAAAATTTGCCAAAAAATCGTAACGGAAAAATCGATAGAAAAAAAATTAAATTAAAAATAAAAATATGAAAATAAAAATTATTAAAAATAATAAAAAAAGGAAACCATTGAAAATTGAAAATATTAGCTTGGATGACGTAGTTTTATTAAAATATAAATATACTAAAAATGATCATAAAAAATTTATGGATCTTTCAGGAGATGATAGTCCTATTCATACCGATAAGGTTTTTTCAAAAAAAAATGGATTTAAAGATGTAATAGGATATGCCTTTTTTTTTGATGTTTTGTTATCTAAGATTATTGGAAAAATTTATCCTGGTGGATCTGAATTGTGCTTGATGTCAAATTCATATTATATTAAGCCATTTTATATAAATGATACCTTTAATATCAAAATTATAATAAAAAAAAAAAATATGAAATTAAAATCACTCAATTTATTACTGAGCGTAACAAATCAAAATAATGAAAAAATTTATCAAAATAATTTATTATTAAATTTAAAATTAATTTAGTAAATGGACTCTGACTTATCAGTTATTAGGAAAAAATATACTGATATTTTATCTAATTTTATTAAGAAAAATGATAATATTTATATTGAATGTGACCTTTTAAATTTTAAAGAAAAATCTTTATTAATCGATAAATCCTTCTTCTGTAAATTTTATTTAGAAATTTTTAGAGAATTAATTGGTAACAATGGCACACTTGTAACTCCTTCATTCTCTTATAGTTGGGGTAGTGATCTTAAAAGAAAAATTTTCAATATAATTCATACGCCATCAAAATGTGGAATATTTTCAAATTATATAATTAATGAGACTGATATTCTTAGAACTCATGACCCTATGTTTTCATTATTAGTATCAGGTCCTTACGATTTTGATTTTAATTATAAGAATTCTTTTGGTAATGATTCTTTATATAAACAAATGCATGATGCTAATTTTAAAATTTTACATTTTGGTCTTCCTTATTTTGATCCTACTTTTATTCATTTAGTTGAACAAAATTACAATGATAATGTTGAAACTTTAGATTATAGAAAAAATTATTCTTTTGATGGATTTTATGTTGATTCATTTAACAATGAATATTATGACCATTGGTGGTCATTTATGAGAAACAATAGTTTTAAATATAAATATTTGTATAGTAAGATTGAAAATATTTTTGACCCCAAGATTTTATCAAAAATTAGTATCAATAATGCAAAAATATATATAATTAACTCTAAAAACTTTTGTGAAATTTATTATGATAAACTTTTGGAGGATAAAAATTTTTTTATAAAATATGAATAAAAATAATTTAAAAAATAAAATTATTAATATTCTTAAACTTAGTTCTGACTCTAAAGATATAGAAGTTGACTCTTTCTCAATATTATTATTAATAGATCAATTAGAAAATGAATATAATATTGAAATTGAATTGGATGATTTTGATATTAAAAAAGCAAGTAAGATGAAATATTTATTAGATTATTTTGAAAAAAAAGTTAACACTTAATGGAGTGGGATAATTTATATAAAAAAAAAACATTTAGACATAAAAATCTATGGCCTGATAATTTAATAATTCAGTCAATTTCTAGTAACTTTACCGAAACTATTAAAAAACCAAAAATTAAAGTTCTAGAATTAGGGTTCGGATGGGGGAATAATCTTAGATATTTCAAAGAAAAAAAATTTAATTATTATGGAATTGAGCAATCAAAGACTGCTTTTTTGCATTGTAAAAAAAATGGCTACAAAAATATTTATAATGGAAATTTTATTGATTTGACAATGTTCAAGGATAATTATTTTGATTGTATTGTTGATAGACAGTCATTGCAGCATAATAATTTTAAAAAAATACAAGAAATTGTTGATAATTTGTACTTTAAGTTGAAACCAAAAGGTCTTTTTTTTAGCCATTTAATTTCTAAAGCGAATTATAATGTTAAAACTACATATTTTGATAAGAAAAAAATTTTAAAAGTATTTAAAAAATTTAATATCAAAAAAATTGAAAAGCACATCAGAAAAAATGTTAAAAATTATGAATTATCAAATACTCATGAATTCTATAATTTAGAGTTAGAAAAATTATGATTAAACTTGATAACAAATTTAAGAATTTTGCTAAATATGTTAGGAGACAAGACATATCAAGGTTCATTGTGAGATATGAACTTTTTAAAAAAGTTTTGAATAAAAAAGGTTCTATTGTTGAATGTGGTGTTCATGAAGGAGGGGGTTTATTAAGTTTTGCACAAATATCAGCTATTCTAGAACCATATAATTACAATAGAAAAATATTTGGTTTTGATACTTTTAAGGGTTTTCCATCTGTTGATAAAATAAAAGATAAGTCCGATAATCTTTCAAAAAAGAAAGAATACTTTCAAGAAAATTATGATACCTATGAGGAAATAAGTCAATGTATTAATAAATTTGACAGAAATAGGTTTTTAAATCATATACCCAAAGTTGAGTTGATCAAGGGAGATGCCAATAAAACTATCCCAAAATTTTTAAAAAATAATAATCACATGTTAATAAGTCTGCTGTATCTAGACTTCGATATTTATCAACCTACTAAAAAGGCACTAGATAATTTTGTAAAAATAATGAGCAAAAATTCAATAATTGCATTTGATCAAGTAAATAATCCTGACTGGCCAGGAGAAACGCAGGCATTATTATCTTCACTTAATTTAAATAACTATGACCTATTGTCGTTTCCTTTTGAGCCAAATATTTCATACTTAATTCTTTGACATCACCATACCAATTAGCCAAAGAACTTTTTCCCATCAATAGATCATTAACAGGGAAGGGTAATATAAAATCATTAAATATATTAAAAAGAAACTTGAATGAATTAAAAATTAAATCATTTAAATCAGGTACAAAAGTATTTGATTGGACTATTCCTAAAGAGTGGAATATTAAAGAAGCTTGGATAAAAGATAATTTAGGTAATAAAATTATAGATTTTAAGAATAATAATTTACATGTTATCAGTTATTCTGAACCGATTAAAAAAAAGTTAAGTTATGATGAATTAATAAAAAGTCTCTACTATCTTAAAGATAAGCCAGAAGCAATACCATACATTACCTCTTATTATAAAAAGAAATGGGGTTTTTGTATTAGTTATAATTATTTAAAATCTTTAGATAAAAAAATTAATTATGAAGTTTGTATAAAAAGCTCAAAAAAGAATGGGAGAATGCATTATGCAGAATATTTGAAAAAAGGATCTTCGAAAAAAGAAATAATTTTTACTTCTTATATTTGCCATCCATCGATGGCAAATAATGAATTATCTGGCCCTTGTATTCTTGCATCATTGGCAAAATGGATCCAAAATAAAAATACAAAATATAGTTATAGATTTATATTTATACCAGAAACCATAGGTTCAATTGCTTATATTCAAAAAAATTATCAAAGTTTAAAAAAAAAAATTTTAGCTGGTTATGTAGTTAGTTGTGTTGGAGATGAAAATTCTTATTCATATATACCAGGGCCTCAAGAAAATAATACGAGTTCTAGTATACTAGATTTAGTCTACAAAAAAATGAAAATTAAAGCTAAAAAATATTCTTGGTATAAATATAGAGGAAGCGACGAGAGACAATTTTGTTCTCCAAACATTGACCTTCCTTTTAGTACTATTATGAGATCTAAATTTGGAAAATATAGTGAGTATCATACTTCTTTAGATAAGTTAGATACTGTGGTCACAAGAAAGGGATTAAATCAAAGTCTTATCCTACTTAAAAATTTAATAAATAATTTCGAAAGTAGTATATTCCCTAAATCAAAAATTAAATGTGAACCATTTCTTGAAAAGCATAATTTATATTTAAGAGATCAAATAAAAAATTCTAAAGAACATTTATATAAATTCGAGGGTAGAAATTTATTAAATGTTTTAGGTTGTTGTAATGGTAAAAATAACGTTCAAATGATTTCTAAAAAGATAAATCTTAGTCAAAAAAAAATTATTAAAATAATTGATTTACTAAAAAAAAAATCAATTATAACTTTTTGATTATCTTTTTTGGAATTGCATCGCCTTTTTCAAAATTAAATTGACTTTTTTTATTTAATATTAAGTCATAAAATTTTGGTTCAAGACCAACATTTGGTCTTAATACTCTGGTGTTCAATCTTGTAAATTTTTCACCTTTTTTAATATTTCTAATTGCAAATATAGATCGTCTAAACTTTTTATTTTTTGAGTCTTTAATATTTTCATTAAAATTTTGACTACCAATTAATAATTTGGTTTCTAATAATGACTTTCTAAAATACTTGAATTCATTTTCATTTAGAGAGAACTTTATATCCGGACTATCTGGTTGTTTATTTAGAGCAAAATGTTTTTCAAACAAACTGGCACCTAATAAATATGCAGCTTTTGCTACTTCAATGTCTTTTGAATGATCTGATAAACCAACATCACATTTAAATTCTTTTTGAAGCAAACTTAGATTATACAAATTAAAATCTTTTTTCTGTGCTGGATACAGACTAACACAATATAAAAGTGTAATCTTTTTGGATCCATACTTATAGGCAGTATTATAAGCTTCAGATATTTCTCTTATATTAGAACATCCAGTTGATATTATTATGTCTTTACCTGTTTGTGCAATTTCTTTAATTAAACTAAGATCAGTAATTTCAAACGATGCTACTTTATATAAAGGGCAATCAAGTTTTTCTAAAATATCAATTGCATAATTACTAAAAGGAGAACTAAACAATTTAATATTATTTTTTTTTGCAAAATAAAATAAATTTTTATGCCAACTAATTGGGGTATGTGCTTTTTTATATAAATCCCAATAATTATATCCTTTCCATAATCCTGAATTTATTATGAAGTGTTTTTTTTTTGAATTTATAGTCATACATTTAGGAGTATAAGTTTGAATCTTTACAGCATTAGCTCCACATTTTTTTGCATTTAAAATTAAATCTTTGCAAAGATTAAAATCACCACAATGATTAGAGGATATTTCTGCTACTAAAAAAGGTTTTTTATACATATACTGATTAAATACTAATGAACATTAGAATTAAACCTTTTACTTTAAAAGATGAAGCTTTTCTTTTGAAATTAAGAAATCAAAAATCAATTAGATTTAATTCAACTAATAGAGCTATAATTGGTAAAAATGATCATAAGATTTGGATAAGAAAATTTGTTAAAAATAAAAATAATAAGATTTATATAATATATTTATCTTCAAAAAAAATTGGGTATATAAGACTCGATAATTTAGATTTTTTTAATTTTATTTCAATTGCAATTATTGAAAATTTTCAAGAAAAAGGTTATGCGTATGAAAGTTTAATTGAGTTTGAAAAATATTTTAAATCTAACAAACTTATCATTTCAAAAATAAAATCAAATAATATGAAATCCATAGCTTTATTTAAAAAAACTGGATATTTGCTAATTAATAAAAGTAGTAATTTTTTGTATTTTTGTAAGATTTATAAGTCAAGGATATATATAAATAAATCTCTTAAAATTATTAATGAAATAGAAAAAGTTAGAAAAAATAATAATATTAATTGGATGGATATACTCAGATTATCTTTTCAATCAAATTTGGAGGTTTCAAAATCAATATTTAAGAAAATAACCGTATCTGATAAGAAAATAAATTTATTATCTAAAAAATTATCGAAATAATTTTTTGGTAATATCTAAATCATATTTGTCATTGATATCCCATGTTTCATTTAATTCAAATTTATGAACATAAGCCCCATTATTTATTATTTTAGATTTTTTATTCCAAATTTTGTTACTAGCCCAATACAATTGTCCAGCATCGTGGTAATCTTCTGATAAATATTGACTTTGCATATTAATATTTTTTGGATAGTTCAAACTAATCCTATTTTTTTTAATTTTAAAAGATTTGAAAATAGGGGTTGGATATTTCACACATGTTATCAAATAATTATTATTAATTTTTTTTATTTTTTTATGAGTTCTTATTATTAATTTATAATCAAGTAAAGGCGATGTTGGTAAAATACAACAGATATAATCATAATTATGTCCATTTTTACTCTCATAATTTATTATATCTTTTACAACGTCATATATACCCACTGAACCTTTTGATAATTGTTTATTTCTGAGATATGGAATTTCAGCACCATATTTTTTTGATATATCCGCAATTTTTATTGAGTCAGTAGATACGATAATTTTGCTAAAAATTTTAGATTTAATAGCATTATTAATTGGATAATATATGAGTGGTTTGCCATAAAATTCAATAATATTTTTATTTTTTATTCTTTTACTTCCCTTTCGTGCTGGTATTACACATAAATTTTTCATTTAAAAAAAGAAAGGATCCTTGTCAGGTAAATTAAAAGTAATATCTAAATCTTCTTTTATGATTTTTAAATATTTAATTTGGTTAAATATAATTAATAATCCTACAAATTGTCTTAATCTTTTTTCAATAACATTTAAGTTATTCCTAAATTTATAATCTATAATGAATATAGCTTCATGTATTATAGGCAAATGAGTTTCATGACTACCAACAGGTCTAATTTCTAAACAAGAATAACCAAGATCATCTAGTTTCTTCATTACTTTTATCCAATTTGGAGCACCTTTATACAAACTTATACTTTGTAATTCAATATTTATTAATAGTGGTTTAAATTTACCTAACCCTCTAAGAATATTAAATTCTGATCCTTGAGTATCTATTTTTAAATAATCAAAATCTTTGATTTTTAATTTTATTAATTCTTTTTCAATTGTACTGCAATCAATTTTTCTTTTCTTTTTTATTTTATATAACGAAATATATTTATTATCATTGTAATAATACCTAAAATTTTTTAAATCAGGTTTATATAAGGAAGAACCAAATGGATTCTTTGTAATATAAAATTCTTTTTTTGCCTCTTTATTCCATAAGGCTTTTTTTATTACATTTTTGTTTTTATTATTTTTAAAATCATCAGGTTCAACACAAATAAATTTTAAAAATCTATTATATTTTCTTAATTCTTCTTGTATTCCACCTTTGCTTCCAATATCTAAGCATATCAAGCGTTTATTTATAATATTTTCTAAATAAATACTTTGATTTATATTTTCAATTAGTTCTTGTTTTTTTATAGATAAATTTTTGATAAAAAAATTAAGGATTTTTAATTTAAATAAAAGAAAACCAAAAAAAAAAATAAATTTAGTAAGAATAAGTTTGATTAATTTTTTGAAAGAAAGCATTTTTTATAAGTATATTAATGAATTGTTTTAAACAATTTAATCTATATATATTAACTTTTAAATATGATTATAATGGGGATACATGGTGGTGTTTCAATAAACCAACACGATCCTGGTTGTGCTATAATTGATAATGGACTTTTAAGAATATTTATCGAAGAAGAAAGACTTAATAGGATTAAGGGCAGCAGGGGTATATTGCCAATTTTTAGTATTCTAAAATGTTTAGATGATACTTCATTAGATATAAAAGATATAGATATTTTAGCCATATGTGGTGACTCTTATGTTGATTTGAAAGAGATTACTCAAAATTGGATGAAACACCATTTCGGTTTTTGTCCTAAGATAGTTGTTGTGAATCACCAACTCGCTCATTTGGCTTCTGCATTTTACCCTTCTAATTTTGATAAATCACTTTGTATTTCTTATGATGCTTATGGAGATAGATTAAGTGGAGCAGTTGCTCTAGCTTCAAAAAAAGATGGAATAAAAATAATTGAACAGTTTCCTTTCTCAAACTCCTTAGGAATATTTTATGGAACTATGACTTCATATTTAGGCTTTAAACCAGGGGAGGATGAATTCAAAGTAATGGGCTTATCAGCATATGGTAAACCAAAGTATGATCTTTCTTTTTTTTTAGATGCTAATGAAAATGGTTTTTTATGTAATGATAAATATTTTACTAACTATAAATCACCAACGCAGTTTCAACCACATTATTCAGACCTTCTTATTGAAAAATTAAAAATTAATCCAAGAAATAAATTTGAAAAAATTTCGCAAGATCATATGAATCTTGCATCTTCGACACAATATTTTTTAGAAAAAGCTATATTAAGTTTAATCAGCAAATATAATGATGATCATAGATTTGAAAATCTTTGTTTAGCTGGAGGAGTTGCTTTAAATTGCTCAGTAAATAATAAAATCTCTAAATTAGACAATATAAATAAACTTTATGTTCAACCTTCTTCCTCTGATAGAGGTCTTCCTTTAGGTGCAGCAATATTGGCATCAGTAAATGAGGGAATTAATTTTAAAACAATTTCTAATAATTACTATGGCCCTAAATCATCTTATCTTGAAATTGAGTCATTTTTAAAACTTGTAAATGTTAAATATGAAAAAATTGTCAATTTGGATTTAATCGCTGACCTATTATACAAGGGTTATATAATTGGCTGGTTTCAAGGTAGATCTGAGTTTGGCCCAAGAGCATTAGGAAATAGATCTATTCTGGCTAATCCAACACTAAAAGAAATGAAAGATTTAGTTAACAAAAAAATTAAATTTAGAGAAGAATTTCGTCCTTTTGCACCAATTATTATTGAAGAACAGGCCCATAAATATTTTAATTTAAAAACAAGTTACAAACACATGACAGTTTCATGTGATACGAAAAAAAACATGGTTGATAAAATACCATCAGTTATACATGTCGATAATACAGCAAGAGTTCAAACTGTTTCAAATGAAGATAATCCAAAAATATATGATTTACTTTTAAAATTTAAAGATCTCTCAGGCCATCCTGTATTAATGAATACAAGCTTTAATGTAATGGGTCAGCCAATAGTTGAGACACCAAGAGATGCTTTATCAACTTTTTATAGCTGTGGATTAGATTATTTATATATTGGTGATTACTTAATAAAAAAAATTTAATTAATTTAACAAATATTGATTATCTTTTAAAAATTTATAACCAATTATTGGATATATTTTCTTTTTTAAATCTAATTTTAAATTTTTGATTAAAATATTCCAAAAAATATTACACAGAACTTTATGCTCATTATTAATGAATATAATTTTTTTATCTGTGTATTTAATTTCTTCTATATAGTCAAATATTTCATTTTCCGTGTTATCATGAAATTCTAATTTTTTTTTATCTATATCTTTGTTGTTTGATATTCCAATTAGATCAAGTTTTATTATTTCTTTAAGGCTAAGATATCTTTTTTTTGTCTTGCAATATATTTTTTTGAATATCATACAAGTATTGACACAATTAATTAGCTGTTGATGTGCAATAGTTAAAGAAAAGTTAATAAAGAAAATAGGTTTTTTAAATAAATAAGCAATTGTCCAAGCGCCAGAATCACTTCCAATATAATATTTACAATTTGCTAGAATATAAAAACTTATTAATGATGAGTGTCTAATAAAAGGTAAATCTAAAATCTTGTCACTTTGATAATTTATTCTCTCATTACTTATTATACCCGTTCTAATTACTAAAAATAATTTAGTTAATGATGTAAAAGATTTATTAAAATCATTAATAGAAAAATTTCTATAATTATGATAGCTAAAATTAATTCTTCTATCTAATTTTTCTAAATAACTATTATCCCTATTATGAATACATATAAATTCTTTGGTGATATTTAAGTTATTTTTTATGAAAAAATTATTTACATCATCAATTTCAGATTTAGAAAAATTATAAATTATCGGAAATTTATATATGTCATTATAATATATGTCTCTACTAGCTATATGATTTATTGTGAGAACATCATTGCTTTTATTTGATATAAGATAATTAATAAATTCTCTTACTATAACATTTAATTTAAATATTTTTTTCTCTTTTTCTATAATCTTTAAAAGAAATTGGCTTGAGATTGGTATTTGATAAAAAATTATTGATTTTTTTTTATCAATAAAATTTTTTAATAAAAAATACTCATAAACAGCCTCACCAAACCTGGAGATATTTATGTATCCTATTTTTATTCTAAATAATTTTAACAATAAATATGAAAATAAAAAAAAAGGATTTAAAAGAATGATTATAATATTTCTTAACAATTTAAATTACCAAATATATTCATATGTGTTAGATTTACATGCAAATGAAAAAACACCTAATTATAATAGCAAGTGGTTCAGTAGGATTTCAACTATTAAGTTGGTTAATAAAAAAAAAAATCAAAAATATTTTTTGTTTTATCTACTAGAAAAAAAACTGATACTCAAATTCAAGAACTTTGTAAGAAAAATAAGATTAATTACTCAATTTATTCAAACTCTAAGATAAATAAAATTTTTTTTAATAGTCCTAAAAATTCCTATTGGTTATTATCTTTATGGAATCCATTCATATTAGATTTAAAGCTTATTGAATATGCTTATGACACTTTAAATCTTCATCCTTCCTATCTTCCTTATGTAAGAGGCAATGATACAGCTGCTTGGACTCTTGTTACTAGAAATATAGCAGGTGTTAGTATAAATAGATTGCACAAAAGAATTGATTGTGGCGATATTTGGGTTAGAAAAAAAATTAAGTATAACGTTAAGACTAAAGGAATAGAATTATATGAAATACTACTTAAGGAAATTGTTACTCTTTTTAAAATGAATTGGTCCAAAATCTATGAAAAAAAAATAAATATGACAAAAAATACTTGTAATAATTTTATCAAATCGAGAAGAGATACTAATTTAAATAGAGTTATTTATTTGGATAAAAAATATAAAGCCTCTGAATTAATATTTAAAATACTAGCTCATGATTTTTCAAAAAAATCATCAGCTTTTTTTATATATAATAAAAAAAGATATAAAGTTAGAATAAATATTGAATAAAATTGTAATTATTGGGTCTTCTGGATTTATAGGTTCTGATCTTAAAAAGCTATTATTAAAAAATAAACATAAAGTCTTTGCACCAAATTCAATAAAACTAAATATATTAAAAGAAGAAGATTATCTAAAACATTCAAAAAAATTTGTTGACGCATCAATTGTATATTGTGCAGGTAAACACAGACAATACGGCGATACAATTGAAAATATGAGTAATAACATTATAGGATTAAACAATTTTTTAAAATATTTAAACCCTAAAAATATAAAAAAATTTATTTTTTTAAGTAGTGCGGAGGTTTACGGAAAAATTTATAATAAAATTAAAATTTCAGAATTAACACCAGTAAACCCGTCAAATTATTATAGTTTGAGTAAATTAACTCAAGAGTTAGCTCTTAAATTATTTTTTAAAGATTATAAAGAAAAACTTTTTATCTTAAGATTACCAGGTATTTATGGAATTAATGATAATAACACAAGTATTATTTCAAAAATTATAAGTAATATTACTAATCATCAAAGTTTCAATTTAACAACTGATGGTCTTGATTTAAGAGATTATATCTATGTGAGAGATTTATCAAAGATAATTTATAAAATAATTAAATTAAAAAAAATAAATCTTCAAAATAATATTATTAATATTTGCTCTGGTGAAACGATTTCAATTAATAATTTGATTAAATTGATAGAAAAAATTCATGGAAATAATTTAAAAATTGTAAAAAAAGAAGTAAAAACTAATACAACTTATATAATTTTTAAAAAAAATATTTTTTTAAAAAATCAAAAATTTAAAAAATTAAAAAGTAATATTTATAATGAGTATTTTAAATAGGTTTTTTATAAAAACTTTTTATTTTATTAGCAATATAATCAATATCTTTAAAGCTCATTCTTCCATGCAAGGGTAAACTAATTTTATGTTTGATAATATATTTAGAGTTTATTAGCTCTTTAGAATTAGTTTTAAAAACTTTTTGATCAGACATTAATAATGGATGCTTAATTCTAACTTCAATTTTAGATTTCAACAAATATGTATAAAGTTTATCTCTATTTTTTACAAGAATCTGATAATCATAACAAGATGAGTGATTAGTATTATGCTCACACCATTCAACAACTTTAAAAAGTTTCTTTTTATAGTAATTTATTAAATTCTTTCTTTTATATATTTCGTGATTAAATGTCTTTAGGCTATCTAATAGTAAATATGCTTGGAGTTCATCTGGTTTATGGTTTAAATCAACATCTTCAAGTACCTCACTATTTTTTTCATCTAATCCAATATGCCTTAATTGTCTAATTTTTTTATATATTGATTTTTTATCTGTTAATATGCATCCTAATTCACCAAAACCTTTAAGCACCTTCATTGGATTAAAGCTGAATGTTGATAAATCTGCTAAATTACCTGAGCTAAATTTACCTTTTTTTGCACCAAACGATTGAGCGGCATCTTCAATTGTATTTAAATTATATTTTTTCGCTATGATCTTAATTTTTTCAAAATTGGCAATCTGACCAGTAAAATTGACAAATAATATTGCCTTTGTTTTTTTTGTAATTTTTTTTTCTATTTTATTTGTATCTATATTTTGGTCATAATTAACATCAACAAAAATTGGTTTAGCTCCAATAAATGATACTGCAGCTGCAGTAGCTACCCATGAAATTGAAGGGCAAATAACTTCATCGTCTTTTTTAATACCTATGGATTTTAATGATAAGTAAATAGCATTAGTTCCAGAACTTACTAAAATACAGTATTTTCTATCTACTTTTTTTGCTATTACTTTTTCACAATTTTTTGTTGCAGCCCCTATTAGATAATGTCCAGATTCTAAAAAATTATTAAAACTTTTTTTAAGTCTTTTTTCTTCATTTTTAAAAACTTTCAAGTTCTTATAATTAACTTTGAATTTATTCATTTCTATCTATAGGGGGATTCTTCTCCTAAAACGTTGTCAACATAAGATTTTATTTCATTAATATTTGAATTCTCTGATGGAGCAAAGTTACCATAAATAACATTTTTTGATTTTATAAAGGGTCCTGAAGATACTTCATGATAAATAGTCCACTCTGTTCTTGGTACTACAAAATGATATATGGAGGATGACAATCTATAATAAAAGTTATTTTCATTTTGTTGATTCTCTAATCTAATTCTTTCAAAAATTAATCCATCTTCATTCATAAGATAAACATCTAAAATTCCCTCGATAATAAAATAAGACTCACTATAATCAAAAGGATGCTTATGAGGTTGAAAATACGATAATTTTTTTAGACAAATAAACATCTCTTGTGTTTTATGATCAGTATTTTTATGAAGACATAACCTATACCTACCTCTTTTAGATTTAAGAGCCTTATCTTTTAGATAATCAATTTCTTTTTTTCCAATACACTTAAAATCGGAATCATTAAATTCTGCTTCTTCATAATTCATATCAATTTATAATTTTAATTTATTAATTATTTGATTTTTAGAGATACCATGTTTTGCAAGAAGCTCATCATATGTTCCATAAAAATGAAAAAACTTATCTTTAAGACAGAAACTGTTAATTTCAATATCAAGATTTAGACTATTTGCTAGAGACTCTACTTGCATGCAAAGCCCTCCGTTATATACATTTTCTTCAATAATAATTATTTTTTTGTATTTTTTTAATATTTTGACTATTCCTTTTTTATCTAAAGGTTTAAGGCTATGACAAGAAACTATTGATGAATTAATATTTTTCTTAGATAAATAATCAAATATTTCAAAGGAAATTCTTGTTACAGTACCATAAGTTAATAAGCATATATCTTTACCTTTTCTTAAATATCTTAATTTATCAATTTTGAACTTATCAATAGCATCAGAGGTTAAATTTGGCTCACCAGCTTTACCCAATCTAATATAAGTTGGACCTTTACTATGTTTGGTACACCATTCAATAGTATCTCTCATTTCAAGAGGGTCACAAGGGGCTAAAACTCTCATATTAGGTATACTTGATGCAATAGATATATCTTCAAAGGATTGGTGAGTACCTCCTAAAGTAGAGTAAACTAAACCTGCGCCCATACCTATAACTGTAACTGGTAAATTTTGATACGCTATATCAACCCTTATCATTTCAAAAGGCCTATACAAAGCAAATGTTGCTATAGTATAACAAAAGGGCTTCATTCCTTTTATTGCCATTCCTGCAGCTATTCCAATCATTACTTGTTCTGCAACACCACAATTAATAAATCTTTTAGGAAACTTTTCTCTAAACTTTATCATGGAGCCAGCTGGAGAAATATCTGCAACTAAAGCACAAATCTTTTTATCTTTTTTTCCTATTTCAAATATTACATCAGCAAATTTATTTCTCATGATTCAATAATTTCATTTACTGCTTTTTCATATTCAAATTTAGTAGGGGATCTATAATGCCATATGGGGTCGTTTTCCATTTGCCTTACTCCTTTACCTTTTACTGTATTGCAGATAAAAAAATTAGGTTTTTTTTGAGATTTATTTTCATAACACCTCATGAGCTCACTTACATTATGACCATTTAGACTTTGACAATGCCAATTAAATGAGCTTATTTTTTTATCTATAGGATAGAATTTTGGATGAGTAATCTTTGTTTTCCCAAATGATTGTGAACCGTTATGATCAAGAAAAACATTCAAATTATTTAATTCTAAATTAGCTGCCATCATTAATGCTTCCCAAGTTGACCCCTCCTGGAGCTCACCATCACTTATAATCACATTAATTTCATTAATTTTACCTTTGCTTATTATTTTCTCATAATGGGCTACACCACATGCTAAAGATAAACCATGCCCAAGAGATCCAGTTGAGGCTGATATACCTGGAGTTGTTATATCAGGATGGCAACCAAGAGTCCCCTTACTCGTGCAATACTTATCTAGCTCATAATCTGATATTATTTTTAATTGGTTCAAAATAACATAATTGGCCACAGCACTGTGGCCTTTAGATAATATAAATTTTTCGCTTAATATGTCTTTTTTTGATAACAGCCCATAGTAGATAAAGTCTAAAATTTCTATTGATGAGAATGATCCGCCCAAATGTAACGCAGTAACTTTTTGAGATATTTTCAAAAGTTTAAGTCGGAGTTCTTTACACCGCTTTTTTGATAAATTTATATTATATTTATTCTTCAATTATCGTCCAATACCAATCACCTTTATAATTATTTTTATAAAAAAATTCTACCCATTTGTATGTATAGTCGTGATATTTGGCAGTAAGTACCCAATCTAAAAATATTTTTTTTTCGTTCTTGTTTCTATAAGCATCTACTTGGATAAATGAATTTTTCTTAGAGACCCTATTAATTTCTTTTAAAGCTTTGGAGCAATCTTTCTTATTAAAATTATGAAGGGTATTTATACATAATACCAAATCAAAAGAATTGTCATCAAAGGGCAAAGAGATCGCATTTTGCTTATGTAATCTTCCTATGACTTCTTTTGGACAATTGTTAATAGCGTATTGAGATATTTCAACTCCATAAGCATCTATTCCAATATCAAGTAAATCTTTGATTAAAAAACCCTTAGCACAACCCACATCCAGTACTTTACTGCCACTTTTTAATTTATAATGATTTTTGATTTTTTTTGCTATTTTTTTCCATCTTCCATCATAGTAATAACCCCCATAGCCATATTTCCTATTTCCATCAAAATATTCTCTTCCATATTTTCTAGAGACTTCAATAGTTTTTTTTGATTTAGTCATCTTTCTTTGTTTGATGTTTCTTATAGATTTTGGAGTATTGCTTAGTAAGTTAAGTTCAACCATTAAATTAAATTATTATATTTTTTTAGAAAATAAGATGAAACATTACATTGAAAGCTCATATTTGGAAAGCCAATAAGAGGTTCGATCTCCATAAGATTTTTATGAAACAATTCTTGAAGCTTTTCATCAACTTTATTTTCTTTAATTTCAAATATATTTTCATACATTTCTTTAACAAGATTAAATATTTCATCTTCTGAATTCTCTACAAACTCTACTTCCAAAATATTTCTATAAGAACCATCTATCATAGCAATATTAATAGGCGGGGAAAAAATTTCTTTAAATGATAAAATTTTATTATTTTTTTTGGATTTTAAAATTCTAGGTATGAAAATATCATTTTTACTTAAGTAAACTGTGGCAGTTGGCAAAAGGTTAGTTAGCGCTAATCGTGTTCCAAATATATAGCTTATAGCGCTTAATCCAGAAGAGGTGCCAATCATAAATTTCGATGTGGCACATAAGTAGACATCTAAAAGGTCTGATTTTAGGTTACTATTTGCATAATCAAAAAATTTATCATTATCTAGATCAATTTTTTTCATTGTATTGTCTCCCATTCTTATAACCCAGCCGCCTTTTGATGTTATAAAATTAATTGCATCAATATAATTATTTATATTTGAGTCACGATAAGACTCTTCACCTTTAAATTTTGATTCACGAACATGTATTGTTACATACCAATCATTTTCTTTTATCCCAATTTTTGAAAGTAAATTTTTGGAAATAATTTTGTCATTTTTTTTTATTTTAAATAAAGGTTTATAGTTTTTTTCATCCCATTTGTTTTGAATATAAACTCCACTTGAGTGAGCATATTTTTTTTTGACATTTATATCACAAGGGATAAAAACATCATGCCATATATTATTATTTAATATTTTTTCTTTATATTTTTTAAAATTTTTTTTACCAAATTTAATATCAATGTATTCTTCCCAATATTCTAGCATTTTTGTATTTATGAATTCATTTCTATCTTTTAAAAAAAATTCAATTTTTTTGATTTTAGTAAAGTTTAAATGCATCGATTTGATAAAAGCATCTACAGTATAAGAACTACCTATAGTTTTTGAAAAATAACCAAGCTCAATCACTCCAGTAGTAGTTTGATTTAAACTAGATAAATCAATTATTTTATTATTACACTCAATCCAATTATTAAAATCACATTTGTATGCATAATAGCTCGACATAATATAATAAAATTTTGGCCAAAGTTCTTTTTTGGACTTTATTTTAGAAATAAAAATTTCAATTTTTTTACATACTGATAAATAATCTGATTTATTGAATTTTTTAGACTCGATTTGATTATATAATTCTTTAGAAATTAATCTTTCTAATTTGAATTCGACTAACTTTTTTGGGTAAATTTTTAAAAAAAAAAAAATTTCAGATACTATAATATAATATTTTATAACTACTAATTTATAAATAAATATTTTTAATTTTTTCATATTAGTTTTATCTAATGATTTAATTTATACCTACTATATTTGATTTTACAAAAAAAAACTTTTTCTATTTAATTAATTCAAATTAAAGATAATGTTATCTTGATAATTAAATGTTAAATAGAAATAATCTAAAAAATTTTCTTTCAAAAAAAAAAGTTTTAATAACTGGCCACACAGGCTTTAAAGGGTCTTGGTTAATTTCAATATTAAGTGAATATAATTGTATTTTATATGGAATTTCATCAAAAAAATTTAAGAATAAATTAAATTATAATTTTGTAAAAAGTAATGTCTCAAAGGAGTTTTTTTTTGATATCAGTGATTTAAAAAAGACTTCAAAAGTAATTAAATTATTAAGACCAGATATTATATTTCACTTAGCTGCACAATCATTGGTTTTTACATCATATGAAGATCCATATTTTACTATGACGAATAATTATAATTCTACATTATCTATATTAGAGTCTATTAAAACCTATGAAAAAAAATTGATCTGTATCTTCATTACCAGTGATAAAGTTTATCACAACACTAATAAAAGAATTGATTATAAAGAAACAGATTTATTGAAAGGTGATGACCCTTATTCTTCTTCAAAAGTTTCAATTGAAATGGCAATTCACGCCTATTCTCCATTATTAAAAAAAAATAATTTAATTCGATTTGGTATTGCCAGAGCGGGTAATGTTATTGGTGGAGGTGATTGGTCAAATGACCGTATTATTCCTGATGCATATAAATCATGGAGCTTGAATAGAAAAATATTTATTAGAAATCCTAATGCCACAAGACCATGGCAACATGTTTTAGAACCTTTGTTTGGATATATTTTTTTTTCGTATTCCTTAAATAAAAATAAAAAACTCAACGGTGAGATATTTAATTTTGGACCCTCGAATAACAGTAAAACTAAAGTTATTGATATAGTTAAAAATTTGAATCAAAAATGGTCTGACAAAAATTTGATACTTTTAAAGCAGAACCAAAAATATAAAGAACACAACTTATTAAGTTTAGACTCAAAAAAAGCGTATAAGTATTTGAAATGGAAAACAGTATTGTCTTTTGAAGAAATATGCGAATATATACATGACTGGTATAGTAATTTTCTTTTGAAAAAATTTAATAAAAGAGAAATGAAATTTTTAATTTATAAACAACTAAAAAATTATGAATATAAAATATTCAATGAAAATATTAAATAATCAAATTATTAAAAATCCTAAAGGAGATATAATTAAAATTATTAGTAAAATGAATTTCAATAAATCTTTTAAAGAATTATATATTACATCAATAAATTTTGGAGATATCAAAGCTTGGAAAAAACATAAAAAAACCAACTTATATCTTATGATATTAAATGGAAAAATTAAACTTGTTACTAAATTCAAAAATGAAACTGCATGTAAAATATTTAATAAAAACCTTAAAATTTTGATTAAAATTGAAAAAAATACTATTTTTGGATTTAAAGGATTGTCAAAGTATAAATCTAATATTTTAGTAATTTCAGACTTATATCACAACAAAAGTGAAGTAAATAATTTCTCATTAAATCAATTTAATTATAAATGGTAATAGATTTATTATAAAAATTTAAATTACTTCTATGAAAGATATTATTGTAGTTATTTTAGCTGGTGGTAAGGGTACTAGGTTAAAAGAGAAAACTAAAATTATACCAAAACCTATGGTAAAAGTTTTTAATAAACCAATATTAGTACATATTATTAATCATTATAAAAAATATGGAATTAAAAAATTCATAATTGCAACAGGTTTTAAGTCTAAAGTAATCGAAGAATATTTTAAAAATAAAAAAGATATATCTGTAATTTATACAGGTTTAAATACTTTAACAGGAGGAAGATTAAAGAGGTTAGAAAAATATATTAATAATACTTTCTTTTTGACTTATGGTGATGGCATATGTGATATTAATATTAATAGTCTTTATAAATTTCACAAAAAACATAAAAAAATAGCAACGATAACAGGAGTACACCCCGTTGCAAGATTTGGAGAAATTATCTTAAATAAAAACGGTGTTGTAAAAAATTTTAATGAAAAACCACAAGTTAAAAATGATTGGATAAATGGTGGTTTCTTTGTTTTTGAAAAAAATATCTTTAAATATTTAAGAAATGATAAAGAGGTACTAGAAAAATACCCACTCCAAAAGTTAACAAGAATGAAAGAGCTTATTGCATTTAGATATGAAGGATTTTGGCATTGTATGGATACAATAAGAGATATCGAAATTGTTAATAAAATTCTAAGACATAAATGGTTAAAAAAAAGATCTTAATTACGGGAGCACGAGGCTTCATAGCATCAAATCTTATTAATTCTCTAGATAAAAAAACATACTCTTTATATCTTACATCTACTAAAAATATAAAAAATAAAATTTATAAGTATATAATAATTAAAAAAAAAAAAGATTTTAGTAAGTTAAGTAAATTTAAATTTGATTATGTAATTAACTTACATGGTTCTATAAAATTTGATAATTATAATAAAATATATGATAATCATTTTAAATTTAATAAAAATTTAATTGAGAATATTAATTATAAATCAATAAAAAAATTCATTCATATAGGTTCCGCAAATGAGTACGGTCAAACTATTAAAGGATATGATAAAAAATATATTCGTGAAAAACCAACTGATTATTATGGTAAAGTAAAATTAATGACATCAAACTTAGTTAAAGATTTTTGTTTTAAAAAAAATATTCCAATAGTAATTTTAAGAATATTTCATACATACGGTTATAATCAAAGACAACCTAGACTTATTCCATATTTGATAAATTGTATTAAGAATAATAAAATCGCTTCTGTTAATAATTTTAATGTTAAAAAAAGCTATGTGCATATAGATGATATTTGTAAAATTATAAAGATAGTACTAACTAAAAATATGAAATCTATTACTTACAACTTATCTACAACTAAACCAATTAAAATGATTGATATTTTAAAGTACTTAAATAAAGAATTTAAATTAGACTATAAGTCAAACCAAAATATTAATAACACACAATACCTTCAAAGAAGTAGAATTAATTATGAAATAAACTTAAAATATAAAAACTTTTACACTGAAATAAAAAAAATATTTTTGTTTCATTTAAATAATAAAAATTCTTAAAATGTAGTTTAATAATTGTCTAATAACCCACTCGTATCAATTTTAATTAACTGTTTTAATTCCCAGTCTTTTATAGGTGATTGTATAAAATCAGCAGTAAACCAATCTTATAAGAATATAGAAATTATTGTATGGGATAATTCATCAACAGATAATACCTCCAATATAGTAAATAGCTTTACGGATAAGAGAATTAAATATTTTAAAAATGAAAAGCATTTATCTTTAGGAGAGGCGAGAATTGAAGCTATTAGTCATTTGAATGGTGATTATATTGCCATATTAGACTCAGATGACATTGCCTATAAAGATAGAATCTTATTACAAATTAAGGAATTTACAAAAGACAGTAATATTGGTCTTTTGGCTGGATGGATGGATATTATTGATATTAATTCAAAAGTACTTAAGACATATGCCCCTAAATTCAATAAATATAGTATTCATGATCAATTATATTGGACTAATCCTTTAATACATTCATCAATTATGTACAAAAAATCAGTAGCGTTAAATTTAAAATGGTATTCGCCTAAGATTACAAATTTTCAAGACTATCAATTATCAATAAAAATTTCTTTAAATTATAAGATACAAAATATTAATAAAGTGATAGGTGCTCAAAGAATACATAATTCAAATAGTATTAAAAATTTTAATACATATAGTAAGCAATTAAGGGATTATGAGCTTCTTTTAAGATATATTAGATTCTTTATTCCAAAAAATAATACACAATTTAAAATCATGAATACTAATAGTCTTAAAGTCAACAAGCTAAAGATGTTAATGTACAACTTTCGTATAAATAAAAATTATAGAAACTTTTTTAATATTTTTATTTATATTTTTAAAAATCCAATAATCTTGATTCATAATGGTTATATAAGAAAATTTTTTTTTAATTAAAAAATGAATATATTAATTATTGGAAGTTCAGGAAAGATAGGCTCTTTTCTTAAAGAAAAATTAAATAAAGATCATAAATTATATCTAATTAACAAAAATAATATTAATAAGAAAATTAACTCAAAATTAGATTTAGTAATAAATTGCATAGGATCAAATATTTATAAAAACAAATTAAAGATTTATAAAATTTTTGATATCTTCAGTAAAAATAATTTGAGATCAGAAAAATTTAAGTGGATAGAAATAAGTACAGTAAGTATTTATGGCTTAACTAATGAAACTAACATAAAAAATAATCATAAAATTAAAAGTAATCAATTATCTAAGTATGGTTTAAATAAACTCAATGCTGAAGATTTAATAATTAATCTAGCAAATAAAAGAAAATTTAATATTAACATTTATAGATTTGGTATTGTTATTGAAAGAAAAAATTTAGATCAAAAAATTAAAGATATTTTTAAAATATTTGTATATAAAAAAGTTTTTTTTAATTTTTTTAAAAAAAAGACAAAATTAAAAATTAGTTATTTAGATACAATTTATCAAATTTTAGATAAAGACTTAAAGTCATATGATAAAAAAAATTTTATCTCTACATACTTTGAGGAAATTAATATTTTACCAGTAATAAAAGAATTATTTAATATAGTTTTTATAATTAATATTAATTTAAATTTTTTTTTAGGATTTTTTAAAATATTTAATTATGATTTTTTTATAAAACTTAAATTACTATTTAATAATAATATTTCAGAAAATGATCATAGTAAAATTAAAACAACTTATATTTTTTAGTATCATCTTTATTTAAATGAAAAAAAAGATAACATTAAAACTGTAATCATATCAAATTGAAAAAAATAATAGTATTTTCAAGTCAGCTTTCAAATATCAACTTATTCCTAATGGATACTTTAAGAGTATTAAGTAAATCAAATGAAATAATTATAATATCAAAAAAAGATATAAAACTTAAAAAATATAAAAATATAAAATCAGTTAATTTAAATATTTCGAGAAAACTCTTTTTTTTTGAAGATATTTTTGTTTTATTACAAATTTTTAAATTATTAATTTTAAATAAACCAAATTTAATATTAACTATCACTCCAAAAATTAGCTTTATAGTTTCTATTATATTAATTTTTTATCCTATCAAAAGAATACATTTTTTTACGGGTCAACTTTGGTACAATATGAAAGATTTTAAAAAATTAATATTTAAATTTATTGATCGTTTTATTTTTATAAAATCTCATATTTGTTTTGCTGATAGTAAATCTCAGATTAATTATTTAATCAAAGAGGGTTTTAAAAAATCAAAATTAAAAATTATAAATAAAGGATCTATGTGTGGCGTTGATACAAATATATTTAAAAAAAATGAAATTCTAAAAAAATCATTTAGAGAGAAATATGATATAAAAAAAAATGATGTAATTCTTATGTTTTTAGGAAGAATCAATAGAGATAAAGGTTATTACGATTTAATTTATCTTAGAGATTTATTATATAAGAATAATATTAAGATATCCTTGGTTCTCATTGGACATGATGAAGAGGATTTAATATTAAATGAAAATAAAAATACAAGACAAAAATTTATTTATCTAGGGTATAAAAAAAATCCACAACATTATTTTCCATGTGCTGATATTTTCGTCATATTAAGTAAAAGAGAAGGTTTTGGTCTTTCAGTTATTCAAGCAAGTTCATGTCAATTACCAGTAATAGGATATGATGTTGTAGGATTGAAAGACTCTATCTTAAATAATAAAACAGGAATTTTAATAAATAATCTTAATAATATGAAAGACATAAAAAAAATCTTTACTATTATTAAAGATAAAAATTTAAGATATAAACTTGGCAAACAAGGAAGAAAAAACGTAATAAATAATTTTGAAAAAAAAGATGTTATCCATTTCATGAGTAAACAAATTGAAAAATATATTTAATGATAAAAGAAGTTATTCTTTTTATAAAAGACAATTTGACATTTTTTTTAGCATATTATTTTTAGTTATTTTTATACCAATATTATTTTTTTTAATTTTAATTAATTTAATAATACTTAAATCTAATCCTTTCTTTGTTGAAGAGCGTGCAGGTATTCATGGAAGACCATTTAAATTTATAAAAATTAAAACAATGTTAGATAATACAGATTTAGATTATGAAAATAGAATTTATAGATATGGAAAGTATTTAAGAAAATATAAAATTGATGAATTACCTCAATTAATAAATGTTTTAATAGGAGACATGAGCTTAGTTGGCCCTCGACCTTTACTTTTAGAATATAATGCCAATTATAATAATTTTGAGATAAAAAGACTTTCTGTTATTCCTGGAATAACTGGCTTAGCTCAAGTAAAAGTTTTAAATTCAGCAGATTGGAAAAGAAAAATTAAATATGACATTTTTTATGTTAACAATTACAATTTTAATATGGACATTCACATATTAATTAAAACTTTTAAACTCTTAATAAAAATATTTTTTTTCAATACAAAAATTATTGAAAGTCATGAAAGAAAAAAATGAAAAAAAAATATTATTCCACTTGGCCAAATTATAGCAATGAAATCATCAGTTCAGTCACTAATGTTTTAAAAAGCGGTAATGTGAATTATCTTCAAGGAAATTATGGTCGAAAGTTTGAATATAATTTTAAACATAAATTCAATTTAAAACATACCTGTGTTGTAGCAAATGGCACATTAGCTTTGGAAATTGCACTTTTAAGCTTAAAGCTAAAAAAAAATGATGAGGTAATCGTGACTCCTCGATCATACAACTCATCCGCATCTTCAGTTTTAAGAGTTCAATCTAAACCTATTTTTGCAGATATAGATAATCATTCCTTTAATTTAACAGCTGATACTATTAAAAAAAAAATTACTTCAAAAACAAAAGCAATTATCCTCGTTCATCTTTATGGAATGCCATGTAACATGGATGAAATTATGGAGCTAGCAAAGAAATATAAAATTAAAGTTATTGAAGACTGTTCCCAAGCACATGGTGCTAAATTTAAAAATAGATATGTTGGTAGTTTTGGAGACATATCTATTTGGAGTTTTTGTAATGATAAGATTATAAGCACAGGAGGAGAAGGGGGCATGATTTCTTGTAAATTAAAATCAACCTATGATTTAATTTGGAGCCTTAAAGATATCGGTAAAAACTTAAAAAAATTTTATAGTAAAAAGAAAAAGTACGATTATCCATATATGCATGATTTTATTGGAACTAATGCAAGAATTACTGAAATGCAATCTGTTATAGGTCTCAAACAATTAAATAAACTAAATACCTTTATTGCTTTAAGAAATAGAAATGCAAAAATTTTGAGCCGATATCTTTGTGAATTTAAATTTATTAATCTACCAATTATAAAAAAAAATGATACTCATGCTTTTTATAGATACACAATTACTATAAATTTTGACCAATTAAAAAGTAAGATAAATCGAAATAATTTAATTAAAAAAATTATTTCTAAGAATATTTATTGCAATGTTGGAGGATGCCCAGAGATTTATCTTGAAAAAACTTTCAATAAATTTGTAAAAAAAAATAGACTACCAATTGCAAAGGATTTAAATGATAAAACTATTTCCTTTCTTGTTGATCATACTATTTCGGAAAAGAATATGATAAATATCTCAAAAAAATTAAAAAATATTTTTTTAAAAATTAAATAAAATGCAAATATTGATTAAAAAAGTTCAGAATAATAAAAAATTAAAATTTTCTGTATTTTTTACTAATGACTTAATTATCAATTTTTTTGCTTCATATTTATCATTAGTTTTGAGATATGAGGAGTTTGTTATAAATTTTGAGAAATTTATTATATCATCTGTATTAGCTTTTGCTTGTTATTTTCCACTAATAATTTTTTTTAAGATTTACTTCCAACTTCATAGATATTTCAATTTTAATACAATAAGATTTTATATTAAGATTTTCATATATTATTGTTTCTTTCTATTTATTTCAGTCATTTTAATAAATTATATAATAGTTATTCCCAGATCCTTTCCTATAATTAACACTTTCATTTTCTTTTTCCTAATAATTGTCAATAGATACTTAATTACTAAAATTATTAAAGATAAAAATCAAATATTAGAAATAAAAAATACTTTAATCTTTGGCCATCAAAAAAAAATAATAAAATTAATAAATAATCTTTCTATAAATTATAATGTTAAGTCAATTATTTTAAAAGATGAAATTGATAGTTTAAAAATTATTAACGGTATCTCCACTTATAATGAAGATAGCTTTTTAAATGAATTAAATAAAAAAAAAATAATTACAGTTATTTTAGCTTTAGATAAAAATGATGATTTTAATATTAAAAAATATATCAAGATCCTTTATAAGAAAAATATTAATTTATTAAGTCTTGATTCAAATAATAATATTATTAATCTTTCCCAAGAAATAGATATAGGATCGCTCCTTTTCAGAGAAGAAGCAATATCAGATATAAATCTAGATTATAATGAAAAGTCAATTTTAATTACTGGTGGTGCTGGAAGTATTGGTTCGGAGTTATCAAAACAAATTTTAAAGCTCAACCCTCATAAATTGATAATTATAGATATGTCTGAGTATAACTTATTTAATTTATCAAAACATTTACAAAAGATTAAAGACGAATATATCCTTGATACTAAAGTTATTTTAAAATTATGTGATATTTCAAATATCAAAGAAATAAAATTTATATTAGATGGAGCTAAAATAGATTTTGTTTTTCATACAGCTGCTTATAAACATGTGCCAATAATCGAAGATAATTTATTTGCTGCATTAAATAACAACTTTTTTTCAACATATGATTTTGCTAACCTAATTTCTGAGCTAAGTATTAAAAACTTTATTTTAGTATCGAGTGACAAAGCTGTTCGACCCTCAAATATAATGGGTGCAACTAAGAGATTGGCTGAATTAGCTGTTCTTTATTTTAATGAAAAAAATATTAATACTAAATTCTCGATAGTAAGATTTGGAAATGTTTTGGAGTCCTCTGGTTCTGTCATTCCAGAATTTAAAGAACAAATATTAAAAGGAGGACCTATAACAGTTACCCATGAAAATATAACAAGATATTTTATGTCTATAGAGGAAGCTGTAATTCTTGTGATGAAATCTTCTCAAATTGCAAAGGGAGGTGAAATCTTCTTATTGGATATGGGTAATCCTATTAAAATTATCGATTTAGCTAAAAAAATGGTAAAACTTTATGGTAAATCAATAAAAGATATTCATAACCCTTTTGGCGAGATAGAAATAAAGATTATTGGATTGAGGCCTGGTGAAAAATTATATGAAGAATTATTAATTGAAGACAATTCAATTAAAACATCCCATAAACTAATTTATGAGTCGATAGAAAAAAAACCAGATATTGATTATTTTGAAAAGATTTATAAAGATTTAATAAGCTATTCAGTTGAAAAAAATATAATCAAAATAAAAAATACCTTAAGTGACAATATAATAGGATATAAAAATGAGATCAAAAATTAACTATTCTCTTTTTATTTTACTATGCTTATTGCCAGTTTTATTAGTGACAGGTCCGTTTTTGCCAGATTTTGTAGCTTCTTTAATAGGTCTTTTTTTTTTACTTAATATTTTTAATAAAAATTTTACATTTTTAATTTTAAATAAATATTCATTAATCTTTTTATTTTTTTGTTTATCTGCATTGTTATCATCTTTACTTTCAGATGATATTTTTTTATCTTTTGAGTCCTCTTTATTTTATTTTAGATTTTATTTTTTTTCACTTGGTGGATTTATTTTGATAAGTTTGTATAAAAATAAAATTAATATTTTTTTTTTAGTGATGTCATTTTGTATGTTGATTGTCTCGTTAGATGCAATGTATGAGCATATAAATGGTATTAATATATTTGGAAACTCAGCATTTCCAGGTAGATTAGCAGGACTTTTTGGAGATGAATGGGTTATTGGCGCTTTTCTGACGAGATTATTACCAATTATTTTTTTTTTATATTTATATTATAGATTATTTGAAAATAAAAATTTAAAAATTCTATTCTTTGTAACTATTTTTTTCTCAATTTCTATAATTATATTATCAGGAGAAAGAGCTGCTTTAATACTTTTCATTATTTATTCATTTTCAATGTATTTCATTTATATTTTTAAATTTATTGATTATAAAAAATTATTTTTACTACCTTTTTTAATTTTAACTATAAGTCTTCCATTTTTATTAATAGATAAATCTTATAATAGATTAATATCAAACTTTAATAACCATTTATCATTAAACAAAAGTGAAAATCCATATCTATCTTTTTATTCTAACTCTGTGCAAATGTTTATTGAAAAACCAATTCTTGGGCATGGCCCCAATATGTTTAGATTAGAATGCAATAAATATTTATCACAAAAAAATAAGTATGGTTGCAATACTCATCCACATAATTACTATTTTCAACTTTTAGCAGAAAACGGCATAGTTGGATTTTCGATTTTATTATTTTTTTTATTTTTTGTTTTTAAAAAATTATTTTATGAAATTAGAAATAATAAAGATAGTAAGCATATGTTTATATCGAAAATATCTCTTTTATTATGCTTTATAATAAATATATGGCCATTTATCCCAACACATAGTTTTTATAATAATTGGATAAGTGTATTGATATGTATCCCCATTATTTTTTATTTAAAAATAAACAATGAAAAATATTTAAAATTTTAATAATACTATGGTAGCCTCGGGCGGACTCGAACCGCCACGGGAATAAATCCCACTGGATTTTAAGTCCAGACTGTCTACCAATTCCAGCACGAGGCCATAGCAAGATTTAAATACCATTTATTAAAATAAAAATATACATAAAGTTTATAATCTAAATGATTTTTTTTTTAATTATTAATTAAATTATTGTCAATTTTAATATGTTATAACTTTTAATAAATTATGTCTAAATGTGATGTTTGTGATGAAGATTTATCAAAAATTTATTTAAATCTAAATGTTTATAGTCATTTTGAATTTAGACAAATATACAAAAAAAGAAAAGTATATTATGAAGAATGTAATAGTTGCAAATTAATATATAATAAAAATTTCTTTAAAAATAATATTTTTAAAAGTAAAAGCTACATATTATCAAATCAAACTAAACAAAAAAAAATTAAATTTTACAATAAAAACATAAATAGAGCAGAATTACAGTCAAAAAAATTTTACAAATTTATTTCGACTAAAAAATCCCCATCTATATTAGATATTGGTTCATTTGATGGTTTGCTGTTAAAAGAAATTAAAAAAAGGATAAATTCAAAAAATTACAACTTAGTTGGCTATGATATTAATAAAGATCTTTTAAAAAATTACGATAAAAGTATTAAATTTTACACTAGTTTAGAAAAATTATTTGAATTTAAATATGATCTAATAATTTTATCTCATTCAATCATGTATATTGATGATCTTAAAAAAATCTTATCTCTAATTAGAAATAATTTAAATTTTGATGGAACTTTAGTTATACAATTTTCAAATTTAGATAAAAGACCTATGAATTTATTGCTCGCTGATCAATATATTTTTCCGTCAGATTTTTCACTTAATTTTATTTTTAATAAGTACAATCTCAGATCTAAAAAATTAACATCAGAATATTTTAATAATGATAATATTTTAATTTTTAACAGAAAATTTAATGATAAAGCTATTTATAATAAGAATTTATCTCTTAAAACATTAATTTTAGAAAATAACAAATGTTTTTCGAATTTCCTAAATAAAATATCTTTTTTTAAAAAATTTTATGTATTTGGAACAACTTTAGAGGCCTCAATAGTTCATGATTTATTATTAGAGAATAATAAAGTCAATGTTGGTTTTATTGATGAAAATATTACAAAAAAAAAATTCAGAAATTTAACTATTACTGATTTAGATATGATTAATAAAAAAATAAAAATAATTTTTCCTTACAATAATATTAATTTAAAAAAACGTCTGGAAAAAAAATATAAGATTAGTCTATTGTCCGTTTACTAATTTAGATTAATTTAAATAGTCACTTCCATTATATTCTTTTTTAGAAATATTAATATTTAAGATTATATCTATGAGTTCATCTATATTTTTTTGATCATTTCTTATAAATGGATTTAAAATTTGTTGATTTTTTTTATCTAAAATTTCTATATATTTTGTTGATAATTGATCTTTAATTTTTTCCAATTCTTTTGATGATAACGGGCTAATTCCATTATTGAAATTTCTAAACGTATTTAATCTTATTTCCTCTTCAACTAAATAGCATAAAAAACCTATTTGATTAGAATTATTTACATAAGCACTAAATCCATAAAATGAAATTGGTAATGAATTGTTATTATTATCAAATATTCCTTTATTTTCATTCCAAATATATTTTGGATTTGGAAATAATATAAAATTTTCATAATTTATATTTTTATTTAGCAATATCCCATCACTAAATAGTGTGTATATATTTTCTCTATCTTCAAAAGAGTTATAAAGTTCTAGGTATGTTGAATTAATGATATTTTTATTAAAATTTGAATGGAGTTCTTTAAAAAGCGATACTAAGTATTCTGTATTATTATGATTGAATTCTATAAAATCATTTTTAAGACTAAAACTTAATAATTTTAAAAAAGTATCATCAGATAGTATTGGTAGTGCTGTTGTATACCTTATTGGGTGATTATATGCGACTAGATCCTCTAGGCTATTAATATCTATGTTTGATTTAGTTAATAAGATTAAAGTATCTAAATCTAATGGAAATATATTATCCACAATAGAAATATTATTTTTTTCATAAAATATTTCTATTTTCTCAGGAATATCTACTTTAAATTTACTGAGTTTAATTAAATCCTTATATTCACCAAATAAAATATCATATTCATCTAAATCAAAATCAACATTATTTATCTCAAATTCAATGTTATTTCTTAAGGAGTAATTTCCTAGTGTGTAGTAAAGATAATGTTGATAGTCAACGTAATTATTAGGTATAATTCCAACTTTAAGACTTTCTTTATAATTACAATCTTTTGAGTTACTAATCTGGCTGATTAGCATTAAAATTAAAATAAATATTTTTAGTCTAAAAAAATAATTTATCAATTAATCTAACCAGATTTAAACATTTCTTTGTAGACTCTCTCTTCAATTTTATGATTATTATCAAAGAGTAAAGGTATTTCTAATCCCTCTGACATTTCTATTTCTACAGAAGTTACATCTTTAGCTTCAATGTGATCTGCATGAGCTACGATAGGTCTTTTTGAGGGGTTATTGTTAACTATTTTGATCTTTGCAGTGTCTTTTAAAAGACCACCTCTCCAATGTCTGGGACTATAGGCACTTACTGCTGTTAAAGCCATAACATTACTACCCAATGGTATGATAGGACCAGA
>MDSZ01182120.1_pt1 | contig 66506 bp, 62 predicted proteins | sample 811201 | NCBI WGS metagenome assembly MDSZ01 (sample SAMN05326647, study PRJNA326480) | marine metagenome | isolation source: seawater | place: Indian Ocean: North | collected 2010
GGGAAGTCCAGCTGCTCGTCGGTGGCGCCGAGGTTGTCGAACAGGTCGAAGATCTGGTCGATGACCCAGTCAGGACGCGCGCCCGGACGGTCGATCTTGTTGACCACGACGATCGGACGCAGGCCGGCCTTGAACGCCTTCTGGGTCACGAAGCGGGTCTGCGGCATCGGGCCGTCCTGAGCATCGACCACCAGCAGCACGGAGTCGACCATGCTCATCACACGCTCCACTTCACCGCCGAAGTCGGCGTGTCCGGGGGTGTCGACGATGTTGATGTTGTAGTCGCCCCACTTCAGTGCGGTGTTCTTCGCCAGAATGGTGATGCCGCGCTCTTTCTCCTGGTCGTTGGAGTCCATCACGCGCTCGTTTTCCGCTTCTTTGCGGTCGAGGGTGCCGGACAGACGCAGCAGTTTGTCGACGAGGGTGGTTTTGCCATGGTCAACGTGGGCGATGATGGCGATGTTGCGCAGATTTTCGATCACTGTGTGTATCTCGATCAGAGGATTCGGTGTGTCGCCCAGCCTGGACGACGAATATGAAGAAAAGGGGATCAGCGCCCGAGGTCGGGAGGGCGATGGCGGATACTCCCGCCATTGAGCCCTGGCGTTCTATGCCGGACGATAAACGCGCACATTGGCATGCCCCTCGCTCAGCAGGTGGTGGGCATGCAGGCGACTCATCACGCCCTTGTCGCAATACAGCAGGTACTGGCGATTCTCATCCAGTTCCTTGAATTTGTTGTTCAGCGCATAGAAGGGCAGCGCCTGCACTTCGACGCCGGGCACCTCGAGCGGCTCGTCTTCGGCGGCATCGGGATGGCGGATGTCGATGACGATCTGTCCGGCCAGCGCCTCGGAAACGGTCTCGACCTGCACATCCTTGCCCAGCTCGTCGATCACCCGATCGATCGGCAGCTGGGTCGCGCGCTCCAGGGCACGCTCGAGAATGGCCATGTCGAACTGCGCTTCTTCCTTCTCCACGCGGTAACCACGCGCCTTGGTGGTCGGGTTTACCGAGATCACCCCGCAGTACTCGGGCATGTTCTTGGCGAACTCGGCGGTGCCGATCTGCGTGGCGGTATCGATGATGTCCTGCTTGTGGCTGGCGATCAGCGGGCGCATCACCAGCATGTCGGTGGCCGAGTCGATCACCGCCAGGTTGGTCAGCGTCTGGCTGGACACCTGGCTGATCGCCTCGCCGGTCACCAGCGCCTCGATATCCAGGCGCTCGGCCACGCGGGTCGCGGCACGCAGCATCATGCGCTTGAGGATCACGCCCATCTGGCTGTTGTCGACCTTGGAGAGAATCTCGCCGACCACCTCTTCGAACGGCACGCTGATGAACAGCACGCGCTGCGAGCGGCCGAACTTCTGCCAGATATAGTGCGCAACCTCCATCACGCCCAGCTCATGGGCACGACCGCCGAGATTGAAGAAGCAGAAGTGGCTGACCAGGCCGCGGCGCATCATCTGATAAGCCGCCACGGTGGAGTCGAAGCCGCCACTCATCAGCACCAGGGTCTGCTCCAGCGAGCCCAGCGGATAGCCGCCCAGGCCTTCGTGACGATGGTGCACCACGAACAGGCGCTGGTCGCGGATCTCCATGCGCACTTCGACTTCCGGCTTCTTCAGGTCGATACCGGCGGCAGCACACTCCTGACGCAGTCGGCTGCCGACATGGCGCTCGACATCGATGGAGCTGAACGCATGCTTGCCGCCGCGCTTGCAACGCACGGCGAAGATCTTGCCCGGCAGCTGGTCGGCGTAGTGGCGCTTGCAGTGCTCGGTGATCTCATCGAGGTCACCCAGCGGGTACTCGTTGACTTCGAGGAACAGACCAATGCCCGGCGTGTTGCGCAGGCGTTCGGTCATCTCGGCGAGCAGGCGCGGATCGTCCAGGTCGGTCTCGACCTCCAGGTTGTCCCACACACCGGTCACCCGCAGTGCGGGGTCGAGGTCGCGCAGCACGGCACGGATGTTCTTCCCCAACTGGCGGATGAACTGCTTGCGCACCGGGCGACTCTTGATGGTGATTTCAGGGAAAACTTTGACGATCAGTTTCATGGATAAGGCGCCCGCTCGAGGCGACGAAAAAACAGGGGCGCGGATTATAGCGGAAATTGCTCAAGCTTTGACCAAAAATACTGCAACGAACACGCTGCGCACCAAAATCGGGCATTGCCATAATTTACAGCCCCATATCAGTGCAAATATCACCGGGGAAATTCCGCGCAGCCGGCGCCATGCCTGAGTTTCCAGGCTTCTGCCCAATACAGGGCACTGGCATGCAATTTGCTCCCTTGTGAGGCAGGTCGCCCTGACGGACTATCCCGCCGGGCTTCACCGTACATTCGAGGCTCATAGATAGGAGCCTTTTCCACCTGGAGGACAACATGTCTAAGGCTGTTCAACTGATCAAAGAACACGACGTGAAGTGGGTAGACCTGCGCTTCACCGACACCAAGGGCAAGCAGCACCACGTGACCATGCCGGCCCGTGACGCCCTGGACGAAGATTTCTTCGAGCACGGCAAGATGTTCGACGGCTCGTCCATCCATGGCTGGAAAGGCATCGAAGCCTCCGACATGATCCTGATGCCGGTCGACGAGACCGCCGTACTGGATCCGTTCACCGAAGAACCGACCCTGATCCTGGTCTGCGACATCATCGAGCCGAGCACCATGCAGGGCTATGACCGCGACCCGCGTTCCATCGCCAAGCGCGCCGAAGAGTTCCTGAAGTCCACCGGCATCGGCGACACCGTATTCGTCGGCCCGGAGCCCGAGTTCTTCATCTTCGACGAAGTCAAGTTCAAGTCCGACATCTCCGGCTCGATGTTCAAGATCTACTCCGAGCAAGGTTCCTGGATGACCGACGGCGACGTCGAAGGCGGCAACAAGGGTCACCGCCCGGCCGTCAAGGGCGGTTACTTCCCGGTTCCGCCGTGCGACCACGACCACGAAATCCGTACCGCCATGTGCAACGCCATGGAAGAGATGGGCCTGGTCGTCGAAGTCCACCACCACGAAGTGGCCACTGCCGGCCAGAACGAAATCGGCGTGAAGTTCAACACCCTGGTCAACAAGGCTGACGAAGTTCAGACCCTGAAGTACTGCGTGCACAACGTGGCCGATGCCTACGGCAAGACCGCCACCTTCATGCCGAAGCCGCTGTACGGCGACAACGGCTCGGGCATGCACGTGCACATGTCGATCTCCAAGGACGGCAAGAACACCTTCTCCGGTGAAGGCTATGCCGGCCTGTCCGAGACTGCCCTGTACTTCATCGGCGGCATCATCAAGCACGGCAAGGCCCTGAACGGCTTCACCAACCCGTCGACCAACTCCTACAAGCGTCTGGTTCCGGGCTTCGAAGCACCGGTCATGCTGGCCTACTCGGCTCGCAACCGCTCCGCCTCGATCCGTATCCCGTACGTCGCCAGCCCGAAAGCCCGCCGCATCGAAGCGCGCTTCCCGGACCCGGCTGCCAACCCGTACCTGGCCTTCGCCGCTCTGCTGATGGCCGGTCTGGACGGCATCCAGAACAAGATCCACCCGGGCGATGCCGCTGACAAGAACCTCTACGATCTGCCGCCGGAAGAAGGCAAGCTGATCCCGCAGGTTTGCGGCAGCCTGAAAGAAGCCCTGGAAGAGCTGGACAAGGGCCGCGCGTTCCTGACCAAGGGCGGCGTGTTCTCCGACGACTTCATCGATGCCTACATCGAGCTGAAGAGCGAAGAAGAAATCAAGGTACGTACCTTCGTACACCCGCTGGAATACGACCTGTACTACAGCGTCTAAGCCAGTGCCGCGCCGCCTTCGGGCGGCGCGTTCGAAAGTCCCGCCCGGCCCTGCCAGGCGGGGCTTTTTTCATTTAAGGGGCAGACGCGGCGCAGCTGATTTAGGGCCGGGCATCACAGCCACGACGCCCTGCGCTTGCCAGGAATCCTCAGCAGTGCAAGGCTTAGCGCATCATCTGCGGAAGGATCGGCCCATGCGCCCGTTACTCGCCTGCCTGTTGCTCGCCCTGGCCCTGCCGGCCAGCGCGCAGATCTACAAATACACCGACGCCAACGGCAACACGGTGTTCACCAATCAGCCACCGGAAGGCACGCCCAGCGAGAGCGTCACCCTGCCGCGCACCAACACGGTCGACATGAAGACGCCGAACGTCCCGGCCGACCAGAAGCACGACAGCGACACCAGCCAGAGCGCAGCGCCCTACTCCGTGCTGAGCCTGCAGGGCATTCCTGACGAAGAGGCGATGCGCGCCAACAACGGCACTTTCATCGTCAGCGTGAACATCCAGCCACGCCTGCAAGCCGGCCACCGCCTGCGCCTCATCCTCGACGGCGAGCCCTACGGCCAGGCGAGCAATGTCCCGAGCCTGCAACTGACCAACGTCGACCGTGGCGAGCACAGCCTGGCCGTCGCGGTGATGGCCGGCGATCGCATCGTCCAGCAGAGCGCGACGGAGACCTTCACCGTGCAGCGCATCAGCGTCAACAGCCCGGCTCGTGGCGCGCCGTGAAGCACCCCATCACCATGCGTACGCTGTTGCTCGGCCTGCTGCTCATGACCCAGACCGCCCTGGCCCAGGTGTACACCTACATCGACGCCGAGGGTAACCGCGTGTTCACGGACAAACCGCGCAGCAGTAGCGCCGAACGGGTGATCCTAGCCCCGTCCAACAGCGCGCAGCTCAACGCGCCGGCACCGACCGTGCGCGTGGCCCCGGCGCCCGCCGTTACTAAACCGGTCATGCACTATCAGGTCCTGCGCATCCTCGTCCCCGAGCCCGACGCCTCGATTCACAATGGCTCCGGCGACATGATCGTCACCCTTACCAGCGAACCCGGCCTGCTGCCAGGGCACAGCTATCGCCTGCTGCTTGATGGCGAGCTGCAGGGCGAGGCGAGCCGCAGCCCGGTATTCTCGCTGCAGCACGTCGACCGAGGCACCCATCAGCTGGCCGCGGAAATCATCGACGCCGCCGGGCTCATCGTCGAGCGCACACCGCCACAGCCGTTCCACATGCACCGGATGAGCCTGGCGCAGAAGCGCAAGGTCAACCCCTGCAAGAAGAACGACTACGGCGTACGTCCCGAGTGCCCGCTCAAGGACAAACCCAAGGAAAACGTGAGCATCCTGCCCTTCTTCTGACAGAGCGCACCTTTATGGTGCGCACTGACGCACCACCTCCTAAACTCTCCCTGTTTTGGGTCGTTTTTCCCCGCCCAGCCGCGCCGCCACACAACCAAAACCTGGCAGACCGCACAAAAAATGCGTCTTTTCGGGGCCTTGGTTTGCTTCTTGCATTTTCCTGCCCATTGCCGGAACGCGCTGCCTATGACCATCAACGACGCACTGCACCGCCTGCTACTCGACAACCTGACCACCGCCACCCTGTTGCTCAACAGCCAGCTGTGCCTTGAGTACATGAACCCGGCGGCGGAAATGCTCCTGGCCGTCAGCGGCCAGCGCAGCCATGGTCAGTTCATCAGCGACCTGTTCACCGAATCGCCTGAAGCGCTGACTTCGCTGCGCCAGGCGGTGGAACAGGCGCATCCGTTCAACAAGCGCGAAGCCGTGCTGACCTCGGTCACCGGCCAGACGCTGACCGTGGACTACGCGGTGACCCCGCTGTTCAGCAAGGGCGAGACTCTGCTGCTGCTGGAGGTGCACCCACGCGACCGCCTGTTGCGCATCACCAAGGAAGAGGCGCAGCTGTCCAAGCAGGAGACCACCAAGCTGCTGGTACGCGGCCTGGCTCACGAGATCAAGAACCCGCTCGGCGGCATTCGCGGCGCGGCTCAGTTGCTCTCGCGCGAACTGCCCAACGAAGACCTCAAGGACTACACCAACGTCATCATCGAGGAGGCCGACCGCCTGCGTAACCTGGTCGACCGCATGCTCGGCTCGAACAAGCTGCCGTCGCTGGCGATGACCAACGTGCATGAGGTGCTGGAGCGCGTCGCCAACCTGATCGAGGCGGAAAGCCAGGGCGGCATCACCCTGGTGCGCGACTACGACCCGAGCATTCCCGACCTGCTCATCGATCGTGAGCAGATGATCCAGGCCGTGCTCAACATCGTGCGCAACGCCATGCAGGCGATCGCCGGGCAGAAGCACGACATGGGACTTGGGCGCATCAGCCTGCGCACCCGCACCCTGCGCCAGTTCACCATCGGCCACACCCGCCACCGCCTGGTGGTCAAGGTGGAGATCATCGACAACGGCCCCGGCATCCCGCCGGAGCTGCAGGAAACCATCTTCTATCCCATGGTCAGTGGCCGTGCCGACGGCACCGGCCTGGGCCTGGCCATCACCCAGAACATCATCAGCCAGCATCAAAGCCTGATCGAATGCGAGAGCTATCCCGGCCACACCGTATTCTCGATCTTCCTGCCGCTGGAACAAGGAGCGCCCACGCCATGAGCCGCAGTGAAACCGTCTGGATTGTCGACGACGATCGTTCCATCCGCTGGGTACTGGAAAAGGCCCTGCAACAGGAAGGCATGACCACCCAGAGTTTCGACAGTGCCGACGGTGTCCTCGCCCGCCTGACCCGCCAGCAGCCGGACGTGATCATCTCCGACATCCGCATGCCCGGCGCCAGTGGCCTCGACCTGCTGGCGCGCATCCGCGAGCTGTATCCGCGCCTGCCGGTGATCATCATGACCGCGCACTCCGACCTGGACAGCGCGGTGGCCAGCTATCAGGGCGGCGCCTTCGAGTACCTGCCCAAACCGTTCGACGTCGACGAGGCCGTATCGCTGGTCAAGCGCGCCTTCCAGCATGCCCAGGAACAGCAGAGCCTGGCCGCCCCCGCCGCCCAGGCGCGCACGCCCGAGATCATCGGCGAGGCGCCGGCGATGCAGGAGGTGTTCCGCGCCATTGGCCGGCTGTCCCACTCCAACATCACCGTGCTGATCAACGGCGAGTCCGGGACCGGCAAGGAGCTGGTGGCACATGCCCTGCACCGCCACAGCCCGCGCGCCGCAGCGCCCTTCATCGCCCTGAACATGGCGGCGATCCCCAAGGACCTGATGGAGTCCGAGCTGTTCGGCCACGAGAAAGGCGCCTTCACCGGCGCGGCCAACCAGCGCCGCGGACGCTTCGAGCAGGCCGACGGCGGCACCCTGTTCCTCGACGAGATCGGCGACATGCCGGCCGACACCCAGACGCGCCTGTTGCGCGTACTGGCCGATGGCGAGTTCTACCGCGTCGGCGGCCACACCCCTGTGAAGGTGGACGTGCGCATCATCGCCGCCACCCACCAGAACCTGGAAACCCTGGTGCAGGCCGGCAAGTTCCGTGAAGACCTGTTCCACCGCCTCAACGTCATTCGCATCCACATCCCGCGTCTGGCCGACCGCCGCGAGGACATCCCGACCCTGGCCAACCACTTCCTCGCTCGCGCCGCGCAGGAACTGGCAGTGGAGCCCAAGCTGCTCAAGAGCGAAACCGAGGACTACCTCAAGCACCTGCCCTGGCCGGGCAACGTGCGCCAGCTGGAGAACACCTGCCGCTGGATCACGGTGATGGCCTCGGGCCGTGAGGTGCATGTCGACGACCTGCCGCCGGAGCTGCTGACCCAACCGCAGGATGCCGCGCCCGTCACCAACTGGGAGCAGGCGCTGCGCCTGTGGGCCGACCAGGCCCTGGCCCGTGGCCAGTCCAACCTGCTCGACACCGCGGTACCGGCCTTCGAGCGCATCATGATCGAGACAGCCCTCAAGCACACCGCCGGCCGCCGTCGGGATGCCGCACTGCTGCTGGGCTGGGGTCGCAACACCCTGACCCGCAAGATCAAGGAGCTGGGCATGAAGGTCGACGGCGGGGACGACGACGACAGCGACGACTGATCCCGCCGCGTCACGAAAAAAGGGCATCCCACAGGATGCCCTTTTCAGTTCCCCGGATTGCATCCGGGCTACGGAACTGTCTCCCATCTGACGTTTGCTTGAGAGGGAGCAGACCGCGCATAGCGCCGGCCTCTGCCGCTCAAGCGCGCTGCGCGTTCTTCAGCGAAACCTGCGTGTTCAGCGTCCAGAAATCGTAGAGCACGCCGATCAGGAACAGACCGCCGGTGAACAGGTAGATGATCCCGGTGATCCACTTGCCCTGGTACATGCGATGCACGCCGAACACGCCTAGGAAGGTCAGCAGGATCCAGGCCACGTTGTAGTCGGTGTCGCCGGCGGTGAAGCGCAGGTCCGCCTCGCGGTCCATCGAGGGGATCAGGAACAGGTCGATGATCCAGCCGATGAAGAACAGGCCGAGGGTGAAGAACCAGATGGTGCCGGTGACCGGCTTGCCGTAGTAGAAACGGTGCGAACCGAGGAAACCGAAGATCCACAGCAGGTAGCCGATCAGCTTGCTGTGCGTGTCCTGTCGTTGCATGACGAACTCCTTGTGCGAGATACGATTGAGACGCTGCGCGCCAGGCGAAGGTTGCATGCCTGCCACGGCAAGGCAACAGGACGAACTGCTTGATAGCTGTACGGCGCCCATATACTGTATAAACAAACAGTATAAATATCGCCCGCCATGCAACTGATCGAAAAACTCACCATCCTCGCCGACGCCGCCAAGTACGACGCCTCCTGCGCCAGCAGCGGCGCACCCAAGCGCAGTTCCAGGGGCAAGGACGGCATCGGCTCGACCAACGGCATGGGCATCTGCCACAGCTACACGCCGGATGGCCGCTGCGTGGCGCTGCTCAAGGTCCTGCTGACCAATTTCTGCCTGTACGACTGCCAGTACTGCATCAATCGCCGCTCCAGCGACGTGCCACGTGCGCGCTTCACCCCCGAGGAAGTGGTCACCCTGACCCTCGACTTCTACAAGCGCAACTGCATCAGCGGCCTGTTCCTCAGCTCCGGCATCATCCGCTCGGCCGACTACACCATGGAGCAGCTGATCCGCGTCGCCAGGCTGCTGCGCGAACAGCACCAGTTCCGTGGCTACATCCACCTCAAGACCATTCCCGACGCCGCGCCGGAGCTGATCGCCGAGGCCGGCCTGTATGCCGACCGCCTCAGCGTCAACATCGAGCTGCCCACCGAGACCAGCCTGGTCCGCCTGGCCCCGGAGAAGAATGTCGGCAGCATTCACCAGGCCATGCGCAACATCCACCAGGGCGAACGCGAAGCACGGGAAGAACGGCGGGCGCCGCGCTTCGCCCCGGCCGGGCAGAGCACGCAGATGATCGTCGGCGCCGATGCCACCGACGACAGCACCATCCTGCACAACGCCCAGAGCCTGTACCACGACTACCGCCTGCGCCGCGTCTACTACTCGGCCTTCAGCCCGATTCCGCAGAGCCCCGGGAGCGTGCCGTTCGAAGCCCCGCCACTGCTGCGCGAACACCGCCTGTACCAGGCCGACTTCCTCATGCGCGGCTACGGCTTCAGCGCCACCGAGCTGCTCGACGGCCCCGGCAACCTGGCGCTGGACATCGACCCCAAGCTGGCCTGGGCACTGGCCAACCGTGAGCAGTTTCCCGTCGACCTCAACCGCGCCGACGAAACCCTGATCGCCCGCGTCCCGGGCATCGGCGTGCTGAGTGCACGCCGCCTGGGGGCGCTGAGGCGGGAACGACGCATCCGCTTCGAAGACCTGACCCGCCTGCGCTGCGTGCTGGAGAAGGCCAAGCCGTTCATCGTCACCCAGGACTACCGGCCACCGCGTGGCGAACACGAGTCCGTGGTGCTGCGCCAGCAACTGCGCGATACCCCGGCGCAGATGGCGCTGTGGTGATGCACTGCCTGCGCTTCGACGGCACCTTCGCCACCTGGCGCCAGGTGGCGCGCCGTGCCCTGCTGCAAGGCCTGGCGCCGCATCAGTTGCAATGGCAGGACGACGAGGCGGCCCCCGGCCTGTTCGACCAGCCTGCCGAGCGGACGCAGGAACCCAGCGGACGTCTGCGCGTATCGCCCGAACTGCTGGAACTGCTGGAGAGCGCCGCGCAGTATCGCGGCGATGAGCGCTGGAGCCTGCTCTACCGCGTGCTCTGGCGCTTCGTCCAGGGTGAGCGCAGCGCCGTGCTGGCCGGCGACCCCGACGGCAGCGAGCTGCACCGTCGCCTCAAGGCCGTGCGCCGCGAAGCCCATCACCTGCATGCCTTCGTGCGCTTCCAGCCATGCGTGGCCCCCGCTGCGCCGGACTTCGTCGCCTGGTTCGAGCCCGCTCACGACATCCTCGCCGCGGCCAGCGGCCATTTCGCCGAACGCCTGGGCAAGCACAGCTGGCTGATCGCAACACCACGCGACGGCGTGTACTGGGATGGCCAACACCTGCAGCACGAGCGGCACTGCCCGGCCCAGTGGCAGGATTGGGCACAGCAACCCGATGACAGTGGTCAGGCGCTGTGGCGCGCCTATTACGGCAGCACCTTCAACCCGGCGCGGCTCAATCGCACGGCCATGCAACAGCACTTGCCGCTGAGGTTCTGGAAGAACCTGCCGGAAGGTCCGCTGATCCCGCAGTTGATGAGCGAGGCGCGCGCCGGTGCCCAGCGCGATGGCCAGGCACGGGTGCTGGCCGGCAGGAAGGGCAAACGCATTGCCCGGATGAACGAAGGGGACGCCTTGCGTCCCCTCTCAGGCATCAGCGGAAGCGACGCCCCGGATCTTCCTCGCTGACCTCCAGCTCCAGGCCCTTGGCCATGCTGGTGAGGTGGTCGCCATCGGTCTCCGAACCGAGCTTGATCATCAGGCGCAGGTCGTTCGCCGAATCGGCGTAGAGCAAGGCATCCTCGTAGGTGATCTCGCCCTGGGTGTAGAGGTTGTACAGCGCCTGGTCGAAGGTCTGCATGCCCTGCTCGGTGGAGCGCTTCATCAGGCCCTTGAGCTCGTGCACCTCACCCTTGCGGATCAGGTCGGCAGCCAGCGGGGTGTTGATCAGCACCTCGATCACCGCGCGGCGGCCCTTGCCATCCGGAGTCGGCACCAGTTGCTGGGCGACGATGGCCTTGAGGTTGAGCGACAGGTCCATCCACACCTGGTTCTGCCGGTCCGCCGGGAAGAAGTTGATGATGCGGTCCAGCGCCTGGTTGGCGTTGTTGGCGTGCAGGGTCGCCAGGCACAGGTGGCCGGTCTCGGCGAATGCCACGGCGTGGTCCATGGTCTCGCGGGTACGCACCTCACCGATGAGGATCACGTCCGGCGCCTGACGCAGGGTGTTCTTCAGCGCCACCTCGAAGGACTCGGTGTCGATGCCGACCTCGCGCTGGGTGACGATGCAGTTCTGGTGCTGGTGGATGTACTCGATCGGGTCTTCGATGGAGATGATGTGGCCGCTGCTGTTCTTGTTGCGGTAGCCGATCATCGCCGCCAGCGAGGTGGACTTACCGGTACCGGTCGCACCGACGAACAGCACCAGGCCGCGCTTGGTCAGCGCCAGCTTCTTGAGGATTTCCGGCAGCTTGAGGTCATCGATGGTGGGGATGTTGGTCTCGATGCGACGCAGCACCATGCCCACCAGGTTGCGCTGGTAGAAGGCACTGACGCGGAAACGACCGATGCCGCGCGCGCTGATGGCGAAGTTGCACTCGTGGTTTTCGGCGAAATCGCGGCGCTGCGCCTCGTTCATCACGCCGAGCACGGTTTCGCGAGTCTGCTCCGGCGACATGGGGTTCTTGGTCACGGGCATGATCTTGCCGTTGACCTTCATCGACGGCGGCACGCCGGCAGTGATGAACAGGTCGGAACCACCTTTTTCGACCATCAGGCGCAGCAGTTTTTCGAATTCCATCGTCGCTCTCGCAAATCCACACGCACTGTTCGGCACTCAGCGGCGCATGCGGGCGTGCTCCACACGCGCCGGCCGAACGGTTTAGAAGTTTTCCGGGGTCTTGGCCTTTTCCCGCGCACTGTCGCGGCTGACCAACCCCTTGCTGACCAGGGTCTTGAGGCAGGCATCGAGGGTCTGCATGCCCAGCGCACCACCGGTCTGGATCGCCGAGTACATCTGCGCGACCTTGTCCTCACGGATCAGGTTACGGATGGCCGGCGTACCGATCATGATTTCGTGAGCGGCCACACGACCACCGCCGATCTTCTTCAGCAGGGTCTGCGAGATCACCGCCTGCAGCGATTCGGAGAGCATCGAGCGAACCATCGACTTCTCCTCGGCCGGGAACACGTCGACCACCCGGTCGATGGTCTTGGCGGCGGAGGTGGTGTGCAGGGTGCCGAAGACCAGGTGACCGGTTTCCGCGGCGGTCAGCGCCAGGCGGATGGTCTCCAGGTCACGCATCTCACCGACCAGGATGATGTCCGGGTCTTCCCGCAGTGCCGAGCGCAGGGCTTCGGAGAAGCCGTGGGTGTCGCGGTGCACCTCGCGCTGGTTGACCAGGCACTTCTTCGACTCGTGAACGAATTCGATCGGGTCTTCGATGGTGAGGATGTGGTGATACTTGTTGCTGTTGAGGTAGTCGAGCATCGCCGCCAGGGTGGTCGACTTGCCCGAACCGGTCGGGCCGGTGACCAGCACCAGGCCGCGCGGCACGTCGGTGATCTTGCGGAACACGTCGCCCATGCCGAGGTCTTCCATGGTCAGGACCTTGGACGGAATGGTACGGAACACCGCACCGGCGCCACGGTTCTGGTTGAAGGCGTTGACCCGGAAACGCGCGACGCCAGGTACTTCGAAGGAGAAGTCGGTCTCGAGGAACTCTTCGAAATCCTTGCGCTGCTTGTCATTCATGATGTCGTAGATCAGCGCATGCACCTGCTTGTGATCCAGCGGCGGCAGGTTGATGCGGCGAACATCGCCGTCTACGCGGATCATCGGCGGCAGACCGGCCGAGAGGTGCAAATCCGACGCGCCTTGCTTGGCGCTGAAGGCAAGCAGCTCAGTGATATCCATGGGACTCCCCAATTACAAGCAAGCAGGTAGAATGCCGCGACCCATTGGACGGTGTTCACACGGCAGCGCACAGCGGTCAGGCGGGGTGCAATCAGGCGAAAAGTGGCACGTACGAGCCGTACATGAGCATTTTTCGGCTGATTCCAGCGCGGTATGGCCGGGCACAGCAACGTGTAGACACCCTCTCGAACGGCAGGGCTGATAGAGCGCAAGTAATGTCCACGATAGCAGAGAATATTGCAAAGGTCGGTGCGCGCATCCGTGAGGCGGCGCAAGCCTCGCAGCGCAATTTGCAGGATATCGGCCTGCTGGCGGTGAGCAAGACTAAGCCCGCGGACGCCGTTCGCGAGGCCCATGCCGCCGGCCTGCGCGATTTTGGCGAGAACTACCTGCAGGAAGCCCTGGAAAAACAGGCCGCTTTGAGCGACCTGCCCTTGATCTGGCACTTCATCGGCCCCATTCAGTCGAACAAGACCCGGCCCATCGCCGAGCATTTCGACTGGGTACATTCGGTGGATCGCCTGAAAATCGCCCAACGCCTGTCCGACCAGCGCCCGGCGCACCTACCCGCGCTGAACATCTGCCTGCAGGTCAACGTCAGCCTCGAGGCCAGCAAATCCGGCTGCAGCCCCGAGGAACTGCCGGAGCTGGCCAGGGCCATCAGCGCCCTGCCCAACCTCAGGTTGCGCGGGCTGATGGCGATTCCCGAAGCCACCGACGATATCGCCGCGCAACACGCCGCCTTCGCTCGCCTGCGCCAGTTGCGCGACGACCTGGCGCTGAACCTCGACACCCTGTCCATGGGCATGAGCCATGACCTGGAGGCCGCCATCGCCGAAGGCGCCACCTGGGTACGCATCGGCACCGCCCTGTTCGGCGCCCGCGACTACGGCCAGCCCACTCACTGAATGAAGGAATTCCTGCAATGAGCAACCCGATCATCACCTTCGTCGGCGCCGGCAACATGGCCGCCAGCCTGATTGGCGGCCTGCGCGCCCAGGGAGTGGAGGCCAGCGCCATCCGTGCCAGCGAACCGGGCACCGAGCAGCGTGAGCGCCTGCAACAGGCACACGGCATCGCCACCTTCGGCAACAACGCCGAGGCCATCGCCGGCGCCGACCTGATCGTCCTGGCGGTCAAGCCACAGGTCATGAAAGCGGTCTGCCTGGACCTGGCGCCGCACCTCGCGCCCAACCAGGTGATCATCTCCATCGCCGCCGGCATCAGCTGCGCCAGCCTGGAAGGCTGGCTGGGCGAACGCCCGCTGGTGCGCTGCATGCCCAATACGCCGGCCCTGCTGCGTCAGGGCGTTTCCGGCCTGTTCGCCAACCCCCGAGTCAGCAGCGCGCAGAAGGCACAGGCGGAGCAGGTCCTGAGCGCCGTGGGCCTGGCCCTGTGGCTGGACGAGGAAAGCCAGCTCGACGCCGTGACCGCCGTCTCCGGCAGCGGCCCGGCCTATTTCTTCCTGCTGATCGAGGCGATGACCGCTGCCGGCGAGCAGCTCGGCCTGCCGCGCGAGACCGCCGCGCAGCTGAGCATCCAGACCGCACTGGGCGCCGCACGCATGGCCAGCGAGAGCGATGTCGACGCAGCCGAGCTGCGCCGCCGCGTCACCTCGCCGAACGGCACCACCGAAGCGGCGATCAAAACCTTCCAGGCCGGCGGCTTCGAAGCGCTGGTGCAACAGGCACTCAATGCCGCCGCCAACCGTTCCGCCGAACTGGCCGAACAGCTCGGTCAATAAGGAGACAGCATGTCCGGACTCATCGAAGCGCTGATCTACATCATCCAGACCCTCGGCAGCCTGTACCTGCTGATCGTGCTGCTGCGTTTCATCCTGCAGCTGGTCAGGGCCGACTTCTACAACCCGCTGAGCCAGTTCGTGGTCAAGGCCACCCAGCCGCTGCTGACGCCGCTGCGCCGTATCATCCCTGGCTTCTCCGGGCTGGACCTGGCCTCGCTGGTCCTGGCCATCCTGGTCCAGTTGGTCCTGATGGTGGTCACCCTGACCCTGATGGGCTACAACGTCGGCGGCTTCATCCTGCAGCTGCTGGTGTGGTCGGTGATCGGCGTGACCTCGCTGTTCCTCAAGGTGTTCTTCTTCGCCCTGATCGTCAGCGTGATCCTCTCCTGGGTCGCACCGGGCAGCTACAACCCCGGCGCCCAGCTGGTGAACCAGATCTGCGAGCCGCTGCTGGCACCCTTCCGCCGCCTGCTGCCGAACCTCGGCGGCCTGGACATCTCGCCGATCTTCGCGTTCATCGCGATCAACCTCGCGGACCGCTTCATCATCGGCAGCCTGGCAGCCTACACCGGCCTGCCGCCGATGCTCAGCCCGTTCCTCTGAGGCGGTGAGCTACTTCCGCTGGGACGGCGAGGACCTGATCCTCGACTGTCACCTGCAGCCCAAGGCGAGCAAGGACGAGTTCGCCGGGCTGCATGGTGAGCGGCTGAAGATCCGCCTGACCGCGCCGCCTGTGGAGGGCAAGGCCAACGCGCAGTTGCAGGCGTTCCTGGCCAAGGCCTTCGGCGTTGCCAAGAGCCAGGTGAGCCTGGAAAGCGGCGAGCTCAACCGTCAGAAGCGCCTGCGTATCCACGCCCCGAAAAGCCTGCCGCCCCTGCCGGGGCTGCAGCGCGCCTGAACATGACCGCTCAGCCCCCATACCCGACCATAAGGCGGGACTGACAGGCAGGCAATTGACGCCAGCTTCGCGTCTCGCATAATGCAGAATATTCTTGCGAATGCCGTGCGTCCTGGCGGCCAACCCGCGCCCCGTCACGACGACGGTGAGCGCGTAGCCACTCACCCCCTTAACCGGCAAGCCGCTGCCCTTGCGACAGGAGAGCCAGGATGAGCATGGAACGTCTCAGCCAACAGGTCGACGCCTACGTTGCCTGGAAGCGCGAGCTGATGCGCGAGATCACGCGTTATCGCAGCTGGCTGGAACAGAACCGCCTCAACTCCGACGCCGTTCAGGCCAAGCTCGAGCGCGCGCTGAAGATCCTGCGCACCGATCACATTACCCTGGCCTTCGTCGGTGAGTTCTCCCGCGGCAAGACCGAGCTGATCAACAGCCTGTTCTTCTCCGAGTACGGCCAGCGCATGCTGCCCTCGCACGCCGGGCGCACCACCATGTGCCCCACCGAGCTGTTCTTCGACCCCCGTTCGGAACGCCCCTACATCCGCCTGCTGCCGATCGAAACGCGCACGGCCTCCGCCAGCGTCGCGCAGTTCAAGCGCATTCCCCGGCACTGGGTGAACATCCCGCTGGACACCAGCGACCCAGCCAACATGGCCCTGGCCTTCAGCCAGGTGGCCAAGACCAAGCCCATGCCGGTGGAACAGGCGATCCAGCTCGGCTTCCATCCGGACATGCTCGAGGGCACCGGCAAGCGCGGCCAGGTGCTGGTGCCGGCCTGGCGTCACGCCATGGTCAACTTCGACCACCCGCTGCTGCGCCAGGGCCTGCGCATTCTCGACACCCCCGGCCTGAACGCCCTGGGCAGCGAGCCGGAACTGACCCTGTCGATGCTGCCCAACGCCCAGGCGATCATCTTCCTGCTGGCCGCCGACAGTGGCGTCACGGCCAGCGACATGAGCATCTGGCAGCAGCATATCCGCCAGCTCGATGAAGACACCCAGACCTGCCTGTTCGCCGTCCTGAACAAGATCGACGTGCTGTGGGACGACCTGGCCGGCGAGGCCTTCGTGCAGAACGCCATCAGCCAGATCCAGAGCGCAACCGCCAAGCAACTGGGCATCGCCCAGCAGGACGTGCTGCCGCTCTCGGCCAAGCAGGCGCTGCTGGCCAAGGTGCGCAAGGACGAGGAGCTGCTGGCCCGCAGCCAGATGACGCAGCTGGAGACCCTGCTCTGCGAGCGCATCGTGGCGCAGAAGGAGCGCCTGATCGAGGACCATGTGGTACGCCAGGTCCTGGCCCTGCTGAACAACAGCCAGCACGTGCTCAACCTGCGCCTGGAGAAGGTCAGCGAACAGCTCGCCCTGCTCGGCAACCACCAGCAGGACAATGGCCAGCTGCTGTTCGAGCTGACCGCCAAGACCAAGGAAGACCACACCCTGCATCACAAGCGCCTGCTCGGCCTGAAGACCAACCAGCGCCTGCTCAACCGCCAGGGCCAGCTGCTGCGCCACGCCGCGCGCAGCGAACGCCTGGACGAGCACCTCGGTGCCGTGCGCCGCAACCTCACCGGCAGCTGGACCACTCTGGGCATCAACCAGGCCATCCTGCACTTCTTCCGCAGCGTGGAGCACGACCTGCACAACCTGCAGCACGAGGCCGAGATGGCCAACAAGATGGTCGCCGCCATCTACCGCCGGCACAACGAAGACAACCCGCTGAACGGTGTCGATGCGCCGCAGTTCAAGATCCAGCGCTACCTGCGCGAGCTGAACAAGCTGCAGGCCAAGGGCGACCAGTTTCGCCTGCACGTCAAGACGCTGCTGACCGAGCAGCGCAGCCTCACCCGCCGCTTCTTCGCCACCCTGGCGCAGGAAGTGATCGGCCTGCACCAGCGCCTGCGCCGGGATGCCGAACATTGGGCGGCCGACGCCCTGATGCCGCTGATGCAGCACACGCTGGAACACAAGCAGATGCTGGAAAGCCACATGCTGCGGCTCAAGGCACTGGCCCAGGAAACCCAGCAGACGCGCAAGCGCAGCCAGCAACTGGCGCGCTACAAGGACGAGCTGGAGCAACAACTGGCCCAGGCTGCCGACATGCTGCGCATCCTGCGGCGTCCGGCGCCCGTGCAGCGCCAGGGCAAGGTGGTGAACCTGCCAACCGCGGTACGCCGCTGACCCGGCAAGCCACGACGACACGCACCGGCCGTTCACCCCGCGCCGTACACCTGGGCGCGGCGTGGCGCGCAGCTGGAGTGCCCGCTCGCTTGCCGCTGTCAGCCTCGCTCTTTAGACTGGCGCCCTCCTCCGATTCCTTAGCAGCGACTCCATGCCCACTGCCTTTCCCGAAGATTCCGTCGGCCTGGTCAGTCCCCAGGTGTTCAAGTTCAGCGAACCATTGGCCCTGGCCTGCGGCCGCAGCCTGACCGAGTACGAACTGGTCGTCGAAACCTATGGCGAACTCAACGCTGCACGCAGCAATGCCGTGCTGATCTGCCATGCCCTGTCCGGTCACCACCACGCCGCCGGTTACCACAGCCCGGACGACCGCAAACCTGGCTGGTGGGACAGCTGCATCGGCCCCGGCAAGCCCATCGACACCCGCAAGTTCTTCGTCGTCAGCCTCAACAACCTCGGCGGCTGCAACGGTTCCACCGGCCCCGGCAGCGCCAACCCGGCCACCGGCAAGCCCTACGGCGCCGACTTCCCGGTGATGACCGTGGAAGACTGGGTGCACAGCCAGGCACGCCTGGCCGACCAGCTCGGCATCGAGCGCTGGGCCGCCGTGATCGGTGGCAGCCTCGGTGGCATGCAGGCCATGCAGTGGACCATCAGCTACCCGGAGCGCGTGCGTCACTGCCTGGCCATCGCCTCGGCACCCAAGCTGTCGGCGCAGAACATCGCCTTCAACGAGGTGGCGCGCCAGGCCATCCTCACCGACCCGGAGTTCCATGGCGGCCATTTCCAGGAACAGGGCGTGATTCCCAAGCGCGGCCTGATGCTGGCGCGCATGGTCGGCCACATCACCTACCTGTCCGATGACGCCATGGGCGAGAAATTCGGCCGTGGCCTGAAGAGCGAGAAGCTCAACTACGACTTCCACAGCGTCGAGTTCCAGGTCGAGAGCTACCTGCGCTACCAGGGCGAGGAGTTCTCCGGCCGCTTCGACGCCAACACCTACCTGCTGATGACCAAGGCGCTGGACTACTTCGACCCGGCCGCCGCCCAGGATGGCGACCTGGCGCAGACCCTGGCCGTGGCCAAGGCGGATTTCTGCCTGATGTCCTTCACCACCGACTGGCGCTTCTCCCCCGCCCGCTCGCGGGAAATCGTCGACGCCCTGACGGCGGCGAAGAAGAACGTCTGCTACCTGGAGATCGACGCCCCGCAAGGCCATGACGCCTTCCTCATGCCGATCCCGCGCTACCTGCAGGCGTTCGGCAGTTACATGAAGCGAATCGAGGTATGAGCATGCGAGCGGATCTGGACATCATCCAGGAGTGGATCGCCCCGGGCAGCCGCGTGCTCGACCTGGGCTGCGGCGACGGCGAGCTGCTCGCCTGGCTGCGCGACAACAAGCAGGTTTCCGGCTACGGCCTGGAGATCGACCCGGACAAGATCGCCCTGTGCATCGAGCGCGGCGTCAACGTCATCGAGCAGAACCTCGACCTGGGGCTCGGCAACTTCGCCAGCAACAGCTTCGACGTGGTGGTGATGACTCAGTCGCTGCAGGCGCTGCACTACCCGGACAAGGTGCTGGCCGAGATGCTGCGTGTCGGCAAGACCTGCATCATCACCTTCCCCAACTTCGGCCACTGGCGCTGCCGCTGGTACCTGACGACAAAAGGTCGCATGCCGGTTTCGGACTTCCTGCCCTACACCTGGTACAACACACCGAACATTCACTTCTGCACCTTCGAAGACTTCGAGCGCCTGTGCCATGCTCAAGGAGCACGTGTGGAAGAACGCCTGGCGGTGGACCGCGAACACCGCCATGGCCTTGCAAGCCGCGCCTGGCCCAACCTGCTGGGCGAGATCGGCATCTATCGCATCAGCGGTGCGGAGCCTGCCGCCCGCCGCGTCGCGGTCTGAACGAGGAGAACACCATGCGCCGCATCATCCCCTTCCTGATCGCCCTGTGCCTGGCCTTGCCGGCTGCTGCAGAACGCAAGCAGAGCTTCGGCGATCTCGACGTCCACTACAGCGTCTTCAACTCCAGCTTCATCCAACCGGACATCGCCGCAGCCGCCGGCCTGACCCGCAGCAAGACCCAGGGCGTGATCAACGTCGCCGTGCTCAAGGCCGGCAAGGCCAGCACCGCCGTGGTCGCCGGCGAGGTGAAGGACCTGCTGGGCAAGAGCACCGCGCTGAGCTTCCGTCAGGTCAGCGAGGGCGATGCCATCTACTACCTGGCGCAGTTCCCGTTCAAGACGCGCGAAGTGCTGAGCTTCACTCTGAACGTGCGTCAGGGCGACGACGCACACCGCATCACCTTCAACCAGGAAATGTTCCCGGATGACTGACCCCGTGAATGGCTTCAAGGAACTGGTACTGGCCAGCCACAACGCCGGCAAGCTCAAGGAGCTGCAGGCCATGCTCGGCGACGCCGTGCGCGTGCGCTCGATCGGCGAATTCAGCCTGGTCGAGCCGGAGGAGACCGGTCTGTCGTTCGTCGAGAACGCCATCCTCAAGGCGCGCAACGCCGCACGCATCTCCGGCCTGCCGGCGCTGGCCGACGACTCCGGCCTGGCCGTGGACTACCTGGGGGGCGCGCCCGGCATCTACTCCGCGCGCTACGCCGATGGCAAGGGCGATGCGGCGAACAACGCCAAGCTGCTCGACGCCCTGAAAGACGTGCCGGATGCCCAGCGCGGCGCGCAGTTCGTCTGCGCCCTGGCCCTTGTGCGCCATGCCGACGACCCGCTGCCGATCCTCTGCGAAGGCCTGTGGCACGGCAGCATCCTGCACGAGGCACGCGGCGAACACGGCTTCGGCTACGACCCGCTGTTCTGGGTGCCGGAAAGCGGCTGCTCCAGCGCCGAACTGCCAGCCGAACAGAAGAACCGCCTGAGCCACCGCGCCCGCGCCATGGCACTGTTCAAGCAGCGCCTGGGGCTGGCATGAGCGAGACCACTGGCGGGAGCTTCCTGCTCCCGCCCCTCGCGCTCTACATCCACATCCCGTGGTGCGTGCGCAAATGCCCCTATTGCGACTTCAACTCCCACGCGGCCGGGCCGACCCTGCCGGAAGAGGAGTACGTCGACGCGCTGCTCGCCGATCTCGACAGCGATCTGCAGCATGCCCATGGCCGACCGCTGACCTCGATCTTCTTCGGCGGTGGCACGCCCAGCCTGTTCTCCGACCGGGCGCTGGGGCGCTTGCTGGAGGGCGTCGAGCGACGCATCGCCTTCGCCGACGACATCGAGATCACCCTGGAAGCCAATCCGGGCACCTTCGAGCAGGCCAAGTTCAAGGGCTACCGCAGCCTGGGCATCAATCGCCTGTCGATCGGCGTGCAGAGTTTCCAGGAGGCCAAGCTCAAGGCACTGGGCCGTATCCACAATGGCGACGAGGCGATTCGCGCCGCCGATATGGCGCGCGCCGCCGGCTTCGACAACTTCAACCTCGACCTGATGCACGGCCTGCCCGGGCAGAGCATCGAGGACGCCCTGTTCGACCTGCGCACGGCCATCGCCCAGGCCCCGACGCACCTGTCCTGGTACCAGCTGACCATGGAGCCGAACACGGTGTTCTGGAGCCAGCCGCCGCAGCTGCCCGAGGACGACCTGCTGTGGGACATTCAGGAAGCCGGCCAGGCCCTGCTGGCCGCCGAGGGCTACGCCCAGTACGAGGTCTCCGCCTATGCCCGTCCCGGGCGGCAGGCACGGCATAACCTCAACTACTGGACCTTCGGTGACTTTCTCGGCATCGGCGCCGGCGCCCACGCCAAGCGGAGCACGCCGGACGGGCGCATCCTGCGAACCTGGAAGACGCGCCTGCCCAAGGACTACCTCGACCCGAGCAAGGCCTACCAGGCCGGCGAACGCGTGCTGGATGCCGAGGAGCTGCCGTTCGAGTTCCTGATGAACGTACTGCGCCTGACCGAGGGCGCGCCTGTCGAGCTGTTCAGCCAGCGCACCGGCCTGCCACTCGCACAGCTCGACGGCGCACGGCGCGAGGGTGAACGCCTGGGCCTGCTGCAGGCCGACGACAGGCGCCTGGTCGCCACGGCCAGGGGCCAGCTGTTTCTCAACGACCTGCTGCAGCTGTTCCTGGCCTAGATCACCCACTGCAGGGCCGCAATCCGGTAGGCTTGTGCGCTTCGCTCGTGCAGCCACCGGCAGTGCTGCACCGACCGTTACCAAGGAGCCTGCATGGATCTGCTACTGGACCTGATCGTCACCCTGTCACGCTGGAGTCGCAGCCACCTCAGCGACATCTCCCTGGCCATCATGGCCACCCTGCTGGTGCTGTTCGGCCCGCTGATCAATGCCTGGGTCCAGCGCACCATCGGCAATCTCAATTTCGTCCTGCGTACCCTGCTGTTCGTGATCTTCTGCGCGGTCGGCTACGGTCTGGCGATCATCTTCCTCACGCCCTGGCTGACCAAGGGCCTGACGTACTTCAACAACTTCACCCTGGCACCGGTGCTGATTCTGATCTTCGTGGTCATCGGCATCCTCGCCGATCGCAACTAGCCCGGCTCACGCCAGTGCCGGTGAGCGACCACCGGCGGCGGCGCCATACACAGCATTCGACCCGACAGGACGTCATCATGATCCGACCCTACCTGAACACTGACTGCGACGCGCTGCTCAACATCTGGCTGAGCGCCTCGCTACAGGCCCACGACTTCGTGCCCGAGGCATTCTGGCGCGATCAGCTCGGCGCGATGCGCGAGCACTATCTGCCCCTGGCCGAAACGCTGGTGCTGGAACAGGGCGGCACGCCCCTGGCCTTCGCATCCGTGCATGAAGGGCGCCTCGCGGCGCTGTTCGTCAGCCCGGAGCAGCAGGGCTGCGGCCTTGGCCTGCAGTTGCTGGAGGCCGTCATGGCCGAGCGCACGCGGCTCGAGCTGGATGTCTACCAGGCCAACGGGCGGGCAACCGCCTTCTACCGTCGCGCCGGCTTCGAGGTGATCGCTCAGGGGCACGACCCGCACACCGGCCAGGCGCAGCTGACGATGGCCTGGTCGCGCCCCTGAGGCGGCTTCAGTTGCCTTCCCGGCGCAGGGCCTGCGGGGTGAAGTCGCGCGGGCTCAACTTGGCGTTGAAGTCGTACATCGGCTCGTTGTTGTCGAGGCCGTCGGCGAAGTAGCGCCCACCCTTGAGGTCGTAGATGGTCTCCAGGGTCGAGCCGAACATCGGCACGTCGTAGTAGCTGATCGGGTGCGCCTCCTGCAGGCCGATCAACGCGCCGCTGCGGTCATACAGGTCGACGGCGAGAATCTGCCAGCTGTCCTCGTCCAGGTAGAAACGACGCTTGCCGTAGGGATGGCTGAAGCCCTTGCGCAGCTCGGCTTCCACCACCCAGACGCGGTGCAGCTCGTAGCGCAACAGCTCCGGGTTGACGTGCTTGGCCTGCAGGATGTCGGCGTAGGGAATACCGCGCTGGTGCACGGCATAGCTGTTGTAGGGCATCAGCATCTCGCGCTTGCCCAGCAGCTGCCATTCGTAGCGATCCGGCGCACCGTTGTAGGAGTCCACCTGGTCGGCGGTGGCCATGCCGTTGGTATCCGGTTGCAGGGTGTCGTAGGCGAGCATCGGCAGGCGCCGTACGCGGCGTTCGCCACGGTTGAAACGCCAGGCCTTGCGAATGGCCAAGACCTGGTCGAGGGTCTCCTGCACCACCAGGGCCGAGCCGGCCAGCTTGGCCGGCGCCACCACCTTGTACTTGTAGTAGAACAGGGTGTTGTCCAGGTCCTGCGGGGCAACGCCATCGCGCCCGTAGAGGAAGTAGATGTCACGCTCGAGCTTGAGCAGGTTGTAGCTGCCATTGGCGAGCACGGCGGCCTGGTTGGTGGCCATGCTGATCTGGTCGCCACGGTAGCGCATGATGTGGTTCCAGATGGCTTCCTGGCCGTTCTGCGGCAACGGGAAGGGCACGCCGGCCGCAGCGCCCTGCACACCGTTGCCACCGGAGATCAGTTCGGCGTTGAGCGCATTGAAACGCGTCGCGTCGTAGATCCGCTGGGGCGCCGCCGCGCTGCGACGGGTCGGGAACACCCGCAGGTAGAAGCTGGGGTTCTGCTGCAGCAGCGTCTTCAGGCCAACCGGCAGCAGTTGCTCGTACTGCGCCAGGTTCTGGCTGTCGACGCGGTACAGCAGTTTGTCGTCGGCATAGGGATCAGGGTGATGCATGCCCGGCCGGTAGCCCGCAGGCGGCGTGGCCAGGCCACCGGTCCAGGCGGGGATGGTGCCGCTGGCATTGCCTGCGCGCTCGCCACCCAGCGGGGTCAGGTCCTGCCCCAGGCGGGCTGCCTGGCTGGCATCGATCTTGGCCTGCGCCTGAAATGCCAGGGCAGTCAGCAGAAGAAGGGAAACCGATCTCAACACAATGCTCTCCTCGCGACGCCATGACAGCGGCGTCGCCAATACCTGCACGCCCTCTGTGAGCGTGCTTATCGTTGTTGTGTTCTGAGGTGAGGCGCCATCCTGGCCGTCGGGTTGTCCCGATCTAATCGTGCATCCTGCCGGTCAATCGCAAGCAGCGTGGTCTTACTCCTGACGCTGGAACTTGAGGTCCCACACGCCATGCCCGAGACGCTCGCCGCGGCGCTCGAACTTGGTCACCGGGCGCTCCTCGGGGCGCGGCACGTAGGTGCCGTCGGCGGCCAGGTTGCGATAACCAGGCGCGGCGTTCATCACCTCAAGCATGTGCTCAGCATAGTTCTCCCAGTCCGTGGCCATGTGCAGCACCCCGCCGACCTTCAACTTGCTGCGGACCAGTTCGGCGAAGGCCGGCTGGACGATGCGGCGCTTGTGGTGACGGGCCTTGTGCCACGGGTCGGGGAAGAACAGCAGCACGCGATCCAGGCTGGCATCGGCCACGCAGTCGCGCAGCACTTCCAGAGCATCGCAGCTGTAGACGCGCAGGTTGCTCAGGTTCTGCGTCATCACCCCGTTGAGCAGTGCGCCCACGCCCGGCTTGTGCACTTCGACGCCGATGAAGTCATGCTCCGGCGCAGCCGCAGCCATTTCCAGGGTGGAATGGCCCATGCCGAAACCGATCTCGAAGGTGCGCGGCGCGCTGCGGCCGAAGACCTGGTCGAAATCGCGCAGGCCGTCTTCCAGCTCCAGGCCGAACAGCGGCCAGCCCTTGTCCAGGCCGCGCTGCTGGCCTTCGGTCATGCGCCCGGCACGCATCACGAAACTCTTGATGGTACGGCGCTGGCGACCGTCTTCGGTCAGTTCGGGCTGTTGGGTGTCAGTCATGCTGTGCTCTTCTAGAATGCTTTACGATTTCGCGGGCCGGAGCCATGCAAGGCCTGCACTGCCTTCGGCGGAACAGGCAAGGAACGCTCGGCGTCGCGGACGACGGTGCCGAAGCACATGAGCGTTACTCGCTTCACGGCCGCACTGGAAAGTGCGTCAGCCGCAAGCGGCGTTCCGAGCCTGTTTTGACGCGGCGGGGCCGACGCGCAGTCAATCGTCCTTACTTGATCAGGCCATCCAGCGGGGATGAGGCGCTGGCATAGAGTTTCTTCGGCATGCGCCCGGCCAGGTAGGCCAGACGACCGGCTTCGACCGCATGCTGCATGGCGCGGGCCATGAGGATCGGGTCCTGCGCGTGGGCGATGGCGCTGTTGAGCAGCACGCCCTCGCAGCCCAGTTCCATGGCAATGGCGGCATCGGAGGCCGTGCCCACACCGGCATCGACCAGCACCGGCACCTTGGCCTCCTCGAGGATGATGCGCAGGTTGTACGGGTTGCAGATGCCCAGGCCAGAGCCGATCAGGCCGGCCAGCGGCATCACCGCGATGCAGCCGATCTCGGCCAGCTGGCGGGCGATGATCGGGTCGTCGCTGGTGTACACCATCACGTCGAAGCCGTCCTTGACCAGCACTTCGGCGGCCTTGATGGTTTCGATGACATTGGGGAACAGGGTCTTCTGGTCAGCCAGGACTTCCAGCTTCACCAGGTTGTGACCATCGAGCAGCTCGCGCGCCAGGCGGCACGTGCGCACGGCCTCGACCGCATCAAAGCAGCCGGCGGTATTGGGCAGGATGGTGTACTTGTCGGGGCTGATCACGTCGAGCAGGTTCGGCTCACCCGGATTCTGGCCGATGTTGGTACGGCGCACCGCCACGGTGACGATCTCGGCGCCGGAAGCGGCGATGGCATCACGGGTTTCGTCCATATCCTTGTACTTGCCGGTGCCGACCAGCAGACGCGACTGGAAGGTACGACCGGCCAGTACGAAGGGCTTGTCGCTGCGAACTTGGCTCATGGGAAACTCCTCAGAGGGATCAACCGCCGCCGATGGCGTGCACCACTTCCACCTGGTCGCCTTCGGCGAGCGGCGTGCTGTCGTGCTGGCTGCGTGGAACGATGTCCAGGTTGAGCTCGACCGCCACGCGACGGCCGGTCAGATCGAGGCGAACCAACAGGTCGGCGACGCTCTGGTTTTCCGGCAGTTCGAAGGGTTCACCATTCAATTGAATGCGCATGACGGCTCGGTCATAACTAGAAAGAGGGCCGGCATTCTAGCCCGATAGCCAGCCGCTACCAAGGCTAAAAGGCGCCATTCGTCATAGGGTCTGTTGCCGCTTCGCGCGCGGCCGCGACGGAGCCAGTTTTTGCGCGGAGCTAGGCGCGAGACGCGAAGCTTGGTCGTCCAAGCGAGTCGTCGAGCAACGACGCGCCGCACAAAAACTGGCCCGTCCCTTCGGGTTGCGCGGCAAATTGCGCCATGCGTCGTTACGGGATTTGCCAAGGGAACAACCATTGCCTGCATCCCGCGCCTAGCCTGGCGCAATTTGGCGCAGCAACGCGGCTCGCGCCGAAACGGCAACAGACCCTGCCATCTGACGCCAGGGTCAGGTCATTTTCCAGGCGCTCAGGCCCAGACACAGCCAGCCGACGAGGAAGGCCACACCACCGAATGGGGTGATCATGCCGAGCTTGCCGATGCCACTGAGGGTGAGCCCGTAGAGGCTGCCCGAGAACAGCACGATGCCCACGGCGAACGCCGTGCCGGCCAGATTGACCAGGCGTCCCGGCACATGCAGGGCCAGCAGGCCAACACCGAACAGCGCCAGCGCATGCACCAGCTGGTAGTGCGTCCCCGTCTGGAACACCGCCAGGTAGTCGGGCGTCAGCTTGTGTTTCAGGCCATGAGCCGCGAAGGCACCCAGGGCGACACCGGTAAAGCCGGCGAAAGCGGATAACAGCAACCAGAGGCGGGCCATGGAAACTCCTGATGAGGTCGACGTGGACGCAGTTTAACCACTGCGCCGGCGGGCGCAGTGGTTGTTATTGTCACACCCGCGGCCAACCTGTGCGCGCTGGGGTTCCTCCAGCGCTTTTTGGTGCCTGCCATCCCTGGCGGCAACCCTTCGGGCCGTCGCGAGGCGACGTCAAAAATCGCTCCCGGCGATTTTTTGTGGCCTGCCATCCCTGGCGGCGACCCTTCGGGCCGTCGCGGGGCGACGTCAAAAATCGCTCCCGGCGATTTTTTGTTTTAATAGCGGCTGATTTCATAACTGCGAAGCCTCATGCTCCGAGCACTGACCCGCCGCCTGCTGAAACTCCTGCTCTGGCTGATCCTGGCCAGCGTGCTGCTGGTGCTCGCCCTGCGCTGGGTGCCGCCACCCGGCACGGCTCTGATGATCGAACGCAAGATCGAGTCCTGGGGCAGCGAGCAGCCCCTCGAACTCAAGCGCCAGTGGCGCCCATGGAGCGAGCTGCCAGACAGCCTGAAGATGGCGGTGATCGCCGCGGAAGACCAGAAGTTCGCCAACCACTGGGGCTTCGATCTCGGCGCCATCCAGGCCGCCCTGCAGCACAACCAGAATGGCGGCTCGTTGCGCGGCGCCAGCACGCTGAGTCAGCAGGTGGCGAAGAATCTGTTCCTCTGGTCCGGCCGCAGCTGGCTGCGCAAGGGCCTGGAAGCCTGGTTCACCGCGCTGATCGAGCTGCTCTGGTCGAAAGAGCGCATTCTCGAGGTATACCTCAACAGCGTGGAATGGGGTGACGGCGTCTTCGGCGCCGAGGCCGCCGCGCAGCAGCACTTCGGCGTCGGCGCGCCCTACCTGAATCGCCAGCAGGCCAGCCAGCTGGCCGCCGTGCTGCCCAATCCGCTGCGCTGGAGCGCGGGCCGCCCGGATGGCTACATCCTGCGTCGCTCCGCCTGGATCCGCCAGCAAATGAACCAGCTGGGGGGCGGCCACTACCTCAACCAGCTCAAGCCCAGGTATCCGGACTGGTGGCCAGGCTGGCTGTAAAGCGCCCTAGCGGCTGCGAAAGGCCTTGCGCGGCAACGCATGCAGCAGCGCGATGTCGTCACCACGCAGGTGCACCGTCAGCCCCCACTGCGGGTAGACCCAGGCTTGTCCCTCTGCCAGCTCCAGGCTGAGACGCGGCTGCCCCAGGCTGGCAGCCAGACGTTCGCTGGCCAGTGACGCCGGGGCGCTAAGGTTCAGACTGGCGATGGAGAAACGCGCCATCTGCTCGACGAGCACAGCAGGCAATACCTGCTCGGCGTCGCCCGGGCGCAACCCTTGCGCCGCCATCAGGCTGTCACGCTGGCTGTCGCTCAACGCCAGCATGGCCTGCAGCGACCATTCACCCTCCTCTCCCTGAAGTCGGGCACGGTAGCTCAGGCGCGCACCATCCAGGCGCGGTTCCAGCCACAGCTCGCCGGGGGCCAGACGCTGCAGATCCGCCAGTTGCAGATGATCGTCCGCCAGAGGCTGCAGGAGCGCGTCGCGCCAGGTCTGCAGATTGGCAACCGGCTGGACCTCGGTGCTGCGCATCAGCCAGGCGCCCCAGGCGAAGAACAGCACGGCCACGACGATGAACAGGAGCCCGTGCTGTGCTCTCAGGGGTGGCTTGTTCACACGATGGCTCCAGGCAGAAAAAAGCCGCACCCAGGTGCGGCTTCTCGTTGGCTCGACAGGCTCAGGCGGCGATACAGCCCTTGAGCTTGTTCATGGCGTTCTTCTCCAGCTGGCGAATACGCTCGGCCGACACATTGTACTTGGCGGCCAGGTCATGCAGCGTCGCCTTCTCCTCGGCCAGCCAGCGCTGGTAGAGAATGTCGCGGCTGCGCTCGTCCAGGCTTTCCAGCGCTTCGTGCAGGTTGCTGCTGGAGCTGTCGCTCCAGTCGGCGTCCTCGAGCTGGCGGGCCGGGTCGTAGCGATGGTCTTCCAGATAGTGCGCGGGCGACTGGTAAGCACTGTCGTCGTCGGCATCGGCGGCCGGATCGAAGGCCATGTCCTGACCGGTCAGGCGGCTTTCCATCTCGCGCACTTCGTGCGGCTCGACGCCCAGGCTCTCGGCCACGGCCGTCACTTCATCGTTGTTCAGCCAGGCCAGACGCTTCTTCTGGCTGCGCAGGTTGAAGAACAGCTTGCGCTGGGCCTTGGTGGTGGCCACTTTGACGATGCGCCAGTTCTTCAGGATGAACTCGTGGATTTCCGCACGGATCCAGTGCACGGCGAAGGACACCAGGCGCACGCCCATTTCCGGGTTGAAGCGCTTGACCGCCTTCATCAGGCCGACGTTGCCCTCCTGGATCAGGTCGGCCTGGGCCAGACCGTAGCCGGAGTAACTGCGCGCGATATGCACCACGAAACGCAGGTGGGCCAGCACCATCTGGCGGGCGGCCTCGAGATCCTGCTGGTAGTAGAGATTTTCGGCCAGTTCACGCTCCTGCTCGGGCGTCAGCAGCGGAATGCTGTTGACCGCATGCACGTATGCTTCCAGGTTGGCGCCTGGAACCAGAGCATGAACAGGTTGCAAGGAAGTGGACATTCGAATCCTCCGATTCACGAAACTCGTGCAGTGTAGCACTGCGCTATCTGATGCAGGGCCTGTGGATAAGTTCCCTGACAGATAGTCAATATCAACCAAAACAATGACTTGTCAGCTGGCGTTCAGCTTGCCGGACAAGCCCATCAACGCGGCGCCAGCTCGTTCAGATGCCGCGCCACCGCCAGCCAGGCGCCAATATAGCCCAACAGCACGGCGCCCAGCAGCAGCGAAAAGCCGTCGCCCGAAGGTACGCCACCCAGCGCGAAATCGCTACCGTAAAGGCCGGCCAAACGTACTACAGCATCGTTCAGCCAATCCAGCCCGAAGGCCAGCAGCAGCCAGGCGAAGACACCGGCACCGAAACCGTACAGCGCGCCCATGTAGAGGAAGGGGCGACGCACGTAACCGTCGGTGCCGCCGACCAGCTTGATCACCTCGATCTCGGCGCGGCGGTTCTCGATGTGCAGGCGGATGGTGTTGCCGATCACCAGCAGCAGCGCCAGGATCAGCAGCACGCTGAGGCCGAAGACGAAGCGGTCGCCCAGCTTGAGAATCGCGGTCAGGCGTTCGACCCAGACCAGGTCCAGCTGCGCCTGTTCCACCTTGGGCAGTTCGGCCAAACGCTGGCGCAGGGCTTCCAGCTTGGCCTTGTCGACCTCCTTGGGCGTGACCAGCACCACACCCGGCAACGGGTTCTCCGGCAGCTCCTTGAGCGCCTGACCGAGGCCGGAAAGCTGCTGGAACTCTTCCAGCGCCTGCTCACGGCTGATCCACTCGACGTCGGCGACATCGTCCATCGTCGTGATCTGCTCGCGCAGCGCCTCGCCTTCACGCTCACTGGCGGACAGTTCGAGGAACAGGGAAATCTGCGCCGCACGCTGCCAGGAGCCGCCGAGTTTCTCGACGTTGTCCAGCAGCAGCGACAGGCCCATGGGCATGCTCAGCGCCACGGCCATCACCAGGCAGGTGAAGAAGCTGCCGATGGGCTGGCGCGCCAGACGGCGCAGGCTGTCGACGATGCTGGCGCGGTGGCTTTCCAGCCAGGCGTGGAACAGGGTACGGAAATCCGGCTCGTCCGCCGGACGGGCCGCCACCTTGTTGCGCGGCGCCGCGCCGACGCGTTCGGCCGGTTGCGGCGTGGGCATCTTCGACGCGCTCATCAGGCTGCCTCCCCATCGCCGATCAGGCGGCCACGTTGCAGGGTGAGCATGCGCTGGCGCATGCGCGCGATCAGCGCCAGGTCGTGGCTGGCGATCAGCACCGTGGTGCCCAGCTGATTGATGTCTTCGAACACGCCCATGATCTCGGCGGCCAGGCGCGGGTCGAGGTTACCGGTGGGTTCGTCCGCCAGCAGCAGTGCCGGGCGATGGACGATGGCGCGGGCGATGCCGACGCGCTGCTGCTGACCGGTGGACAGGTCACCCGGAGCCTGGGCGGCCTTGTCGCTGAGGCTGACCCGCTCCAGCGCCGAACCGACGCGCCTGGCGATGTCGGGCTTGGACAGGCCGAGAATCTGCAGCGGCAGGGCGACGTTGTCGTACACCGTGCGGTCGAACAGCAGCTGGTGGTTCTGGAACACCACGCCGATCTGGCGGCGCAGGAAGGGAATCTGCGCGTTGGTGATGGTCGACAGGTCCTGCCCGGCCAGCAGCAGCTTGCCGCTGGTGGGCCGCTCCATCGCCAGCAGCAGGCGCAGCAGCGTGCTCTTGCCGGCGCCGGAGTGGCCGGTGACGAAGAGAAACTCGCCGGGGCGAACGCGGAAGGTCAGTTCGTGCAGCCCGACATGGCCATTGGGATAACGCTTGGCGACCTGCTCGAATCGGATCATCCGCGTTCACGCTCCTCGAAGAGTGCCTGGACGAAGTCCTGTGCCTGGAACGGGCGCAGGTCGTCGATGCCTTCACCCACGCCGATGTAGCGGATCGGCAGGCCGAACTGCTTGGCCAGGGCGAAGATGACGCCGCCCTTGGCGGTGCCGTCGAGCTTGGTCAACGCCAGACCGGTGAGGTTCACCGTCTGATTGAACTGCTTGGCCTGGCTGATGGCATTCTGTCCGGTGCCGGCGTCGAGCACCAGCAGCACTTCGTGCGGCGCCGTGTCGTCCAGCTTGCCGATCACCCGACGGACCTTCTTCAGCTCTTCCATCAGGTTGTCCTTGGTGTGCAGGCGCCCGGCGGTGTCGGCGATCAGCACGTCGACACCACGCGACTTGGCTGCCTGGACCGCGTCGAAGATCACCGAAGCCGAGTCGGCACCGGTGTGCTGGGCGATCACCGCGATGTTGTTGCGCTCACCCCAGACCTGCAGCTGCTCCACGGCAGCGGCGCGGAAGGTATCGCCAGCGGCGAGCATGACCTTCTTGCCGTCGAGCTGCAGCTTCTTGGCCAGCTTGCCGATGGTGGTGGTCTTGCCGACACCGTTCACCCCGACCACGAGGATCACGTAGGGCTGCTTGGCACTGTCGATCTGCAGCGGCTGTTCGACCGGCTTGAGCAGGGTCACCAGCTCTTCCTGCAGCGCCTTGTACAGCGCGCCGCTGTCGGCCAGCTCCTTGCGCGCCACGCGCTTGGTCAGGTTGCCGATGATCGCGGTGGTCGCCTCGACACCGACGTCGGCGGTGAGCAGGCGGGTTTCCAGGTCGTCGAGCAGGTCGTCGTCGATGGCCTTCTTGCCAAGGAACAGGCTGGCCATGCCCTCGCCCAGGCTGGCGCTGGTCTTGGACAAGCCCTGCTTGAGGCGGGCGAAGAAGCCCGGCTTGTCCTGGGTGGCAGCAACCGGCGTGGCGGGAACCTCAGGTACCGGGGCAGCCGGTTCGGCGACTGCGACCGGCTCGGGCACTGCAGCGATGGCCGGGCTCGGCGCGGGCTCGGCGACCGGGACAGCAGCCGGGCTCGGCGCCGCCTCGACAACCGGGGCAGGTGCCGGAGCAGGGCTCGGCACCACCGGCGTGGCTTCGACGACAGGCGCCGGGGCCTCGGGCTGCGGCTGCGGCTGCGGCTGCGGCTGCGGCTGCGGCTCGGGGAGTGTGTCGAGGTGCGGCGCAGGCGTCTCCTGCACCTCGGCAGCAGGCGCATTCGCGGCCTCGTCAGCCACGCCTGGCACGGACTCGGGCGCCGACTCAGGCGTCGACGCGGCGGGTTTCTTGCGCCACCAGCTGAACAGGGATTTCTTTTCTTCGGTCACAGGCGGGTTCTGCGCGCCGGCATCGGCCGGCGACTTCTTGTCGTCATTGGAACCAAACATGGGTCGCTTGCATCTCAAGGGAGCGTTCGCTCACAGGCTGCAAAGCCTTGCTGCGCCGCCCCGGAAAAGGATGGGGTATCCTAGCATCTCTTCGCCCGCTGGCGGTACGACCGCCCAGGCTATCCGACAGGTCAGACTCTCGATGAATGCCATTGCCCGCCGTTCCCTCGGCCTGCTGTTCGGCGCCCTTTGCGCGCCAATGGTGGCCTTCGCCTCACCCGCTCAACCCACCCACGAATTCAGTCTCGACAATGGCCTAAAGGTCATCGTGCGCGAAGACCACCGCGCCCCCGTGGTGGTCTCCCAGCTCTGGTACAAGGTCGGTTCCAGCTACGAGACACCCGGCTCCACCGGCCTGTCCCATGCCCTGGAGCACATGATGTTCAAGGGCAGCGCCAAGCTCGGCCCGGGCGAGGCCTCGCAGGTGCTGCGCGACCTGGGGGCGGAAGAGAACGCCTTCACCAGCGACGACTACACCGCCTACTACCAGGTCCTGGCCAGCGACCGCCTGGGCGTGGCGCTGGAGCTGGAGGCCGACCGTCTGGCCAGCCTGCAACTGCCGGCCAACGAGTTCGACAAGGAAATCGAGGTGATCAAGGAGGAACGCCGCCTGCGCACCGACGACCGTCCCTCGTCCAAGGCCTTCGAGCTGTTCAAGGCCATGGCCTACCCGGCCAGCGGCTACAGCATCCCCACCATCGGCTGGATGGCCGACCTGGAGCGCATGCACATCGACGAACTGCGCGCCTGGTACCGCCAGTGGTACGCGCCGAACAACGCCACCCTGGTGGTGGTCGGCGACGTCAGCGTCGATCAGGTGAAGAGCCTGGCCCAGCGCTACTTCGCCGCCATCCCGCGCCGCGAGGTGCCCAAGGCCAAGCTGCCGCTGGAGCTGCAGGCCGCCGGTGAACGACGCACCACGCTCTACCTCAAGACCCAGCTGCCGAACCTGATGATGGGCTTCAACGTGCCCAGCCTGGCCACCACCGCAACACCTCGCCAGGTCTACGCCCTGCGCCTGGCGGCGGCCCTGCTCGACGGCGGCTACAGCGCGCGCCTGTCCACACGCCTGGAACGTGGCGAGGAACTCGTCTCCGGCGCCAGCGCCTGGTACAACGCCTTCACCCGTGGCGACAGCCTGTTCGTCCTCACGGCCACGCCCAACGTGCAGAAAGGCAAGACCCTGGAGCAGGCCGAAGCCGGCCTGTGGCGCGAGCTGGAAGCCCTGAAGAAGACGCCGCCATCCGCCGCCGAGCTGGCCCGGGTGCGCGCCCAGGTCATTGCCGGCCTGGTCTATGAGCGCGATTCGATCACCAGCCAGGCCACCAGCATCGGCCAGCTGGAGACCGTCGGCCTGTCCTGGAAGCTGATCGACCAGGAACTGGCCGAGCTGGAAGCCGTGACCCCGGCCGACATCCAGCAGGCTGCCCGCACCTTCTTCGTCCGCGACCGCCTGAGCGTCGCCCACGTCCTGCCCGAAGCGTCCCGTAACCAGGAGTCCCGTCATGAAGACTGAGCACCGCCGTCTGGGCCTGCTCGGCCTGGCCCTGTCCACCGCCCTGGCACTGGGTGCCTGCAGCGTCGTCGGCACGCCGGCGGCCACCGGCGAAGGCGCCAAGCTGCAATCACTGGCGGCCCTCGACAACCAGGCACCGACCCGGCGCACGCTGGACATCCAGACCTGGAACACCGCGCAAGGCGCCAAGGTGCTGTTCGTCGAAGCCCATGAGCTGCCGATGTTCGACCTGCGCCTGACCTTCGCCGCTGGCAGCAGCCAGGATGGCGACGTACCGGGCCTGGCGGCCCTGACCAATGCCATGCTCAACGAGGGTGTGCCAGGCAAGGACGTCGGCGCCATCGCCGCCGGTTTCGAGGGCCTCGGTGCCGACTTCGGCAACGGCTCCTACCGCGACATGGCCGTGGCCAGCCTGCGCAGCCTCAGCGCCCGTGAGCAGCGCGAGCCGGCCCTGGCGCTGTTCAGCCAGGTGCTGGGCAAGCCGACCTTCCCGGCCGACTCGCTGGCGCGCATCAAGAACCAGCTGCTCGCCGGCTTCGAGTACCAGAAGCAGAACCCCGGCAAGCTGGCCAGCCTGGAACTGTTCGAGCACCTGTACGGCAAGCATCCCTATGCACACCCGAGCGATGGCACGCCGCAGTCGATCCCGGCGATCACCCGCCAGCAGCTGCAGGCCTTCCACGCCCGCGCATACACCCCTGGCAACGCGGTGATCGCCCTGGTCGGCGACCTGACGCGCAGTGAGGCCGAGGCCATCGCCAGGCAGGTCTCCGCCGCCCTGCCGCAAGGTCCGGCGCTGGCCGCGATCGCCCAGCCGCAAACGCCCAAGCCCGGCAGCAGCCACATCGAGTACCCGTCCAACCAGACGCACCTGATGCTGGCCCAGCTCGGCATCGACCGCCGCGATCCGGACTACGCCGCCCTGTACCTGGGCAACCAGATCTTCGGCGGCGGTGGCTTCGGCACCCGCCTGATGAGCGAAGTGCGCGAAAAACGCGGCCTAACCTACGGCGTCTATTCCGGCTTCAGCGCCATGCAGGCGCGCGGGCCGTTCATGATCAACCTGCAGACCCGCGCCGAACTCAGCGAAGGCACCCTGGCGCTGGTCAAACAGCTGCTCGCCGACTACCTGCGCGACGGCCCGACCCAGCAGGAACTGGACAACGCCAAGCGCGAGCTGGCCGGCAGCTTCCCGCTGTCCACCGCGAGCAACGCCGACATCGTCGGGCAACTGGCCTCGATGGGCTTCTATGACCTGCCGCTGAGCTACCTGGACGACTTCATGCGTGACGTGCAGGGCCTGACCACCGAGCAGGTGAAGGCCGCGATGGCCAGGCACCTCGACCCCGCCGCGCTGGTGGTGGTCACTGCCGGCCCGACCGTGCCGCAGAAGGAACTGCCGCCGCCCACCGAGCGCCCCAGCGAGCTGCCTAGCACGGTGCCGCACTGATGCGCGGCCGTACCTCACAGAAGGCGCCCGGCAAGGCCCATGGCGGCCAGGGCCAGTTGCGCATCATCGGCGGCGAGTGGCGCTCGCGGCGCTTCGCCTTTCCCGACGGGCCGGGCCTGCGCCCGACCCCGGACCGGGTGCGCGAGACCCTGTTCAACTGGCTGGCACCCTATGTCGAGGGCGCCCACGTGCTCGACCCCTTCGCCGGCAGCGGCGCCCTGCTGCTCGAAGCGCTGTCGCGTGGCGCCGCCAGCGGCCTGGCCTGCGATCTCAACCCGGCGTCGGTGAACGCCCTGCGCGGACACCTGGCGACCCTGCAGTGCAGCGCCGGCGAGATCCAGCTGGGCGATGCCCTGCAACTGCTGGCGCGCCCGGCCCCGCGATGCTTCGACATCGTCCTGCTCGACCCGCCGTTCCACAAGGACCTGCTGCAGGCTGCCTGCACGCTGCTGGAAGCGCAGGGCTGGCTGGCCGCTGACGCCTGGGTCTATACCGAAAGCGAAACGCCGCCCTCGACCCTGGGCCTGCCCGGCAACTGGCGCCTGCACCGCGAGAAACACACCGGCCAGGTGCACTATGCGCTGTGGCAACGCAGCGCAGAGTGACCTGCCTGGGGTGAGTGCTGGCGAGACAAGCGCCATCCACCCGACCAGGCCACGCTGAACGCCATGTAGGGTGGATGTTGCCTTTTACATCCACCAACACGGCGGTATATGGGTAAAAACACCATCCCCCGACAGGACAGTTCCATGACGCCCTTCCAGCCCGCCTGGTGGCTCCCCGGCCCGCACCTGCAGACGCTGTGGAACCCCTTCTGCCGCAAGCCGCCGCAATTGCAGCGCCGGCGTGAGCGTCTGTGGCTGGACGACGGCGACTTCCTCGACCTCGACTGGCATGGCCCGCACGACGCCCACGCGCCGCTGGTACTGGTGCTGCACGGCCTGACCGGCAGCTCCGACTCGCTGTACGTGCTGGGTCTGCAGCAGACCCTGGCTGCACGCGGCTGGGCCAGCGTGGCGCTGAACTGGCGCGGCTGCTCAGGCGAACCCAACCTGCTGCCACGCGGCTACCACTCCGGGGCCAGCGAGGACCTGGCCGCGACCGTGGCCCACCTGCGTGCGCAACGGCCGATGGCAGCGCTGTATGCGGTCGGCTACTCGCTGGGTGGCAACGTGCTGCTCAAGTACCTGGGGGAAAGCGGCGCGCAGAGCCAGTTGCGCGGCGCCGTGGCGGTGTCCGTGCCGTTTCGCCTGGACCAGTGCGCGGACCGCATCGGCCTGGGTTTCTCGCGGGTATACCAGGCGCACTTCATGCGCGAGATGGTCGCCTACGTGAACAATAAGCAGCGCCTGTTCGCCGAGCAGGGCCAGGGCGAGCGCCTGTCGGTACTGGAACGGCTGGGACCGCTGGACGGCATGCGCACCTTCTGGGACTTCGACGGCCGCATCACCGCGCCGCTGCATGGCTTCGCCGACGCCCACGACTACTACCGCCGCGCGTCGAGCCGTTTCTACCTCGGCGCGATCCGCACCCCTGCCCTACTGATCCAGGCCGCGGACGACCCCTTCATCTTCCGCCACAGCCTGCCCGAAGCCAGCGAGCTGGCACCCGGCACCGAGTTCGAACTGCACGCCAGGGGCGGCCATGTCGGCTTCGTCGAGGGCAGCCCGCGCAAGCCGGTGTATTACCTGGAGCGGCGTATCCCGCAGTGGCTGGCGAGCCTCGAATGATCGCGACCGACGCCGTTCCTGCGCGGCATGCGCTGACGTAGCCCCTCCTGCCGAGACCGGAGACGAGTGGCAATCAGCCCAGTACCTGCTCCAGCGGCACATGCAGACGACCGTACAGCGCCTCGACCGCCTCGCGTGCGGAGGGCGCTATGTAGCCGCCTTCCAGCGCCAGCACCTGATAGATGCCACGGCGCAGCATGTCCTGGCTGAGGTTGTCCGGGTTGGCGCCGGCGGTGCAGAGAAAGCGCACCCAGGAGGTCATGATGATCCAGCTGTTGAGCGTCAGCGCCTCGATCTGCGCCGGGGTCATAAGCAGGATGCCGGCGTCGACGAACCCCTGGTAGATGGACTGCGCGCCAACCAGGCAACGCCGGGCGAAGGCACGGTAGCGCTCGGCCAGCTCGGCGTCGGACTCCAGCAGGTGCTCCAGGTCGCGATGCAGGAAGCGGTAGTGCCACATCGCCGCCAGCAGCGCCTCCAGATAGAAGGTCTTGTCGTCCACCGTCAGCGCGCGCTGCTCGGGCAGGCGCAGAAAGCTGTCGACCTGGGCTTCGTACTGGGCGAACAGCTCGGCGATGATCACCTGCTTGTTGCGGAAGTGGTAATACAGATTGCCCGGCGAAATCCCCAGGTGCGCGGCGATGTGGTTGGTGGTGACATTGCGCTCGCCCTGGCTGTTGAACAGGGCCAGGCTCTCGGCAACGATGCGATCGCGGGTCTTGGGTGGCGCCATCTCGCAGCTCGGTCTCGACGTCGAAAAGAGGCAAAGGTACAGGCAGAAACCGGCGAAGTGTTACCCCCGGTGCAACCGGCAGGCTTTCGCTGACCTTTGGTTAGGGTGCAGCGGACAGCGTCGCGCGGCATCCTATTTGACACATTAGAGTAATTGCTCTAAAAATCCAGTTCAGTCGAATCGGAGCGTGCAACCACGCCCAGCTGGAACGTCGAGGAGAATCCCCATGGTCGCCGACATCGCCTACCTGCAGCACAGCCAACAGCAGATCAACCAGCTGGAAAGCACCTTCGCCCTGCAACGCTCTGCCTTCGGCGCCAACCCCATGCCGTCAGCCGAGCAGCGCATCCAGTGGCTCAAGGCCCTGCGCGAGCTGCTGGTCCAGCAGCAGGACGCCCTGGTCGCGGCGATCTCCGAAGACTTCAGCAACCGCTCCGCTGACGAGACCCTGCTCGCCGAGCTGATGCCGAGCCTGCATGGCATCGACTACGCGACCCGGCGCATCCGCAAGTGGATGAAGCCCTCGCGCCGCAGTGTCGGCATGCAGTTCATGCCGGCCTCGGCCAAGGTCATCTACCAGCCACTGGGCGTGGCCGGCATCATCGTGCCGTGGAACTACCCGCTGTTCCTGGCCATCGGCCCGTTGACCGCCGCCCTGGCCGCCGGCAACCGGGTGATGATCAAGATGAGCGAGTCCACCCCGGCCACCTCGCAACTGATCAAGGACCTGCTGGCGCGCATCTTCCCCGAGGACCTGGTCAGCGTCGCCCTGGGCGAGGCCGAGGTGGGCGTGGCCTTCTCCAGGTTGCCGTTCGACCACCTGCTGTTCACCGGCGCCACCAGCATCGGCAAGCACGTGATGCGTGCTGCCGCGGAAAACCTCACCCCGGTGACCCTGGAGCTGGGCGGCAAGTCACCGGCCATCGTATCGGCCGAGGTGCCGCTGGCGGACGCCGCCGAGCGCATCGCCTTCGGCAAGACCCTCAACGCCGGACAGACCTGCGTGGCCCCGGACTATGTGCTGGTACCGCGTGATCGCGTCGAAGGCTTCGTCAGTGCCTACCGCGAGGTGGTGCAGCGCTTCTACCCGCAACTGCAGGACAACCCGGACTACACGGCGATCATCAACGAGCGCCAGCTGGCACGCCTCAACGGCTACCTGCAGGACGCCGAGGCCAAGGGCGCACGCATCGTCCCGCTCTACCCCGAAGCCCAGGGCCGGCGCCTGCCGCAGAGCCTGGTACTGGACGTCAACGACGAGATGAAGCTGATGCAGGACGAGATCTTCGGCCCGCTGCTGCCGGTGGTGCCATACGACCGCCTGGAAGATGCCTTCGCCTACGTCAACGCGCGGCCGCGTCCGCTGGCGCTGTACTACTTCGGCTACGACAAGCACGAGCAGCAGCGCGTACTGCACGAAACCCATTCCGGTGGCGTGTGCCTGAACGACACCCTGCTGCACGTGGCCCAGGACGACATGCCGTTCGGCGGCATCGGCCCGTCGGGCATGGGCCACTACCACGGCCACGAAGGGTTCCTGACGTTCAGCAAGGCCAAGGGGGTGTTCATCAAGCAGCGCTTCAACGCGGCGCGTCTGATCTACCCGCCCTATGGCAAGTCGATCCAGAAGCTGGTCTACAAACTGTTCGTGCGCTGATCAACGCGGGCCTGGCCCGCTCTAAGCCTGGTGATAACAACAATGAACGACACCACTCCAGACGCGCCGCAGCTGTCGCGGCGCAGCCTGCTCAAGGTCGGCCTGATGGGTACGGCGCTACTCGGCACGGCCGGACTCACCGCCACGCTCAGTGGTTGCTCGGCCGGCACGCCGGCCAGCGGCTACCTGATCCTGCGCAGCAGCGACCTGCCGTTTCTCAAGGCACTGATCCCGGTCATGCTCGACGGCGCCGTCGCCAGCGAACGCATGCCGCAGGCCGTCGAGGGCACCTTGCGCAGCATCGACAACGGCCTGGCGCACTTCTCCCCGGAAATGCGGAAGCTCACCGTGCAGCTGTTCGACGTGCTGGCACTGACCATCACCCGCGGCCCGCTGACCGGGATCTGGGGAAGCTGGGAGAACGCCAGTGCCGACGATGTGCGGCACTTCCTCGAACGCTGGCAGAACAGCAGCCTGAGCCTGTTGCGCATGGGCCATGCCTCGCTGCTGCAACTGGTGATGATGGCCTGGTATGGCCGGCCGGAGTCCTGGGCGCACTGCGGCTATCCCGGCCCGCCCACCGTCTGAATTCAGCCAACCGCCATTATCAGAATGATGCCTCTGAAACCGCAGCGAGCGGTTCGAGTGCAAGGAAGGCTCGCAGCACGTGGCGAGGCCGTACTGAAGTACGCCGAGTCACGGGCGAGGACCTGACGCCGCACGCGGATCGCACAGCAGGTTTCGGTGACCCGAGGAAAAACGATGCCCGTACCCGATTTGTTCAAGCAAGGCCTGGCCAAAGGCTGGAAAACCCATGATGGCTCGCGTCTGGAAAACGACCTGACGCTGGAGGCGGATGTCGCCATCGTCGGCAGCGGTGCCGGCGGCGGGACCACGGCGGAGATCCTCAGCGCCGCCGGCTACAAGGTGCTGCTGATCGAAGAAGGCCCGCTGAAAACCAGCGATGACTTCAAGATGCAGGAAGCCGAGGCCTATCCGACGCTCTATCAGGAAGGCATCGGTCGCATGAGCAAGGATGGCGCCGTCACCATCCTGCAAGGCCGCGCCGTCGGGGGCACCACGCTGATCAACTGGACCAGCAGTTTCCGCACGCCCGCGCAGACCCTGGCGCACTGGGCCGAGGCCCATGGCGTGCAAGGCCATGACGTCGAGTCGATGGCGCCCTGGTTCGAGAAGATGGAGCAGCGCCTGGGGGTCGCGCCCTGGGTAGTACCGCCGAATGCCAACAACGAGGTGATCCGCACCGGTTGCGACAAGCTCGGCTATCACTGGGCGGTGATCCCGCGCAACGTGCGCGGCTGCTGGAACCTCGGCTACTGTGGCATGGGCTGCCCGACCAACGCCAAGCAGTCGATGCTGGTCACCACCATCCCCGCCACCCTCGAGGCAGGCGGCGAGCTGCTCTACCTGGCCCGCGCCGACAAGCTGGTGATCGAAGGCGATCAGGTGGTCGGCCTCGACTGCCTGGGCATGGACGCGCGCTGCGTGGCGCCCAACGGCAAGCGCATCCGCGTCAAGGCGCGGCACTACGTGCTGGCCGGCGGCGGCATCAACACCCCCGGCATCCTGCTGCGTTCCGCAGCGCCGGACCCGCACCAGCGCATCGGCCGCCGGACCTACCTGCACCTGGTGAACTTCTCCACCGCGCAGTTCGAGCAGGTGATCAACCCCTTCTACGGCGCGCCCCAGTCGCTCTATTCCGATCATTTCCAGTGGGACGACGGCACCACCGGGCGCCTGTCCTACAAACTGGAAGTGCCGCCGCTGCAACCGGCGCTGACCAGCACCCTGCTCGGCGAATTCGGCCGCGAGAATGCCCTGCGCATGGAGCAGTTGCCCTACACCAACGTGATGCTCGCCCTGCTGCGTGACGGCTTCCACCCGGACAGTGCCGAAGGGCGCGTGGAGCTGCGCGGCGACGGCAGCCCGGTGCTCGACTACCAGATGACCGACTACACCTGGGACGGTGTGCGCCGGGCCTTCCTGACCATGGCCGAGATCCAGTTCGCCGCCGGCGCCAAGGCGGTGATGCCGACCCATGCCGATGCGCGCTTCGTCAGCACCTGGCGCGAGGCCCGGGAGATGATCGACAACCTCGACCTGGCGCTGTACCGCACGCGCCTGGGCAGCGCCCACGTGATGGGCGGCTGCGCCATGGGTGAAGACCCGCAGACGGCGGTGGTGGACAGCCTCGGCCGGCACCACCAGCTGGCCAACCTGTCGGTCCATGACGGCTCGCTGTTCCCCACCAGCATCGGTGCCAACCCGCAGCTGTCGATCTACGGGCTCACGGCGAAACTGGCGACGCTCCTGGCCGAGCGCCTGAAAAGCCCGAGCTAGACGCACCGCCCCTGAGTCAGGAACAGACGGCGCATCCCTGCGGCTTGGCCGCCGGGATGCGCTGCGCTACCATCCGACTCCTTTTCGACCCGCCAGGACGTCCCGATGAATCGAGTGTTATACCCCGGCACCTTCGACCCCATCACCAAGGGCCACGGTGATCTGGTCGAACGCGCTGCGCGCCTGTTCGATCACGTCATCATCGCCGTCGCCGCCAGCCCCAAGAAGAACCCGCTGTTCCCGCTGGAACAACGCGTGGAGCTGGCCCGCGAGGTCACCAGCCACCTGCCCAACGTGGAAGTCGTGGGCTTCTCCAGCCTGCTTGCGCACTTCGTCAAGGAACAGGGTGCCAACGTGTTCCTGCGCGGCCTGCGCGCCGTGTCGGACTTCGAGTATGAGTTCCAGCTGGCCAACATGAACCGGCAACTGGCGCCGGATGTCGAGAGCCTGTTCCTGACCCCATCGGAAAAGTACTCCTTCATCTCCTCGACCCTGGTCCGCGAGATCGCCGCGCTCGGTGGTGACATCAGCAAGTTCGTCCATCCGGCCGTCGCCGACGCCCTGAACGAGCGCTTCCGCAAGCAATAAGCGCCAGCCGTTCACGCCTGTCGGATGCCCCTCTCCCATTCATGAGAGAGGGGCAAAGCGGCGCCACGTTCCCTACCCTCTCCCCGCCCCCTCTCCTGTATTCGGGAGAGGGGCGCAAAGCGCCCAACCGGCCGAGCTAATGGCACAAGACGCAGCGATCCGGCACAATTCGCCTCATCGTTGTCTGCCAGTGTCGCGGCGTCGCCTCGACAGGAGTTGTTTTCATGTCCCTGATCATCACCGACGACTGCATCAACTGCGACGTCTGCGAACCCGAGTGCCCCAATGGCGCCATTTCCCAGGGTGAGGAGATCTACGTGATCGATCCCAACCTGTGCACCGAGTGCGTCGGTCACTACGACGAGCCCCAGTGCCAGCAGGTGTGCCCGGTCGACTGCATCCCGCTCGACGAGAACAACGTCGAGAGCAAGGATGAACTGATGCAGAAGTATCGCATCATCACCGGCAAGGCCTGATCCCTCCTCCCCGCCCAGGAGGCGACAGGCCTTCCGTGGCGGCTGCGCATCGCCCATCGCCAGGCCAGGGCTGCTAAGCTTGCAGCCTCCTTCAGCCGCCCCGGTAGATCGCATGTTGCGCAACCTCCTGCTATCGACCCTGCTGCTCGGCGCCAGCCTGCTGGCCCAGGCAGCACCGCACCAGCCCGCCATTGCCACCGCTCACCCGGCCGCCACTGCGGCTGCCAAGCAGATTCTCGACGCCGGCGGCAACGCCTTCGATGCCGCCGTCGCCGCCAGCGCTGCGCTGGCCGTGGTCGAGCCCTACGGCTCCGGCCTGGGCGGCGGCGGTTTCTTCCTCCTGCGCACTGCAGGCGACACGCCCCGCTACGACTTCATCGATGCACGCGAACGGGCGCCGCTGGAGGCCAAGGCGGACCTCTACGTGCGCGACGGCAAGGTGCAGCGCGAGCTGTCGCTCAATGGCGCACTGGCCGCCGCCATTCCCGGCTTGCCGGCCGCCCTGGTGGAGCTGGCCGAGCATCACGGGCGCCTGCCGCTGAAAACCAGCCTGGCACCGGCCATTCGCCTGGCCAGGGAAGGCTTTGCCGTGGACCGCGTCTACCGCGAACGGGCCACCTGGCGCCTGGCCGCGCTGCGTGACGATGCGGAAAGCGCGAAGCTGTTCCTCGACCAGGGCGAAGTGCCCGCCGAAGGCCAGCTGCTGCGCCAGGCGGACCTGGCCGTCACCCTGCAGGCCCTGGCCGATCACGGCCGCGCCGGTTTCTACCAGGGCCCGATTGCCGAGCGCCTCGCCGCGGGCGTACGCCAGGCCGGCGGTATCTGGACGCTCGACGACCTGCGCGAGTACCGCGTGGCGCGCCGCGAGCCGCTGCGCTTTCGCCTCGAGGACGGCCACGAGCTGATCAGCGCGCCGCCCCCCTCTGCAGGCGGCGTGGCGCTGGCCCAGAGCCTGGCGATACTCCAGCAACTGCCCTGGCAGGAAGCCGAACCGGTGCAGCGCGTGCACTACGTGGTCGAGGCCCTGCGCCGGGCGTACCGTGATCGCGCCCTGCTGGGCGACCCGGATTTCGTCAAGAACCCGCTGCAGGAGATGCTCTCGCCCGGCCACCTCGCCGTGCTGGCCGGCAGCATCGACCCTGAGCAGGCCACACCGAGCTCCGCCCTGCCACCGGCAGGCACCTGGCATGAAGGCGACCACACCACGCACTTCGCCGTACTCGACGCGCAGGGCAACTCGGTTGCCGCCACCCTGTCGGTCAACCTGCCGTTCGGCGCCGCCTTCACCGTGCCCGGCACGGGCGTGTTGCTCAACGATGAAATGGACGATTTCGCCGCCGACGTGCAGGGCTCGAATGCCTATGGCCTGGCCGGCAGCGAGGTCAACGCGATCGCCGGCGGCAAGCGCCCACTGTCCTCGATGAGCCCGAGCTTCCTCGAAAGCAACGACGAATTCACCGCCTTCGGCACCCCCGGCGGCAGCCGCATCCCCAGCATGGTGCTGCTGTCGATGCTGGAGTACCTGGACGATCAGCCCATCGAGCGCTGGCCGGCCGTGGCCCGCTACCACCACCAGTTCCTGCCCGATGTGATCGAGCACGAGCCGGACACCTTCAGCGCCGAGCAGATCGCCGAGCTGCAGAAGCGCGGCTACCAGCTCAAGCGCCTGGACCGGCAGTACGGCAACCAGCAGGTGCTGTTCTGGAACAAGGTGAGTGGCGCCGTCCAGGCGGCCAGCGACCCTCGCGGGATCGGTGAGGCGCTGGTGCCGGCGAGCGAGTAGCGCAGGCGCCAGCGCGTGAAGCCCCTCCCACGGAGCCCGTGCGAGGGGCGGGCCGCTACGAGAGCTTGATCAGGCTTTCCTGCTCGTCGCCGAACTGGCGCAGCTCGCGGAACAGCGCCTGCTCGCTGCCAAGCATGAGCACGTTGCGCAGGCTCTGGAAGATGCGGCTGGCATAGCCCAGGTCGTTCATCAGCGAGCTGGTCTGCAGGCCATCCAGGCGTCCGCTGCGCACATCGGCGAACAGCCGCTGGCGGAAGCCCGCATCGAAACCCGCCGCCTGCTCGTCGAGCCAGCGCAGGCGTGACTGCCAGACATCCTCGGGCAGATCGCTGCGCGCCAGTTCGCGCACCTCATGCAGGGTCGTCAGCAGGTGGCGCCGCAGTTCCACGTAGGCATCGCGCACCGCCGATGGCGGCGCATCGAGGTAGTGCCCCAGGTTCTTCTGCAGGTGCTTGGCATCCTTGACCGCATCCACCAGTTGCAACGCGGCCAGCTGACAGCTCACCCAGAATTGCTGGTGCGCCTCGTCCATCGGCAGTTCCATGCGCCCCATGAAGCTCAGCAGGTCGCCGTAAACGCCCTTGATATGAAACTGGTAGAGGTGCTCGGCATCGAAGCCGGCGTGCGAGGGTTTGGCCTGCAGCAGCTGCTCGTCGGCCCGCGAGCGCGCCAGCTGGTCCACGGGCAGGTAGAGGGCGTGGCAGATCACCTCCAGGCTCAGGCGCCCGAGGTGCCCCAGCTCCTGCACCACGGCCCCGGAAGCGGCCTCGACCGAGTCCAGTGCGCGCTCGCTGAGGTAGCGGGCCTGAGTGCGCTGGGGCTCGACGACCTGCTCGGGCAGCAGCTCGGTGATCAGTACCTGAGGTTCGGCGCGCTCCGGCAACCAGCGAATCAGGACGCGCGCCAGGCGCTCCTGCAATGGCCAGAACAGGGCGACGCCCATGGCGTTGAAGAGGGTGTGAAACATCGCCAGCTGGATCAGGCTGTTGTCACCCAGCCCCAGCGGTTCGGCCAGGGCGTGCACCAGCCAGGTCAACGGCCCGAGCAGGCAGAAGGCCAGTGTCCCGGTGGTGATGTTGAACAGCACATGGGCCAGGGCCAGGCGCTGGCCGCTGCGGTTGCCGCCCAGGGAGCCGACGAACGCCGTGGTCACACTGCTGCCGACGTTCGAGCCGATGGCGATGGCCAGGCTCTGCCCCAGTTCCAGCTGACCACTGGCCAGGGCCGCCAGCGTCAGCATCAGGGTCGCATGGCTGGACTGCAGCACCACGGTGATGGCCATGCCGATGGCCGTGAACAGCAGTGCGCCTGCCAGCCCGCCCGCCTGCATGCCGGTCATGTCCAGGTCACCGAAACTGGCGAAGCCGTCCTTGATCTGGTCGATACCGAGGAAGATGAAGGCAATGCCCAGCACGATGCGCCCTGCCGCCTTGCTCCGGGTGCCGAAGAAACCGGCCAGCACGCCGAAGACCAGCAGCGGCAGCGCCAGGGGACTGAGGCTGAGGTTCTGCCCGGCCAGCGCCAGCAGCCAGATGCCGCTGGTGGCGCCCAGGTTGGCGCCGAACAGGATGGCGATGCCGCCGGCCAGCTGGATCAGCCCAGTGCTGATGAAGGCGATGGTGAGCAGCGACACCAGGGTGCTGGACTGCAGCAGCAGCGTGCCACCGATGCCGAACAGCAGGCTCTTGAAGGACGTCGAGGTACTGCGCGCGAGGATCTGCTCCAGCTTGCTGCCGGCCAGTTGGCGCAGGCCCTCCTCCAGGCACTGCATGCCGAACAGGAACACCGCCAGGCCGGCGCACAACTGCAACCAACCCTGGCTGAACCAGAACGAGGCGATCAACCCCACGACCAGCAGACACAGCATCACCCAGCGCAGGTACTTCATCGGCACCGTTCCATCCTTTTAGCGGTGTACAAACGCAAACGGCCCCTCGCCTCGAAACCGAGGCGAGGGGCCGTATACAGGAGCCTACAGCGGATCAGTCCTGCTTGTAGCCACTGCTGGTGCAGCCGAGGCAGCGTACGAACGCCTCTTTGCCCGGCTCGACCACCAAGGATTGTGCGGCTTCACCGACGTTGCCGCCCAGTGCGGTGAACGGCAGGCTGACGATGAAGGCCGCGGCGCCGATGGCGGTCGCGCCGATCAGCAGCGGGCGGGCGATGACCAGGTCACCGACCATGGCGTAGCCCTTCGGGGCTTCCACGGAGTAGATCGGGTCGCCGCTGGCGTTCTGCTGAACCACTTCCGCCTGTGCCGGCAGCGCCAGCAGGCCAGAGGTCAGCGCCAGGACAGCAGCGGTTGTGCGGAACGCTTTCATGGATCGATCCTTCAGGTTTTTCGGGAAAGTGCCAGTAACTATAACAGCGCATTGGCAATTGTCAGCGTGACGGACGTCAATCGCCATGAAACGCGTACTCCGGCTTTTTCGGTACATAAGGCCGGAAGAACGCCAGCATGGCTGCCAGATCGGCCTTTTCGTCGCCGCTGGGCTGAAAGGTCGGGCCGATCACCACGCGGCGATGCTGGTAATCCAGCGCCGCCAGGACGATGGGTACGCCGGCCCCCTGGGCGATGTGGTAGAAGCCCATCTTCCAGCGCTCGACCTTCTTGCGCGTGCCCTCGGGCGAGAGCACCAGGATGAACTCGTCATGCTCGCGAAAGGCCTGTACGGCCTGCTCGACGGTGTTCAGCTGACGCTCGCGGCGGATGGCGATACCGCCCCAGGCGCGCATCAGGCCGCCGAACGGCCAGCGAAAGATGCTGTGCTTGCCGAACCAGCGGGCGTTGAGGCGCAGCACGAATTTCAGTGCGATGAAGATCACGAAGTCCCAGTTGGACGTGTGGTGGGCACCGATGGCGACGAATTTGTCGAGTTTCGGCAGCGCCCCCTCGATACGCCAGCCCAGGAGTTTCAGCACACTGCGTCCCAGCCATTCGGCAGCCGGGTTGGGCGGCAGGTAGTTAGCGGACATCGATCGACCTCTTGTTCTTGTTCTGGGTATCAGGCTACCCGCCGCAGGCTATCCGGCGGGCCGCCGTCAGCGTCTCAGCGCTGACACTTGGGGCAGTACACGCTGGCGCGCTGGCCCAGTTTCACCTCGCGCAGGGTGCTGCCACAGACCTTGCAGAACTCGCCAGCGCGCCCGTAGGCGAACAGTTCCTGCTGGAAGTAGCCAGGCTGGCCGTCGCCGCCGACGAAGTCACGCAGGGTGGTGCCGCCACGCTCGATGGCGTGGGCGAGAATGCGCTTGATCTCCTCGGCCAGGCGCAGGTAGCGCGCCCGCGAGATCGCCCCGGCCTCGCGCCGTGGATCGATACCGGCGGCGAACAGGGCCTCGGTGGCGTAGATGTTGCCCACCCCGACCACCACGGCGTTGTCCATGATGAAGGGCTTGACCGCCATGCTGCGCCCGCGAGAAAGCTGGAACAGGCGCTCACCGTCGAACAGACCGCCCAGCGGTTCGGGGCCGAGCTTGCTGAGCAGCTCGTGGCGCAACGGGTCGTCGCTCCACAGCAGCGCGCCGAAACGACGCGGGTCGGTGTAACGCAGGGCCAGGCCCGACTCCAGCTCGATATCCACGTGCTCGTGCTTGGCCGCGGCCAGGCCGCACTCGACCAGGCGCAAGCTGCCGGACATGCCCAGGTGGCTGATCAGGCTGCCGACTTCGGCCTTGATCAGCAGGTACTTGGCGCGCCGCTCGACGCACTCGATGCGCTGGCCGGACAGGCGCACGTCCAGGTCTTCGGGGATGGGCCAGCGCAGACGGCGCTCGCGCACGATGACGCGCGTGACGCGCTGGCCTTCGAGGTACGGCGCAATGCCGCGACGGGTGGTTTCGACTTCTGGCAGTTCGGGCATGGCAGCAGGACAGGACAACGGCGGTGCGCCACCTTAGCAGGAGCGACAGGCAGAACGGTAGCGCGCCACGGCGAGCGGCGCTGCCCGCCCGCCATGGGGCGCCTGGCTACATCACGGCCAGGTCGCGAATGCTCTCGCGCAGGTTCTCGAAGTCGTACTCGGACAGGCCCACGTATTCCAGGATTGGCTGCGAGATGTACTGCCACTCCAGGTCGACGGCCTGCCCGCCGAGCACACGGTGCGACTCGCAGATATGTTCGGCCATCTTGAGGATGCCCAGCAGCGTCTTGAGCTGCGCATCGCGCGAGGATTCGTCGCTGAAGATCGACAGCGCGTTGTGGTGGTTGGCGATGACTTCGCAGAGGTGCTCCGGCAAGCGCCAGGAGCGTGCGGTGAAGTAACCCACCACGGCATGGTTGGTGGTGAGCATGCGGTTCTCGGTATCCACCACCCGGCGTTCGTCGCTGGCACTGGCGTAGGCCTCCTCCAGCACTTCCATGTAGTTGGGGAAGCGCTTGAGCATCAGCGGGATGCCGCAATCGTGGAACAGACCCAGGCTGTAGGCCTCGTCGGGCGACTGGTAGCCGAGGCGCTTGGCCAGCGTCAGGCAGGTCATGGCCACGTCCTGGGCGCTGTCCCAGAAGCGGTTGAGCACCAGGATCGCCTCATCGGTCAGCTCGCCCTTGATCGATTGCGCGTTGATCAGATTGATCACCGTGTTGCAACCGAGCAGGTTGACCGCCTGCTGGATCGAGGCGATGCGGTTGGACAGACCGAAATGCGCCGAGTTGACGATCTTCAGCAGCGCACCGGACAGCCCCGGGTCCTGGCTGATCAGCTTGGCGATGGTGCGCAGATCGGGGTTGGGCATGATCTGCTCCATCTGCAGATCCACCATGATCTGCGGCTGCGGCGGCACACTGATGCCCTGCAGGGCTTGCTGGATCTGTTCGGCGGAGAGTTCGAAGGCCATGGCACGCACGTACGAAGTGAGAAGTACGCCACAGTTTAGCCAAAGCCCGACCCGGCCAGCAGCAGACTTTTGTAAACAGCGGGCGCAGGCGCAACCCGCTATAATTCCGCTCTTTTATCTGCGGAGCCCGAACTCATGCCCTCCCTGCCCAGCCTGCGCCTGAAAGCCAACGCCGACCGACGCCTGCGCGCCGGCCACCTGTGGGTCTACAGCAACGAGATCGACGTCGCCGCCACCCCGCTGCACGGGTTCGCCGCCGGCGACCAGGCCATCCTCGAAGCGGCCGGCGGCAAGCCGCTAGGCATCGTCGCGATGAGCCCGAACAACCTGATCTGCGCCCGCCTGCTGTCGCGCGACGTCAAGCACGTGCTGGACAAGTCGCTGCTGGTGCATCGCCTCAACGTCGCCCTGAGCCTGCGCGAGCGCCTGTTCGACAAGCCCTGCTACCGCCTGGTGTACGGCGACTCCGACCTGCTGCCGGGCCTGGTGGTCGACCGTTTCTTCGACATCCTCGTGGTGCAACTGGCCTCGGCGACCATGGAAGCGCACAAGGACGACGTCGTCGCCGCGCTGATCCAGGTGCTCAAGCCCAGCGGCATCCTGTTCAAGAACGACTCCAGCGCGCGTGACGCCGAAGGCCTGCAGCGCTACGTCGAGACCGTCTACGGCGAGGTGCCGGAGTGGGTCGCGCTGGAAGAGAACGGGGTGAAGTTCGAAGCCCCGGTGATCGACGGGCAGAAAACCGGCTGGTTCTACGACCACCGCATGAACCGCGCGCGCCTGGCGCCCTACGTGAAGGGCAAGCGCGTGCTCGACCTGTTCAGCTACATCGGCGGCTGGGGCGTGCAGGCCGCCGCCTTCGGCGCCAGCGAAGTGTTCTGCGTCGACGCCTCGGGGTTCGCCCTCGACGGTGTCGAGCGCAACGCCGCACTCAACGGCGTGGGCGAGAACGTCACCTGCGTCGAGGGCGATGCCTTCGCCGCCCTGCGTGAACTGAAGGCCGCCGAAGAACGCTTCGACGTGGTGATCGCCGACCCGCCCGCCTTCATCAAGCGCAAGAAGGACATCAAGAACGGCGAGGCCGCCTATCGCCGCCTCAACGAAACGGCCATGCGCATGCTCAACAAGGACGGCATTCTGGTCAGCGCCAGCTGCTCGATGCACCTCGACGAAGACCACCTGCAGAACATCCTGCTGACCAGCGCACGCCACCTGGATCGCAATATCCAGCTGCTCGAGCGCGGCGCCCAGGGGCCCGACCACCCGGTGCACCTGGCCATCGCCGAGACCCGCTACATCAAGAGCCTGACTGTTCGCCTGCTGCCCAACAGTTGAGCAACCTGCACCTGCCGAGTGCGTTTCGGCAGGTGCCCCCGCCTCCCCACGCTGTTACCTCTCCCCACACCTTCCTCGCGTGTTGCGCTGCCTGAGCTAGTCTTCAACCTGCATGGCAGAGCGCTAGCAGATGACCGTTCATCGGCTGGCTTGCTTATTGCTTTTGGTTATCGACATAACGATCGCCCCACACGACAGGGACGAATCGACTCAGGTGTTGGAGCCTCGGTCACGAGCTGGCTCCATATTGCGGGCAATGGGGAGGACTATGACTGCGCAAGCTGGGAACGAAGCGTTCCTGCGATTCACCAACGTCAAGAAGACCTACGATCACAAGACCCTGGTGGTCAAGGACTTCAACCTCAACGTGGCCAAGGGCGAGTTCATCACCCTGCTCGGCCCTTCCGGATCGGGCAAGACCACCTGCCTGATGATGCTCGCCGGTTTCGAAGACGTGACCAGCGGCGAGATCCTGATCAACGGCCGCAACGTCACCAGCATCGCGCCCTACGACCGCAACATCGGCATGGTCTTCCAGCAGTACGCGCTGTTCCCGCACATGACCATCCGCGAGAACCTCGCCTACCCGCTGAAGATCCGCAAGCTGCCCAAGGATGAGATTCGCGCCAAGGTCGAGCAGTACCTGGCCCTGGTCGAGCTGCAGGCCTTCGGCGGCCGCTATCCCGGCCAGCTCTCCGGCGGCCAGCGCCAGCGCGTGGCACTGGCCCGCGCGCTGATCTTCGCGCCGGACATCGTGCTGATGGACGAGCCGCTCGGCGCGCTGGACAAGAAGCTGCGCGAGCAGATGCAGTACGAGATCAAGCGCCTGCATGAGCAGCTCGGTTTCACCGTGATCTACGTGACCCACGACCAGACCGAAGCACTGACCATGAGCGACCGCATCGCCGTGTTCAACAACGGCGTAGTGCAGCAGTGCGCAGCCCCCCACGTGCTGTACGAGCGCCCGGCCAACCTGTTCGTCGCCGACTTCATCGGCGAGAGCAACAAGCTGTCCGGAGTGATCGAGGCGGTCGCTGACGATCGCGTGCAGGTGCGCCTCGACGACGGCGGCCTGGTCAGCACGCTCAAGGCCAACTGCAGCGAGGTCGGCCAGGCCACCACGGTGTCCGTACGCCCGGAGAAGCTCAGCTTCATCGACCGCCTCGGCGGCGGGGGCAACCAGGTCAAGGCGCGCTTCATCACCCGCCACTACGTCGGCGAATACATTCGCTACCACTTCGAGACCGCCAGCGGCAGCGAGCTGGTGGTGAAGAACCTGAACGACAGTTCAGCCCCGCAACTGAGCACTCAGGAAGAGGTCGCCCTGACCTGGCTGCCGGAAGACAGCCAGGCGCTGGATCGATCTGCAGTCCCCACCCACAACTAGTAGAAGCAAATGGAGCACAGCAATGGCTAGATCACTGACTACCAGCGTTTCCACCTTCGCCCTGGTGGCGGCACTGGGGCTCACCGCCGGCAACGCCACCGCCCAGGACAGCCTCACCGTGGTGTCCTGGGGCGGTGCCTACGGGGCGGCGCAGAAGAAGCACGTCATCGATCCCTACCAGGCCGAGTCCGGGGTCAAGGTACTGTTCGAGGACTACTCCGGCGGTGTCGCCGAGATCAAGGCTCAGGTCGAGTCCGGCAACATCCAGTGGGATGTGGTCGACTTCGAGGTGATCGACCTCGAGCGCGCCTGCTCCGAAGGCCTGCTGGAGACCGTCGACCACAGCGTGCTGCCGGCCGGCATCGACGGCACCCCGGCCGACCAGGACTTCATCCCGGAAGCCCTCGCCAGCGAGTGCGCGGTGGGCAACATCGTCTGGTCGGTGGTGTTCGCCTACAACGACAACCCCATCGGTGGCACCAAGGCCACGAGCATCGGCGACTTCTTCGACACCGGCAAGATTCCCGGCAAGCGCGCCATGCGCAAACGCCCGCAGGTGAACATGGAGTGGGCGCTGATGGCGGATGGCGTGGCACCGAAGGACGTCTACGAAGTGCTGGCGACGCCGGAAGGCCAGCAACGCGCCTTCGCCAAGCTCGACAGCATCAAGAAGGATATCGTCTGGTTCGACTCCTGGTCGCAGGCGCCGCAACTGCTCAACGACGGCGGCGCAGTGCTGGTGCAGTCGGCCAACGGCCGCTTCTACGACGCCATCGTGCAGGAGAAGAAACCCTTCGAGATCGTCTGGGACGGCCACGTCTACGACCTCGACGCCTGGGCCATCGTCAAGGGTTCGAAGAAGAAGGACCTGGCCATGGAGTTCATCAAGTTCGCCACCGGTTCCAAGCCGCTGGCCGGCATGCCGGACGTGGCCTATGGCCCGACCCGCAAGTCGTCCATGCCGCTGGCTGACCAGAGCGCCGCGCCGCACCTGCCGACCGCGCACCTGGACCAGGGCATCCAGGCCGGCTCCGAGTTCTGGGCCGACTACGGCGAGTCGCTGGGCGAGAAGTTCAACGAGTGGCTGCTGAAGTAAGCGCCAGACCCTGCTCTCCCCGGGCCTGCCGTGGGAGGGTTCCAGCCGCGTCGCTCGCGGCCGGGGCCCTCGCCACGGCGCCTCGCCGCAATGGGAGAGATGCTGAAATCGGAGTAATGCCTTGTCATCCCTGACCACCAGCGAAGCCGGCCAAGCCGCCAGCGCCCGTCGCCGGAAACGCCTCACCGCGTTCCTCTTCGTGGCGCCGCTGCTGCTGTTCATCATCGTCACCTTCGTCGCCCCGATCGGCACCATGCTGTGGCGCAGCGTGTACCACCCGACCGTGGCCGAACTGATTCCGCAGACCCTGACCGAACTGCAGCGCTGGGACGATCACCAGCAGTTGCCGGACGAGCAGACCCTGCAGGTCTTCGTCGGCGAACTGCACGCGCTCAACCAGCAGCGCCTGTCGGGCAAGCTCGCCGAAGAGTTCAACCGCGCCTACGCCGGCATGTCCAGCGTGGTCAAATCCAGTGCCCGCCGGGTCGGGCGCCTCGACGCCGACGCGCTGCCGAGCCAGGGCGTGAAGACCCTGATGCAGGCCCATCGCAACTGGGCCAAACCCGAGCTGTGGTACGCCATCGCACGTGCCGGCAAGGTCTACACCTACGACTACTACCTGACGGCCCTCGACCTGGAGCTGGACCCGGAGACGGGCATCCAGGTGCGTCAGGACACGCAGATCTACCTGCAGCTGTACTCCAAGACCCTGAACATGGCGCTGGTGATCACCCTGCTCTGCGCCCTGCTCGGCTACCCGCTGGCCTACTACCTGGCGGGGCTGCCGTCGAACCGCGCCAACCTGCTGCTGGTGCTGGTGCTGCTGCCGTTCTGGACCTCGCTGCTGGTGCGCACCACCTCGTGGATAGCCCTGCTGCAGACCAACGGCGTGATCAACTCCTTCCTCGTGGGGCTCGGTCTGGTCGACCAGCCCATCGAGATGCTCTACACCTCGTTCGCCACGGTGGTGGCGATGACCCATATCCTGCTGCCGTTCATGATCCTGCCGCTGTACAGCGTCATGCGCGGCATCGACCCCAGCTACCTGCGCGCGGCCCTGAGCCTCGGCGACAAGCCGATCCCCGCGTTCCTGCGCATCTACTTCCCGATGACCCTGCCCGGCCTCAGCGCAGGCGCGCTGCTGGTGTTCATCATTTCGGTGGGCTACTACATCACCCCGGCCCTGGTCGGCGGCACCGACGGGCAGATGATCAGCAACATCATCGCCTTCCACATGCAGCGCTCGAACAACTGGGAGCTGGCGGCCGCGCTCGGCTCGCTGCTGCTCGGGCTGATCCTGCTGCTGTACTGGGTGTACGACCGTTTCGTCGGCGCCAGCAATATCAAGTTGGGATGAGGACGCGATGAAGACCCCCGCCTACTACGGCTTCTGGCACCACCTCGGCACCTGGCTGCTCAAGGCCGGCTCCTGGCTGGTGCTGCTGTTCCTGATCCTGCCGATCCTGGTGATCGTGCCGCTGTCGTTCAACGCCGAGCCGTTCTTCAGCTTCACCGAAGGCATGCTCACCCTCGACCCGGAGGCCTATTCGCTGCGCTGGTATCGGGAGATATTCAGCGATCCGAAATGGCTGCTGGCGATCAAGAACAGCTTCATCATCGGCATCTTCTCGACCCTCCTCGCCACGGTGCTGGGCACCTGTGCGGCGGTGGGCCTGGCGCGTGACGAGATGCCCTTCAGACGCTTCGTCACCGCCCTGCTGCTGTCGCCGATGATCGTGCCGCTGATCATCACCGCGGCCGGCATGTTCTTCTTCTATTCCGACCTGGGGCTGGCAGGCGGCTACCTGGGCGTGATCCTGGCGCACGCGGCGCTGGGCACGCCCTTCGTCATCATCACTGTGACGGCCACGCTCACCGGCTTCGACTACAGCCTGGCGCGGGCGGCGCTGAACCTGGGCGCCCGGCCCGTGCGCGTGTTCTTCGACGTGATCATGCCGCTGATCCGCCCCGGCGTGATCAGTGGCGCGCTGTTCGCCTTCATCACCTCCTTCGACGAAGTGGTGGTGATCCTGTTCATGGCCGGCCCGCAGCAGCGCACCATCCCCCGGCAGATGTTCTCCGGCCTGCGCGAGCAGATCAACCCGAGCATCCTGGCCATCGCCACCCTGCTGATCCTGGTCTCCATCGCCCTGCTGGTCACCATCGAACTGCTGCGCCGGCGTGCGGAGCGCATGCGCGGCATCGAGATACCGCATTGAGCCCCGGCGAGCCACGCCAGGCTGCGCACATCCCGGGCTGAATGCCCCGGCCGCGCAGCCTGGCCCTGCCTGGCACACCTTCATCGAGAAACTGACCCATACTGGTCAGGTCGCTCATTGGAGGAACGCCTTGAAGGACAAGCACTCGGAAGAGTCCCTGCTCAGCGCGGCCTGGCAGTCCGCCCCCCTCGGCCTGGGTCTGCTCGATGTTCGTGGCTGCCTGCAGTACAGCAACCCGGCGCTGCAGGCACTGATCGGCGAGCACGGCAACAAGCCGCTGACGCAGTGGCTGCATCCACAGGACCGCGACACCTTCGACTACGCACTGGAGCGTGCCCGTCGCCAGCAGCTCGACATCGCCTGCGGCGAGCTGCGCCTGCACAGCCAGGAGGGCGCCTACAAGTGGATGCACACCAGCGTCTGCTGGGTGTCGCAGGCGGACAGCGGCATCGATCACTTCCTGGTCCGCTTTACCCCGACGCGGTCCACGCAGGAGCGTGCCGAGCAGGCCTACCTGCTCAGCTTCGCCCTCGACTACACCACCGACGGTGCGCTGCTGCTCGATGACGGCCTGAACATCTGCTACCTCAACGACGCCGCCACTCGCCTGCTCGGCCAACGCCGCCAGTACCTGATGGGACAGAGCATCGGCCAGGCGCTGGTGCCCCTGGCCCTGCACTCGGATGACGAGCTGCGCGAGCTGATGCAGGGCCAGGCCCCGGTGCAGCTGGAGCTGAGCCACCCCGTGGATGGCACGCGCTACCACGTCTCGGTGAGGTTCAACCGTTTCTACTACGATCGCCGGGGCTACTGCCTGGCACTCCTGCATGACCTCACCGAACAGCAGCGCCTGGCCGACACCCTGCTGCACAACGAACGCCAGTTCCGCGCGCTGATCGAGAACACCCACGACGCCGTCGGCCGCCTGACCCCGGACTTCCGCCTGATCTACGCCAACCCGGCCCTCGAAGCCCTGTGCCGGCTGCCGCTGGTGGAGGCGCGCGGGCGTCCTGCGCGCGATGCCTTCGGTGACAATTCCCAGGTCGACATCATGGCCGACCTGGTGCGCGAGGTCGCCCTCAGCGGCGACTCGCTCGAGGAGGAGCTGATTCACGGCATCGACGGCCCCGCCGACCTGCAACACCACTACCTGGTGCAACTGGTGCCCGAGCGCAACGCTTCGGGCGCCATCACCAGCGTGCTCTCGCTGGCCAGGGACATCACCAACATCCGCAAGGCCGAACGGCGCCTGGCGCAGAGCAACCAGCAGCTGCGCGACCTGACCACCCGCAGGGAGTCGGCCCGGGAGGAAGAACGCAAGCTGATCGCCCAGGAAATCCATGACGAACTCGGCCAACACCTGACGGCCTTGCGCATGGGCATTTCCATGCTGCACCTGCAGTTCGGCGCCAAGGCGCCCGGTCTCGACAATGCCGTCGACGGGCTGATGCAGCTCTGTGACCGAACCATTCAGGTGGTGCGCTCCATCGCCACCAGCCTGCGCCCGGCGGTGCTCAACATGGGCCTGTACCCGGCCCTGGAGTGGTTGACCAGCGAATTTCGCCAGCACACCCGGATCGAGTGCGAGCTGACCACGCACAGCGACGAACCGGCCCTCAGCGACGATCAGGCGACCACCGCCTTCCGCATCGTGCAGGAAGCGCTGAACAACGTCGCCCGCCATTCCGGCGCGAGCCGGGCGGTGGTGAGCCTGGAACGGCTCGACGACGTCTACCAGCTGGATATCACCGACAACGGGCGCGGCTTCGACCCGTCGGCCGTCAACACGCGCTCCCTGGGCCTCGCCGGCATGCGCGAACGCGGCACCAGCCTCGGCGGCGAAGTGGTGATCTTCAGCCATCCCGGACAAGGCACCACGGTACAGGCCAGCCTGCCCATCACGCCGGCCAAGGAGGACTCATGACCCGCATCATGATCGCGGACGACCACACCATCATGCGCAACGGGCTCAAGCAGCTGATCGAATTCGACAGCCGCCTGCAGGTGGTCGCGGAAGCGGAGAACGGCGGCCAGGTGCTCGAGCGCCTGCGCAGCACCGAGGTCGACCTGGTCCTGCTGGACATGAGCATGCCCGGCATCAGCGGCGAAGACCTCATCGCGCGGATCCACGGGCACTACACCAGGCTGCCGATCCTGGTGCTGAGCATGCACAACGAAGCGCAGATCGCCCAGCGCGCCCTGCGTGCCGGCGCCAGCGGCTACCTGACCAAGGACCACGACGCCGAAACCCTGCTCGCGGCCATCAACAAGGTGGCCAACGGCGGGCGCTATCTCGACCCGCGCATCGCCGAACAGCTGGCCTTCGCCAACGCCGAGGAGCGCAACAGTGGCCTGCACAGCCTGTCGGACCGGGAATTCCAGATCCTGCGCCTGCTCGCCGATGGCCTGGGCGTCAATCAGATCGCCGAACACCTGTCGATCAGCAACAAGACCGTCAGCACCCACAAGACCCGCCTGATGGAGAAGATGGGCTTCAGCTGCAATGCCGACATCATCCGCTTCGCCCTGACGGAGCAGCTGTCGAGGTAGGAAAATTCCTACAAAAAACCGGAATAGCCTTATGCCATCACCGGAATCAGACGATGCCCGGATAGCCCTTCACAGACCATCCTGACAGCCATGAACGGGTAGCCAATACCCGCTCCCGTTGCTCGATGGAGTGTGAACGTGAACGCTCAGACCACCACCCAAGCCAGCTGGATTCCCACCGTCCTCGTCAGCCTCTGCAGCCTGTCGCTGGTCTGGCTGGCGACGCAAGTACCCAGCCACTACTGGCTGGTCGCCGCCCTGCTACCGGGTGTCGTGGTGCATGTCAGCCTGCGCCGCCAGGCCAGCGCGCAGGCGCGGACCCTCTCTGAGGTCCAGGAGAGCGCCATCGCCGTCGGCCAGGCCCAGGAAGCCGAACGCCACGTGCATGGCCTGGCGGACCTGTGCCGCAACATCGCGCCCATCTGGTCGCAGCAGATCGAAGCCGCCCGCCTCCACACCCAGACCGCCATCGAAGCCCTGAGCGAACGCTTCACCCACCTGGCGCAGCGCATCAGCGCCGTGGTCGGCGTAGATGCGCCGAGCGACGACGAAGCGCTGCTGAAGCTGCTGGCCGGCAGCGAACACGAACTGGAAGACATCGTCAGCCAGTTGCGCCAGGCCCTGGACAGCAAGGAAACCCTGCTCGCCGAAGTGGTCCGCCTCAGCGGCTACACCACCCAGCTGCGCACCATGGCCCAGGAAGTCGGCGACGTCGCCAAGCAGACCAACCTGCTGGCCCTCAACGCCGCCATCGAGGCCGCCCGCGCCGGCGAGGCCGGACGTGGCTTCGCCGTGGTCGCCGACGAGGTGCGCAAGCTCTCGACCCTCTCGGAGGAAACCGGCAAGCGCATCGGCGAGACCATCGAGAACGTCAGCACCGCCATCGAACACACCCTGCACGTCTCCAACGAACACGCCAGCCGCGACGCCAGCACCCTGGAAAGCGCCAGCCAGGTGATTCGCCAGGTCATCGAGGATTTCCGCCACGGCGCCACGCGCCTGGTCGAGCACGGCAACACCCTGCACAGCCAGAACCAGGCGGTCGGCGAGGAAATCTCCGAGGTGCTGGTCGCGCTGCAGTTCCAGGATCGCGTCAGCCAGATGCTCGGCCACATGCGCGACGACATCGAGAAACTCGGCCTGCGCCTGGTCGATGCAAGCGGCCAGGTCGACGCCAGCGGCTGGCTGGACGACCTCTCGCACACTTACACCACGCCCGAACAGCACGCCATCCACAGCGGCCGTCACGGCACGTCCGCCGCCAGCGCTTCCGACATCACCTTCTTCTGAGGACTTCCCCATGGCCAAGACCATTCTCATCGTCGACGACTCCGCCTCGATCCGCCAGGTGGTCGGCATGACCCTGAAGAACGCCGGCTACGACATCATCGAAGGGGTCGATGGCAAGGATGCGCTGACCAAGCTCGACGGGCGCAAGGTGCACCTGATCATCAGCGACGTGAACATGCCGAACATGGACGGCATCACCTTCCTGAAGAACGTCAAGACGCTGGCCAGCTACAAGTTCACCCCGGTGATCATGCTCACCACCGAAGCCGGCGACGCCAAGAAGAGCGAAGGCCAGGCGGCCGGCGCCAAGGCCTGGGTGGTCAAACCCTTCCAGCCGGCGCAGATGCTGACCGCCGTTTCCAAACTGATCCTGCCCTGAGTCAGGAGGTGCGCCATGCACGCCACGTCCCCAGCCACTGACACCCGCCAACTGGTACTCGACGGCGCCCTGAGCATCTACACCGCCGCCGACACCAAGCCCCGTCTCAGCTCGGCCCTGCAGGGCGCCATCGCCCTGGAGATCGACCTCAGCGGCGTCGAGGAATTCGACTGCGCCGGCCTGCAGCTGCTGCTGGCCACCCGCGAGCAGGCACGCCGCATGGACATCGACCTGCACTTCCGTGGCGTCAGCCCGGCCATCTCGGAACTGCTCCGGCTCAGCGGCCTGGGCACGACGCTGCTCGCAGAGGAGAACCACTGATGAACCTCGACAGCGTGATCGGCACCTTCATCGCCGAGAGCCAGGAGCTGCTGCAGCAGATGGAAGATGCCCTGCTGCAGATCGAGCAGACGCCGGACGACGCCGAACTGATCAATGCCATCTTCCGCGCCGCGCATACCATCAAGGGGTCCTCGGGGCTGTTCGGCTTCGACTCCATCGTTGCCTTCACCCACGTCGCCGAGAGCGTCCTCGACCGCGTCCGCGCCGGCGAAGTGCGCTTCGACGGCGAACTCATCGCCCTCATGCTGCAGGTCGGCGACCACCTGGCCGGGCTGATCGGTCACCTCGCCGAGGGCCGCGACCTGGCCGAACTGCCGGCCGAACACCACGCTCGCGGGGCCGAACTGGTCCAGGCCCTGCGCCGCTACCTCGACAACCAGGCCGAGACGGCCCCCGCCGCCGCCGCCGCCGCGCAGTCCCAGGACACCGTGGAGGCCAGCGGCAACGGCCACTGGCACCTGTCGCTGCGCTTCGGCCAGGACACCCTGCGCAACGGCATGGATCCGCTGGCCTTCGTTCGCTACCTGGAGACCCTGGGCAGCATCGTGCATGTCGAGCCGGTGCTCGAGCATCTGCCGGTGCTGGACGAGATGGACCCGGAAAGCTGCTACCTGGGCCTGGAACTGGCCTTCTCCAGCGCCGCCGAGGCGCAAGCCATCGAGGGTGCCTTCGACTTCGTCCGCGAAGACGGCAGCATCCGTATCCTGCCGCCCGGCGCGCCGCTGACGGCGCTGCAAGAGTTGCTGGAAGTACGCGCCGCCGAAGGCGCCCTGCAAGTTGAACGCCTGGTGCGTTGCACAAGCTTTGACGCTGCACTGCTGGAGCAGGCCAATGGCTCCAGCACTGTGGCGCCGGCAACGCACCAAGCGGCCATTCCCGCGTCCGGCGCCGGCGAAAGCCGCGCCGTGGCCAGCAAGGAAGCCCCACGCGCAAACGGTGACACCAACCTGATCCGGGTCGACGCTGCCAAGCTGGACCAACTGATCAACCTGGTCGGCGAGCTGATCATCGCCGGCGCCAACACCCGCATGCTGGCCCAGCGCAGTGGCCTGGCCGGCATGTGCGAATCCGCCGAAACGCTGTCGCGGCTGGTCGAGGAAGTGCGCGACAGCGCGCTGACCCTGCGCATGGTGCAGATCGGCGCCACCTTCAATCGCTTCCAGCGCGTGGTCCGCGACGTTTCCAGGGAACTGGGCAAGGACATCGTCCTGCAGGTCAGCGGCGGCGACACCGAGCTGGACAAGACCGTGGTCGAGAAGATCGGCGACCCGCTCACCCACCTGGTGCGCAACGCCATGGACCACGGTATCGAACCGGCCGAGGTGCGCCAGGCCGCCGGCAAGGCGTTGCAGGGCGTGGTGCGCCTGAATGCCTATCACGAGGCCGGTGGCATCGTCATCGAGGTGTCCGACGACGGCGGCGGTCTCGACCCGCAGAAGATTCTCGCCAAGGCCAGCCAGCGCGGCCTGATCGGCGAAGGCCAGCAGCTCAGCGACAAGGAGATCTTCAACCTGATCTTCGAGCCGGGCTTCTCCACCGCCGAGCAGATCAGCAACCTCTCCGGGCGCGGCGTCGGCATGGACGTGGTCAAGCGCAACATCACCGCCCTGCGAGGCAGCGTCGAGCTCGACAGCGCGCTGGGCCAGGGCACCTGCGTGCGCATCCGCCTGCCACTGACCCTGGCGATCATCGACGGCTTCCTCATCGGGGTCGGCCAGGCCAGCTACGTCATCCCGCTGGACATGGTGGAAGAATGCATCGAACTGCCCAGCGAACAGCTCGCCGGCCAGGAGCACCTCGACCTGCGTGGCGACGTCCTGCCCTTCATCCGCCTGCGCCAGCTGTTCGAGGACCAGAGCCAGCCGCCCCGGCGCGAGAACGTGGTGGTGATCAGCTACGCCGGGATTCGCGCCGGCCTGGTGGTGGACCAGTTGCTGGGCGAGTTCCAGACCGTGATCAAGCCGCTGGGCAAGGTGTTCTGCCAGGTACCGGCGCTGAGCGGTTTCACCATCCTCGGCAGCGGCGCCGTGGCGCTGATCCTCGATATCCCCGGCCTGCTCTCGCAAGTCAGCCAAGGCGGCAGCAGCCGCACCCTTTCCCCCTCCGGCAACCTCAGGAGTACTGTGCTATGAACCTGGCAACCCGTATCGCGGCGCTGGTCGCAACAGCTCTGATCGCACTGACCCTGCTGGCCCTGCCAGCGCTGAACGCTTACCTGGCCCTGGGCATTGCCCTGCTCGCAGGCGCCGCCCTGGCGTTCCAGGGCTGGCAGCTCAATCGTGCGCTGCAGCTGCAGCTCGGCGGCGAACCGCGTGCACTGCATGACCTCGCCGAGCAGCTGGCGCAGGGGGAACTGCCCCGCACGAGCCAGCCACAGGCAGCGCGTGGCTCGCTCCTGCACAGCCAGCAGCAGACCGGCGAACAGCTCGCCGCGCTGCTCGCGGAGCTGAGCCGCGTGACCGACGAGCATGCCCGCGGCGACATCGACGCCGTCCTCGACAGCCAGCAACCGGGGGTATACCGCGAGATCGCCGTGGCGATCAACGCGCTGGTCGCCAGCCATATCGACGTGAAGAAGAAGGCCATGGCCTGCGTCCGTGCCATCGCCGAGGGCGACCTGCGCGCACCGCTGGAGCAGTTCCCCGGCAAGAAAGCCTTCATCAACGACACCATCGAGACCCTGCGGCGCAACCTCACCGGCCTGATGAGCGAAATGCGGCACATGTCCGACGAGCACGACAAGGGCGACATCGACGTGGTCATCGATGCCTCGCGCTTCGCCGGCAGCTATGCCGAAATCGCCCAGGGCATCAACGCCATGGTCGCCGGCCACATCAGCGTGAAGAAGAAGGCCATGGCCTGCGTCAAGGCCTTCGCCGAGGGCGATCTGAGCGCATCGCTGGAGCAATTCCCCGGCAAGAAGGCCTTCATCAACGACACCATCGAGACCCTGCGCGGCAACCTCACCGGCCTGATGAGCGAGATGCGGCACATGTCCGACGAGCACGACAAGGGCGACATCGACGTGGTCATCGATGCCGCGCGCTTCGCCGGCAGCTACGCCGAGATCGCCCAGGGCATCAACGCCATGGTCGCCGGCCACATCAGCGTGAAGAAGAAGGCCATGGCCTGCGTCAAGGCCTTCGGCGAGGGCGACCTGAGCGCGCCGCTGGAACAGTTCCCCGGCAAGAAAGCCTTCATCAACGACACCATCGAGACCCTGCGCGCCAATGTCCAGGCACTGATCGAAGACACCCAGATGCTCAGCCAGGCGGCTCAGCACGGCCAGCTCGACACCCGCGCCGACGCCAGCCGTCATCAGGGCGACTTCCGCCGCATCGTCGACGGCATCAACAGCACGCTGGAAGCGATCATCGTGCCGCTGAACGAAGCCATGCAGGTCATCGCCGGCCTCGCCGAAGGCGACCTGACCCGCACCATGCACGGCCAGTTCCAGGGCCATCTGCACGACCTGCAACATTCGCTCAACAGCACCGTGGAGAAACTCAGCGACATCATCGGCCAGGTGCACCTGTCCACCTCGACCCTCAGCGGCGCCGCCGAGGAAATCTCCGCCACCGCCCAGACTCTCAGCCACGCCGCCTCCAGCCAGGCTGCCTCGGTCGAGGAAACCAGCGCGGCGATGGAGCAGATGTCCGCCTCCATCGCGCAGAACACCGAGAACGCCAAGGTCACCGACGGCATGGCCGGCAAGGCCTCCTGCGAAGCCAGCGAGGGTGGCCAGGCGGTACGTGACACCGTGGCGGCGATGAAGACCATCGCCGAGAAGATCGGCATCGTCGACGACATCGCCTACCAGACCAACCTGCTGGCCCTCAACGCCGCCATCGAGGCCGCCCGCGCCGGCGAACACGGCAAGGGCTTCGCGGTGGTCGCCGCCGAGGTGCGCAAGCTGGCCGAGCGCAGCCAGGTGGCCGCGCAGGAAATCAGCGAAGTGGCCAAGAGCAGCGTGTCGCTGGCCGAACAGGCCGGTGACCTGCTCGACCAGATGCTGCCATCGATCGCCAAGACCTCCGACCTGGTCCAGGAAATCACCGCCGCCTCCGAGGAGCAGAGCACCGGGGTCAACCAGATCACCTCGGCGATGACCCAGCTCAGCGACATCACCCAGCAGAACGCCGCCGCCTCGGAAGAGCTGGCCGCCACGGCGGAGGAGATGAACGGCCAGTCCGTCCAGCTGCAGCAACTGATGCAGTTCTTCCACCTGGCCAGCCGCGCCAGCGCCGGGGTGACCACACTCGGTCGCCCGCTGAGTGCCGCGCCGGCGCGCGCAGCGGTGGTGGCGGACGACGAAGAGAGCGGCTTCGTCCGCTACGGGAGCTGAGCCATGGGTGCCCTCGTCGATCTGCCTCTGGACACGCCTGCCGGCTGCGCACAACAGCAGCGCCAGTACCTGACCTTCCGCGTACAGCAGGACATGTACGCGGTGGCCAGCCGCTACGTGCGCGAGATTCTCGAGTACGACCAGGTCACCCAGGTGCCGATGATGCCCAGCCTGGTGCGCGGCGTGATCAACCTGCGCGGCGCCATCGTGCCGATCATCGACCTCGCCGATCGCTTCGGCCATGGCCTGAGCCCGCTCGGCGCACGCACCTGCATCGTCATCGTGGAGATCCTCGACGAGGACGAGACCCACCTGATGGGCGCGCTGGTCGATGCCGTCAGCGCCGTGGTCGAGATCGAGGCCGACGCCCTGCGTCAGGCCCCGGCCTTCGGCAGCCGCGTGCGCAGCGAGTTCATCGAGGACATGGCGCGCCTGGACGAACGTTTCATCACCCTGCTGCGCATGGAGCAGGTGCTCTCGGTCGAGCAGATCGCAGCCATGGCCGGCCTGCGCAACGAATCCCTTTCCCCCTCTGCAGACGTGCGCTGACGCGCAGGAGCCCTGCCATGACCATCAGCAAGAAAATGACCCTCCTGGTTCTCTCGGCCCTGCTCGGCATCCTGCTGCTGTCGGGTGTGTCCTACCAGCAGATGAACCAGGTGTTCAACGCCGCCAACTTCGGCAACGTCAACTCGGTGCCCGCCATTACCGCCCTGGCCAAGCTCGGCACGGCGGTGAACATGCAGGTGCAACTGGTCTACGAACATGTACTGAGCGCCGACGACCAGGCCATGGATGCCGTGGACAAGCGCATCGCCGGCAATCGTGGCGACATCCAGGCCGCCCTCGACGACTACGCCGCGACCATCAGCGATGAGCAGGACCAGCAGCTCTTCGACACCGAGCATCAGGGCATCGACAACCTCCTCCAGGGCATCGACAAGGCGCTGGCCCTGTCGCGCCAGCACAAGGACGAGGCCGCGCGCGAATCCATGCTCGAATTGCAGCACGCGGTCATCGACCCGCTGCGCAGCGCCATCGGCAAGCACCGCGACTACAACATCGCCATGGCCAACGACGGCAGCCAACAGGCCCAGGCCAGCCTGCAGCACGCCACCTGGATCGCCATCGTCGTCTCGCTGGCCACCCTGCTGGTCATCGGTCTGTTCGGCGCTTTCATCACCCGCAACCTGCTGCGTCAGCTCGGCGGTGAACCGGCCTACGCGGTGGAAGTGGTCAGCCGCATCGCCGCCGGCGACCTCAACACCGAGGTCAGCACCCGGGACGGCGACACCAGCAGCATGCTGGCCGCGATCAAGGGCATGAGCGAGAAACTGGCGCAGATCATCGGCGAAGTGCGCAGCAATGCCGATGCCCTCACCAGTGCCTCCGAACAGATCTCCGCCACGGCCCAGAGCATGAGCCAGGGCGCTTCCGAACAGGCCGCATCGGTGGAGGAAACCAGCGCCTCGATGGAGCAGATGTCCGCCTCCATCGCGCAGAACACCGAGAACGCCAGGGTCACCGATGGCATGGCCGGCAAGGCCGCCCGCGAGGCCGATGAAGGTGGTCAGGCCGTGCGCGACACCGTGGCGGCGATGAAGACCATCGCCGAGAAGATCGGTATCGTCGATGACATCGCCTACCAGACCAACCTGCTGGCCCTCAACGCCGCCATCGAGGCCGCCCGCGCCGGCGA